>Ga0207701_10002510_pt1 | contig 18994 bp, 17 predicted proteins | sample KBSSwiSSwithPhiX_FD_184294 | JGI IMG/M metagenome (GOLD analysis project Ga0207701, IMG submission 184294) | Switchgrass rhizosphere bulk soil microbial communities from Kellogg Biological Station, Michigan, USA, with PhiX - S5 (SPAdes) (version 2) | ecosystem: Environmental > Terrestrial >... | reverse complement strand
GATCGCGAGGTCGATGAAGACGATGCCGCGGTCGAGCACCTGCATGCCGAGCGGCACGTGGGTGGCGGCGACGAGCAGGCCGGCCGCGAGCGCCGGCAGCAGGATGCTTGCGTCGGCGGCATTCATCGCGCGTTGACCCGCCACGCTCACCCCAGCAACCGTTCGACGCTTGCCTCCAGCCGGCTCGCGACCAGCTCCAGCACGCTGCCCAGACGTTCGGCCGGCACGCCCAGCCGGCGCGCCAGCGCGGCGCGCGTCCCGGCGAGCAGCGCCTCGCGCGCCTTGGCGATGCGCCGCGCCGCCGACGCGCGATGCAGGTGATAGAGCCCGCCGATCTGATCGATCGTCAGCCGTTCGACGAGGTGCTGCTTGAGGACGATCCTGTGACTCGCGTCCAGCGCCGCCGCGGCCTCGGCGAACGCGGCCTTGAAGTGCGCCAGGTGCTCGCGCTTGAGCAGCTGCAGCTCGGGATCGGCGCCGGGCTCGGGCAGCCCGGCGGCCAGCTCGTTGCGCATCGACACCTCGGGCACGTCGGTCAGCCCGCGGCAGCAGTCGATGAACGTGCGCGTCGCCGTGACGCGCACCCAGTTCTGCAGGAACCCTTGACCGGTGTACGTCGCGATCCGCGGGCGCGCGCCCGGCGATTCGCCCGGCGTCGTGAACAGCTTCGCGCGCAGCAGCTGGATCAGATCATCCGCCGCCAGCCCCGGCCGCTCGAAGCGCTGCGCGATGCGCCGGATCTCGTCGCCGTACACGCGTTCGAACCGATCCAGCGCGGCGTCGACGCCGCGCACGCAGGCGAACGCGAGGTAGAGATCGCCGGCGCGCAGGTGATCCCACCAGCGCGCGACGTCGGCTTCGTCGTCCTCGTTGAGGCGCATCGCGAGCTCGGCGGCGAACTCGTCGCGCGCGATCCAGTCGTGGCCACCCGCGCGCACCGCCTCGTCCAGCGCCGCGGCGAGGCGCGCTTCCCATCCGGGCAACCGCGCCAGGTCACCGCGCCGCGCGCCGCCGACCGCTGCCCAGAAACGCGCGCGGGCCCCATCCATCACGTTGGTGATCATAGAGGGGAGGCGCGGCGCCGAACAAGGGCCGCCGCGTGACGGGCCGCGCGCCGGTGCCTCACCCACGCCTCGATCGGACGAAATATTGCCGGGCCTGTCGCGCGCGCCCGTCGGCGCAAATGCTGGTGGGATGTCCGCTTACAGGCTGACGCGACCTGCCGCGACGACAACCGTCGATCGCAGCCAGGGAGTGTGACGATGCAATGGATGCGAGCAGATGGGGCGCCGGGCGACGGGCAGTTCGTGCCGCAGCCCGGCGCGCTGCGCGTCGCGATTCGCTTGGTCGCCTGCTTCGCGATCGTCGGGCTGGCCTTCGGCGCGTTCCTGCTCGTCCGGCAGCGCGGCATGGGCACTGTCCACATCCGGACCCGGCCGGCCGGGGCGACGGTCGTCTTCGATGGTTTGCAGACGACGTCTCTCTTCCCCGAAGAGTTCAGCGACACCCAGGCGCTCTGGAGCGCGCCTCTGGTCCTGCACCGGCATCCAGGAACGTACGAGGTCACCGTGTCCGCGCCGGGCTATACGCCGCGCACCACGCGCGTCGTCGTTCTGGCCCGCCGGACCGCTTCGCTGGAGGTCGACCTCGACGCGCCGGCCGACGCTCCTGCGGCGATCGTCGGCGTGCCGATTCCGCACCTGGTTCATTTTCCGCTCGATGGTCTGCACCGGGAGCGTCACGGCGTCGCGGACCATCCGCCAGAGGAGACGTCTGCTCGCTCGATCGCCGTCCCCGCCGAGCCGCTGCCGGTCGGACGCATGGTCATCCCGCGGCCGGTTCGTCCGGCGCCGATCCCGGTGCGGCCGCCGATCTCGGTCCGACCGCTGATCCCGGTCAGACCGATCATCATCCCGTGAGGTGCTAGTCGGTCGCGGCGACGCCGTCCGCGTCATCCGCCTCTGGCGCGAGGGCCGCCGCGACCGCCTGCCGCGCGGGAAGGTCGAACGCCTCCAGACGCGGCAGGATCACCTCGTTGACGACGTCGATGAACAGCGCCGTGGAATCGCGGCGGTCCTCGACGCCCAGCACCTCGGCGGCCGGCGGACGCGGCGCGCCGATGCCCGTGTAGTGCCGCTGGAACAGCTGCGCGAACGCCGGGATCAGGTACGCGCCCAGGCGCGCGCGCATCCGATCGTCGATCCGCGGCGCGACGGTCGACAGGAGCTGCCATCCCATCCGCGAGTGGCCGACCTCGTCGGCGAGGATCTCGGTCAGCACCCGGCGCAGCGTCGATTCGGTCACCAGCCGGCGGTTGCTCTCGAGCAACGCGACCGCGACGGTCTCGTTCAGGCACGACACCGCGAGCACGTTGCGCAGCAGTCCTTCCAGCGGGTCGACGTCATCGTGGCGCGGGACCTCGTCGAGATCGGGCAGGGGCGCGCGCGCCTCGCCGCCCAGCGCCTCGACGACGGCGGCGCACAGACGCGCGTGCCGGAGCTCATCGACGACGGCGTCCGCCGTCTCTCGCTGGAAATCGGCGTCGACCCCCGCGCGCATCATCTGCGGCAGGAGGCCCGCGAAGACGCGCGACGACACATGCTCGTTGACCATGCGGCCCGTCCATTCAGCGATCGCCGCCTGCCGCGCGGCCTCATCCAGCAACGCCGCACCGTCGAGCGAGATCGGCAAGCGCCTCACCTCGTGTCGCAGGTCGAGCATCGGAATCACGACAGCACCTCCTCCTCGCGCCGTTCAAGACGGCGCATACGCGGCGGCGCGGGTGGGCCCCAGCTCGGGCAAACGGCCGCGCCGAAGAGCACGGAAGCCGCTAGCGCCCACAACCACAGAGCCGAGCCGGGCGTCAGCGACGGGTGAATGTTCGCGCCTGCAGCCGCGAGGGCGGCGCGAATGCCACGTACGTGTGATGTCTTTTGACCCATTTTGTTGCCTCGTCCCGGGGTTTGCGCCGCTCGGGATGGGGACATTTGCAAAGGGAGGACCACCGCCGACGGCCGGTGCCCGGCGCGCGCGGGCGCGGATTTGGCCCGTGCGTGTCAGGAGCTGGACAGAGTTCGTGCGGGATTCGCACCACTGCAAACGTCAGACACGCGACGCGCGTGACACGTCGCACGTGCCGATGATTCACATCGGGGATCGCGCCGTCGCACCGCAGCCGCGGTGCTTCATCGTCGAGGTGCGCAGCGCGAGCGCGCCACGGCTCACAGGCCCCCGGCCCAGCGGATCGCGCCGACGAGGTGCTGGCGGAACAGCGGGTCCGCGTAGCTTTCGGTCGTGTGCCCCATCTCGGTGTAGATGGCGCGGCCGCCGCCGCCGGTCGGGTGCTCCCAGACGAGCGGGTGGTCCGCACCCATCGTCCCGCCCGTGTACGACGATTCGTCGATCGTCATCAGCACCGTCGTCGTCGCGCGCGGGTTGGTCTGGAAGTCGTACCACTCGTCGGTGCGCATCCAGGGTGACGGCAGGCCTGCGGTCGCGGGGTGGTCGGCGACCTCGATGTTGACCTTCGCTGGCTGGACGGCGGGGTGCTGCTTGAAGTAGGCGCCGACCAGCTGCCCGTAGAACGGCCAGGTGTATTCGGTGTCCGCGGCGGAGTGGACGCCCACCCAGTTGCCGCCGGCGGCGATCCACGATTCGAACGCGGTCTGGCCGGCGTCGTCCACGGGATCGCCGGTCGTCATCAGGAAGACGACGACGCGAAAGCGGGCGAGGTTCTCGGTCGTGAAGGCGGCGGGATCCTCGGTCGCCTCGGCGACGTAGCCGCCCGTCGCGCCCAGCTCGGTCAGCGCCGCGATGGCGGCCGGGATCGAATCGTGCCGGAAGGCGGTCGTTCGCGAGAACAGCAAGACGCGAAAATCGCCGTCTGGGAGATCAGCGGCGGCATCCGCGGGGGCGCGTACGGCGCTCGTCGAGCAGGCAGCGACGAGGAGAGAGAGCGCCAGAAGGATGCGAGCCACGGGGTCATTCTAATGCCGAGTCGTGATTGCCTGTTGCCTGTCGCCCATTTCTTGCGGCGCCCCCTCGGGACGCCGACCTTCGCCTAGTAGAAGAGGTACGGCCACCAGTTGTGCATCGGCGTTCCGTCGTCGTTCTTGGCGGTGGTGCCGTAGCTGGGGAAGCTCTGATACAGATACGACGTGCCGTGGCCGCCGCAGTCGTCCTCGGTCGCGCAGTAAGGCGAGCCCGCCGTGCACGGGCCGGTCTGCTGCGCGCGCGCGAGGTCGTCGGTCATCTTGTTCGTGTACGGCGTGGTCATGTCCTTGCCGTTCGCGCCGTCGTGCATGCCGTAGTGCTCGCAGGACGACAGGACCATCGGGTCGGGGGTGTTGGCGTCGTACGAGTACGTGCCCGTCGTGTTCGCGTAGAAGTGCGCGTTGCCGCAGCCGCCGGACATGTCCGCGATGTTGAACGTCTTCGACGCCGTCGCGCCGTTGTGGATCGCGATGTTCGAATCCCAGACGATGCAGTTGGTGAGCTGCGTGCCGTTGCTGTTGCACGCGCTGTAGAAGTTGCTGAAGGGCGCCATCACGCGCGTGTTGAGGTCCCAGTTCAGGAAGCGCGCCGCCTGCTTGCGCAGGATCGGGAGCGCCTGCGTGTCCATGTAGCGCTCCCAGCCGTGTCCCATCGCGTGCTGGTGGCAACCCACGCCGCGCGACGTGTTGAAGTCGATGATGCGGATCGACACCTTGCAGTTGAGGCCGGTGACGTTGTCGCCGTTCGACGCGTTGACCGGCTTCGCCGTGGTCTTCACGGGCGGATCGGCGTTCGTGTAGACGACCTTCGTCTCCTGGGTCTCACCGCACTTGGTCTGGCTCTGCGTCGCCATGCACCAGACCTCGTTGATGACGCCCTTCTCGAACAGCTGGCACAGCGTCAGGTTCGGACCGTTCGGATCCTTGGGATCCTTCATCTGGATGTTGTTGTCGGCGAACGACTGCGACGCCCACTCGGTGTAGCTGGGCGACGTGCCCTTCACGACCTTCGCGAGCTGGTAGACCAGCATGGGCTGAGCGGCCGTGTTGCTGTACTTGTGGAAGCTGGTCGCGTTGGCGAGGCCGTCGATGTGGCGCTGGATCAGCGTCGTCGCGTTCGAGGTGTTGCCGATGTCGATCGCCAGCACCTTCGGGCGCAGCTGCGAGATCTTGTCGTGGTTCTGCACCAGCCAGTCGTCCGAGTTCGCGCTGCTCTGGTCGTTCGGCCAGATGAGGCCGCCGCCCGCGCCGGTCGTGCCCGCGGTGCCGGTCGTGCCCGCGGTCGAACCGCCGCGCCCGGCGGTGCTGCCGCCCGTGCCCGCGGTGCCGGTCGTGCCGCCGCGGCCCGCGGTGCCGGTCGTGCCGCCGCGCCCCGCCGTGCCCGTCGCGTTGCCGCCGGTGCCGGCGGTGCCCGTCGCGCTGTTGCCCGCCGTGCCGGTCGCAGCGCCACCGGTACCGGCGGTACCCGTCGCTTGCCCGTTGCCGGCGCTGCCGGTCGACGACGACCCGCCGTTACCGGTCGTCCCCGCCTGACCGCTGGTCCCGGCCTGGCCGCTGGTCCCCGCCTGACCGCTGGTCCCGGCCTGGCCGCTGGTCCCGGCACTCCCGGGATTTCCAGTCTGATTTCCGCCAGTTCCAGCAGGAGTGTTGATGTCGCTGCTCCCCGCGCAAGCCGAGACGCCCACCACCAACAGAGCAACGTGCGGCAAGAAACCGGAACGCGAGCGGCTGAGCATCGAAACCTCCTAAGATGCCTACGTGGGACGCGGCGAAGGGCGGACTGCGGCCTATGCCGGCAAGGGTGCCTTCGTGAATGTCCGCGGCTCAGCGAATGTGGTGGGCGAAACTGCGAGATCCGGCGACCTGAAGGGGGCCGGTCAGTCCTGATCGGACAAGCTCGATGACGCGCGCGACGGCCGTAACCGCCGGGATCGTCTTGGCCGCGGCGCTCGGCGGTGGCGGCGTCGTGGCGTACCGCCGCCTGCGGCCCGACCCGGCGCGCGAGATGATGCGCAAGGCGTTGCCCGGCTGGCAGGTGGCGCGCCCGCGCGAAGGCCAACCGGGCGGCGAGGCGGCGCGGGCGTTGATGGCGAGCGCCCGCCGCTGGCCCGAGGTCGCCGCGGGCTTCGACGCGATGGACCGCGCGTACCCGAACGAGGCGGAGGTGCGCGCCGCGGCCAGGACGGTGAACCGCGCCCTCGCCACGGCGCGGCTGCCGTACTTCGTCGACATCCAGCGCGCCGGGACCCAGCCGGTCGCCCTCAGCTACGAGCTGGTCACGCGCGTGCCCTGGCGCATCGGTGCGCGCACGGTCGACGTGATGCGGCTGCGGCGCCTCGACACGCTGAACGTCGAGATGGGGATGTACGGCATCACCGACGAGGGGCTGCCGGTGGTGCTGCTGGATCGGATCGAGTCGGTGCTCGCGTGGACGCTACCCGCGATGTACGGGCGCGAGGGTGAGATGCGCCGCCACCTGAACGACTTCGATCGCGCCGCGCTGGTGCGCGAGCGGCGGCTGCTCGAGGCGCGGGTGGGCGCGGGGCTGGCCGCGGCGGCCGCTGACCTCGCCGAGCGCGATCGGCTGCTGGAGGTGATGCGCACCCGGCTGCATGGTGGCGAGCTGCAGTTCGATCCGCCCGACGGCTTCGTCCTGGGCGAACGCTGGCTGGCGAACCTCGAGCCGTACACGCGCTTCGATCGTCCGGGCGGGCCGCTGCTGTTCGATACGGATCTGCACGCGGTCGTCCGCGCCGACGAGAAGCTGCGCGGCGGCGAGGACGCGCGGCTGCTCGCGGCCGCCGTCGACGTGCTCGCGTCGGCGACCGAGGCGCACGAGGCGCGCCACGCGCTGGACGAGGCCGATCCGAACGGACCGCCGCCGCCGCCCGCGCTGTTCGAGGTGATGGGCGAGAGCTCGACGCAGTTCATCGGCATGGCCGACGCCGAGCTGCGCGCCTATCTGGGCGAGCTGCACGACACCGGATCGACGGCGTGCTGGGTGATGGCCAAGATGCTGCGGGGCGTGTACGGGCGCGGCGCGCGTCGGACGCCGCACTTCTTCGCGACGCTGACGATCCTGCGCCAGCTGGATCCTGATCCGGAGCGCGCGCCCGACGCGCAGCTGGCGACGCTGTGCGAGCTGCCGGACGCCGAGCTGCGCGGGCGCGTCGCCGCCGCCTGGCAGAAGCTGTACGGCGCGCCGATGCAGCCGGGAACGCGCGTGGCGGCGGCGCCGTGATTGAATGACCTCGAGAAAGGACCCGCGATGAGCACCCCCGAGTCAGCCGCTGACGTTCTGGATCGCGAGCTCGCGAACACGAAGCGCGCGGGCATCGTCACGGCCGCGGCGATCGCGGTCGCGTCGGCGGGTGCGCTGGACATCATCGGCGCGCTGCAGCTGTGGTCGGCGGTGTGGCTGTACGGCATCTACCAGTACGTGCCGTATGCGTTGCTCGCGCTGGGTGCGCTGTTCGTGCTCCTCGGGTCGCGCATCTACAGTCAGAACCTGCGCGCGTTGCTGGCGGCGATCGCGCTGACCGTCGTGGGGATGATCGGCACGGGCGCGTGGGCGGCGACGACGTCGAAGGACGGCTTCCTGTCGCTGCTGGGCGTGCTGATGCCGCTCGCGTCGCTGGCGGCCGCGATCCTGGCCGGGATGGCGTGGGGGCCTTGCGCGCGGACGGCGGCCGCGCGCAAGCGGGCCGCGGCGGCGGGCTTCGACCTGAACCTTTAGCGGGGGAACGCGGGCGTGACCATCGCGTCGCCGGCGCGGCGCGCGTCCTCGATGTGGTCCAGGCATTTGCGTTCGGCTTCTTCGCCGGCCGCCGCGCACGTCGTGTAGACCTCGACGATCCGCTCGGGGCGGCAGAAGAGGTTCACGCGCTTGTCGTCGACGGCGATCGCGCGGAACCCGACCTGGCTGTGCATGACGTCCAGGCGCGCGCCCTCACGGCAGTTCTTGTCGCGGAGGAAGCACTCGGTGACGAAGCGGTACGCCTCGTCGAGATCGTGCAGCAGGAGGGAGCACTCCTTCGTGGCCTGGCGCGTGGCCGCGATCTTCGCGAAGCAGCCCTGCACCTCCGCGGATTGCGTGTCCGCGATCAGCGTTCGCTGCAAGGAGCCGCACCAGGCCGATTGATTCGCGGCGTCCGAGCTGGCGAGGCTGGCCTGCAGCGACACCGCCAGGACGCGCTTCTCGACGGTCGGAAAGGACGCGGCCGGGCACATCCGCGCGACCTGCGCCGACAGGAGGCCCTCGGCTGCGTTGGGCGCGTAGGTTCGGTTGTTCAAGTAAGAAGGTTCGAGAAGCTTCTTTCCCTCGGCGCAGTGGCCGACGAGCAGCTCGCAGTTTCCGCGGTCGGTCTGGGCGCGCGGAGCGACCTCTTCGGACCATTCGCCGACGTGCTCGCCCAGCGCGGCGAGACAGGCGGCGCCTTCGCGCCGGTGCAGGTGATGCTCGGCGCGCGCGAGGAGCTGCGCCTGCGTCACGATCGCGGGTACCTGACCCGCTTGCGCGGGCAGCGCCCCCTGCGCGACCTGCTTGCGATGCTTCGTCGGCGTCGGGCCGGTGGGGACGACAGGCGGAGGCGCTGTGCCGTCTGCCGGTTTCAGAGGGGCGGCTTCCGGCTTTTCAGCCTTCGCGGCCGTTGTCTTCGCTGCCGCTGTTGGCGGGGCGACGGTCATCGATGGCGTCGCCCCGTGATGCAGCCGGCCGCGCACGCCGAACGCGCCCGCGGCCAGTAGCAGTAGACCGATCGCGCCGATCGCCCAGCCGACGGCGGGCCGCGCGGCGGCGGCGCGCTCAAGCGCCCGCAAGAGATCCTCCATCGAAGCGAACCGCCGGCCTGGATCCGGCTGCAGCGCCGTCGACAGCACGCGGTCCAGCGCGTGCGGGACGCCGTCGCCGCCCGGCGCCAGCTGCCCGCTGCGCGTCGCCGTCGCGATCTCGCTGGCGGTTCGGCCCGCGAAGGGGCGCCGGCCGTGCAGCGATTCGTACAGCGACACCGCGAACGAGAACTGATCGGAGAGCGCGTCGCCCGGCTTTCCGTCGTGCTGCTCGGGCGACATGTACGCGGGCGTCCCCAGCACCGTCCCGGTCTGCGTCAGCGAGCTGGGCGCCGCCGCCGCGTTCTCCGGCGTCGCGTCGCCGGCCGGTGTCAGGTTCCCCGCGAGGCCCGCGAGCCCGAAGTCGCCGACCAGCACGCGCCCGTTCTTCGCGACCAGGATGTTGTCGGGCTTGATGTCACGGTGAACGATGCCCAGCTGGTGTGCCGCCACCAGCCCGCGGCCCGCCTGGAGGAAGACGTCAAGGATCGCGCGCCAGCGCGGCCGCGTCGCCACCAGCCAGCCCGAGACCGACGCGCCGTCGACCAGCTCCATCACGACGTACAGCTCGCGATCGGCGCCGCCGACGTCGTGCACGGTCAGCACGTTCGGGTGCGACAGCGATGCGAGCAGCTGCGCCTCGCGCAGGAACCGCCCGCGTCGCTTCTCGGCGGGCGTGCCCACGCCCGTCTCGCGCAGCCGCTTGACCGCGACCTTGCGCGACAGCTTGGTGTCGAACGCCGCGTACACGACGCCCATGCCGCCCGCGCCCAGCGGTTCGAGCAGCCGGTAGCGATCGCCGAGCAGCCCGCTGCCGGCGCCGCCCGACGGCGAGATCGCGCGCGCCAGCTCGGCCAGCGTGCGCGCGCAGGTGAGGCAGCCGTCGCAGTGCGCCTCCAGCGCGCGCATCTCGTCTTCGGCGAGCAGCCCCTCGACGAGCCGGGTGAAGGTCTCGTCGCTCGGGCAGCCCGTCGTGCTCGACATCGACCTCGCTTACTTCAGCAGGCGTTCGACGCTGGCGTCCATCCGGCTGGCGATCAGCGCGAGCACGCTCTGAAGACGCTCTTCCGACAGGCCCAGACGCGCCGCCAGCGCGGACCGCGTCGCCACGAGCAGCGCCTCGCGCGCCTTGACCACGCGGCGCGCGGCCGTCGCGCGGTGCAGGTGATAAAGCGCGCCGATCTGGTCGATCGTCAGCCGCTCGACCAGGTGCTGGCGCAGGACGACCCGATCCGACGCGTCCAGCGTGCCGACCGCCTCCGCGAACGCCGCCTTGAAGTGCGCCAGGTGCTGGCGCTTCAGCAGCTCCAGCTCGGGGTCGGCGCCCGACTCGGGCAGCATCGCGACCAGCTCGTCGGCGATCGGGATCTCGGGCTCTGCCGCCTGCGGGCGGGTCGCGTCGATGAACGAGCGCGTCGTCGTCACGCGCACCCAGTTCTGCAGGAACCCCTGTCCCGTGTACGACGCGATCTTGGGCAGCTCGCCCGGCTGCGCGGCGAACAGCTTGTTGCGCAGGAGCTGGTGCAGATCGTCGGCGGCGAGCCCGCGCCGCTCGAAGCGGCGCGCGGTGCGGCCGATCTCGCCGCCGAACGTCTGCTCGAACTTCGTGATCGCGGCCGACACGCCGCGCGCGCACGCGCAGGCGAGGTAGAGGTCGGAGGCGCGCAGGTGGTCCCAGAAGCTCGCGACGGATTCGGCGTCCTTCTCGAGGCGCGCCGCGACCTCGGCGGCAAAGTCTTCGCGCGCGAGCCAGTCGTTGTCGCCGTACGTCCTGGCGGGCTCGTCGAGCACCGCGTCGAGGCGCTGCTCCCAGTCCGTCAGCGCCTGGAAGTCCGCGCGGCGTTTCGCGCCCAGCGCCTCCAGGAAACGCCCGCGCGCGGTATCGCCCACGAGCGCCAGTCTATGGGGCCGGCGTGTCCGCGGACAAGGGGGCAGCGGCGCAAGGACGGGGCGCGGGGTGGGATGAATGACGGCCAGGGCGTGGTTCATGGCGGTTCGGACGGGGCCCGCCCGCGCCAGTCGCATGCTCCGGCGCAGAGTGCGTTTCGTAGAGAATGGCGAGCATTTTGCTGGCGCCGCCGGAGACGATATCGTCCGCACATGATCAAACGCCTGATCGTCCTGCTCGCGTTCGTTCCGTTCTTCTCGTCGGGTCCTTCGGGGTCGGTGCCGTCCGCGGTCGGCGCCGGCGGCAAGGTCGGCCCCGACTGCACGCTGAAGGGCAAGAAGCTGTACGGCAAGGTGAAGATCGTCGACGCGTTCCCGGACCTGAAGGTGCAGGTCGTCGACGCGTTTCCCGACCTGAAGGTGCAGATCGTCGACGCGTTCCCGGACAAGTGCGGCAAGTGGAAGAAGGTCGACGCGTTCCCTGACCTGAAGATCCAGATGGTGACCGCGTTTCCGGATCTGAAGATCAAGTACGTCAACGCGTTTCCAGGTTTGCCCTAGCGCGCGCGGGCGCGCCTAGCCCGCACGTGTTTATAGTTGCGGCATGGACTGGAAGACACTCGGCACCACGTTCGGCGCGATCTTCATTGCAGAGCTGGGGGACAAGACCCAGCTCGCCACCCTCTCGATGTCGTCGACGGCGAACGCCAAGTGGGCCGTGTTCATCGGTTCGGCGCTGGCGCTGATCACGACGTCGGCGATCGCCGTCCTCGCGGGGACGGCGGTGACCCGCGTCGTGCCGCCCGTCTGGCTGCGCCGCATCGCCGGCATCGTATTCATCGGGCTCGGGCTGCTCTACCTGGCGCGACCGGGCGACTGACGCACAGAGGCGTCCCCGCGCGGGGATCGCGGATCCGGCCTACAATGAACGCGTGGTACGCGGATCGATCGGGCGCGGGCTGGTCGCGGCGGTGCTGGTCGCGGCGGCCGTCCGCCCGGCGTCGGCGCAGAACGCGTCCCGCCCGGCCGACTCCGAGCTGAGTCGGATCTTCGCCGGCGTACCGGGCGTCGTCGAGAACCTGGTCAACAACGGCTACAAGGAGGTCTTCCGCGTCCTGCAGACCGTCGAGGTCTTTCACTTCGAGAACGAGATCGATCGCTTCGTCGGCAAGCCGCAGGAGCTGAACGACTCGACGAACTACAAGCTGACGCTGCTGCCGTTCTACGTCGCCTACCCGATCTACAAGCCGCTCGTCTCGCAGATGACCCGTCTGGATACGGTGCGCGCCAACCGGATCTACACGGTGACGCCCGATTCGGTGTCGCTGGTCGATCTGCGGCTGCGGCCCATCGCGACGCTGCAGGAGTTCTCCGGCTACGGCCGGGACGCCGGCGTCGCGACGTCGATGGTGACGAACCTGTCGGCGCGCGAGATCTCCGATCTCACGGTGCTGCTGATGGCGCAGCAACCGTTCTTCCCGGCGACCGACGCCGACTGGCAGCACACCAAGCACAACATCGCGCGCGCCGCGGTCCCGATCGCGCTCGCTGCGCTGGCGACGGGCGCGTTCTTCGATGCGGGCTCGCTGGTGCAGTCGGGGCCGATCCTGCGGCGGGGCAAGGACTTCGAGCTCCGCTACTACGGTCAGTTTCGCGACCTGGGCATTCACTGGCACCCCTACCTGCGCGGCGGCCTGGCCACGCGCGCCTACGGCTTCGAGGCGGCGGCCGGCGTCGCCGATCAGGTGAACCCGACGGCGAGCCAGCCCGATCGCGCGGTGGAGCTGGCGCTGCGCGAAGGCTGGCTGAATCAGCTGGTGCAGCCGCTGGGGCTGGACGCGTTCTTCGAGGCGGCGGTGAAACGCTCGATCGGCGAGCCGAACGGCTTCGTCGGCGACATGACCACGGCGCGCACCGGCTTCTTCTTCAAGCGCGATCAGGCGCCGCTGCTGCATACCCTCGCGATGCGCGGATCGGTCGAGGCGGAGACGAACCTGCAACACCGGCTGCACCTCGCGACGGCGCTGGGCTTCGAGAAGCCGAACAGCGGCATCACGACGGTCTTGCAGGCGAACCTGATCCCGGCGGTCCCGAACTCGGGGCTCCCCGACGATGCGCAGCTGAATCTCTTCTTCGTCGGGTCGATGGAGCCGCTCTCGCAGTCGTTCGCGGATGACATGACCAGCCTCTCGCGCCTGGTGGTGGAAGAGTGGGCGGGGTTGCAGGCGCTGGAAGAGCGCAAGGCGAACTGGGAGCAAGAGCTGCTGGCGAACGCGACGATGGGCCGCGCGCCGCAGAACAAGGACGCGCTGCTCGGGACGATCGAGCAGATCCTGATCGAACGCGAACAGCGGACCGTGCGGCTGGCCAGCGACCTCGCCGACTACCTCGAGAGCCGGCGGCGCGCGTACGCCGTCCTCAATCGCGTGCGCAGCCCCGACGATCTGCACGGCCCGCTGGACGCCAGCGTGCTGATCGCGGCGCGCACGGCGGTGCTGTCGCGGCTGCAGCAGCTGTCCGGCGAGCTCTCGCGCGCCTTCGATCCGCTGGTGACGCCGCGGGACCGCCTGCTGGCGCTGCGCCGCGAGGTCGAGGAGCTGCAGCGGAGCACACCCGCGAGCCCGCTGCTGGATATCCGCCGGCAGGACCTCGCCGTGCTGGAGGGGCAATGGGAGCGCGAGGCGGACCGCATCCGCCGCATCCTCGCCGCGCGCGATCAGCTGCACGCCGACGGCGTGCGGATCCTGACTGCGATGGGGAAGGACGCGACGACCATCCGGCAGTGGGATTCGCTGAGCGCGCTGGTGCGCATCCGGGTCGCGCGCCTGGCGATCTCTGCGCCGCCGTAGTCAGGCCTCCGTCGCGCGGCGTTCGATTTCGCACAGCGCCGTCCACCCAGACGCCCGCAGCAGCGCCAGAAATCGCGGGCACACGCGTTGCACATGCGTCGGTCCGAGGAGACGACCATGAGAACCCACGCGCTGCTGACGTTCGTTTTCGCCGCCACCACCCTCGCCGCCTGCGGAGGGCAGGGCAGCGCCGACTCGCTCGTCGGCACCTGGACCCGCCTGCGCGCGGACACCACCGAGATGCGGGACCGGTTCACGTTCAGCGCGGACGGCACGATGACCTTCGACGAGAACAAGCCCGACGCGCGCGCCAACGAGGACCACGTCACCGGTCCGTACACGGCGTCCGATCGGGTGGTCGTCGCGACGATGACGAGCGCCCGCGACGGCGGGCACCAGCGGATCACGTTCAGCTACTACGCGAACGACTCGCTGTTCTCGCCGAACGCGCTGCACCCGACGGGCGATCACGACGGGATCGTCGGCACCTGGCAGGGATTAACGAAGATGGAGAACGTCGACGATCCGTCGCAGCCGGTCGTGGGCAGCACGCTGACCGGGGAGTTCCGGGCCGACGGATCGCTGCGCTGGAGCGCCACGCCCCACGACGGCAGCGCGGTCCGGACGTACGACGGGACCTGGACGGCGGAATCCGCGGACACCTTCCGCACCGCGGCGTCGGGCGTCACGGACTCGGTGATCAAGCTGGTCGACGGCCAGGCGCTGGTCGCCGACAACTACGTCTGGCAGCGCGACTAAATTGACCGATTCCGGGCCCCGATCGGGCACCATGAAGGCATGGCGATGGTGCGCTTGCTCCGGGTGGCGCTGCTGGCCGCGGCCATGGGCGGCTGCGGCGGCGCGCTGTCCGGCGGGACGGGCGGGATGGGCGGCACCAGCGGCGACGGCGTGATGACCGGCGGCGCCGGCACCGGTGGCACCGGTGGCACCGCGGGCTCCCCGTATCTGGGAACTTACACGTGGGGTGACGTGACGGTCACCGTGCAGCCGACGGGCGCCACGCCGAGCGCGTTCTCGATCGACGAGCGGGATCCCGCCGCCCCCGATTTCAGCATCAGCTTCAACGTCTTTGCCGCCGCGACGAAGCTGTATCCGAGCGACGGCGCCTACGGCACCGCCCGCTACGGGTGCACCAGCACCGCCGTCTACGAGTTCGACGTCCACAGCTGCGCGGACGATCCGGGCGCGGCGTCGATCGGGCCCGGTTGCATCGCCGCCTACTTCCGCCAGTCGGGCGTGACGGGCGTGTACGTCCAGGCGGACGGAGCGCAGTGCACGCTCCAGGGCGGCAAGGCCACGCTGCAGCTGCCGCCGCCGCAGTCCGTGATTCCGCCGCCGGGCGCGTCGTCCGATGCCGCCGCCGGCGACTTCGTGCTCGACTGCCTCCGCGGCGACGGGTCGCACCGCCAGCTGATCGGGAGGTTCAAGATCCCGATCGACTCGCAGTTCCTGCTCTGCTGATCGGCGTTCGCTAGACGAGCGGTTCGTTGCACTCGGCGCGCACGACGTCGTCCAGCGTTTCGCGCCGCGAGACCAGCGTCGCCCGGCCGTCCTCCCAGAAGACCTGGGGCGCGCGGCCGATCGACACGTAGTTCGAGCTCATCGCGGCGCCGTACGCGCCGGCGTCGTGCAGCACCAGCAGGTCGCCGATCTCGGGGCGCGGCAGCGGGCGCGGGTCCAGCAGCTCCTTCTCGTCGCGCGTGAACACGTCGCCGCTCTCGCACAGCGGCCCCGCGACGACGAACGGCTCCTCGGGCCGGCCGGCGCCGCGCCCGACGATCGAGATGTGGTGGTACGACCCGTACATCGCGGGCCGCACCAGATCGTTGAATCCGGCGTCGACCATGATGAACTTCTGCCCCGGGCCCTTCGCGTTCGTCTCCGTATGCTTGACGTCCTTCACGCGCGCCACGAGCAGGCCCGCCGCCGCCACGGGATAGCGGCCCGGCTCGATCTCGACGCGGATCGGGCGCTTCGCCGCGGACGCCAGGCGCGCCGCCGCCTCGACGAGCAGCGTGCGGAAGCCGCCCAGCTGGTAGGCGGGCACGCCCGGCCGGTAGGGATGCGGGATGCCGCCGCCCAGGTTCACCGCCTCGACGTCGGGGAACTGGGGCAGCGCGCCCGCGATCAGCTCGACGAGCCGGCGCAGGTTCTCGTCGAACTCGCGGACGTCCGGGCCGGTGCCCACGTGCGCGTGCAGCTCGACGATTGGCAACTTCGCCGCCTCCGCGCGCTCGCGCAGCGCGATCAGGCCCTGGTGCCAGATGCCGTGCTTCGACGACGGGCCGCCCGTGTCGCACGATTGGACGTGGCCGTGGCCGAAGCCCGGGTTCACGCGCACCGCGATCGGCCCGCCGTAGCCGGCGCCGCGCAGCTCGTCGATCATCGCGGGCGAGCCGATGTTGGGCATCACGCCGTGCTCGAGCACCACCGTCAGGGCGTTGTCACGCAGCACGTCGGCGGTCAGCATGACGACCGGCGGCTGCGCGCCCATCGCGAACCCGGCGCGACGCGCGCGCAGCACCTCGTTGCCGCTGACCGCGTCGATCCACAGCCCGGCCGCGCGCACGGCCTCGAGCACCTTGCGGTTGGAGTTCGCCTTCATCGCGTAGCGCGCCTGCAGCGCGTCGCCGGCGGTCAGGGCGGTGATCTCCGCGAGCCGGCGCGCGAGCTCACGTCCGTCGTAAAGGAAGAAGGGCGTGCCGACCTGGTCGGCGAGGGTGGCGAGCGGGTATGACGCGAGATCGAGGGACGGCATCGGGCCGAGGGTTATACCTCAACCTCCCGCGGGGCGGCCCGTGCTGCGACGGCGTTCGATCAGCGTCGACGGCCGCCGCGGCAGCACGACCGTGAACGACGCGCCCGCGCCCGGCGTGCTGTGGACGCTGACGCGCCCACCCAGCGCCCTGACCAGCTCGTTGGTGATCCAGAGGCCGAGCCCCGCGCCCGCGTATTGGCGTTCGTCGGCCGCGCGTTCGAAGCGCAGGAAGATCCGCTTGTGGTCGGCGGGCGAGATCCCGATGCCGTGATCGCGAACGGTCAGGCGGATCACCTGCTCGTCGCCTTCGACGCCGATCTCGACGGGCGCGCCAGCGCCGTACTTCAGCGCGTTCGCGATCAGGTTCGTCATGATCTGATCCAGCCGGGTCGCGTCCAGGACGCCGACGATCGGTTGATCGAGGCGCAGTGTCAGCGGGCAGGCCGCCGCGGCGGCGTCGGGCGCGAACCGGTGCACGATCTCGCGCACCAGCGCGGTCACGTCGACCTCGGCCAGCTCCAGCGACAGGTGACCGCCGGTCAGCTTCGAAACGTCCAGCATGCTGTCGATCAGCCCCGACAGGCGGCGCGCCTGCCGCGCGACGGCGGCGATCCGCTTCTGCTCGGTCGGCGGCACCTGCACAGAGTGCGCGGGCGCCGCGTCCGACGGCAGGGTGCGTTCGATCGCCTCGATGTGCAGCAGCATCGACGTCAGCGGTGTGCGCAGCTCGTGCGCGGCGACCGCCAGGAACTCGTCGCGCGCGGCGACCGCGGCCTCCGACGCGCGGACGCGGGCGGCGGCGACGTCCTGGGCATCGGGCGGCGGCGTCTCGCGCATGCGCAGCCGCCGATACGTCGCCGACACCGTGTAGACCAGCGAGGTGACCACCACCGCCTGCGCCATCCAGCGGACGATCCCGGCAACCGGCTCGCCCGCCCAGCCGAGGAGCAGCCCGCCGTAGAGCAGGAGCACCGCGCCGCAGCCGACCGCGGCGCCAGGCACATCCGGCAGCACCAGCGCGACCACGATCGGCAGCGCCAGGATCCAGTGGAACAGCGGGCTGGCGGTGCCCCCGGTCAACCAGGCGAGCGCGCCGTAAAGCACCGTCGACAGGATCGCGAGCGCGCTCAGGATGATCGGCACGCCGTGCGCCTCGACCTTTCGCAGCGCCAGCACCGTCACCAGCACGCTGCCCGCCCACTCGAGCCGCACGATCAGCGGGCCCCAGCTGAAGTGGCCGATCACGTAGACGTCGCTCGGCGCGAACAGGAGGATCAGCGCCGCACAGACGAGGAGGATGCGCTCACGCGCTCTCCTGGCGGAGACGCGGCCGCGGCCGCCTTTGTCGGCGCCGGCCTTTGTGGTGCTCCGGGGCAGACCCTCCCGCGAACCCATCGGCGCTCAGTGTACGACGATGCGCGCTCGCAGGGACGTCGTTGTCGCGAACGTTGACTTCGGATGCACGCGGTCCTTAGATGAACGCACGTGTTGATCAAGAACTGGAGCGCAGCGCTGACGTTGTCGGTGGTGCTGCTCGTCGGTGCGGGCGTCGCGCGCGCGGGCGATCCGAAGGCGGAGCAGGCGCGCGCTCACTTTCAGCAGGGCGACACGTTCTTCAAGCTCGACAAGTACGCCCAGGCCCTACAGGAGTTCGAACAGGCGTACCTCGCCAAACAAGACCCGAGCTTTCTCTACAACATCGCCCAATGTCACCGCCTGATGGGCAATCGGGTCGAGGCGATCCGCTTTTACAAACGCTACCTCAACGATGCCCCGAACGCGGCCAACCGGCCGGTCGCGGAGAAGCACATCCGTGATCTCGAGTCGGCGCGCGACGCCGAGGAGATGACCGGCGCGCGCCCGGCGCCGCCCCCCGCGTCGCCCCCGCCGCCCAGCGGTCCCGCTTCGGCGATGCCGGCGCCGCAGCAGACACCGCCCCCTGTCACGCTACAGGCGCAGCCGCCGCCCGCGTCGGAAACGATGCTGACCGCGCCGCCGCCCTCGTCAGCGGATGAGCATCCGTTCTACACTAGGTGGTGGTTCTGGACGGGCGTGGGCGCTGTCGTCGTTGGCGGATTGCTTCTCGTGCTGCTGACGAACCGCGACCCGTCGTGCCCGTCCGGAAGAATGTGTCAATGAAGCGCTGGCATAGATTGGCGTTGGTGGCGGCGGCGGGGATTGTTCCGGCGCTGTCGTGCGGGCAGCGATCGCTCGTCCTGATCGACGTGAAGGCGAGCGGCACGTTCCCGAATCCGGACCTGCTGCTGAACGCGGGGTTGCAGGTGACGGCGAACCGCCAGGTCACGACGCACTTCTCGCAGGTTCACCTGCAGACGGGCGTGGCGTATCAGATCGGGATGTACCTCCCGTCCGACATGAACGGGACGGTCACGTTCGTCGCCGACGTCGACAACGGCGACTGCGTGTTCGGGACGGGCATGGCGACGGCGACTGGCGTCCAGTCGGGCGAGACGACGCAGGCGATCCAGCTCATGGTCATGCCGACGGTCGACTGCGCGCCGATTCACGACGGTGGCGCGGGCGCGACCGGCACGGCGGGCACCGGCGGCGGCAGTGGAACGACCGGCGCGGGCGGCGTCGACGGGATGTCGGGCGTCGCGGGCGTCACCGGCAGCGCGGGTAGCGGCACCGCGGGCCGC
>Ga0207701_10002508_pt1 | contig 18996 bp, 15 predicted proteins | sample KBSSwiSSwithPhiX_FD_184294 | JGI IMG/M metagenome (GOLD analysis project Ga0207701, IMG submission 184294) | Switchgrass rhizosphere bulk soil microbial communities from Kellogg Biological Station, Michigan, USA, with PhiX - S5 (SPAdes) (version 2) | ecosystem: Environmental > Terrestrial >... | reverse complement strand
CCTGCCGATAGGCGCCTGGCGCCGGCTCGACGAGCCACCCGGCAAACAGGGACGCCGACCGATCGCCGTCGTCGGCCTCGACGCTCGATCGATTGAGAAGGGCGAGCGCCGTTCCGAACACGATGTACGTCAGAGCGCGCGAACCGTGGATGGCCCAGAACGTCGAGCGGCGCGCACGCTCCAGCCAGCCGAGAGATGCAATCGTCGAGACTGTCAGGAAGAGGCCGGCATGCCGGAGGTCGATCCGGATTGCGTGCCCGACGGCCGGCCCTGCGGGCGATCCGATCGCCTCGCGCGCCGACAACACCAGCGACTTCAGCTCCGCCGCGTCCGACGTCGGGTCCGCATCCGGGGACGTGAGCGCCCGGGCGATGGTCGCGGCGAGCCCCGCGTCGCCCACCGCTGTCGTTAGGGCGCGCACGAATGACGCAAACTCCCCATCCGACGAACATCGTGCCGCGCCGTTGTCGGCAACGAGATAGTCGAGAGCGCGGAGCATCTGCAGGATCGCGCCTGGCGGTGGAAGATGACCGGCGAACTCCGTGCTGCCGTGACGCGCAGCCGCGAACAGTTGAATCGCGGTCGCTGTCGTCCCGAGCCTCCGTCTACCCGACCGAAGGCGCGGGACCGCGAGACGCGCGATAGCAATCAGATCGGGAAGCGCTGAGGGACGCCGCGGACCGTAGGTGCGGTCGATGGCGTCGCACACGCCCTCATGGGTGCCAGGACTCGTCGCCGCAAGCCATCGCTCGAGCTCCTCCACACCGGCCAGCGACGCCAGCAGGTCGCCGACGTCCGACGGAAACCGTGTGACGATCGACGCAACGGCATTGTCGTACGAACCTGCGTTCAGATCTGAGAGAGCGGCGAACGCCCACGTCTCGGGGTCACCACCGAGACGCCGAACGAGCCAATGCGCGAGCCACTCGCCGCGGTTCGCGGCGAACAGCAGATCGCCGCGGTCGGTCGACTGATCGAGTGCGATGAGGAGCGTCCTGACGAACGCATCGGTCGAGGCTTGCGTCAGGCCGGTGTCAGTGAGCTGACGCCCGGCAATGCGCACGCGGACGTGCAGGCGCTTGATCCGGCAGATCGGCGGACGACTGCCCCAGACAGCGGGCAGCTGCGATGCCCATGCGGCGGGCAGCGCAGTACGCGCGGTGCGCTCCACTGCCGGTATGGCACCGGCCCACCGTCTGGGAATCGTCCCGCCCACGACCATACGGCCGATCGTCAAGCTCATGGCGTGAACACGGCGATGCAGGAGACGAAAATCTTCGTGATCAGGAGCCGCGGATCCGTCAGCGTGGTCGATTGGGTCGGACCGACCGTCCACCGAAGTGTGAAGTTGTACTGGACGTTCTGGCCGACCGGCACCGTCGTGGATGTCGGATTGCCGTTGATGTCCGTCACCGGCACCACTTCCAGGATGCGCGTCGCGGTCTTGGCGTTCGCGTTGCCGTTGATGTGACTCTCCCAGGTGGCACGATTGCCTTGCGACAGCTCCTCGACGCCGACGATTGCCGCGATGAGGCTCACGTTGCTGGGCGCCTTCAGTCTCGTGACAATCGCCGGCACGGTCACGGTATCAGTCGACGGGTTGTGGTCCGGAGCCGTGGCCGCCGTCTGAATCGTCAGAGACGCCGCGGCGATGTCTGGAAGCAGTTGCGAGGCGTAGTCCTTCAGGGGAATCCACTGGCCCGGTGGATCGATGAACTTGTAGACTTCGCCCCTGAAGAACGCATCGGTGGCCACCTTGAGATTCCCCGTCTCCGTGGGAAACGTCGCCGCGGCAGGCGGCGGCTGCACCTTGTTCTTGTCCACGAAGAAGTCTTCGCCGATCGCCAGGTTCTTCAGCTCGAGCAGATCCGGTTCCACCGTGATCGGACGTTTCGCTTCAGCGACGCCTGCCGCAATCGACGCCACCGGCGCGACGACGCGTTGTGCGCGCAGGCCGATGTACGGCCGCTGTTCGACGAACACCTGCGTGATCCTCAGCTTCGTGGTCGTGGGATCGACGGCGATGCGCACCTTGCCCAGCGTCACCGGCCACGGTTTCTTCGCCGGATCGTCCGACAGCGGATCGGACACGCCGGGTTCGATGGACGTCGCCAGCGGATCGTCGGCCGTGATCAGGACGTCGTACGACTCCAGCCAGCGCGTATATTGATCGGTGACGTCGCAGAGCCTGAATCCCGGCGCCGGAGGGGTACCGAGATTGCGCTCGTATGCGATCGACAGCCAGTAGTCCCCGGCCGCCTCGATTCGATTGACGCGGATGTCGTCTTCCGACAGCACGTAGTCGACCGCGACCACGATCTCCCTGCCATACGCGTCGATCGCCATCCCGCGGCTGATGAAGAACTGATCCGGGATGCCGGGCACGGAGTCGCGCTTCCTCAGGTCGAGGCCGTCCACGATGCCCCACAGGTGCAGCGCGACGTTCAACCGACGGCGCATCTCCATGTGATAGGCCTGCTCGGCGGTCCAGTCGTAGCTTCGCAGGTACTGGCGTTCTTCGAAGTGAATCCGCTCGATCGTCGCGCCCATCACTTTTCTCCACCCTCTTCACCGGCTCCGGCCGTGCCGTTGGTCTTCGGTCTCGAGCGCGTGCCTCTGGCCGGGCCGGATTCGCGCCTCGCCGCCGCGGGGGCGGCGCCCGGATCAGGCGTCTGCGCCTTCATCGCGGCAAGCTCCGCTTCGAGCGCCGTGATCCTGGCGTAGAGGTCGGGTTCGAAATCGGCCCGAACGATGGTGGTCCCGCGCTTGAAGAGCCGGAAGGACGATCCGGGGCCCGCCTGGAGCCCGCCGAGGAACGTGCGTACTGGTTCGTACGCGGCGAACTCGGTCGGCGCCGGCTCGATGCGGACGGACACGCCCATGTTCTTGGCCAATTCGTTTGCCTGCTGCTCGTTGAGATCGACGAACATCTTCGAGGACATCCACGTCTGGCTCGTGGGGTCGAGCGACGCCTGCAGCGAATTGGTCAACTCGGTGATGAGCGTGAGCGGCGCGGTCGCGACGTCCGCCACGGAACGGCCGCTCGCGAGCATGTTGCGAACGAACGCCGTGCAGTTGTCGATGTGGAATTCGCGACAGCACGTCGCCGGCAATGGGCTCTTGCCGCACCCGCAATCCTCGGCGGCGGTCTTCCCCCATCCTCGCACCGTCGTGCCGGCGTTCGTGGTCCGCGGCGTCGTCGACGCGGGATCGTGCCCGACCTGCTCCACCGATTCGCAGGCGCGCGATTCGAACAGCGTTGCGAACAACACCTGGAAGAATGACGTGAACGACCAGACGTACCAGCGCGGGCAGTTGCAGACGCGGACGACCCGCCCGTTGCAGACCTCGACGGTGCCAAGCAAAATGCACGACGCCGGGCGCGGTTCGGAGCACGAGAACGTCAACGCGCCGAACGCGCAGGAGAGCACGTGCTGGTAGGCAAGCTCGATGATCCGGCAGAACGCATCGCGGACCTTCGTCCCGTAGTCGTTGTCCGAGGCCTGGGGAAACTGAATTGCGCGAATGTCGTCTTCGATGGTGCAGTTGTAGTGATCGGGATGCGACTCGAGATAGAGAAGGAGCAACCCGCGCAGCTTGCAAAACTCCTCCCAGAACTGCTGGTTCTGAGCCGCGGTCGCGCTACCGACGGTCGCGACGGACACCAGCTGGTCGCGGAGCGCACTCGCGAACAGCCCTTCCGTGAGGAGACCGAAGCATGCCTCGATGCGGCAGCGCAGGTCGAAGAGCGGTCCTTTGCTGACCGGCATGTCGTTGACGATCTCGAATCTCACGCTCTCTCGAATACGCGTCGCCTCGCACTCGCGCGGCGACGGACCGCATCCCGGCGTCAGCGGCGTGGTGAAGTCGTGCTCCTCCTCGACATAGCACGCGGTGACGAAGAAGCACTGCCGCACGTTGCAGTCCGCTGGCGTCACGGGCGGCTCGCACGGATCGGTCGACGGCGCGCCGAGCAAATACCCTTTTTCCTGCAGCTGTCCGACGACGTCGACCGGCGTCGGCCCGCAGACCACGAGGTCGTTGCCGCAGTCGTCGATGGCGAATCCCTCTCCCACCAGGATGCCGCCGGCACAGACCGGATCACAGGTGAGGCGCAGCCCGCAGACGACGCCGCTGCCGTGCAGAGACCGGTGATACAGCTTGTTCTTCTCGATCTGGTATCGCTGACCGAGCGACAGATCGTCGTCGGTCAGCAGGTGTCCGCAGAAGAATCGCGGCCGATCGAAGCAGACCAGGTTGCAGCACGCCGGGGACGGCGGCGGCTCCACCGGAGGACAGGTCGATGCCGGCGCGCGGGAGGTATAGGCCTGGGGGGCCGGAGTCGATGCGACTGCGCGCGCGCTCCGGGCGGACTTGTCACCGTAATACATGATGGTCTCCGATCACTGTCGGCGCCGAGCGTCGGCCGCTATGGGCGCACGCGAATCCAGCTCTCCAGGGTCCCGCCCGGCAGGCCGTTGCCGGTAGGAGGCGCCACCAGGTACGTGCCGTCCTGCCAGCGCGCCAGGAGGTCGCCGTCGACGGCACGGCCGTGCTCGTCCAGAATCAGGTTGCAGCGCAGCGCCAGATTGACGTCGAACCAGTGGCCCTCGAGCTCGCGCTCGACGTACTCGCGATCGATCTGCAGATAGAAACGAGTCCGGTCGGGGCTCGCCCACACGAGCGACGGCGGCACCCACAGCGGCCCGCCGCTCTGCGGTCCGTGCCGCCGTACGATCACGGCCTGGAATGTCCGCGGCGTCAGACCCTCGGTCCGTACGGGACCATCGAAGGTGATCTCGAACCCCGGACCCGACGCGGAGTTGCCAGTGAAGAACCGGATGAAGTCGTGGCAGTGATACTCCTGTCCGTGCGTCCACCCGATGTCCTTGACGCACGTCACGGTCTGGCCCGGAAGCCGAGTCATCAGGCAGCGCAGGACTCGATCGATCATCGACGTGCTCGGCAGCGCGATCCGGCACGACCAGTTGTCGATCATTTCGGGCGTTATGCGGTCGCCGGGCGCGTAATCCATCACCACCGCGAGCGGGAGACAGCCGTCGGCCGCCGGGGCGTCGCACGGCTCGATCATCGTCTTGTAGATCTCGCCGCAGTCCTCGTCCTGCTCGTGGACGAGGCATGTCGGCTTCTCCGTTTGAATGTCGATTCCGAAGGACTCACAGATGCGGTTCGGCTGCTGCCCGTCCTTGTCGTTGCAGGCGCACTCGTCGAACGGTGCGGGCATGAACTCCGTTTCGCATTCGCGATACCGGATGCACACGTACAGCGGGACCCGCGGTTCGCGCGGCGGATATGTCGGCGCACCACCATATGGGTTCTGCTGGTACGGCGCCGGGGGTTGCGTCTGCGGTCCACCGTACGGCGGCTGCTGATACGACGGCGACGAAGCCGCCGGTCCTTGAACCTGTGGCCCCGGGTACGCCGGCTGCGATCCGGTGCCGTACGGCGGCGGTTGTGGATACTGCGGCGGCACGCCGGGCGATTGGTACGGGTTGGCGTAGGCATCCGGCTTCGGAGGCGTCGTCGACGCCGGCCGCGGCAAGGCGACTTCAATCTCGTATGGCACGACGATCTCGTAGCCGCATCGATCGATCGCGAGGCCCGGCTCGACGATGAGCCGGAGCTCGGGGCAGAACGGATGCGGCTTGACCTTCAGGCCGCACACCACGCCCCAGCCATGCAGCCGGCGGTAGTGCAGCCGAATTTTGTCGCGCGCGTACCGTTGCTCGTCGCTGAAATCGCGTTCGGTGAGCAGCTTGCCCGTGAAGTAGTGATTCCGGCAGAACGGCGGAATGTCGCAGACAAGACACTCGCGTTCGCGCGAGCGCGGACGATCGGGCACAGGAGGACAGTAGGGCTTCGGCATACTCATCGTGACTCCTTCAAGCGAGCCTCGTGGTCGTTCCCGCTCGTGGCCGTCTCGCCGGTCCGAGCGCGCGTCGCGGACCTTCGGGTGCGGCGCAGCCGAGGATCGCGTCGTAGTTCAGCGTCGCGAGCTGATTCAGCACCAGCCGGGTCACGCCGCCGACGGCGCTGTCGAGACCGATGGTCGACTGCACGCCGATCCGGAACCGCGGAAAGACCGGGCACAGCATCGCTTCGGTGTGCGCTGGCTTCTCGCGTTCCACCACGCGCGAGACGCGCGCCCTCATGTCGGCCTCGGAGTAGGGATCCGCCTGGAACAGCACCGAGAACCGCGACGCCCCCCAATCGAGCGGCTCCGCCACCGGCTCTGGCTGGCCCGTCAGGTGGAACACGCCGACCTGCGAGTACGACGTCGTCTGATACCGTTGGTAGATGTCGCGGCTCCAGAGCGGCGTGGTCCCGTCGAGCGGCGCCGCCTGCGCAAGACGCACCCATCGTCGCAGCTTGAAGTGCTCGACGATCCGCGCGTCGACGTGTGCGTACGCCCTCAACGCGTCTTGAATGCCGTCAACGGTTCCCTTCCGGCTGTACGCGTGTACGGCGGCGCTGATAGCCTGACGCTGCTCGAGCTCGGACCAGCCCGGCTCCAGCGTGACCGCCAGCCAGGCCGCGAGCCAGCGCAGGTACGCCGCGCGGGTGCGGTACGGATCGAAGAGATTCGTGACGCCGTCGATGGCGCGATCGAGATCGTCGAATCCGCTCTGAAAGATCGCGAGGAACCGCTCCATGAACTGTCGGCTTTCGTCGTCTTCCTGGAAGACGGCCGGCAGATAGTCGAGGTATCCGCTGGACGGGTACGAGATCGAGAGCCGCCGCAGCGCCGGAGATTGCTCCCCGTTGGCGCGCAGCATGACGCGAATCCACAGGTAGCGGCCCGGCGCGCTCCTGACCAGGGTGTCGGGAGCGCTCGTCGAAACGCCGGCGTCGACCCACCCCGTCGGACGATCGTCCTCGTCGAACGACGGCGGCGTCGCGTCGCCCGAGTCGGCCGTGAAGGTATCGATCCCGATCGATGCGGTGTCGGGAATGGTCGCTTCGGCAAGCACCCGACGCCATCCGCACTCGGCGATCCGGCTGTCGAGCGGACCTGCGACGAACCCGCCGCTCTGCACGTGTCCGCCCGCGGGATCGACCATCCACAAACGGCGCGCGTCGGTCTCCGCGTTCTCGATGACCGCCAGCAGTCGAGGCGACTCCGACTGCCACCAGTGCAAGGCCGTCACGGTCCCATCGACGCCCGTGACGCCCGAGCCAATCAGCGGCCACCGACCTGTCGACGGGTCTGGCGCGAACACCTGAATTCGTCCCAGCTCGTCGCCGACGTACAGGAAATTCTGCGGGCTGAACGCGAGCGCGCTGGGCCGATCGACCTCCAGCAGCCGCGGCAGCCGGCGTGCGGATGAAAACACCCACACGGCCTGACGCGCGCGATCGATCACCGCCACGGAGCCGTCTTCGGCGCTCACCGCGATTCGCGTCGGATCTCCAAGGCCGGCGGCGACGAGCGGACCGAGACTTCGACCGGTCCGGTCGATTCGCTGGATGCGCCGGTTTCCCCGATCGACGACGTACACGACGCCGTGACGGTCCGAGGCCACATCCCACGGATGGTGGAACTGACGATCTCCGTCGCCCGCGATCGGCCGACCCAGCGTGTCCGTTCTGCCCCAGACGTGGACGAGCGCGCGCGAGCCGGCGGAAAAGACCTGGACGCGGTGATTGCCGGTGTCGGCCACGACCAGATCTCCGGTCGCCAGCTGCGCGAGACCCTGGGGATCGAGCAACTGGCGCGGCGAGCTCCCGCGGCCGCCGATGGTCTCGAGATGCTCCCGGCCTTGCGCCTGCGGCGGCTTCGTGGCGCTGACGGAGATGCGATTGATGGCCGCGCTTCTCGCATCGAGAACAAACAGCCGTCGGAAGCTGCCGGCGATCGAGACCGGACGCGCATCCGGCCACGCGTCCTTTCCAAGATCGAACGGCCACGCCTTCCCCGGGAGCGGGGCCAGCGTCAGAGTCCCGTCGGCTCCGCTGACGATCTGACGGGACGCGAGGATGTGCCACGTCGCACCCGCATCCAGCGTCCACGCCGATTGGGCTGCGGTCTGCGTCGTCACGGGTATCGCGCCTCGATGCGATGCGAATCCGACCAGACGAGCTCGTCAAGCCGAAGCGGAATGTCTTGACACGGCGGCTGTTCGACGTTGTCGACATACGTCTTGAGCGCATCGGCTTCCAAGCGAAGGACGCCCGGGCTGGTCAGAATCTGGCGATAAGTCTCGGAAAAAAAGATCGTCTGACCGAATTCCCAGCCCGTGCCCTTCTCGCCGCCGGTCAGCGGGTGGAAGTACGCCAGCAGTCGATCGGTCAACGCGCTCTGCACGATGTCGAGCGCCGCGTCGGGACGCGCCACGACGCGCACGTCGACTTCGACTTTCCGATATCGCGCCGGCGCGACGAATATCTCGGTGGTCGCGAGGCGATGCGCGTTCAGATAGCGGTTGACGAGCGTGAGCGTTTCCTCGCGCGCCACCGGAAGCCGATTCTTGCTCTCGGGTACCACCAGCACGGTGACGACGCCGGGTACCGGAACGAGCGTCGTCTCGAGTTCCGCGCCGGCGGGCCGCTGCGGCTCGAACTGTGGGTGGTGAAGCGGGAGCGCCTTCGCGCGGCGAATCCTGGCGCCCGGCGTCTGAATCGCCAGGAATTCGAAATCTTCGGCGGTGACCGCGCGCGAGCGGCTTCTGATTTCAAGCGGAGCCCGTGCCTTCGCGGACTCGAGCGACTCGGCGTCTTCGCCGTCGCTGGCCGGCCGCACGTTCGTGACGCTGTCGACGAACGGGATGACGGCCTCGAGCGACGTGATCGTTTTGGCGGCGACGTTGCCGGCTACGCCGCCGCCGAATCGGTATCGGCGCGCGCGCACGTTGGGAATCGCGCCGTCGTCGCGGCCCCCTTGCGGCGTCGACCGGCGATTGACCAGCAGCGGCGGAATTCGGCCGTGTGTGCCGTCGCCGAACGTCACGACACCGGACGCGAGATCGATCGTGTAGTGGGGATCGTCGGCCCCGGAGCGACTGAGGTCCTCTTGTGCCGCCCACTCCTCGAAATCGCCGTCCTCGGTCGCGAGCACATCGAGATGCAGGCTATCGGGAAGGATTGGCCTGTTCGCCAGGGTGAAATGCTGATTGGGACGGCCGTCGCTCGCCCCGAGGAGCTCGTCATTGACGGTCGTCGCGTTGGTCGCCGCGACGGTGTTCAGCAGCACGTCCTCCAGCCTCGGCACGATCTCGAAGCCTGGGCCGAGCACTTCGAGAATCCGACAACGCAGCCAGAAGAGCGGCGGGTCTTCGGGCCGCTTGTGCAGCCCGAGCCCCTCGTCCTGACGGACCATCGGAGCTGGATCGTCCGGAGCGTCGAACTCGACGAACCCTGTCTGGGTCAATGCGACAGTCGTGTCGCGGGTGACCTGGAGGGAGCGCCACTTGCGGACGTCGCCCGACCAGAATTCCCAGCGCACGCGCACGGGTGGCGGCGTGTTCGCCACATCGCCGCCGACCGCCCGGGCGTCGCCGAACAAATCGTCGCTGTATTCGTGGACGAGCAATGTGAACCGGCCACGCGGGAACGGCTGCGTGAGACCGACGTACAGGGCCGCATCCTTCTGCGGACGCTCGCCAAACGGGTAGAAGAACGGGAGCGGCACGCCGGTGGTCATGGCGGCCGCGTACTGCGCGCCGTCGAAGCTCTGAAGATCGGCAATCTGGCTGCTGATCGCATAGAGATTGTCATCGGTCTCGAACGCGACGGATCCCGCCGTGACGCGCGTCCCTTGCGGAATGGGAATGGCGCGATCCAGCGCCGGGGCAGATAGGGTGAACGTCAACTCGGCGCGGGCCGGTACGGCCGGCTTCAGATCGATGCCGACCAGACCGAGGAACTTGATGAAGTTCTTGTCGGGCACGCGGTTCAGCCGCCACAGCATCATCTCGGCGAGCCAGGCGAACAGCTGAACGAGCGTCATGCCCGGATCCGAATCGTTCAGATCCGTCCATTCGGGCGTGTAACCGGGGATGCGGCGCTTCGCCTCCGCGACCAGATCCTCGAACCGCCGATCGTCGAGCTGAATGTCGGGGAGCACTAGCTGACCCCTTCCTCCAGGTAAAACGGATAGACGACGTTGAACAGCTCGTTGGTCGTGCGAAGCCGATAGTCGATGGACGCGATCACCTGGCTCGGCTCGCCAGACACCGGATCGACGCGCACCGCATCGAGATCGATGCGCGGCTCCCACTTGACGAGTGCCTGCTTGATGGCCTCGGCGAGCGCCGTACGGATGGCCGGCGTATTCGGCTGGAAGACGTAGTCGTGAACGCCGGCGCCAAACGTCGGACGCATCAGCCGCTCGCCGATTCCGGTGCTGATGATGATCCAGATGGCGTCGCGCACGCGGTCCGGTCCGTTCGACGTTTCGATGGAACCGCTCGCGCCCACCTTGATCGGAAAACGCCACCCGTTGCCGATGAACCGGTCGACGTCGCTCATTCGCACCCCCCCAGCGCGTCGACGGCGATCTGGAGCGTGCCGATGAGACCGTGGATCGCTTGCAGCGAGGTCTCGAGCGTCTCGACGTCCGTGTCGCTGCCCAGCCCCGGCAGTTGAATCGGCTTGACGCCCGCCATACCGAGGAACGGCCCGACGAAATCGAGGATGACGCCGATCGGCTCCATCGACGACGTCAGGTGCTGGGCCGACGTCTCGGCATTCTTCTTCGCGCACTCGAGCGTTTCCTGCAGGTCACGGTTGCCGGCGAGCCTGGCGGCGTTCAGATCGAGCGTCAGGCCCTTCATCAGGGCGACGACGGTCTGCAGCTGGCTCTCCAGACACTTGAGGACCTTCAGAATCAAACAGAGGACGTCCTTGATGAAGGGAATGATGTTGGCCGGCGTCGGAATCAGGAAGCACGGAGCCAGATCGACGGCGGCCTTTGCGAAGTCCTGCACCGCCTTGACCGGCGGCATCGGCAGGTTGGTAACCACGTCGACCAGGGGCTTGAGCAGCTTGAGAATCTTGATGAGACATTCCATGCTCGCGAGGAACGGCGCGAGCTGCACCATCAGGCTAAAGGTCATCGCGCAGTCGGTCGGAATGCCCTTCGACACGTCCGCGATGGCCTTGATCGACGCTCCGGTCGGTAGCTGGATCTTGAGCTTCTGCGGCTCCGGGATGCTCACGACGTCGCAGGGGGCCAGATCCAGCGCCTGCTTGAGATCGCCCGATATCTGGATGTCGAGGTTAGGCATCTTGGTCTCGGCCTAGATAGGGTTCCGGTTCTGCGCCACGACCCGCGGGACGCCACCCACCATCAGCACGATGCTCGCGCCGTCGATCACCAGACGGCCCTTGCTCTGGATCCGCACCTGGCCGTTCGACAGCGTGATCCGGTTCTTGTGAGCGTCCTCGATGACCAGCGCGCCCATGTCGCCGCGCGACGGGGTCGAGTCGAGAAAGCGGATGGTGTGGCCGTTCTTCGATTTCAGGATGCGATCGCGGACGTGCTTGGCGGGCGGCTTGTCCTTGCCGTTCCAGAGAAAACCGATCGCCACCGGAAAGCGCGTGTCGGCGTGCTCGAAGGCCAGCAGCACTTCGTCGTCTACTTCGGGCATGAAGAACGAGCCGCGATCCGCCCCCGCCATCAGCGTGGCGATACGGATCCAGTCGGTTTCGTGGCTCGCGTCGAGCCACGGGAAATGCACCTTGATTCGCCCCAGTTGCTTGGGGTCGTTCACGTTGGTGACCAGGCCGACGACCACACCGTTGATGGCGCTCATGCCCCTTCTCCCGCTTCCATTCGCGCCGTGAAATCCGTCGTGTATCCGCCGTCGCTGAACGAGTGCGTCGTGTCGGTCACGACGTACAGAAAGGGCTGCCCGTCTGGCCCGGAGAAGCGGCGGCCGAGGCCGAGCAGTTGGAGCTTGGTACCGGCACGGAGGTCGGGCAGCCCGATGGTCTTGCCCTTGGCGGTGACCAGCTCCGAGGCAATCTGGCGGAGCATCTTCTTCGCGAGCCGCTTCGCTTCATCCTTGCTGGCGACCGGGCGATCGACGCTGATCTCCTGCGCCAGCGCCGGCTCCGCCAGATCCAAGTCGCGAGGGCTGACGACGCCTTCACCGCGCAGGTCCTCGCGCTTGGCCGTCTCGTTGATGGGCTCCTTGCCGCCCGGACTCCAGCCGCGGACGGTGACCTGCCCGACCTGTTCCGCCACGCGCAGCGCCGGCTGGACGCTGATGAGCGACACCCCCCACTCGAGCACGTAGGTTGGACGCGAGACGGAGCTCGTGGGCCCGAAGCCGAGAATCACTTCCCCCTCGGTACCTCGGGCATCGTCGGGCCGCTTCTTGATTCGGAGCTCGTAGCCGATGCGCCGCGCACGCTCCATGAGGAAGACGATCGGGAACTGGTTGTACATCGCCAGGAACTCGACCGGCTGCTCGTTCGGCTTGTTGCGATCGACGTCATCGGGATCGATCTTGATGCGCAGGTTGGGAAACTGCGCGCGCAGCTGGTCGTCGATCTTCTTCACCAGCTGCACGGCGATGTCTGTGTCGGTCTTGTTGAGGAACGACTGCGTTTCCTGTTTCAGCCGAAAGCGGTGGAGCAGGTTCAGGGCGCGGATGTTCAGGCTCGGCGCGCCCGATGCGGGGAAGTTCGGCGTCATCGTCGTGATCTCGCCGGTGAGCATCGGTCGCCGCTGGTCGTTGCCGCGCTGGAAATAGCCCATGCGCACCTCCACCGGGCTCCACGGCATGAAGGTCCGTTCGTCGCTGTACTTGAAGGTGCGCTTGTCCGGGTCCCAGTTGTTGACCTGGAGATCGACGGAGTCCAGGTTCGTCAGGCTGTCAGTGTAGGTGACGCTGAGGATGTCGTAGGTCTCCTCGCGGAGCTTGCGTCCCCGCACGAACACTTCGTACGCCGGAACGTAGAAGTCCTGGCCGACATAGGGATCGAGCGGCAGCGCGGCGCCGGCCATCAGCGTGTCTCCTCGAGACGCGGGATCTCCAGCGCCATCCCAGGCACCACCGTCCGTGGGTTGTCGATGTGGTTTGCTTCCGCGATGGGCCGCCACGCGCCGGGGTCGCCGTACTCCTCCCACGCCACGTGGCTCAGTGTTTTGCCGCGCCCGAGCGTACACAGCTTCGTCCGGTCGCCGGAGTGGCGTGGCGTCTCCTTGATTTGCTCTTCGATCGTCCACGCCTCGCGGAACGTCACGTTCAGCTTCGCGCGCAACGGCACGCCCGATGGGCTGAAGAGCGTGAATTCCTCGGACAGGCTCTCGAGCAGGCACCACGGCGACACTTTCGTACCGAACGAGAACAGCTTGCCGGCTTCGCCCCAGGTCAGCACGCAGCGGGGCGGCGCGTGCGTTTCGCGTTGGACTTTGAGGAGCTGGTAGACCTTGCCCGTCAGCGTTCGCACGTCCGTCGGACCATCCACCAGACCGAACTCGGTCGTGTCGAAGAACAGCTCGAAGGTGATCTTCTCCGTCTGCCCGCGCACGAACTGCTGGATCGGCGAGTCGAGGCCGGGGATGCCGATCTCAGCGATCTGCACGCTTTTGTTGACCGTGTAGCGCTCCGGGTTGAAGCGCGCCTGGATCGACCGTCCGCCTTCCGGAGTAATCGTCAGTTTTTCGAGAGCCATCGCCTATCCCAGTGACGGCCGGAACACGCGGTCGTGAATTTCGGTGTCGCGCGTCCGTTCGGCCTTCTGTTCAAGCTCGCGGCGCACCTGTTCGAGCACGATTCTAACCAGCGCCTTGACGTCCTCCGGCCCTAGCGGTCCGACGCCCTCGGTCACGACGAGATCGAGGACAACCTCTCCCACGTGCACGTCCGGAGATGGATTCGTTGCCACGGCTACGCTCCAACCTCGAGTACGAGGCCTTCGTGCGCGATCTCCAGCGACTCGATCGCGATGTTGCTCTGCATCGCGTTCATCGCCGGCCCGACCCATTTCATGGGAAGACCTTTGGTGAACTTCCACACCTTGGCGGGTCGCCTGGCCTCGTCGAGGAGGGCGATGATCCCGTCTTTTCGCTTGCCCCGGCCCTGCACGAAGTCGTAGTGCCAGCTCCAGAGGTCGTCGAACAGGTAGATGGCCCCGTGTTTCAGCGTGATGTTCCCGTGGCTCGCCCGCGTCGGAAACTTGTGCACGTGATCGTTGACGCCGCCCTCCTTGAACTCGAACACTTCGACTGTCGCGTCGAGACCGGCGCACTCCGAGAAGGCCGCGACCTTGTAATTGAGCGCGACCGTGAACAGCGTGCCGATGACGTCGGACGTGTCGATAAGCGTCAGATAGAAATTGAAGACGCCGAGCGGATCGATCCGGAATACTGACGCCACACATCCTCCTCAGGACTCGATAACCTCGGCCCCTTCGGGCTTCTGCCGAATCTCGAAGACGAGAAATTCCATCGGCGCCGCGACGGCGACGCCCACCTGGCACACGAGTTGGCCCGTGTCGACCGCGGCCTGCGGGTTGTTGGTGTCGTCACAGCGGACGAAGTACGCCTCTTGCGGCGTGCTGCCCTGGAGCCCGCCCTTGTGCCAGATCTGAGTGAGAAAGACCGAGAGGGCGTGAACGAGTGTCAGCCGCAGCGCGTCATCGTGCGGCTCGAACACCGTCCACTGCATCGACGTCTCGACCGACTCTTCGATCATCGACATGAGCCGGCGCACGTGAATGAAGCGCCAGTCGGAGTCGTCGAGCGCCGCGAGCGATCGCGCGCCCCACACGCGGATCCCACGTCCAGGAAACGAGCGCAGCACGTTGATGCCGATCGGGTTCAACTGATCCTGCTGCGCCGTCACGACCGTATCGGCAAGGTCGATGACGCCGTTTAGGGCCGCGTTGGCTGGGGGCCAGTGAACGCCGTACGCGTTGTCGAGCTGCGCATAGATACCGGCCACGTGACCGCTCGGCGGAATCGTGACTGCGCGGCCATCTGGTTGAAGCGGATCGGAAACGGCGAGCCAGGGGTAATACGTCGCCGCGAACCTCGACGCCACGCTCCCCCGCCAACTCTGGAGGCTGCGAATGCCTCGCACCGCCGCCGGCAGATCGATGATGGCAACGCGATCCCGCAGCCGCTCGCACTGCGCGATCAACGCCGCCGAAACCATGTCCGGCGGCGTCGTCTGCCGGCGTTCATCCCCTGGGGGGGACGTGACCGGAACCGCCGACGTCGTGACCGGTGGCGCGCACGGCGGATTCGGCACGACAGGCGCCAGGACGCGTACGGGACGCTCGAAGACAGCATCGGGAGCGCAGAGCACCGACACTTCGTCGACGAGCTCGATGATCCTGAGGCCGCACAGCTTTCCCGATTCCCCCGTGAAGTCGTCGGCGATCAGTGTGGACAAGCCGTCCGCACCGCCTTCGAGCGCCACCTGTCGATCGCCGATCAGCGTCGGGTCGATCCGCACCACCCTGGTGCCGGGCTGCGGCCGTTCGAGCGGCGCTCGAAATCGAATCAGCTTCGATCGGGGGTTTACGACGAGCGGCGCGTACGCCGGATCATTTGGCTCGAGCGAGAGCCGGCGGTACAACTCTGTCTCGCGCCGAATCGGACGCTCGAGTCCCGACGCGACGTCGAGGAGCAGGCCGAACTCCGTCGTCTCGTCGGCGAGCGGCGTGATGGTCGCGCGGATTCTGTTGCCCCACGCGCCGGCGCTGGTGGCCTCGAGCACGAGCGCGGATCGATAGCCGCGCACCGTCGACCCGACAGCGTAGCTGCCGCGCAGCGGGCCGCCGAGCGCAAGGCGGGTGCCGTCTGCGCGCACGGGCACATGACGCTCCGACGGCGAGCCGGCGGCGTCGACGATCTCGACGAGGTCGCACCCGGCGATCGCAGCCGCGTTGTCGACGTCGACAGCCCTCGCGCCGGACACCGCTTGCGAGATCAGATCGCCGGACCCCACCAGCTCGCTCGGAAATCCCCATCTGGCGTACGCGGCGCGCTTCGGATCGTCCGCGCGTACCGAGGCCACGCGCACCACGTAACATGTCCGCCCGCCGTTCTCGAAGAAGCCTCTGACGGCATACGGCAAGAACGCGTCGGCGATGAACCCGCCGAACGTCGCGCGATACTCATCCCAGCTCGTGAGACGGACCGCGAGATCCTCGTCGCGCATCCGGCTCTCGGGCAGGTCGATGCCTTCCGACTTCCGCTCGGGAAACGGCAACGGGCCGCGCTCCGTACAGCCGACGAACGCCGCGACGTCGGTCCGCACGAGGCGCACGTCGTCAGCATCGGTCCGCTTCGGCCGCCGGTAGACGCCGGGGGTCAGGTAAACGGGCATGGACCTACTCGAGCTCGAGTCCCTCGTGCGCAATCTCGAGCGTCTCGATGGCGGCCTCGCTCGTCTTCGCGTTGAGCGTGGGGCCTTCCCACTTGCTGGGCCATCCTTCACGGAAGTTCCACCGCAGCGCCGGATTGCGCGCCTCGTCGAGCAGGACGATCGTGCCGCCGGTCCGCTGCGTCTTGCCGTCGATGACCTTCTTCCGCCATTCCCAGAGCGAGCGATCCTTGGTCCAGCCTCGCTTCAGGACCACGTTGTTGTATTTCATGAGGCCGGGCAGCTTGCGCGTGGTCCCGTGCTGCTCGGCACCTTCGCGGTACTCGATGATGTTCGTATCCGTCGTCAGACCGCTGGCTTCGCTGAACCCGCCCTTGACGACCCCGTCGATTTCGATCAGGAAATTGAACTGACCGTATGGATCGTTGCGTTTCCCGTCTGGCATGATCGCTCTCCTCTGCCCGGCCGCGCACGGCCGGCTAGCCCTCGCTCACGTCCGAACCGCCGGTCCACTGGCCAATCCGGAAGATGACGAATTCGGCGGGTTTCACCGGTGCGATACCGATCAGCATGATCAGCTTGCCGTTGTCGATGTCCGCTTGCGTCATCGTGGTGCGATCGCAGCGCACGAAGTACGCTTCTTCCTTGGATCGGCCTTGCAGCATGCCGTCCATCCAGAGCCGGGTCAGGAAGTCGCTGACGCTGCGGCGCACGCGCGCCCAGAGCGGCTCGTCGTTCGGCTCGAAGACGACCCATTGCGTTGCTTCCTCGATCGATTCTTCGACGTAGATGAACAGCCGGCGGACGTTGACGTACTTCCAGTCGGGATCGGTCGTCGTCGTGCGCGCGCCCCAGACGAGATTGCCGCGGCCGCGGAAGTACCGGAGCACGTTGACGCCGCGCGGGTTGAGAATGTCTTGCTGCTCCTTCGACACCTGAATCGACAGGCCGCTCGACGGGTCCTGCGGATCGAGGAACAGGCCGCGGATGACTTCGTTGGCCGGAGCCTTGTGGACGCCGCGCTCGATGTCGCTGCGCGCATAGATGCCCGCGACATGACCTGCGGGGGGAACGAGCATCGGCAGGCCGGTCGCGAAGTCGAACACGCGAATCCAGGGGAAGTAGAAGGCGCCGTACTTCGACGTCACCGGCGGCAGGATGGTGCTGATTGCGCCCGGTGCGTCGGTGGACTGCAGGATGGCGAACCGGTCCTTGAGACGCTCGCACTGTTCGATGAGGGAGCCAGTCACGCCGCCGACCGCGAACTCGTCAGGCGAGCACAGAATCGCGATCTCGTCGACTTCCTCGAGACCTCTCAAGCCGTGGCCGGGCCGCGCCGGCACCGGGGGCGGGCCGGGATTGCCGGGGATCGTCAGGTCGCCGAGAAAGTCGTTCGGCACGAGCGCCGCGCCGTTGGTGCCGGCGGCGAGGAACTGGTTGGCCGCGACGGTGACGCCAGCGCCCGCGCCCGCCGACGGTCCAATGAGATTCGCCGGCCGCGCCGGCGGCACGGCGGTATTGCGCCTAATCTCGGCGAGCACGGAGACGTTGTTGATGCGCCGCTCGTAGAAGCTGGTGGACTGCGCGTCGAACGAGAGGTTGTCGTACATCTCGAGGATCGTCGGATCCCGGCGCGTCTGCTGCGTTGCGTTCGCCGAATCGGTGGGATCGAGGACCGGCGCCGGCGGCGCGACGTCCCAATACATCAACGTCAACTTGAAGAGGTTGGCGTCCTGGGCGCCCAGACCGGCGTCGCTGATCTTGAAGGCCAGCCGGCCGTTCGCCCAGTCGCCCGGCCCGAGCGCCGTCAGCGTGAAGACGTTTCCAGGAGCCGCCGCGGTGGCCGCGGCCGCGGTGGCCGAGACGACGCGGGCAACGTAGCAGCGCTTGCCGCCGTTCTGGAAGAAGCCCTCCACGCCGCGGGTCAGGTACCGATTCGCGACGTAGCTGCCGAACATCCGGCGATACTCGCTGAAGCTCGTGACCAGCGTCGCCTCCGTCGGCCCGCGCTCGGCGATGCCGAGGAAGCCGGCCGTGCTGGTCGCGACACCTTCGATCGGCTTGTTGCCAGTGTCGATTTCCTCGACGTAGACGCCGGGGGACAGATATTCGGGCATTGCCGCTCTCCTTGCTCGCTACAAAGTCCGCTTCACGCCATCACGAAGTCCTGCTGAACCGTCATGCCGCGCACGCACATCACGCCGGTCGAAACCGTGACGTGCAGCGGGTGCAGCACCTCGATCGTCACGGTTTGTGACGGCCCGACGAGATCCTGGATGAACAGGACGTACTCGCCGCTCGCGTCCGTTACGTATTCGGCGGTCTGGCCGGCGCGGCGTACGCGCGCGTTCTCGAGGGGCTGGCCGGCCGATCGGACCGTGCCGCGCACGAGCGTCGCACCGGCGGGAAACGGGTATCGCGCCGACGGCTGGAGCGTCGCCTGCGTCCGCTGCGTCCGGTATGCGGCCGGCTGCGCCGGCGAGTCGAGCGCGAGACTCTCGTTGGCCTGCGAGACGTCGGGGAACGCCGGCCATTTCGGATCGGGACCGGGAACCGTCAGCCCGATGTCGCGCGCCCCGTAGTACGGGCTTCTGATCGCCATCGTGTAGGTCCCCGCCGTCAGCCCGAAGAGCACCCACGTCGCGTCCGGAGCTTTCCGGAACGGAACGAGGGATCGCCCGGCGATGCGCAC
>Ga0207701_10002507_pt1 | contig 18997 bp, 14 predicted proteins | sample KBSSwiSSwithPhiX_FD_184294 | JGI IMG/M metagenome (GOLD analysis project Ga0207701, IMG submission 184294) | Switchgrass rhizosphere bulk soil microbial communities from Kellogg Biological Station, Michigan, USA, with PhiX - S5 (SPAdes) (version 2) | ecosystem: Environmental > Terrestrial >... | reverse complement strand
AGAATGCGGGACGATGTCACCGTAACCGACGGTGGTCAGAGTCATAAAACTGAAGTAACGCATTTCCATATACCGAGCCAGGTAATCGCCAGGCGGTACCGCGGACAAAGCAACGAAAGATCCTGGCTGTAATTCTTCGAGCAAAGCGTAAGTGAATGTCCATGCGTAGCCGATGAGAAGATAGACGCAAATAGCCGCAAAAATCTTATCTGTTGTTACTCTTGTGCCGCGTAAGACATAGCCAAGAATCGTGATCGCAAAGAAAGTATTGAGACTAATGATACAGAGTTGTGAGGAAACAGCAGTCCAATGCCGCGGCGTGATCATTAGGAGCCAGGTGGCGGAAATAGAGACAACCGACAAGCCAACGGCGATGGCGAAGAGAGTCTTGCGTTTCATCAACGCATAGGAACCAGTGACAAAGACAGCGGCCGCAGCTGCGTTCAGTATCACCGGGCCACGAGGCAAGTGAGCAATGAGTGGGGTGAAAACAAAAAGAAATAAGATCGAAACGAGGAGTGCCAGATGGCGCCACTCCTCACGAGATCTCGTCATGACTCTTTCCTTGTATCAAGCTCTGCTCTCGCAGAGTCACCCGGTTAGGGCTTGCCAAAATTTCCGAGGCGCAACCCTTAGGGCTGTTTCTCGTAAATCCCGACGAACGATATCTGCCAGGTAGCACCGGTGTTGGTTGAGCTCGCCCACTCCTGCTTCACCTTGCCTTCAGGAAGTGGCGTCCAGGTGATGCGATTGATGATTGTCCCCTTTTTTCCTCTGCCCTCGCCACTCAGAATCATTGCGCCTTCTTTCAAGCCGCCGCGCAGATGCAGAATCGTGCCGTCGCCACCAACCCAATCCTGGTGCCACTTACCCTCGGACGCATCGTAATAGTTAATGCTCATTCCTCCCTGACCGGTCGCGGAGGTCCATTGCTCGCGGATGGCGCAGCCTTCCGAAACGCGGCTGATCTCACTTGTCCCTACCTGCTGGCCTTGCGGATTTGTGACCTTCCATTTGCCGATCCAAAAATCAAATTGTCTGAATTCTGGAGAAAGGCACGCCGGCGGCGGAGACGACCCCGGCATTGACGATGGGGCAGGAGTAGGCGAAGCCGCTCGCCCCATTGCCACCAAGGACAACGAGGCGAGCAGCAATCCAACTCTCTGAGGAAGGCGAATGCTCAAGCGTGGGAAATTGGTGAAGCGCTATTTGCTGCGCGTGTAGTTGATCTCCATCGTCTTTACGTCTTGGCCGCCACGATTCTCGTACCACTCGAAAGTCATGTGGTCTTTGTCGTTGATCTTTAAGACTTCACGGATGGGGGTCTTCATTCCGGGCATCATTTCCACCTCGGAGTTGTAGGTGAAGGTCTTGGTCGACGGGTCGTAGTCGCCTTGCGACATCATGATGCCAGTGCCCATATTATCCATCCAGGTGCCGACAAATTTCTTCTTCACGTTGTCGTAACCTTCGAGCCCGTGTCCTTTAAAGGTCATTGACTGTACCTTTCCATCGGGGCCGGGCATGTCCATTTTGCCGGTTACATCCATGACCACAAAACGGCCATCCATGATTGCCTTCCGGGTAGCGGTGCCTTTCGAGATATCGGGCTTGGAGCTGGGATCGCCATTCATCCACATCTTGACCGTATAACTCCAGTTGCCGACTGAATCGGTCAGGAGTTTATGATTTTCATTCAGCTTGGTCATTTCCATCATCTTTTGCATGTCCTCGGCGCTGGGCGCGCCACCTGTGTTCGGGCTAGCGGGAGCCGCTGGTTCCGGAGTCTGCGCCACGATTGGCACAGCGATAAACGCAGCCGCGGAAACGGCTGCGAGAAGTGTATGAATTGGTTTCATGCGGCGATGTTGCGCGCCGCCGCCTGCAACGTCAAGCCGCGAACTTCGTTCTCTCAGGCCATTACCTGCCGGAAGGCCCCGAGGAAACTTTCCATCTCCGTTTTGCGACCGATCGTAAGTCGGAGATGGTTCGGCATCGCGCGGAATAATCTTCCTACGTCGACCTTGAGACTGTGCAGACTGGCGATGATCGGCACGACCGGCCTTTTCAAATCGATCATGATGAAATTGGCCTGCGAAGGAATTGTATTGTAGCCCATCTTTTCAAGTTCTTTGATCGTAAATGCTCTCGTCTCGGCGTTGAGCTGGCGACCCTTCGCCACCAGGTCAGAGTCATCAAGACTGGCGGTTGCCGCAGCCACCGCCATGATGTTGATGCTGTCCCAAGCCTGGCGCGCACGTAGGCGCTCGATGGTCATGGATGAAGCGACGCAGTAACCGCAACGCAAGCCTGCCATGCCGTAGATCTTCGAAAAAGTGCGGGCGACGATCAGATTGGGATGATCTTTCGCGAGTGGGATGACGCTCTCGTAGTCAGTGTTATCGGCGAAGTGGTAATAGGCTTCGTCCACCAGGACCATGGTCTTTTGTGGAGCTTTCTCAATGAATGAACGCACTTCGTCTTTCGGCGTGATGCTGGCGGTCGGGTTGTTCGGATTACAGATATAGACCAGCCCTTCATTGGCGGAGGACATCATCTTAGTCAGATCATGAGCATAGCCTTCGGTGAGAGGCACCTTCACGACCTCGGCGTCATTATTTTTCGCATGGACGAGAATGGCCTCGAAAGTCGGGTCAGCGACGACGAGCGCGCCACGTCCCGCCGCAGCGTTTGTGTTCGTAAGCGGACCGGTGAAGACGTCCGCACATAGCTTGAGGATCTCGCCCGAACCATCTCCGAGGAGGATTTGACTTGAATCGACTCCATTCATTTTCGCGAGCGAGGAGACTAACTCGTCGGCGTGTTCGTCAGGGTAACGGCAGGCCAGATTAAACGCCTCGGTCATGGCCTTGAGAGCCCTTGGCGATGGGCCGAACGGATTTTCGTTCGAACTTAGGCGGACGACGCCTTCACGCACCGGGTGGCTGGCGGATTGCTGGACATGCTTAGCCAGCGTAAGGGAAGGGCGCGCCACCGCGCAGGCGGCGCCGACTCCGAGTAACTGGGCAAAATGCCGTCGTGAAATCGAGTTTGTCTTCATGTTGTTACCTCCGGACTGATGTGCAGATTATGACCCGGCGTTTCCCCTAAGGCGACACTTTTCCACGCCATCATTGCGGCGCGGTCGCGTCTCCAAAGACCAACCCTCGGGATAATAGCAAACAGAACACCTCTATCGGTCGAGCAGAATGGTGCAAGAAATGCACAGCTAAACACAATCGATGCTTGGTTGCGATGGAAGTAGTCAGGTAGGATCCCAGCAAATGCGAACGTCGCGGGAGGAAATGACCAACCCTACAGCTGCTTCCAAAACACAAAAACCGGCGATGCCTTCGCCAGATGAGCCCGTTTCCAAAACGGTCGACGCAAACGAGGCCGTCGCGCGTGTAGCTTATGCGTTGAGCGAAGTTATCGCGATTTATCCGATCACACCGTCCTCGCCGATGGGCGAATGGGCCGACGCCTGGGCAGCCAGCGGTTTGAAAAATGTTTGGGACACGGTGCCGGCCGTTATCGAGATGCAGAGCGAAGGGGGCGCGGCCGGAGCAATCCACGGTGCTCTCCAAACGGGCGCGCTCAGCACAACGTTCACTGCTTCACAGGGTCTGCTCCTGATGATCCCGAACATGTACAAGATCGCGGGCGAACTTACGCCCACCGTTTTTCACGTCGCGGCGCGATCGTTGGCCGCGCAAGGGCTTTCCATTTTCGGTGATCACAGCGATGTGATGGCGGCGAGGGCTACCGGCTGGGCGATGCTCTGTGCCGCATCGGTACAGGAAGCACAGGATTTCGCCTTGATCGCGCACGCTGCGACGCTTGAAGCGCGAATTCCGTTTTTGCATTTCTTCGATGGATTTCGCACTTCGCACGAGATCAATAAGATCCAAGTGCTGCCGGTTGAGGTAATGCGCGCGATGATCAACGAAGCATGCGTCCTCGATCATCGGGAGCGGGCGCTTTCGCCTGACCGTCCTATCATCCGTGGGACGGCACAGAATCCAGACGTTTATTTTCAAGCGCGAGAAACGGTAAATCCACTCTACGCCGCCTGTTCCGGCATCTTGGAAAGGACGATGAATGAGTTTGCGCAGATGACTGGTCGTCACTACCAGCCGTTTGAATATCATGGCGCGCCCGATGCCGAACGAGTCATCGTGATGATGGGTTCAGGCTGCGAAGCAGCGCATGAGACGGTTGATTTTCTGGGGGCGGAAAAACAGAAAGTCGGTCTGATCAAAGTGCGACTTTATCGACCTTTCGATGGAGTGCGCTTCATCCACACTCTGCCAAAAACGACCCGCATGATCGCCGTGCTCGACCGGACGAAAGAGCCCGGCTCCGGCGGCGAACCGCTCTATCTCGATTGCGTGAATGCGCTTTACGAACACGGCAATAATGGAGTGCGCGTGGTCGGCGGCCGCTACGGTTTGTCCTCGAAAGAGTTCACTCCGGCGATGGTCAACGCGGTCTTCGAGAACCTGGCTCAGCCTGAGCCAAAAAATCATTTTACCATTGGCATCGACGACGATCTCATGCACACCAGCCTCGCGTTCGATAAGGATTTCTCGATCGAACCCGCTGACGTTGTCCGCGCCCAGTTTTTCGGACTCGGATCCGACGGCACGGTGGGCGCAAACAAGGAGTCGATCAAAATTATTGGCGAGAACACGGATAACTTTGCGCAGGGATATTTCGTTTACGACTCGAAAAAAGCTGGCGCCACCACCGTCTCTCATTTGCGTTTCGGGCCGCGTCCAATTCGATCCACCTATCTGGTGACGAGCGCAAACTTCATTGGCTGCCATCAACCGTTTTTGCTCGAGACCAGCGATGTGTTGAAGGGCCTCGCGCCCGGCGGGACGGTGCTGCTCAATTCGCCCTTTGGACCGGACCGGATTTGGCAGCATCTGCCGGAGAACGCGCAACGCCGGTTGATCGAGCAGCGCGCGCGCCTTTTCGTGATCGACGCAAATGCGGTGGCGCGCGCTTCCGGGATGGGTGGCCGAATTAACACCATCATGCAGACCTGTTTCTTCGCGATCTCGGGGGTCTTGCCGCCGCCGGAGGCGATCGCGGCGATCAAAGATTCCGTTCGCAAGACCTACGGCAAGAAAGGCGAAGAGATTGTCGAGAGAAATTTACGCGCAGTGGATGAAACGATCGCGCATTTGTACGAAGTGAACCTGCCGCGCGAAGTCACCGCGCCCGCCGCCAAGCCTAACGGGCAGTGGCGTGACGCGCCGCCCTTCGTGCGGAACGTGCTCGGCGAAATCATGTCGGGACGAGGCGACTTCGTTCCGGTGAGTGCTTTGCCTAACGATGGAACCTTTCCAACCGGCACAACCCAGTGGGAAAAACGCAATCTCGCGGCGGATGTGCCGGTCTGGGATCCACAAGTCTGCATCCAGTGCGGCAAATGCGTCATGGTCTGTCCGCACGCGGTCATTCGCAGCAAAGTCTACGAAACGGCCGTTCTCGATGGCGCCCCGGCAGCCTTCAAATCTCGCGAGGCGCGGCTGCCGGAATGGAAGGGACTCAACTACACGCTGCAAGTGGCGGTGGAAGATTGCACTGGATGCGGCATCTGCGTGGATGTCTGCCCGGCCCGGAACAAATCCGAGGCGCGCCTCAAAGCAATCAACATGCAGACGCAGGCGCCGCTCCGTGAAACCGAGCGTGCGAACTGGAATTTCTTTCTTTCCATCCCGGACGCGGATCGTCGACAGGTGCCGCTCGGGAGCGTGCGTGGAATGCAGGTGCAACAGCCGCTCTTCGAATTTTCGGGCGCGTGCGCAGGTTGTGGCGAGACGCCCTACATCAAATTGCTCACGCAGCTTTTTGGAGACCGCCTCCTGATCGCAAACGCCACCGGTTGTTCGTCCATCTACGGGGGCAATCTCCCCACCACGCCCTATACCAAGAACGGCGAAGGACGCGGCCCCGCCTGGGCGAATTCGCTTTTTGAAGACAACGCGGAATTCGGGCTCGGTTTTCGTGTTTCGATCGACAAACAACGCGAGTTTGCCGTCGAACTCCTGCAACAGCTCGCCCCGCAAGTGGGAACCAGACTTGCGACCGAAATCCTGCAGGCGACACAGCGCGATGAAGCGGACATCTTTGAGCAACGGGCGCGGGTGACTGAGTTAAAAAGAAACCTGGCGGCGCTCGACCGGGCCGATTCTCGCCGCCTCCTTGCTTTGGCCGACACGCTGGTGCGCAAGAGTGTCTGGATCATCGGCGGCGACGGCTGGGGTTACGATATCGGTTTCGGCGGACTCGATCACGTGCTGGCGAGCGGCCGCAACGTGAAGGTGCTCCTGCTCGACACGGAGGTTTATTCCAACACGGGTGGTCAGTGTTCGAAATCAACCCCGTTAGGCGCGGTCGCAAAGTACGCCTCTGGCGGCAAGCGTGGCCCGAAGAAAGACCTCGGTCTGATGGCGATGACTTACGGCACAATCTACGTCGCGTCGATTGCGATGGGGGCGAAGGATGAGCACACCTTGAAAGCGTTTCTGGAAGCGGAGGCGTACGATGGACCGGCGATCATCATCGCTTACAGCCATTGCATTGCGCATGGCATCAACATGACCACGGCGATGCAGAACCAGAAGGCAGCGGTGCAGTCGGGGCAATGGCTTCTCTATCGTTACAATCCCGATCGCGCGGCGCGCGGCGAGAACCCTCTCCAACTCGATGCCGCTCCACCGCGAATGAAGGTGGCGGATTATTTCAAACTCGAGAACCGCTTCAAAATGCTGGACAAAATCAATCCCGGCGCCGCGAGTGAATTGCAGCGCCGGGCGCAGGAAGATGTGAGCACTCGCCGCAGATTTTACGAATATCTGGCGGCCCGAAAACCCGAACCCGAGGTCTCGACCGATGAACCTAACGACAACCTATCTGGGACATAAACTGCGGACACCACTGGTGCCGTCGGCTTCGCCGCTCTCGGAAAACCTCGACAACATCAAGCGAATGGAGGACGCCGGCGCATCGGCAATTGTGTTTCATTCACTCTTCGAGGAGCAGTTGCGCCACGATCGCCTGGAATTGGATTATCACCTTTTTCAAGGCACCGAAAGTTTCGCAGAGGCGCTGAACTATTTTCCCGAGCCTTCCGAGTTCAAAGTCGGTCCCGAGGCGTATGTGGAGCACATCGCAAAAGCGAAAGCGGCCTGCGGCATCCCGATTATTGGGAGCCTGAACGGTTCGACGTTCGGTGGCTGGCAAAGTTATGCTCGGCAAATTGAGCAGGCCGGGGCCGACGCTCTAGAACTAAACATCTACTCGCTGGAAACCGACCCGAATCTCTCCAGCGAAGATATCGAGCAGAGCTATCTAACCATTCTGGCTTCGGTCAAAGCGCAGGTGAAAATTCCCGTCGCGGTAAAGCTCAGCCCGTTCTTTACCAATTTCGCTCGTTTCGCCCGCCGCCTTGATGAACATGGCGCGAACGGGCTTGTGCTTTTCAATCGGTTTTACCAGCCGGACATCGAACTCGAGACTTTGGAGATCACGCCGAATGTGCTCCTCAGCACACCGATGGCAATGCGTTTGCCAATGCGATGGATTGCCATCCTGCATGGTCGGATCGGTGCCAGCCTCGCCGCGACGAGCGGAATCCATCGCGCGACGGATGCGCTCAAAATGCTCATGGGTGGTGCCGACGTCACCATGCTTTGTTCGGTCCTACTCCGACGCGGCATTGGACACCTCGCGGTGATCGAGCGCGAAATGCGGGAATGGATGGAAGAACACGAATACGAATCGATCGAACAACTCAAAGGCAGCATGAGCCAGAAGAATTGTCCGGACCCGAGCGCGTTCGAACGCGCGCAATACACGCGGGCGCTCCAGACCTATCCGGTCAATCGTTGAGGCGCAGAGCGCCAGCTAGGTCAAAGAAGCAAGAATTCGCGCCACCAATCCTTCCGGCACAATGCCGAGTAAAATTACGGCGCCAGCCAGCACAACTACCGTCAGGCTGGGCAAGAAATCAGCGCGCGCCTCGAAGTCGTAGCGCGAGGTCCGGGGAATGGCGCTCGCGTCGTGATCATCGAGAAAAATGATCTTGAGGACGGTCAGGTAATAATACAGGGAAATCAGGCTCCCAAAAAGTGACAGGGCGACCAGCCAGAGAAGGCCGTGGTTTTGCCCCGAGCGCAGCGCTGCGCTGAAAAGATAAAATTTCCCGAAAAACCCCGCAAGCGGAGGCAGACCGGCAAGCGAGAGCATGAAAACCGCCATACACCCTGCAAGGAGCGGCGAACGCGCGCGCAGTCCCGCGAAATTGGAAAAATCATCGCCACCCGTGTCGCGCCGCACTAGTGCGATTACCCCGAACGCGCCCACCAGTGTGATCGCGTAGATCGTCGTGTAAAAGAGCGTCGCCGAAAACCCGTTGCGCCCGCCGGCGATCAAACCGAGCAATGTATAACCGGCGTGTGCCACGGCCGAGTAGGCGAGGAGACGGCGCACATTTTTCTGCACGAGCGCAACAAGATTGCCTAGAATAATCGAGACCGCGGCGAGCACGGCCAGCACTGGGGACCAGCCCGCGACCAGTGCGTGCCAGTCGGCACTGCCGTGAAGAGATCCGAAACCGACCAGGACGATTTTTCCCAGGACAACGAATGACGCGACTTTTGACCCTGAAGCGATGAAAGCAGCCGTGGGAACGGGCGCACCCTGGTAAGCGTCGGGAGCCCAAAGATGGAAAGGCGCGGCCGCCACTTTGAAAGCGAAACCGATCAACGTCATCACGATTCCAGCTGCAAGAAGGGGCTGGATCGGGGTTGCGTTGAACGTGTGCGCGATTCCGGTCAGGGCGGTCGTTCCCGTTAGGCCGTAAATGAAGCTGAGTCCAAAGAGCGTGAAAGCGCTCGCCATGCTGCCGAAGAGGAAATATTTCAAACCCGCTTCGGCCGAACGAAGGTCGCTGTGATCGAACGCCGTCATGACATAAAGCGAGAGGCCGGTCAGCTCGAGTCCGATAAAGATCATGAGCAATTCCTCGCTCCCGATGAGGAGGAGCAGCCCAATCGTCGCGAACAGAATCAGCGCAAGATATTCGCCGTGATGGCGAATCTGGCGATCGCCCCGGGCGAGCACGATGGTAAAAAATGCCAACACCAGGCAAATCACCTTGAACAGGGAGTTGAGGGGCGAAATCACAAGCATGCCGTCAGATAGAACGGCGTGTTGAGGCAGCCTTGAAACCGCGAAAGCGGCGACAGCGAGGCCGAGCGCGGCAATCAGCGAAACGGCCGGTTTGATCTGTTCACTTTTCGTTAGGCCAAGCGCGAGAACAATGAGAGCCGTTACGAGAACGATCGCTTCGGGCGAAGCCAGCTTAAGAAGTTCAAGGTAACTCATGGCTGGAGAAACCTCATCGATTGGACCGCAGGCATGATCCGATCAAGCAAGAGTTTGGGATAAAGTCCGGCCGCGAGTGTAGCGAGGATCAAGAGACAGGTCCCCAGCTTTTCCGCGAACGTAATTCTGTCGACGAGCACAGCTTGCTCGCTCTGGCCTGGGCCTGCTTGCGGCACGAGGACGCGATCATCGGAAAAGAATGACCTCTTCAAGGCGCGCAGGGTGAACGCTGCCACCAGCACCATCCCAATTCCGGTAATCCCCACCGCGACCGGAAACGTTTTCCAGGCACCGAGCAGAATTGTGATTTCCGCAGCAAAACCGCTGAACCCGGGAATGCCCATCGATGCCGCGGAAGCGACGACAAAAGCAAAGGCGACGAACGGCATTGTCCGGCTCAAATGCATTCCCGCGAGATCGTTCAGGTTGCGCGTGTGCGTGCGGAGGTAGATGACGCCGGCAAGAGCGAAAAGGAGGGCGCCGATGACTCCGTGGGAAAACATTTGCAGAACCGCGCCGGACACCCCGAGCAGATTGGCCGTTGCCAGGCCAAGCAGGACAAAGCCCATGTGACTCACGCTCGAATAACCAATGACGAATTTGAGATCGTTTTGACGCAATGCGACTGCTGCCGCGTAAACGATCCCGATCACCGCCAGCACTGCGATCCACCTGCTCCACACGTGAAGGCCCAACGGAAACAGATTCATCGCCACTCGCAGCGCGCCGTAGGCTCCAAGCTTCATCACGATGCCCGCGAGCAGCATTGAACCGGCGGTGGGCGCCGCGACGTGGCCGGTCGGCGCCCAGGTGTGCAGCGGCCACACGCCGCCAAGAATCGCAAAGCCGAGGAACAAAACCGGGAAAGCCCATGACTGGAGCGAAGGCGCGAAAGGGAACGATGCGAGCTGCGGCAGGTCGAGCGTCCCGGCGGTCACGTAGGCGGCAAGAATGCCAATGAAAACGAGCGCGCCGCCAAGGAAGGAATAAAGCGTCAACTTCATCGCGCCGTACTCCTTGTTGGTCGATCCCCAGATCGCGATCAGAAAATATTTTGGGACGATGACGAGTTCGTAGAAGACGAAGAGAAGAAAAAGGTCGGCGCTCAGAAAAACCCCGTAGGAACCGGCGACGACGAGGAGGAGCCAGAAAAAGAATTCGTTAGGCCGTTCGTCGATGTGCCACGAAAACAAGACTGCGCAGACCGCGGTCAGGCCGGTGACCAGCGTCATCGTGAGGCTGATACCATCGAAGGCGAGGTGATAATTCATCCCGAGCGCCGGCACCCACGGAATGCGAGTGATCGTTGTCAGGTGCGCGAAATCTGCGCCCCGGGCGAGGAACGTAGCGAGGCTGATCGCGAATCCGGCCACGGCTGTGGTGAGCGCGATCCAGCGGGCCAGGATACGCGGCAGAAACAGCAACAGGGCTGCGCCCACGAAGGTGAGGTAAATCGTCCAAGCCATCATCGGCGTCTGTGTGTGCCGTAGCGAGGGGATGACTCCCGCACGTGAAATCCGATTTCGCGACCCGGCTTCTTCGGCGGCGCCATCAATTGTCGTATGGCGTCGATGATGGCCGCAATCTCCTCATCGTGCTTCCCGACCCGAGTCTCGAGCTCGGTAAAAGCGTAAGGAAAGCCGCGGCGACCACCCCAACTTGAAATGCCAAATTGGCATTTCAAGATTTCCGTCTCTGCCTGCGACAGCCGAAACATGAAATCCGAGGGAAAGCGGCCCGCATTTCGCTTTACTGCGCGATTCAGGGCACCTGTGGAAACGCCATAGAGTGAGGCCAGATCGACATCGAGCATCACCTTCTGCCCACGGAGAGAATGAATCGATTCGGCTATTTCCCTAGTAGAAATGATCGCTTTGCTCATTTCAGCCTAACAAACGCGCCATCTGCACGACGGTAGAGTTAAAGATGCTAAGGACAAATTGCGGGAAGATGCCGACCGCGAACATGAGCAACACGACCGGCACGATGACCAATTTCTCACCCGCACGAAGGTCGGGGAATGTGACGCAACTTTCAGTGAGCGGTCCGCTAAAGAGGAATTGCATCGCACGCAGGAAAACAATCGCGGTGACGAGAAGTCCGAGCACGGCGAGCGCGGTGTAGCCCGCGGCCAATGCAAAGGATCCCTTGAAGATCAAAAATTCGCCGACGAATCCGTTCAAGCCAGGCAGGCCTAACGAAGAGAACATGGCCACGCTCATCCAACCGCACAGCAATGGCGTGCGTTGCATCAAACCTCCGAAATCAGCCAACCCGCGCGACCCGCGCCTCTCTTCGAGCAACCCAACAAAATAGAAGAGCGCCGCTGCGGTCAGGCCGTGATTGAAGATTTGCAGGAAGACACCACTCAGCGCGGCCTGGGTTTCCACCATGGGCGCGGTCGAGCTCGCCGTAATTGCAAAGAGGCCAAGCATGCAATAGCCGAGATGATTAATCGAGAGATAGCCCAGCATTCGTTTCAAATCCGACTGGGCCCAGGCCGCGAGCGAGGCGAAAACAATCGAGCACACGGCCAGGCCAAGCAGCCATGGGCCGACAATCCTGATCTCGTTAGGGAAAAGGGGCAGCAGCAGGCGGAGGAAACCATAAACCCCCATTTTCGAAAGGGTGCCGGTCAACACCATCGCGGTGCCGGTCGGAGCCGCTTCGTAGGCGTCCGGCAGCCAGGTGTGAAAGGGAAAGAGAGGCACTTTTACGGCCAGCCCGAGGAAGATTCCAGCGAAGGCCCACCAGCGTAGATTGCCCGCGAGCAGCCCCTCCTTTCCGAGCGTGGCCAGCTCGCTGAAATCAAAAGTTCCCCTAACGAAATAGATTCCAAGAAAGGAGAGCAGCATCGCCACACTGCCGAGGAAGGTGTAGAGGAAAAACTTGGTTGCGGCCCGATCGCGTTCCGCGCTACCCCAGATCTTGATGAGCAGAAATGCGGGGATCAGGCTCATCTCGTAAAAGAGAAACCAAAGGACGAAATTTTGCGCCGTGAACGTGCCGTAGAGCGCCGCTTGCATCACCAGCATGAGGGCGTAAAAACCGCGACTCATTCGTCCCGCGAAAAACGCAAATAGAAAAACGAGCGAGGTGAGCAGGACCAGGAGCAGGCTCAGTCCATCGACGCCAAGAAGGCCTTGCGCGCCGATCGCTGGAATCCAGATATGGCGCTGTACCATCTGCAGCCCGGTGATCGTCGGATCGAAGCGATACCACATTGCCGCCGCCAACAATGCCGTGATCACGCTGCATCCCAGCGCGGCTGCGCGCGCCAGCATCCGGGGCACGACGCTGAGAAAGATCGCACCCAGGATCGGGATAAAAATCAGGCCAGTAATCAGGTGAGCCATGCGTAGAAAAGAAGCAGCGTCAGCATTCCGAGAGCGATGGCGCCGAGGTAGCGTTGAATTTGTCCTGATTGCCAGCCGGACATGATTCGGCCCAGGCCGCGCGCCACGCCGGTCGCGTCGTTGACCCCGGCGTTGATGCCTTTTTCGTCAAAACCTTTCGTTAGGCTTCCGAAAAGCTGGCCCAGCCCACCGAACAGTCGCACCAGGCCATCCCAAAAATAACGGTCGAGCGCGTCGGAGAGACCTGCCGCGAATCGGCCCAGGGCAAGAATTGTCCAGTCGTACAATTCGTCGAGCCACATTCGGTTTTCGAGAAAACGAAAAAGCGCTGGCAACCTTTCCTCCATCGGATCGCCCCTGCTCACCCCGCGATAGAGCAGGACACCAAGTCCGATCCCGGCGGCGACCAGAGCGAGCGAGACGAAGAGAATCGGCTGAATCAGGTGTGCGAATTCAACGCTCGCGGTTTCGCCGGATAGATACTCATGCAACCACGGCCACGCGGGAGTGAGCACGACGCTGAGCGCGATCGTGCAAAACGCTAGCACGAGCAGCGGCCCGGTCATGACGGCCGAACTTTCGTGCGCGTGGGCGGACGCGGTGCGGCGATTGCCGAAGAAAACGTAGATCATCTGGCGGGTCATGTAGAGCGCGGTCAAAACAACTCCAGCCATCATCAAGTAATGCGGCAGCTGCGAGACCGACCAGAGCGAGGTAGCATGCAATATTTCCTCCTTCGTCCACGCACCGGAGAAAAAGAGTGGCACGCCACTCAACGCCATCATGCCGATGGCATAAGTTAGAAAGGTGATCGGCATGACTCCGCGCAAACCTCCCATTTGCCGAATGTCCTGTTCTTCGTGACAGCCGTGAATGACAGAACCGGAGCCGAGAAAGAGAAGTGCCTTGAAAAAACCGTGGGCAAGCAGATGCAAGATGCCCGCCGCGACGCCGCCCACGCCTAACGACACCATCATGAGGCCGAGTTGTGAGACAGTGGAGTAGGCCAGAATCCGTTTGATATCGGCCTGGGCCAGCGCAATCAGCGCGGAGATGAGCGCGGTCACGACCCCGATCCACACCACCACTGTCAGTGATGTCGTCACTCCATTGACCGCGCCTAACGAGAAAAGTGGGTAGACTCGGGCGACCAGAAAAACACCGGCAGCCACCATCGTGGCCGCATGGATGAGGGCACTCACCGGGGTTGGGCCTTCCATTGCGTCTGGCAACCAGACGTGGAGAGGGAATTGGCCTGACTTGCCGACCGCACCGCAGAAGATGAGCAGGGCGATAAAGGTCGCGCTCGCGCCTAACGACGTGAGACCGGCACTTTCCAGACTGCCATTCCCGCCATCATAAAAAAGCAGTGTCCCGCTCGACTGATAAAGCCAGAGCAGCCCGAGAAAAAATCCAATGTCTCCAATCCGGGTGGTGATGAACGCCTTTTTCGCGGCCGCCGCCGCGCTCGTTTTGTGAATCCAGAAACCAATCAGCAAATACGACGCAAGCCCGACCAATTCCCAGCAAATGAAGAGCAGAAGAAGACTGTTCGCGATGACTACGCCGAGCATGGCGGCCGAGAAGAACGAGAGATAAGCAAAGAAGCGCGAAAAGTTTTCGTCCGCCGCCATGTAGCCGACGCTGAAGATGAAAATGCAAAGGCTGACGAGCGTAATCATGACGAGCATGACCGCAGTCAGCGGATCGAGGACAAAACCGAGGCGCAGTGCCTGTTCGCCAAAAGTTAACCAGGTGAAATTGTGGAAGCTGCGGTAACCAGGTGTGGCCAGGGTTGGCACAAAGGCCGATACCGAAAAAATCAGGGCCGCGATTTGCCCCGCAATCGCGAGGAAAGCGGCCGCTGTCCGCTGTGCGCCCGGCAGGCTCAGTATTAAGAGCGAAGCCACTAGTGGCAACGCTGGAATCAACCAAAGGTGAGCGATGATCCAGTTGCTCATCCTTTGAGCTGGTCGATTTGATCGACGTTGATTGTCCGATAATGCCGGTAAACGGCGATGACGAGGGCGAGGCCAACGGCGGCTTCTGCGGCGGCGATGGCGATGGCGAAAATCGTCACCATCACTCCCGTCGCCGGCGCTGGTTGCGGGCCGAAGCGCCAGAAAGCGATGAAATTTAGTCCGGCTGCCGCGAGCATCATCTCGATCCCGATGAGGATGAAAATGGCGTGGCGCCGGCTCAGCGCGGCGAGCAGCCCGATGCAAAAGAGCGCGGCTGAAACGAGAAGGAAGAGTTGGAGAGTGATCGTCACCGTTTTTCCTCCATCACAAGCACCATCGCGCCGACTAACGCCGCCGTCAGAATGAGTCCGACGCACTGCAACGGCCAGACGTAGTCCGTCATGAGCAATTCGCCGATTCGCTTGACGGTAACGGGCGCGATCGTCGGAGCGGGCGCGGAAAGCCCGCTGGATCGCAGGATCGCCCAAGTCAGTCCGGCAAAAACAGCCAGTCCGATCAGAGCGCCGCTCCAATGAAACCCATGTTCTTCCTCGGCACCGCGCCGTGTGAGCAAAATCGTAAAAACGATCAGCACGGCGACTGCGCCAACATAGACAAAGACCTGGACCAGCCCGACGAATTCCGCACCTAACAAGAAGTAAAAGAGCGCCACGCCGACGAAGGAAAGCGCGAAGGAGAGAGCAGCATGGACCAGCTTCGGCAGCGTGGCCGCGGCCAGAGCCGCGGCGAGAGTCAGGATCGCAATGACGATAAAGACGACGCTGTTCATTCGGCGAAACGATAGGTGCGTGGGGCAAACTTTTTCCCGGTGTCGAGCAGACGGGAAAGGATGAAATAAACAGCGAAGATCAAAATTGCCGACCAAAGATAACCGCCGAGACGGCGGCCCTGATAATGCCAGATTGCCGCTCCCACTAGACAGGTGAAAGCCATCGGAAGCATGAATTTCCAGGCAAAATTCATGACCTGGTCCACCCGGATGCGCGGGAGCGTTCCGCGAATCCAAATGAAAACGAAAAGCAGGACGCCAAGCTTGCAGAAAAACCAGACGTAAGACGGAATGATCTCAAGAAAACGAATAGGTGCGTGCCAGCCGCCAAGGAAAAGCGTCACCGCCATTCCGCTGAGCGCGAACATTCCGAAATATTCCGCGAGAAAAAAAGTCGCGTACTTGAAACCGGAATATTCCGTCATATGGCCGGCGACGATCTCGGACTCACCTTCCGGCACATCGAAGGGAGTGCGATTCGATTCAACCAGGCCGGAAGCGAAGAATAAGAGAAAAGCGACCGCTCCCCAAGGCGTGAAAACGAACCAATGCGGGAGCACGCCTAACGAGTAGCCTGCCTGCGCAGCAACAATCGCGTCGGGCATCAGCGAACCCACCACCATCACGACCGGCAACACCGTGATGATGAGTGGCAGTTCGTAGCTGACCATTTGCGCGATCGCGCGCATCGCCCCGAGCATGGAATACTTGTTATTGCTTCCCCAGCCAGCCATGAAGACAGACACTTCGGTCGTGGAACCAACGGCAAAGAAAAACAGAATCCCCCCGTCAATTGCAAACGGCGTCATGTTGCGGCCATAAGGGATGATGCCGAGCGCGAGCACGGCGGCCGCAGCGATCAGGACCGGCGCAAGAAAATGGACAACCTTGTCGGCGCGCAAGGGAACGATGTCCTCTTTGATCAACAATTTGATTCCATCCGCCGCCGGCTGGAGAAGGCCGAAGGGACCGACGCGGTTGGGCCCGAGACGGTTTTGAATTCTCGCGAGAATTTTTCGCTCGAGGACCGAGATGAGAGCGAAAAGAGTCAGAAAAACACCGAGGACCGCGCTAATGTTAAGAAGGCTGGAAGCAATCCACTGTACCCAGACCGGAGTGCCACCCAGGAACGAGAGGATCCACTGCTTCGCGATAACGAAAATCTGATCGAGAGAATGGCCCATCCGCGGCCAAGAAACGCGATCCGATTTTTTTAATCAAGGCCCGAATACTGGCACATCGGCGAAACCACGATGGAATTGCGCAAACGCCGGTCACGCATTGGCGAAATAAATGAGCGCCCGTCACAGACGGGCGCTCACCGGATTCGTCGATCGCCTTTTTCTGACGACCGATTGGAAATGCTAAAGCCCGAAGGCGTAAAGGTTGCCGTTCCACGCACCCACATAAAGCCGCCCGTTCACAACGATTGGAGTTGCGAAAAGACCGCCCTCAATCGTGCCGCTCGACCAGAGAGGAGTACCGTCTGCTGCGTCGAAGGCGAGTACCTCGCCACCTTGTCCATCAGCGTAGTATACGACTCCCCCGGCAACGGTGGGAGATGACACCAACCCGGGATTAGGCCCGACCGGCGTTTGCCAGGCGAGTCCCAGTCGACAGTTCGCGTTTACCGATAAGGCCACCAGGCCATGTTTCGTCTTGCTCGAACTCGAGTCGGATGAGTTGCTAATGTAAAGCAGATGCGTTTTCTCCGACCAAGCCACGTCTCCGTTGAACTCCCAATCATTAATATCGGCGATTTGAAGCCGCTGCGTCGGTCCGTCCGAGACTTGGCCACGCTCGTAAGTGACCAGTACTCCTGACTTATTCTTCGCTGCCAGCATCGGCGGGCACCCAGGCGGCTGATAGAGGACGGGAGTGGAACCGAAGTCCACGTCCAAGCCAGTAAGACCAGGATAATTAAAACCCAGGACCTTCAGATTTGACGACAGCTCGACTACGTTTTCAGAGTACCGATAGCTCTCGGGGTCGGTAAACGCATTGCCAGTTGCGGTAAAGACGTTCCCGGTCGCAGGATCGACTGAGACGCCACCGGACGACCAAATTCCACCGCCGTCGATTTGCTTGCCGGCAGGAAAGAACGATCCGACCTGCTGGTGGGTGGCGATATCGATCGCTACCACCTTCCCGTGATAGGGCCGTATGTCGCAGTAACTGGCCGTCGCCGCGTAGGCAATACCGTTGTTGATGGTGATCGCACTCCAAACGTGCTCAAGATCGGGGTGAGCAGTGATTACAACCGGCCAACCTGGAAGCGTTGCCCCGGTCGAAAGGTCGAGCGCGTACAGTTTGCCATCGCCGCCAGCTACGAACATTCGGTTGTTTGCCGTGTCCAAGGCCGGCGAACCGGTCACTCCAAAGATCTCGTCAGGTATATCCGCGCACTCGGTCTTCTGCGATCCAAGATTCCGGTGCCAGACTTGCACTCCTGAAACCACGTCAATGGCGTAGAGGTCGCCGTGCTCGGCCCCCATATACACGAGGTCGAACTTGGCTCCATTGACGACAACGCCGGTCGCGAGGACCGGCTGCATAATCGTCACTGCGCCCAGATCGAAGTTCCAGAGCTGGTGAAGACCTCCGACTGTTGAAGGCGTGATGGTCGACTCGAATGGATTTTCGCCAGTCCGTTGCACATCGAACCCGAAAGTCGGCCAATCGGTCGCAGCTGGGGCGAATTGCGGGCCGATGATCGCGAGCGTTAATACGGCAATAAGAAGGGAAAAACGACAGGAGCGCCAGCTTTGCGCATAACTCCTCGGGATTGAACGAGACACTGAAACATAATTGGTTTGCATAAGTTCCTCCGAGGTTTTGTTCTAGTTATCGAAGTGACTTTGCGTGCTGCTCCCTTTCGGAGCTTGGGAGAACGTAACGATTCTGTTACGCGCCGATTTTCCGTAGCTGCATAACACGGCGGTTGTAAGGCCCGGTGTCCCCACCGGGCGAGGGTCGGCGCACACCAACGGGGATTGGGCAAGAGCATGAGCAGGAGAAAACAACAACCCGCCGCGTGGGGACACGCGGCCTACATCAGCGAGTTGCGCGCCCATGCAACGAAACTCGGCCTAACGAAAAAAAACGGGCGGAGCTTTCCAGCCCCGCCCGCTCGTTCCCAATTGACAATCTCAGCCCTATGCCTGCACTGACGCTGACGCCGGCGCGGCGGTTTTCATCGCGGCGTGCGTTCCCGTCCGATCGATGATCACTCGGGCGCTGAAATGCGACGCATAGAATTCCGGCTGGGACTCTTTGAAGATCTCCATCATGTTGTCGATTTCGTTGCGGAGAATCCCGCGCACATACGAGATCGCTCCCGGCAACGAGAGCGTCGCCACATGCTGATCGCTAATCGCCAGCCGAGGCGCATCCTTCAGAGCCGCCAGAGCCGGGATCGCGGCGGCGAGCATGGCCAGGTCTTCGGCCGGGATCGCATAGTTAGAAGCGAGCACTTCGGCATTGGCTGT
>Ga0207701_10002506_pt1 | contig 18999 bp, 21 predicted proteins | sample KBSSwiSSwithPhiX_FD_184294 | JGI IMG/M metagenome (GOLD analysis project Ga0207701, IMG submission 184294) | Switchgrass rhizosphere bulk soil microbial communities from Kellogg Biological Station, Michigan, USA, with PhiX - S5 (SPAdes) (version 2) | ecosystem: Environmental > Terrestrial >... | reverse complement strand
AGCGTGGCGAGCATGCCGTAGAGCGACACCAGCATCGTGCTGCGCACGCCGCTGATCGGATCGATCGTCGCGCCGTAGGAAAAGCCGATCTGATAGCTGCCCAGATGCCCGGCGAACTCGGCGCCGGCAATGAGGACCTGGAGGGCAAAGGCGAGCGAGAGGCCGACCGCGGCCTCGCGAAGCACAATCATCGGCAGACCGGAGCTGCCGAGTGCCGGGAGTGTCACCGATGGGACCAGGGCGATCGCGGTCATCGCCGTCAGGCCAATCTTGACCATCGACGGAATCTGCCGGCCGCCGAGCCCGGGCGCGAGCATCACGACGATGCCCGGACGCACCAGCAACAGCGCGAAGCGGATGATGGGCGTCAGATCCACTAGCGAAGCTCCGCCTCAGAGAGTCGAGCAGAACCGCGTGGGCTCCGCTTCGCTAGGGCAGCGTCTCTTTGCCCCGCTCCGCGGGGCGAGACATCTTCCAAGGCGCGTCGAAAACCTGCTTCATCTCTCACGTTCATGGCCCTGGAAGATGTCTAGCGTATGAACTCGGGGAGACGCCGAATCAAGTCACCCGTGAAGCCGGTGAGGATGCGGAGGATCCACGGGAACGTGAGCGCGAACACCGCGAAGATGGCCGCGGCGCGCGGAATGAACGCCAGGACGTTGTCCTGAATCGACGTCACCGTCTGGAAGATGCTGACCAGCACGCCGGCCACCAGACCCGCGAGCAGCATCGGCAGACTGACGATGATGGCCGTCTCGATGGCCTGGCGAACGACGCCGACAACGAGCGACTCGGGCATGACTCAGGCGAAGCTCCGGACGATCGAGCCGACGAGCAGATTCCAGCCGTCGACCATCACGAACAGCAGGACCTTGAACGGCAGCGAGACCATCGCCGGCGGCAGCTGCAACATGCCCATCGACAGCAGCGTCGTCGAGACCACCAGGTCGATGAGCAGGAACGGCACGAAGAGGAAGAACCCCATCTGAAAGCCGGTCTTGAGCTCGGAGATGATGTAGGCGGGAATCACCACCGTCATCGGGAGCTCCGCCTTGGTCTTCGGCTTGGCCACGTGGCCGACGTCCATGAACAGCTTGAGGTCGGCGTCGCGCGTCTGCTTCAGCATGAACGTCCGCAGCGGCGGAGTCCCGCGCGCCAGCGCCTCGGTGACCGTCACCTTCCCCGCCATTGCCGGCTCCAGCGCGTCAGACGAAATCTGCGCCGCCACCGGCTGCATGATGAACATCGTGAGGAAGAGCGCGAGGCCGATCAGGATCTGATTCGACGGCATTTCCTGCGTGCCGAGCGCCTGGCGGAGGAAATGGAACACGATTGCAATCCGCGTGAACGAGGTCATCGTCACGAGGATCGCCGGGAGGAACGAGATCAGCGTCAGCAGCAGAACGATCTGCAGCGGCGCCGACATCGCGCCGATTCCGTCGACGTTGATCGCGAGATTGTTCGGATTCATGTGCGCTTCGCGAGCTCCTGCTCGAATGCGGGTCCCGCGTTCGCCGGTACGGCCGCTGGCGGCTGGAGCTCCGTGATCATCGACACGCTCGCCGCCGTCAGTCCGAGGAGCAGACGACGGCCCTCGACCGCGACGATGACCAGCTGCCGACGGTCACCGAGCGGGACCGCCGTTTCGACGGTCACCGGCCCGCGCTTCGTCAGCGCGTTGAACCCGCCCCGCCGCGCCACGAAGGCGAGCGCGCCGACGAGCCCGAGCACGAGCACGACGGCGAAAAGACTCTGCAGACCAAGACCGGTCACGCGTTGACCTCGTTGCTCGGCGGCGCGACGAGCTCGGTGACGCGGATCGCCGTGCTCTCGTCGACGATCACCACTTCGCCGTAGGCCACGACGATGCCGTTGACCACCACCTGCATGTCGCCGCCGGCGATCTTGGTCAGCTTGATGACGGCGTCGCGCTGGAGGCCCAGACACTCGCGGACGGACATCGCCGCCGACCCGAGCATCACGTCGACCTGACAGACGACGTCGTGCAGCGGCGTCAGTGGATCCACGGTCACGCGTGGCTCACTGGACGATGAATTCGGTGAAGAGGACATCCTGAACCTCGAGATGCTCGGCGTTCCGCGTGGCGTGCGCGATGATGGCCTTCTTCAGCGCCGCCTTCCCTTCCGGCGTCATCAGCTGCGTCGCCTGCTGCTGCGACAGCAGCTCGATGAGCGACGAGCGCACCTTCGTGCGGACGACGGCGTTCTCGGAGAATTCCTTGGCGTGCTCTTCGCCCTCGACGACCAGACCGAGCGTGACGCGGAGGAACCGGGGGTTTCCGCTGTCGGAGAGGTTCACGACGAAGGGATCGAAGTTGATGATCGCGTCCGGCTCCTGGGACTTCGCCTCGGCGACCGTCGGATCCGCCGGCGAGGCGAAGAACTTCCAGTAGACGCCTCCCCCACCGCCGGCCACCACCAGGATGGCGACGATGATGAACAGCATCTTCCTGGACTTGGCAGGCGCAGCGGGCGCGGGCGGCGCGGCAGCTTCTTGTGACATGAGTGTGTGGACGCGAGCTCGCGTCTCTGCTCAGTCAGCAAGGCAAATGCCCGACCGTATCGTGTGGAATGGGCGGAAATTGCGGGAAAACGCCTGCCCACGTGGCCGGCTCTCCGGCAGGGTGGACGGGAATCCGTCTGCGGCGTGGTGTCCGGCTTCAGCCGGACCTGATCACGGTCCGCCTAAAGGCGGACACTACGTCTCGGTTACACCGAGACTTCAAACGTCTGGTTCGAGTCCGCGTCCCGCCTGACCCGTCGGCGGCGTGGCTCCGGCTGCTCGTGCGCCGCGTGACGACGATCCTGACGGCCGTCGCGCTGCACGATCAGCCGATCCAGTTGCAGCCCGTGCTCCGCCAGCCCGCTGCGGATCGTCGACTCCTGCCCGTTCAACCACTCGTGCACGCCGGTGGAGTCGGTGTGCACGATCGCCGACACGTTCTTGCCATCGACACGAACCTGGATCCGGACGTCGCCGAAGTGCTCCGGGCGAAGATGCACGGTCGCTTCGGAGATGCTGTCCTTCACCATGACCCGCATCGACTGCACCATCTGATCGATGTTGGCGGTCGCCTGCTCCGGCAGCAGCGGCGCGAGGGCAACCGGGGCCGAAACGCCCGACGCCAGCCGCAGCGTGCCATCGGGGAGAGCGACCAGCGTCAACGCCGGCGAGAATGCCGTGGCCGTGCGCGTCACGAACGCCAGCTCCTGAGCGCTCGCGCGCCCGCGTGCCTCCGGGTTGTCGCGCGACGACGATTCGTGATTGCCGGCGGCGGTCGCCGATGTGCCATTCACGACAGCGGCAGCGGCGGCGGCTTCGAGTGCGGCCTTCGCCTCTGCGTGCGCTGATCCGGATGTTGCGGCGCGAGACTCGGGAGCGGCCAGGCCGCTCTGCATCGGCAACGTCGCGGAATCTCCCGGCGACGCCTGGGCAGTCGCAGTATTGCCGGCTGTCGGGGCGGGATCCGTTGCCGCGACAGTCGTCGTCACGGTACCAGGCGCGAGCGACGGACGACCCTGGCTCGGGGTCGATGCACGATCGCTCGTCACCGTGGCGGTCGCCGGGGCCACAAGGCTCCGGCCTGCAGGTTCATCCACCGGGGCCGTCGCCGGGGCCGAAACGCCCCGGCCTACGGGTTCATTTGCCGGGTCCGCGGCAGTGACGCTCGCCGCCGCCACAAGGCCCAAACCTCCAGATCGTTCATCGGTTCGGGCAGCCTCGGCGGACGGCGGCGTCGACACGCCCTTCGGGCTCGCCGAGGTCACAGCAGCGGCCGACGCCGCATCGGCGTCACTCCAATCGCCGGCACCGGCCGGCATCTGCTCGTTCAGCGGCGCCGTTCCGGACGCTGCCGGATTGACCGGCTCACCGGCGGGTCTGAGGACCCGCCCTAGGAGGGACCGATCATCCGATGCCGTCTGGCTCGTGCCTGCGAGGTTCCCGATCGTGTTACTGATCGACGACGAACCGGACGCCTCGGCGGCCGAATCAGCGTCAGCTGACGGATCGAGTCCGGTCTCGATTGTCGTGAGGGTCGAACTCGGGACCGCGTCGGCCATCACGGGTTGCGGCAGGCAGCTCGTGTCCGCAATCGCGATCGCGGGTTGATCGGCTGTCGCCGTCGCCTCGTCGTCGTCACCGCTCCCGGCCGGCTTGCCTCCAGGCTGTGACGTGGTCTCGGCGACGTCTGCGGTGTCGAGCCCCATCATCAGGCGCCAGATTGCAAACGCAGACTCGCTGGCGGCTGACGGCTTCTCCTGCGGCGCCGCTGCTCCGTTGGCCTTCGCCGATCGCGTGGCGACACTTGCTGGTGTGGCTGGCGCCGCCGCATCGCATGCCGACGCCAGCGCGCTGTCGAATGCGGCGGCCCCGTCGGGCGCGGCCGTCGAAGTGGCGTCGCCGGCCTGAACCGGTCCGCCGTTGACGGCAGCGGCCGCGACTGCGCCCGGCGTTTCTCCCGGCGACCCCGCCGGCTGGGTGACGAAACCTGGAAGCATGGGCGAACGTGTCCTCTGCGCTCGGCGGGTCCCAAAGGACCCGCCCTAGAAACACAGCGGGCCCGGAAGGACCCGGGGGGGGTTGGCGGGTCCGAAAGGACCCGCCCTACAGGTGCGTTACCGCTTCAGGTTCAGCGTATCCACCAGCAGCTCGTCGGAGACGGTGATCGTCTTCGAGTTCGCCTGGTAGCCACGCTGCGCGAGGATCATCTGCGTGAACTCCTGCGCGATGTCGACGTTCGACTGCTCGAGCGCCGATCCGATCAGCGTGCCGCGTCCGCCTGTGCCTGCAACGCCGACGTTCGGAATGCCGGCCGCCGCGCTGACGCCATAGAGGCTCGAACCGAGCTTGACCAGCCCCTTCGGGTTGTTGAACGTCGCCAGCGCGAGCTGTCCGATGTTCACCGCCTGTCCGGCGCCGAACGTCGCCGTGATCGTGCCGTCAGGACCGATGGTGATGTTGTCCATCGTGCCTGGCGCGGAACCGTTCTGCCGGATGGACGACGTGGCCGAGGTGATGGCGAAGCCGCTCAGCGTGGCCGAACCATCGGGCTCGACGATATTCCAGCCGAGGGAGCTCGCCGCGGCGCCGTTGATCCAGCCTGGCGTGGTCAGGGTGATGTCGGCCGGGGCGCCGCCGTTGACGCTCCCGAGAAGACCGTTGCTGTTGAAGACGAGCGTTCCCGTACCGATCGAGGTGGGCGTGCCCGGCGTGCCGCCGGTAACATCGTCGCCTGGCACACTCGCCTGATAGCTCCAGGTGCCTGCCGCCGCCTGCTTGGTATACGTGATCGTCGCCACGTGCGCAGAGCCGAGGGCATCGTAGATCTGCACCGCCGCGGTGAACGTCGAGCCGGTGGCGGCGTCGGCGTTCAGGTTCGTTTCCGTCGTGAAGTTGCTCGTCGCCAGCGGCGCGCGGAGAATGCCCGGAGGCACGGTGAGGTCGCCCGGCTGTCCGGTCACCATCACCAGGCCGGTGAGCGGGTCGATGTCGTCCCACCCCTGCACGAAGTGACCATCGGGGGTGACCAGCTTGCCGTCCTTGTCGAAGCTGAAGGCGCCGGCGCGCGTGTAGGCCGGCGAACCGTCCGCATCGGCGACGACGAGAAAGCCGCCGCCCTGGATCGCCACGTTGGTGGCTTCGCGCGTGTTCTCGATCGCGCCCTGGCTGAACGTCGGCGAGATCGCGCCGGTGGTGACACCGAGACCCACCTGCATCGGGTTCAGGCTGTCGCCACCCACCGTCTGACTCACGAGATCCGAGAAGGTCACCGTGCTCGACTTGAATCCGACGGTATTGATGTTCGCGAGATTGTTGCCGATGACACTGAGGTACGTTCCGTTCGCGTTGAGTCCCGACAACCCGGCCGAGAATGAGCCGACAGCCATTGTTCTCCTGATCCTTTCGTGATCCGGCGGCATGCCGGATGCGCTTCAGCGCGAGTTACGAGTCCGACTTGGCGCCGAGGGCGGTCGCGATGCCCGTCAGCGTCTGCTGAATGTTGGTGAGCTGCTCGAGCGAGCTGAATTGCGCCAGCTGCGCGATGAACTGGCCGTCGTCCTGGGGCTTCGTGGGATCCTGATGCGCGAGCTGTGTGGTCAGCAGCTGCAGGAACGCCTCTCGCCCGAGACCGCCGGCGCGGTTGCTCGTGGTCGAATCGGTGCTGGGACTTCCCGAGGACTGACCGATCGGTGTGGTGGCCACACTATGCTCCTTCTTCCCTGAGCGCACGCAGCGCGTATCGCTGCGTGGCAAGGTCTTCGATGATCTTCTTTTCCGCCGCGTCGATCCGTGCCTGGTATGCGGCGTACGCTTTCTCGCGCAGCCGCACGAGCGCCTCGTAGCGCTGCCGCGCCTGGAGGCACGCGATCCGCGCCTGTGCGAGCAGCGCATCGTGCCGCTCGAGCGTCGCGTTCGCGGTGCCGCACTCGCGGTCGAGCCGGACAATCCAAAAGCGATACCACTCGCAGTCGCTGCCGACCGGCGCCGCGCGGACGGCCGCGTCGGCATCGTGCCGCGCCTGCGCGGCGGCCCGCTCTGCGGCCTCGTAGCGGGCATGCGCGTGTTGCCGTTCAGCGTCGGCCCGTGCAAGCGCGCGCTGTGCTGCCTCGTGCTCGCGCCGTCGCAGATCGAGTGCCGGTTGTGCGCGGAATCTGAATGCAGGCATCGCTGTGCGTGTGTCTAGAGTGCGTCGAGTGCCCGTAAGGCGTCCGGGAACCCGCACAAGGTGTCGGCGTCCTGACAAAGGAAGGCGCGGATGGCGTCGGTCTTCTCGCGCGCCGTATCGATCCGCGGATTGCTGCCGGGCACGTAGGCCCCGACGCTGACCAGATCGTCGGTGTCGCGAATCGCCGCCATCCATTCACGGACCTGCGCCGCGCGTTGCCGGTGCGCGACCTCGGTGACATCGGGCATTGTCCGGCTGACGCTCTGCAGGACGTCGATCGGCGGATAGTGATAGCGCGCGGCGAGATCGCGCGACAGCACGATGTGGCCATCGAGAATCGACCGCACGGCATCGGCGATCGGCTCGTTGTGATCGTCGCCGTCGACGAGCACGGTGTACATCGCCGTGATGCTGCCCCGCCCGCGCACGGCGCCCGCCCGCTCGAGCAGTGTGGGCAGCAGTGCAAAGACCGACGGCGGATAGCCCTTGGTCGTGGGCGGCTCACCGGCGGCGAGGCCGACTTCGCGCTGGGCCATCGCGAAGCGCGTCACCGAGTCCATGAGCAGCAGCACGTTCAGGCCCTGATCGCGGAAATACTCGGCGATGGCGGTTGCCGCATAGGCGGCCCGCAGTCGCAGCAGCGGCGGGTTGTCGGACGTCGAGGCCACCACGACCGAGCGCTTGAGCCCTTCCGGACCGAGATCGTGCTCGATGAAGCCGCGCACCTCGCGTCCACGCTCGCCGACCAGCGCGACGACGATCACGTCGGCCGCGGTGCCGCGCGTCAACATGCCGAGCAGCGTGCTCTTGCCGACACCGGAGCCGCCGAAGAGCCCGACGCGCTGTCCGCGGCCGCAGGTGAGCAGCGCGTCGATGGCGCGCACGCCACTCGGCAGCGGCGCCACGACCGGATCGCGTTCCATCGGATTCAGCGGCGCTGGATGGATCGGATAGTTCCCGACGGTTGCGACCGGACCCAGGCCGTCGAGCGGCTGTCCCAGGGCATCCACGACGCGGCCGAGCAGCTGCGGGCCGACGCCGATGTCACGCGCGCGACCGCGCGCCACGATGCGATCGCCAGGCTGGACGCCGACGGTGTCGCCGAGCGGCACCGCCAGGACGACACCGTCACGAAACCCGACGACCTGAACGGTCAGGGACGGGGAGCCATCCCTGCCGATCACGTCGCAGGTCGCGCCGACGCCGACCCGCGGACCTTGAGACTCGATGAGCAGGCCGACCGAGCGGATCACGCGGCCGCTCGGCGGCATCGTGTCGATCCGTTCCACCTGCTGCAGGTAGCGCGTGAGCGAGAAGGCCGAATCAGCCTTGATGAGGGACATGGGCCGCGGGGTGTTCGTCGCCGAGCAGGGCGCGCGCGATCTCCTGGATTTGCGCATCGACGCCGGCGTCGAGCAGTCCCATGTCGGACTCGACACGGCAGCCGCCGCGACCCACTCTGGCGTCGGGCACGAAGCTGACGTCGGTGCCGGTGAACTCGGCCACCCGCGCCGCGCCGGTGGCCTCGAACTCCTCCGGATGCAGGCGCACGGTCACCCGCGCACTCTCGCCGAGACGATCGAGCGCGACGCGAACGATGGCGATGAGGAGGTTGCGGTCGAGCGTCACTTCACGGTGCACCACGCGCCGGGCGACGGCGAGCGCGAGCTCCACCATCTGCGTCTCGGTCTGTCGAATCATGCTGGCGCGCAGCGTGGTCAATTCGGTGATCGTTTCCGACAGGCGGCGCAGCATCGCTTCGCCGCGCTTGCCCGCCGCTTCGAGGCCGCTCCGCTCGCCCTGTTCGTACCCTTTGGCGAAGGCCTCCCGTTCCACCGTCGCCAGATGCTGCTGGCTCGGTGCGGGTGTGCCGTCGTCCGACTGCCGCGGTGACGCGGGGCTGTGACTGCGCAGGATGGCCGAGTTTCCTGCTCCGCCCCACGCGAACGCGACGACCTGGCCGCCGTCCGCGACGAGCCGCGCCCTAGACGACATAGGCCTCGCCTGCGGCAGCGCCGGTCACGATGAGACCTTCTTCCTCGAGCTTGCGCGCGATGGACACGATGTCCTGCTGCGCCTTCTCCACGTCGCGGAGACGCACGGCCCCGAGCACTTCCATCTCCTCGCGCAGCATCTCGGTGGCGCGTTTCGACATGTTGGAGAAGAACCGCGTGCGGATCTCCTCGCTCGCGCCCTTCAGCGCGACCGTCAGCGCCTTCTTGTCGGCGCGCTGGACGATCTCGCGCATGCCGGTGTCGTCCACGTGCACGAGGTCGTCGAAGACGAACATCAGGTTGCGGATGGACACGGCGAGCTCCGGCCGCTCGGCCTCGATGGTCTCGAGTACCGGACCGCTGATCGTCCGCTCGAGACGGTTGAAGAGCTCGGCCACTGCCCGCACGCCGCCGTGCTGCTCGCGGCTTGGGCCGCCGAGCGTCTTCAGCCGCTGCTCGATGACGGTCGAGATCCGGGTGACGACATCCGGCGAGATGTCATCGAGGCTGGCCATCCGCGTGAGCACGTCGGCGCGGAGCTCGTCGGGCAGCAGCGTAATCAGCTGCGCGGCGCTCGCCGAGTTCAGGTGCGCCAGGATCAGCGCGATGGTCTGCGGATGCTCGCCGAGGATGAACTTGGACAGCTGCTCGGGATCGGCGGTCGTGAGCGACTTGAATCCGGCAGTCGACTGGAACGACCGCATGACGCGATCGAGGATCCGTCGCGCCGCCTCCGCGCCAAGCGTCTTCTCGAGGATGCGCCGGGCGTAGCCGATGTCGCCGCGGGTAATGAATTCAGAGGCCACCACTGTCTGATGGAACTCCTCGAGCACCCCTTCGCTCATCTTGGCGGACACCTGTCCGAGCTCCGCCATCTCCTTGGCCAGGCGCTCGATCTCGTCCTCGCTCAGATGGCGGAAGACCTCCATCGTCGCTTCCTCACCGAGCAGCAGCATGACGATGGCGGCTTTCGTCAGCCCGCCGAGCACGGTCTGTGTCTGCGGCGGCACCTTAGCGCTCCCCTTCGTTGATCCAGCTGCGCAGCAGCTTGGCGACGTTCTCCGGCTCCTTCGCACTCATCGAGCTGACCTTGCGTGCAAGCACCGGCAGGCGGCGGGCGTCGACCTTCTGGTGTGCGCTGGCGTCGAGCTGCGCTTCGATCTCACTTTCCAGATCCGCCACCGTCCTCAGCGGCTGACCCGGACCCGCGAGGGCCATCGCCTGCTGCCCGCCCGGCCCGACGCCGCTCGCCCGCCGCATCAGCGGCCGGACGAAGAAGATCATCGCGAGCGCGCCGAGGATCACGACCGCAAGCAGCCGCGCCCCTTCCCAGATCTGCGGGCTGTAGCGCGTGACCTGCTCGAACCGCGTGAGCGTCTGCGGCTCGTCAATCGGTGGGGGCTCCTCGAACGACACGTTCTGCACCGTGATCTGATCACCGCGCTCCGGCTCGAGTCCGACCGCGGCGGCGACGATCCCCTGCAGCCGTTGCAACTCCTCGGGCGACCGCGCCTTGCGCGTCACGACGGGTGCGCCACCGCTGCCCTTCTTCGTCACCTGCTCGTCGTCGACGATGACCGCCAGCGACAGGCGGGCGATCTCACCAGGCGGCCGCTGCGTCACCACCAGCTTGCGATTGACCTCGTAGTTGACCGTCTCGGCGGAACGGCTGGCGCCGGAGGTGCTGGCCGTTGCCGCAGCAAACTGCGCCTGTGCCTGCTGGATCGGTGCCGTCTGCGCCGATGTCTGCGACGCCTGCAGCTGCTTGGTCGCAGCCGTCTTCTGATCCGGCGCCGGCGGCGGCTGGTTGCCGCGCACCCCGGCGAGCCCGCCCCCGGGCAGCGAGGACGACGTCGTGTCGCTGGACACCTGCTTGCTGCGGACGATCGGCGTCGGGTCGTATGTTTCTTCGGTCTGCTCCACGGTCGCCGGGTTCAACTTGAGAGCGACGTTGACGCGGACGCGATCGGGGCCGATGACCGGTTCCAGCAGCGCCACGACGCGGGCGCCCATTTCGTGCTCCAGCCGCTGCTGCCGTTCGAGCTGCGCCGCTCCGCCGGGCACGTGCTCGTCGGCGGCAGGACGCGCCAGCGGCCGTCCGTAGCTGTCGATGATGGTGACGTTGTCGGCGCGCAGCCCGTCGACGCTCCCCGCCACCAGGTTGCTGATGCCGTTGACCGCGGCGCTCGAGAGGTCGCGTGAGCCACGGAGCTTGACGAAGACGGCCGCCTTCGCCGGCTCCGACTCGCCGAACAGCTCCTGTTTCCCCATCGAGATGTGTACGCGGGCGCTCGCGACCTCTGCGATGGTGCCAATCGTGCGGGCAATCTCGCCTTCGAGGGCGCGCCGGAAGTTGACCTTCTCGAGGAATTCGGTCGCGCCGAAATTCGTGCGATCGAAGATCTCGAAACCGATGCGGCCCGACTCCGGCAGTCCCTGTGACGCCAGCTCCAGCCGCAACTCGTCGACCCGGTCGGCGGGGACGCGAATCGCGCGACCGCCTTGATCGAGCACGTACTGCACCTTGAGCGTCTTCAGGCGCGACACCATGCTCGATGCGGCGTCCGGCTCCATGTCCGAAACGAGTAACGCCATCGCCGGCGTGTTCGCCCAGTAGGCGCCGCCGACGAGGATGCCCACAACGACGACGAACGCCGCAAGGAGCGATGCGATCTGTCCCGGACTGAGCGAGGCGGCGAGCGCTTTCAGGCGCGTCATGATCTGCTGTGGATCCATTTAGGGGTGCGACCTACGGGAACAATTCACAATGCCCAATGCCCAATGCCCAATGCCCAATGCCCAAAAACGACTGACACCTTGTTGCCCGGGTATCTGATCCCTGCTGATTCCCGATTCCTGTTTCCTGTTTCCTAGATAGGCATGCGCATTACGTCCTGATAGGCCTGCACCAGCTTGTTGCGAATCTGCACCGTGAGCTGCAGCGTGGTCTCGGCTTCGTGCAGCGCGATCATCGCCTCGTGCACGTCACCGGTCTTGTTCAACATGCCGGAGACGGCGGTGTTCGCGCCGGCGGTGGTCTCCTCGACGCCCTCGATCAGTTTGCCCAGCGCGTCGGAGAAGCCTTCGATGGCTCCTGCCTTTTTCGCCACGCTTGCGGCGGACGATCCGGGCGCCGTCAGTCCGACGGCGGCAATCGGGATGGGCATGACCTACTTTCCGAGCTCCAGCGCTCTGGCGACCATGTCGCGAATGACGGTGACGGCGGCGAGATTCGCCTGATACGCACGCGCGGCCTGGAGCATGTCGACCATCTCCTCTTCCGCGTTGACGTTGGGCATCAGCACGATCCCGGTGTTCGGATCCGCATCCGGATGCGAGGGATCACGCACCTCCTGAAACGGCTGCGTGTCCTCGACGATGCCGGCCACCTTGACGCCGGTCGCGGACGCGGCGCCGAGAGCGGAGTCGAACGAGCCGACGTTGTCCGGGGTCAGGACCACATCGCGCCGGCGATAGGGCTGCCCATTCGCCGACCGGGTCGATCCGGCGTTTGCCAGGTTGGAGACGGCGACTTCGATGCGGGTCCGCTCCGCATTCAACGCGCTGCCACTGGCCTTGATCGCGGCGCCTAGTGTCGACATGGCTATCTGCTCTCGTTGAGGGCGTACCGCACCAGGCGGAACTTCGCCGCGAGTGCAGTCTGGGCGGCGGCAAAATCACCGGACGCCTGGTTCATGTTCATCAGCTCGCGATCGAGCTGCACGTTGTTCCCGTCGCGACGCTCGGCCAGCCCCGCGGTCTCGGTCACCGGGATGTTCGCGCCGCCCGCCGCGCCGATGTGCGTCCTGGAGGTCGCATTCATCGGCAGCAGCTTCTGCCCGAGCGCCTGATCGAAGCTGACCTCTTTGGTCTTGTAGCCAGGTGTGTCGTAGTTGGCGAGATTGCCGGTCGTCGCCACCTGACGCGCGGACGCGACGGTCATCTGACGCCTGAGTGCGGCGATGAGCGCTGAGTCGCTGATTCCGTCCACGGACCTCTTCTCCTTCGTACGTAGTGTCCGGCTTCAGCCGGACCAGCGTAGCGTCCGGCTTTAGCCGGACCTGACGCCGATTCAACCGTCGCGGGCGCATGCCGATTACAGGTGCGAAGATCCGACCCCGCCCGCTCTGTTCAAGGTAGAGGCAAGAGCAATGCCCGGCTCAACTGCACCGGCCATGTGTGGGAATTCCCAGCAATCCGCTGAGCTCTGACGATCAGGATGGTCGTGGCACCGACATCATCGTCGGCGCAGCGTCCGACCGCGGCCGGGTTCGTAGGGCGCGGCGTCTCGTAGGCCGGGTCTTCAGACCCGGCGATCCGATCACGCGCTCGGGAGGCGAGACTGTCGCAGGAGCTCCTCGATCCGACCCAGACGCTCCTCGATCGCATCCAGGCGCCAGGTGAGATCGCCCCGGCGCGGCCCGCTGCCGCCGGCTTCGCGCAGACCGTCCATCTGCCGGGACAGCATGCGATTCTCGGCCTCGAGGGCGATCCGGTCGCGAATCCTGGTGAACACCACTTCGAGCTGGCCCAGGGCGAACGGTTTCGGCAGGTAGTCGTATGCCCCCTCGCGCACGGCGCGCAGGGCGCTGTCGAGCGTGGCGTAGCCGGTGATCATCACGACGTACGCCGAGGGGTTGGCGGCACGGGCGGCCTTCAGCACCTCGAAGCCGTCCGCGCCACGCATCCAGATGTCGGTGAGCACGACGCGGAACTGCGAGGGCGATCGCTGGATCGCCGTCACTGCCGATCGCCCATCGTCGGCTGACGTGACCGTCAACCCGAGCGTCCGGCAGAACTCCGCCAGCACCTCGCGCGTTTCCGCTTCGTCGTCGACGACGAGCACTTCGAACGTGTCGGGAGTAGGGGCTGCCATAGGGGATGGCTGACCGGGCCTTTCGTCCGAAATGATCAGCGTGAAGAAGTCCTGAGAAAGAAATCGGCTGCTGACCTGAAAAGTTTAATCAGAAGCGGCCGATAACCCGGACGGTCCCTGTCGAGACCCCGTCACACGAACGTTAAACCGGCCGGTGCATATGACTCTTACGACTGCCCCCTCCGTCCTCGTCGTCGAAGACGATGCCGATCTGAGACAGACCATCAAGGAATCCCTTGAATCCGCAGGGTTTAAGGCCGCACAGGCGGTCGATGCCGCCGACGCCATCGAGCGGCTCAAAGCATACGCCTACGACGCCATGGTCGTGGACCTGATGCTGCCCGACGCCAGCGGGATGGAGGTACTGGAGGAAGCGGTCGCCCGCTACCCCCAGCTGCCCGTCGTCGTGATTACCGGCTTCGGCGGCGTCGAAGAGGCGGTCAAGGCGATGAAACGGGGCGCCATCGACTTCCTGATCAAGCCGTTTCAGCTGGCCGGGCTCGCCCGGGTGCTGCAGGCGGCCGTGGATCAGCGGCGCCTGCGCGAGGAGAACGCCGAACTGCGCGTCCAGCTCCGCGACCGGTTCCGGTTCGAGAACATCATTGGCCGCGACAGCACGATGCAGCAGGTGTTCTCGACGCTGGAGCTCGTCTCCCCGATGAACAGCACCGTGCTGATTCATGGCGAGACCGGCACCGGCAAGGAGCTCATCGCCCGCACGATCCATCACCACTCGCCCCGCGCCGACCAGCGCTTCGTGGCGTTCAACGCCGCGGCGATTCCGGAAGGACTGGCCGAAGCGGAGCTCTTTGGCCATGTCAAGGGCGCCTTCACCGGAGCCGTGTCATCGAGAGTCGGCCGCTTCGAGCTCGCCCATCGCGGGACGCTGTTCATCGACGAAGTGGCCTCGATGTCGCTGCCGCTGCAGGCCAAGCTGCTCCGCGCCCTCCAGGAGCGCGAGGTCGAACGGGTGGGCGAATCCAAACCGGTGAAGCTCGATATCCGCGTCGTGGCCGCGACCAACAGCGACCTCCGCACGCTGGTGAAGGAAGGCAAGTTCCGCGAGGACCTGTTCTATCGGCTCAACGTCATACCGGTCACGCTGCCGCCGCTGCGCAACCGCCGCGAGGACATTCCGCTGCTCGCCCAGCATTTCCTCAGGAAGTCGTGCCGTGAGAACGGCGTGGCGATCAAGCCAATCAGTCAGGATGCGCTGCGGGTGCTGATGTCGTACGACTGGCCGGGCAACATCCGGCAGTTCGAGAACAGCATCGAGCACGCCGTGGCGATGAGCCTGACGGCCACCGAAGTCGGACCGGCGTCACTGCCGGAAGAAGTCCGGCTGAAGATGCAGACCGGATCGCTGATGCCGACGATGACGATCCCCGACGAAGGCATCAACTTCACGTCGATCGTCACGTCGCTCGAGCGCGACCTGATCGTCAAGTGTCTGGAGAAGACCGGCGGCAACAAGCGCCAGGCGGCGCGACTGCTCAACCTCAGTCGCACGACGTTCATCGACAAGCTGCAACGGCTGAACGTGGACAACGTCGCGCAGACGGCGTAGGCCGGGTCCGCCTGAAGGCGGACACTACGCACGCCAGGTCCGCCTGAAGGCGGACACTACGCACGCCAGGTCCGCCTGAAGGCGGACGCTACGTCTTCTTCCCGAGCGTCATCGCCGGAAGCCGCATTGCGAAGACGGCGCCGTTCGAGGACGCCTCCAGCGTCAGCGTGCCGCCATGCTGCTCGGCGATCCTCCGCGCCGCCCAGAGACCGAGGCCGGCAAACTCGAACGGCTCGCAGGTGGTGACGAACGGCTCGAACGCACGTTCCGGCGGCAGCACCGTGACACCGCTCCCCTCGTCCATCACGCGGACGACGACCGAGTCCTCCTCCCGGGCCAGCTGCACCACGATGTGGCCGGTCTGTCCGGCGAGGGCGCGCTCCGCATTGATGATCATGTTCAGCAGCGCCTGCTGCAGATCGCCCCGATTGCCGAGGGCGACGAACGGGACCGTCCCGTCGACCTCGAGCCGCGCGGTCAGACGCGCTCTGCGGATCGCGAAATCGCGCAGCGCCAGCGACTGCTCCGCCAGCTCGCGCAGATTCAGCGGCTGACGGCCGCCACGCTCCGCGCGGGTAAAGAGCTGCACTTCGGTCAGCGTTCCCGCGGCGCGCGAGCTCTGCGCGCGCAGCCGCGCCAGCGCCTCGCGCATCGACGGCGGCACGTCCGGCCGCGACTCGATCAGCTCGACGGTCCCGGAAATCACCTGCAGGGCGTTGTTGACGTCGTGGATGGCACCGGACAGCAGCCGGGCGACGGTCGCCAGCCGGTTCAGTCCGATGAGCGTTTCCTCGGAGGGATCGGGTGTCGCCGTCACGCTGCTCCTCTGAAAAGGTGGTGCGCTGCTAAACCTTCCTGCAATCTTGACGATTCCTGTGTCGAGACCCCGGGATCATGCACATCCTCGTCGTCGACGACTCCAGCGGCATGCGCCGGATCCTCGCGTCTACGCTGGCGCGTCTGGGGCACCCGCATGTCGTCGAAGCGGAGGACGCACGAGCCGCCCTCGATCACCTCGGTCAGCACCGTTTCGAGCTGGTCATCATCGACTGGAACATGCCGGGTATGTCCGGGCTCGACCTCGCCGCCGCCATCCGGAGCAACCCCGCCACGCAGACGCTCCCCATGTTGATGGTGACCGGCAACGGCGGTTCGGAAGACGTTGTCCGCGCCCTGCGTTCGGGCTTCGGCGGCTACATCGTCAAGCCATTTACCGAGGAGACGCTGGCGCACCACCTGGCGTCGCTGCTCCAGGTCGAAGTCCTCACAACCCGATCGGATTCCGCACCGATGATACCGGCAAACTGGACCGAATGGCTCGCCTCGGAAGGGTGGGCCCGCACCGACCTGAAGACGATCCCGCCGCCGCCCCGATCGTTCAAAGAGGTGTTCGCCCTGGCAGGCGAGAACGACCTCGATGCGCGGCGACTGATCACGATCGTGTCGCAGGATCCCGGCTTCGCCGTTCGCGTCCTGCGCCTCGCCAACGTCGCCGCCTTTGCCGCGGCCGGCGAGGTCACGTCGATCGAAATCGCCGTGGTCCGCCTCGGTACGCGCGCCGTCCGCAACGCGGTCCTTGCCGCCTGCCTGTCGGCATGGGCGCAGACGATCGACGTCTACGGCAAACGCGGCACCGAGCACGTCCAGCATGCGGTGGGAACCGCGTGCCTGAGCCGCCGTCTTGCCGAGCGGCTGCGGCTCACGACCGACGATGCATTCGTGAACGGACTGCTGCATGACGTCGGCAAGCTGTGTCTGCTGAAGATGGAGGCCGACTTCCGGAGACTCGGCGGGCGGGCGCCCGCGAACGAGGAATTCGAGGCCACGTCGGTGGTGTACCACCCGGAGGTCGGCGCCGCGGCGCTTCAGGTCTGGGGGTTGCCGGAGTCCGTACGGATTCCGGCGCGATGGCACCACGACCCGATGGCCGCCCCCAGCCACCCGCAGGCAGCCGCGCTGATCTATGTGGCGAATCGCCTGAGCCACAGGTACGGGTTCGGCTGTCCTCCGGAGGGCGACGACACGGACCTGCTGTCCGATCCGGTGTGCGCTGCGCTCGGCCTGCAGGCGCAGTGGCTCGACAAACTCGACCAGGAAGCACTGGCAATCAGTGTGACGGCCAAACACCTGGTCAGTTAAGATCGTGAGGCCGGCGGCTTGGTGCCGCCTTTGCACAGACACCTCACATGAGCGCACCACTGTCACCGCGTGGATACCGGGCTTCACTCTGGGCGCTGACGATCGTTCTCGCGACCGTTTGCGCCTCGGCGCAGACCAAGATCGTGGCGCCGAAGAACAGCTACAAGCCGTCCGACGACGTCCAGGTCGGTCAGGAGGAAGCGGCAAAGGTCCGCAAGGAACTGCCGCTGCTGAATGACGAGCGGCTGCATCAGTACGTCGAAACGATCGGGGCGAAGCTCGTCACTGCGATTCCGCCCGAGTTCCAGCATCCCGAGTTCAAGCACACGTTCGAGATCGTCAATCAGAAGGACATCAACGCGTTCGCCTTGCCCGGCGGTCCGATGTTCCTCAATCGCGGCATGATGGAAGCCGCGAAGAGTGAAGCGGAAATGGCCGGCGTCATGGCGCACGAGATCTCGCACGTCGCGTTGCGACACGGCACCGCGCAGGCGACGAAGGCCAGGACGCCGAGCATCTTGAGCACTGTCGGCCAGATTGCGGGCGCGGTTGTCGGCGGCGGATGGGGCAGCCTGATCGGGACCGCGTCGCAGATTGGACCGGGTGTCTACGTGATGAAGTACAGCCGCGAGTACGAGTCGCAGGCTGACATCCTGGGCGCGCAGATCCTGGCACGGGCCGGGTACGACCCGCGTGAGATGGCGAACATGTTCAAGACCATCGAGGCCGAGGGCGGCGGCGGCGGTCCGGAGTGGCTCAGCGATCACCCGAACCCGGGGAACCGTTACGAGGCGATCACGAGAGAAGCGGCCGCTTTGCAAGTGCAGGGGCGTGCGGACACCGGCCAGTTCGCCACGATGCAGGCGCGGTTCAAGCAGATGGGCCCGGCGTACACCGCCGAGCAGATCGCCAAGGGACAGGCGCCGAAGGGCAACGGCACCGGCACCGTCCCCACGGCGACCGTCGCACGCGGACCGGTCAAGGTCGACCCGCCGTCGGGTCAGATGCAGACGTACTCGCCCGCCAGTTTCCTCCGCGTGGGTGTCCCGTCCAACTGGAAGCCGGTGAAGGACGGCGGCGCCACGTTCACCCCGGCGGGCGCCTTCTTCGAAGAGAACGGCCAGAGCGGATTCACGCATGGCGTTCAACTGGGCACCGCGAAGGGAACGGGCAATCTGCAGCGTGACACCGAGAGCCTGCTCAAGAGTTTTGCCCGAACGAATCCGCAGCTGCGGCTCCAGGGCTCGGTCCTCCGCGACACAGTGGACGGCCGGGCGGCTCTGACGAGCACGCTGTCCAACGTGTCGGACATCACCGGGCAACCCGAGCAGATTGCGATCACCACCACGCAACTGCCCAGCAACACACTGCTGTTCATCATCGGCGTGGCCCCGCAGACCGAAGCAGCCACGTACAATGACACCTTCCGGCGGGTGCGGCAGTCCGTCAAGATCAACGCCCGCTGACGCCCGTTCTCACACCATAGGGCGGGGCCTTTCGGCTCAGACCGTAGGGCGGGGCCTTTCGGCCCCGCCTGGCGCGGCGTGCCTTACAGACAGCCCAACGCGATTTCGATTATCGTTCTGAGGTTGCACACCGTGATTGCTTCCTCAGTCGTTCTTCAGCGTCGCGGCGCGGGCACCGTCCTGCTGGCCGTTCTCACTCCCCTTCTGGCCGCCGGCTGCAGCGGCGACAGTCCCGTCGCGGCCCGCGCGGACGATCCCGCGCCGCGGCA
>Ga0207701_10002504_pt1 | contig 19000 bp, 18 predicted proteins | sample KBSSwiSSwithPhiX_FD_184294 | JGI IMG/M metagenome (GOLD analysis project Ga0207701, IMG submission 184294) | Switchgrass rhizosphere bulk soil microbial communities from Kellogg Biological Station, Michigan, USA, with PhiX - S5 (SPAdes) (version 2) | ecosystem: Environmental > Terrestrial >... | reverse complement strand
GCGGCCTCACGGGACGCGTCTCAGCCCGTCCACCTGACGCAGCCACTGGTCGAGTTGGTTCCAACCTCGCGAAAATCCGCCCCAACTTCCGTCGTGCGCGCTCGAGTCGTTGATCCGAGTGGTGCTCAGGCGCTCAGGCTTCGATTTTTCGGGCTCCTTTCTGGCACGATTCCCCCCGCTCATCCGTCCTCATTCCACCGCATCGCTTCTGGCGACGATCGGCGCGTCCGAGTCCCCTCCGCGAAGCGTTTCCACCCTTGCACTGCCGCATCGGGTCCGGAATGATCGAGTCGATCCCGAATGACTGCAACACTCATGGGCGGATCGCGAGGAGGATAACGTGCCAGACGTCAGCATCCTGGAAGTCGCTAGGCAGTACCTGTCGCGTTTGTCCGACGGAGCGGAACCCGAGGAGCTCGAGTCGTTCTTCGCACCTGACGTCGTCTACGAGGAGTTCCCCAACCGATTGCGGCCAAACGGTGCGACGGGAGACCTGCAAGCGATGAAGGACGCAAGGGCGCGTGGACGCGCTCTCCTGAAAGCGGAGCGCTTCGAGTTGGTCAACGCAGTGGCTGGCGACGGCAAGGTGGCGATGGAGGTGATCTGGACGGGAACGCTTCGAGACGCCGCTGGTCCGTTCGCAGCCGACCAGACACTGCGGGCCCGGTTTGCGGTGTTCATGGAGTTTCGAAACGACCGAATTGTCCGGCAGCGCAACTACGACTGCTTTGATCCCTGGTAAGGCGAGATAAGCCGGCACTCGGACGAAGCGGTGCCGCGTGTGGCGAGTGCGGTCACTTGGTTCGACGATCGTTGCGGGTCCTGCGGCGCCGGTCGGGCAGACCGCTGCGTCGCTCGGTACTTTGGTTCGTCTCGCCGCGCGTGATCGGCCATTCGCCGCTGCACGCTCGGCAATGCCACGTCAATCGCACAAGCCCGCGCTCGATCGTCGTCTCCGCTGAGATCGCACCAACCGCGTGGCACAACTTGCACCGCTTGGGAACCCGAACGTGAACCGGGGTTGTGGGCACACGACAGCGTAGCACCGCCCACGCGGTGATCGCGTCCAGTAGCCACGACGACGCCCGTCAATCAGCAGGGGCAATCAACACTCACAAGGCATCTGCGTATTGATTCATCGGCGTGCCGGCCTACTGTGTCGTTCTTTCATTCAACACGCCAAACAAAAGATGCAGACGCGCGTTGACCGCGGGTAGGAATCGCGTCGATCTCGGCGCGCCTGATCGATAAGTTCTCGCGCTCGGCGGTGCGATAGGCGATGGACGGCCCGGGTCATAACTGCGAGCGTATCTCCCAGAGATCCGGAAAGAGCGGGCGTCCGACCGTTTCCCGCAGGTAGGCGGCGCCGGCCGAACCGCCGGTCCCGCGCCTGGTGCCAATCGTCCGCTCCACCATCTTCACGTGCCGGTAGCGCCACTCCTGCACCCCTTCGTCGAGATCCACCAGCCGCTCGCACAGCTCGGCGTTCTTGGGGTCGTCACGGTACACGACGAGCAGGATCCGCTGCACCTCGGCCGAAGACTCTACCGGCGTTGCCGCATCCCGTTCGAGCTGCGATGGTGGAACACCATAGCCTTCGCGTGACAGGTATCGGAGGAACGCGTCCCACAACGTCGGCTCTCGATAACGCCGCTCGAGCGCGACCCGCGCGCGGCTGTCCTCCGGGAAGCGACGGATCGCTTCCGGCGACTTCAGCCCCAGGACGAACTCGATCTGGCGGAACTGGTCAGACTGAAACCCACTCGCCGCCTCGAGCCGCTCGCGGAACGTCAGGAATTCGAGCGGCGTCATCGTTTCGAGGATGTCCAGTTGGGCGACCATGACTTTCACGATCGACAGGATTCGTTTCAGCGTGTGCTGGGCGCGGTGCGACTCGTCCTCTTCGAGCCACTTTCGGACGCGGTCGAGTTCGTGCAACAGCTCCTTGAACCACAGCTCGTACACCTGATGGACGATGATGAAGAGCAATTCATCATGCTCCGGTCCCGCGGAGCGCGGCTGCTGCAGCGTCAGCAAGTCGTCGATTTTCAGGTAGCTTGCATACGTAATGGCCGGGTCGCTCACCATTTCCTCCCGAGGACGCACCAGGCTTCACCGCTGCGCGAGTGAATGCTTCACTCGACGACCGCCGCCGTCAGGAGCGTCAGGTCGTCGGGCTGCAGCTGGCCCGCCAGCGCGCGATGGACGTCGGCGAGAATCGTATCGAGGAGAGCGGCACCGCCCTCAGGAACTCGCTTGATCGCGTGTGTGAAGCGCTCCTCGGCGCGCCCATCCTCGTTCGCCAGCGGCTCCCAGACGCCATCCGTGTACAGCAGGAGATGATCACCCGCGTTCATCGGGATCACCGATGCGTCCCACCTGATGCCCACGAGCGCTGGCGACACCAGAGGACCGGTGCTCGGCAGCCATTCCGCCTCGCGCGCGCGTCCCCAGAGGAGGATCGGTGGATGCCCGGCATTGACGTATCGCAGTTGGCCAGGAGAGACCAGGGCAGCAATCAGCGTGACGAATCGATCCGCGCTGAAGGCCGCCAGTCCCATCGACACACGCTCGACGACCGAAACAGGATCGAAGCCGTCGACGTGCGACGCGTAGAACGCGCTCTTCACGATGCCCGTGAGCATGGCCGCCGACACGCCGTGGCCGGACACGTCCGCCATGAGCAGTGCGGTCCTGCCTCCAGCGGCAGTGGCATAGTCAAACAGGTCCCCGCCGAGTCCGGAACATGGAGCCCATCGGCAACAGACCGCGATGCCATTCACGAGCCGCTCCCGTGCCGGTAACAGGCTTTGTTGGAACGCGAGCGCTTCCGCCATCTCCGTTTCGAGCCTTTTCAGGTTCTGACGATGGTCCTCGCGACGCCAGCGGAGCTCGATGCAGCGTTCGACGAGCGTTCGGAGGACCTCGCGATCGAACGGCTTCTGGATGAAGTAGAACGCGGCGCTCCGAATCGCCCGCACCAGCTTCTCGTCGAGATCGTCCACGCTGCCGGTCATCAGAATGACGTCGAGCGCGGGAAAGCGCGCCTTCAGCTGCGCCATCAACTCGAAGCCGTCGAGATCAGGCATGCGGATGTCGACAATCGCAAGATCCGGCTGGAACTCGTCGGCAATCGACAGTGCGGCGCGGGACAGGCGTGTGCCGATGACGTGATGGTCGCTGCTGAGAACGCGCTCGACCGCGCGCAGCATGCCCGGTTCGTCGTCCACTACGAGAATGCGCGCCGATCTGGCGGTCATGACGAAGAGGACGGCGCCAGAGCCGCAGGGACGAGCACGCGGACGGCGGTGCCGCTGTCCGGGTGGCTCTGAATCGTCAGGGTGCCGTCGACCTCCCAGAGGACCGACCGGCAGATTGAGAGACCAAGCCCGCTGCCGTTCTCCTTCGTCGTGAAGAACGGCTCGAGCACGCGTGAAAGATTCTCTGCCGGAATGCCGCATCCGCTGTCGGCAATCGAAATCTCGACGAGCTGATCGACCGGGCGCGCGGTTACCGTGATTCGGCCGCCCAGCGGGGTCGCCTCGCGCGCGTTGGTGAGCAGGTTGAGCAACACCTGTTCGAGGTCGCTCTGGCTGCAGGCCACTTCCGGAATGTCATCCGGCACGTGGACCTGCAGATCGATGGCGCTCCGGCTCATGCCGTACTTCAGGATTGCGGATGCCGTGTCGATCGCGCGCCGCACGTGTCCGTAGCCGCCGCGCCGCGCCGCGTTTCGCGAAAACGTCAGCATGCCGCCAAAGATCCGACGGCACACCTGGAGCGACTTCTGCACCTGCTCGAGATCTTCGGCGAACACGCTCGACGCGAGCGTGCCGCCGCGAACATCGACCTGCATCTGCTGGATCAGGGGCAGCATCGATCCGAGGGCGTTGTTCAGGTCATGCGAAACGCTGCGCGCCAGGTCGGCCATCGCGTTCTTGCGCTCGGCCGTCAGGACCCGGGCCCGCAGCGACTCGGTACGATGCAGATTCTGGATCGCGATCGCGGCCTGCGACCGGAAGTGTTCCACCAGTTCCGCGTCGAAAGGTTTGAGCTGTTCCGGGTGCCGCGACGCGATCTTCAGGACGCCGACGAGGCTGTCCCGCGTCACCAGCGGCGCGCATAACATCGAGCCTTCGCGAAAGTGCTCGCCTTCGCCGCCTGGACCACGGTTGTAGTCGAGCAGTTCCGCCAGCACGCCGGCCGGCTGCCCCTTCCATTCCCGCCACCTGTCGCCGTGCCGATCGAAGCCGTACACGCGTTCTGATTGCAGCAGCGCGGTCGCGTCCGCGGTAATCGGGATCCGCAGTCCGATCCGTTCGCTCTTGGCCTTGGTCCACGCGATCTGTTCAGCCACGAGACGCAACGAGTTCTCGCCCTCCTCCCGGATGAGAAGCGCCGATGAGTGATCGTAGAGGGTCAACGATCGGATGCCATCCATGATCTGGTAGAAGAGATCCTTCGGGTGGATCTGTTCCATGATCTTCCGGTCGATCCGATCGCGCACCCCGAGAAGTCGATCGCGATCGATCCGATGAACCGCAGCCGACAGCACCGAGGCGATGCGCGCGATCAGCCGCCGATCCTCTCGATCGAAGTCGCGGTCCGGAGCGAGCAGCGCAATCGCCCCCCACGCGCCGCCTCGCCGGCGGACCGACCCGATCAACATGTCCCGCTGAACCGGCGGATGGGTATGGCGGATGTACCGGGTCAGCACGCGTAGATCCCACCCCGCGCGCTTCGGCAACGCGAACAGCAGGTCGGCTTCGGATCGGCCGGCACGCAAGGTGGCGATGCAGCCGTGCGTCGCGCGGAAGAACTCGCGAGTATCGCGCAGGGCGTGCCGCAGCGCCTTGTGCGGCTCCCGGACCTCTTTCAGATGAGCAGACAGGCCGTCGATGAACTTCAGCGACGCCAGTTCACGTTGCACCGGCAGCATGGCCCATCAGGATGGTTCTCTACCGCCCGCGCGGTCAAGTTTCAAGAAGCGGTGCTGTTCGGATATTCAGGATACACTCCTGTCCGCCCATGCACATCCCGCCCCGGATCGCGCCGCTCACCGAGACGAATCGCGTTCGGATCGAGTCGATTCGCATCCGTCGAACGAGAGCTTGTGTCGCGATCTTTGTGATGGCGACGAGCGCACTGCTGGCGCGATGCGGGACACCGGCGAAGCCGGCAGACAAGGCGGCACCAGTATCGGCGACCGCCAACCAATCGACGATCACGATCCAGTGCCCTCCGCGCGGCGCCTTTGGCAATGGACCCACGTACTACTCTCAGTACTACGAGGACTACGTCCTTGGCTACGTGTTCAAAGATTACGAACACGGTTTCTACGTCGATGTCGGCGCCAACGATCCTGACGACAGTAGCGTGACCAAGTACTTCTACCTGGCAGGCTGGCGCGGCATCAACATCGAGCCGATTCCGGAGCTCGTCGAAAAGCTCAAGAAGTCGAGGCCCGAGGACACGAACAAGGGCGTGGCGATTTCGGACACGCCAGGCGAGCTGCCGTTCTACAAGGGCGTCAAGAACTCCGGCCTTTCTACGCTGGATCCGAAAATCGCGGCATCACACCGGGCCAAGGGTTACGAATTCACGACAATCATGATCCCTGTGACCACGCTCACGGCGGTGCTCGACGCGGACGCAAAAGGTAAGTCGGAAATCACGTTCCTGAACGTCGATGTCGAAGGGTTCGAGAAGCAGGTGTTCTCGAGCATTGACTTCAAGCGATACATGCCGCGCGTCATCATGGCGGAGTCGACGACGCCGCTGACCGAAGCCCCCACCTACCAGAGGTGGGAACCGATCCTGCTCGACAACGGCTATATCTTTGCGATGAGCGACGGCCTGAATCGCTATTACGTGCACAAGAGCGAGGAGAACCTTTTGCCGAAGTTCATCGAGGCGAACTATTGCGTGCTTCGGGACAAGCTGGACAAGCGTCTCCATCTGGACGGCTTCAAGCCACGCTAAGCCGCATGTCTATTCATACTTGTCGCCGCGCGCCGCCAGCGCCGGGAACCCGTGGCGCCGTCGTACTGCCATCCACAGGAGCGGCGCGAAGATCAGCACGCCCCCGAGGATCATTGCCGTGTGCCGGTTCGATACGTCGAGCAGCTTGAGCGCGCTCGCCAGCAACACGAACCCGAGCGCCCTGCGCACGAGCCCGCCCGGTGCGCGCGCCGACAGATGGGCGCCCAGCCACACGCCCGGAATGCTTCCCACCAGCAGCGAGGTCGTCAGCGCCAGCTGAAAGTCGCCGAACAGAATGTGACCCACTGCGGCTGACGCCACCAGTGGGACCGCCTGCACGAGATCCGTGCCCACGAGTTCGCTTGCCTTCAGGCGGGGGTACAACGCCATCAACGCAATGATGATGAGCGAGCCGGATCCCACCGACGTCATCCCGACGACCAGGCCGCCGAGAATGCCGACGAGCACGACCGGAAACGGCCGGACCTCTACCCGCGGGCGGCCCTGCGGAAGGGGGGCGGCGCGCCCGTCGCGAACGCGCGCGTGTTCGATGAGGCGGATGTAGGCGCGGATCATCAGGCCGGCCGCCGAGCACAGTAAGGCGATCGCCAGCGCCGCGCGGATCACAGACTGTACCTGTTGGCCGTCGCCGAGTGCGCGCGCGACGAGCACTCCCGCGAACGCAGCCGGGACCGATCCCACGCACAGCCACTTGACGAGTCCCAGGTGAACGGTGCCACGCCGCAGATGCACCAGCGAGCCCACCGGTTTCATGACCGCACTCGCAACGAGGTCGGACGACACCGCCGTGAGTGGGAGCACGTTGAAGAACAGCACGAGCACGGGGGTCATCAGGGCGCCGCCCCCCATGCCGGTGAGACCGACAACAATGCCTATTCCAAAAGACGCGATGGCGAGAGGGATGTCGAAACTCACGGCGTACCAGTTGCGTTAGAGTGTATTCGGGAAACGACGAGGAGGTCTTATGCGTCGATTGCTGCCCGCTCTTGTCATCACGCTCGCGCCCGCGACGCTGCTGGCACAGTCCGACCTGTCCGGCGACTGGCAGGCCACCGTGCACTTCCTTGGATCGACACAGTACGGGCTCGTTCACCTCGAACAAACCGGCGAGAAGGTCACCGGAACGATCTCCGGCACCAAGATCGAATGTCAGCTGCAATCAAACGTCTGCGCCGGAACCGTTCGCGAAGGAGATGACCCACCGAACGGCACGATACGGATGACGCTCAAGAGTGGAGAGATTCACGCGGAAGGTTCCGATACGGACGGCCCGTTCGATTTCGTCGCCCGTCGGCCGGTCGCGCCAAGCGGGACGCCGCGCACGCACCAGTTCATCCCGACAAAGTTCTACAACTATTTCTCGTCGAAGTTTGAACCCGTGCTGCACGTGTCGCCTGGCGACACGATTGAGACGTGGAGTGTGGATGCGGGCGGTTTCGACGCGACCGGCACGCGGCGTTCCCCCGGCGGTAACCCGCTGACGGGTCCTTTCTACGTCGACGGCGCGTGGCCCGGCGATACGCTCGTGGTCAAGCTGAATCGCGTGCGGTTGACGCGCGACACCGCCGTCTCCGGCGATCAGATCGTACCATCCGCGCTCGGACCGGGGTATTACCGGAGTCTGAAGTTCGACGAGAAGTTCTCGAGCGACTGGACACTGGATCGTGTGGCCGGCGTGGCTCGTTTGACGAAGCCGTCCGAGCACCTCAAGAACTACACGGTGCCGCTCAAGCCGATGCTGGGATGCATTGCCGTAGCGCCGCCGCAAGAAATGTCGTTCCGGTCCGGGTACCTCGGCGCATGGGGCGGCAACATGGACTTCAACCAGCTCGGTGAAGGGACGACCATCTACTTGCCGGTCATGCATCCGGGCGCCTTGCTCTTCCTCGGCGACGGTCACGCCGCCCAGGGTGATGGCGAGCTCACCGGAGATGCGCTCGAGACTTCGATGGAGTTCTCGGTCACCGTCGAACTGATTAAGAACAAGAACGTGACGCAGCCGCGTGCGGAGAACGCGCAATTCCGCATGGCGTCCGGCATCGCGAACTCTGTGCAGGAGGCGCTGCAACAGGCGACGACGAACCTCTCGCGATGGCTCGCCGACGACTACAAGCTCACGCCGAATGAAGTCGCCGTCGTCCTCGGCACCGCTATTCAGTATCAGATCGCCGAGGTTGTCGATCCGCTGGTGCACGTGGTCGCCAAGATCGACAAGAAAGCGCTCGCGGGGCTGCCGCAGTAAGCAGTGCCACTCGCAGGTGCGGCGCGTCTCGACAAAAGGAACGTCGACGAACGGCTACCCGCCGGTCTTTGGAAGCGACAGCCCGACATGCGTGCCGATAGCTCCAGTCGTCAGCGATGGCAGGCTGGCGCCGAAACTCGTCAGCCCGAAGCCCCAGAGAAAGCTGAGCGCAAAGTCGGAGGCTCCGCCGAAATCGGGATCGGGAAAAATCGTCGCGGCTGCGACAACAACGGAGACGCAGGCCCAGATGAACCACACGACGTTGTTCGTCTGCTCGATGCGGAAGTCGATGGTCTGAACGTTATCGGCGACTGCCCCTCGCGGTGCGACGTCGCCTGCGATCCTGAACGCGGCCTGCCTCGCCGCGGTAATCTTCGCCCGGGCTTCCTCGGCGGTTCGCAGACTCGGGAGCGCGCGTTCAATGTCCGAAAGCGCAGTGGCAACCCTGTTCGGGTCGGCGCCAGTTTCGAGGTCGCGCAAGAGCGGGCGAACGCCTTCGCGAAGCACTATCATCAGCACGGCGAGCCGGCCGCTCGTCTCGTCCAGCCGTTTCTGCAGGCTGGCGGCCGATGCGACGGACTGCTCATCGGTGAGAGCCGGCGACGGAAGCATGCCCAGCTCTTCCAGCACCGTGGTGTCGAGCCCCTGACGAAGCTCCTCCGCTTCGCTGCCAAGCGACGACAAGATCGGAGGCGGCGGTTGGGGCGACTTCTTGGTAACGGCATCGACTTCCCGTTCGAACAACTCGATGGCCGCGCGCATCGCCGCCACTGGACGGAGCGCCTGCAGGCGCGCGAGGCGCGGCTTCAGTCCTGCGGTCAGAAACCACGACACCAGCAGCCCGGCGAAGACCCAGATCAGCCCCCACACCTTTGCGCTCCTGGAGGTGGCCTTCACCTGCAGCTGCACGTCGCGGGTCAGCGTGAGGTGATCAGCGGCAAACCGCAGCGTGCCGGTAAACGAACCAGAGGGACCCGGTCCTGACATCTGAATCATGAGCGGCCGAACTTCGCGCGGTCCCAGGTTGATCGGCTTCCCCTCGCTCGCGACATCACGAAGCGTAACGCGTGTGCCGTCAATCTGCCTGGTTCCGGCCGAGTCCCTCAGCGTCGCCTGCACCAGTCGAAGATTGGCGATGGGCTGGTCTTCGGTCTTCGCAAGCACGGAATAGGTCGGCGGTCCCGGACCTTCATCCCAGCTCACCAGCCACGGCTGCCCTGAGTCGACGATCTCGAACGTCGCACTCGACGGCGGAACGTTGGTGAGCGTGTAGTCGGCCCAGGTGTCGAGATCCGGATGGCCCGGGAAGCTGATGAGCACCCGGCGCATGTGCGACGTCGGGTACGGCAGCACGGAGGCGTTGAACGGCACATTCCACAGGATTCCCGTCGCGGGCGTGCCGGTGACGTACGCTGGCGTGAACGTCATCGTAATTGCCGAGACGTTCTGCGCGAGCGGCCCGCCGTCCTTCAGGGTGAGATGCCGCGCCGCGTCGACCAGCGCTTCAGGCTTGACGTCACTTCCTCCTTTGATAGCGCCGCTGCTGACAAAGAACGATCCCGACGTCACGCCGGGAGAGACTCGCAGGGTGCCCTGGTCCGCGATTTTGAACGCCCCGGCGGCGGCACTCGGCGCCGGGGTCTGCGCCGGTTGTGATCCCGGTTGTGACGGTCCCGACGGATTTGCAGGAGTCGCTTGAGCAGCCGGCGGGGTCGCAGCAGTGCCGCGCTGACCCGCCTGCGGCATGCCACGCGTTGTCGATTGCGCCACGACGATCGCGACCGTCGCGAGACACGTCGCAATCTTGCGTGGGTGCGGGATGGCCCATGCCCGCGACTGCGTCCCGGACCTCGTCTTACGGTTTGTAGCGCTTGATCCGTACATCGAATGCTCCGCCATCACTGGTAACTGGAACGGCCTCGACGTTCAGGTAGTCCCCCGGACCCAGCGCGTGGTCGCCGTCGACGTCAACCAACGCGCGGAGTGTTCGACGCCGTCGTTGCGACTGATCCACATCGACAACGATTTCGAATGTGAGCCCGTCGGCATCGGCCGGATACGAGATCCCGTCCCGGTGCCACGAACCCAGGGCGACCGCGGGTGCGTCCGCGTAGGTCGTGTCCTCCAGCGTCACGTGCGCCGAACCGCCGGAGAATGGAACCGCGTCGTCGCCGAAGAGCAGCCGGCCGGTGACACGCACGGCATCAGACGCCGGGGGATGCCGCGTTCTGCGCGGTGGTCTCCAACCACTGTGCGAGATTGGTGGCGTTCGCCGGTGGCGGAATGTCGTCGGCCGAAACCGCGAGCGGGTGCGCAGGATCCGCGCCGCGATAGGTGGTCATCGGACCGTCGTGTTCGGCGGACTCGGAGAACGGCAGCAGCTGCGCCAGCGCCGCTGATGCCCGCTGGACGTCGATGCCCTCCGCGCGTTCAGGCTTGAGCGACGCGTACCACTTCAGCCGCTCGATCGTGAAGACGAGCGCGTCAGTGAACATCGGCAAGCCGCGCAACGGCACTTCAAAGAAGTGCTGGGATGCCTCGAGATGTTTTCCGCGCCGGGCAAGGTGCTCACCGCGGATCGCGGCGGCATCGGGCATCCAGGCACAGTTCTGCTCGAGCTCCGCGGTCCACTCCTGAAGCCAGGACAGCTCGCCGTATTCGAGCAGCGCAATTGCGGCCACCGCCGCCGCAACGTGATCGTTTGCGCTTCCCTTCACCAGTTGCTGGGCATCGAGCATCTGCGCGGTCTGACCGAGCGCCGCCGCTCCGTGCGCGCAGTAGCGAAGCAGCAGGTCGGCAGTGTTGTTGCGCAGGTGCGCTTCCATCCTGCACGTCCCGTTTGCGCGGGTAAATACCAGCAGCGCGTCGCCGGACGCCGTGATTGGGAGCGCCATGTTACGCACGGGCGACTTCGGTTGTCCGAGCTGAACGATCAGCGGAGCGCTCGTGGCCTGCACCCGAAACTGGACGATGCGCCCCTGCTCGAACTGATCGAGGATGGCGTATGGCGCGAGAGGCACGTCGGTCAGCGGGCCGCTGACGGCGTTGCCTTGAAACAGCTGAAACCAGGCTTGCATCGACTGTCGTACCGGCGGCACGTCCATCTCGATAGCCGCAAAGACCGGCGGACCTGGAGGGAGCCGTGCGCGCTCGGTTGACGGTGCGGTGCTCGGCCGGGACGTTTGCAGGTAGTGCGACGTCTCTTCCCACTCGTTCTGGGACTCGTCATCCGGATCAGGAGTGAGCGTCACGACCATCGGTTGCTCGGTCATCTCGAAATACTGCAGGAGACGCTGGCCGCCCGGCAGGAACGCCGTGCCGTAGTACTTACCCGGCTTTAACTCGATCGTCTGCGATGAGAGTGCGCGGGTCACCAGCGTGGAATTCGGCTTCCGGATCTCCACCGGCAGGTCGATTTTCCGCAGATCGTCAGTCTTGAATGCCAGAGAAAAGCTGAGCGGCGCCATTACACGACCCTCACTTTCCAGCTCGCGTTCGGCGCTTTGGCCGCCTGGATTTTGGACTTGGTGACAAACGGCGCTGGTGGATTGAAGGAAAGCACGATGTTGTAAAGACCGGCTGGCAGCCGCTGTCGAATCGGCTGTGGGAGCGGAGCCGCCTGGGAAAGCGTGACCACATTGCCGTCGTCAAACACATCGAGCTTCCCGACGGCGCATGCGGCGGCGGGATCGATCGACAACTGGACGTCAACCATCGGCGCGGTGAGTAGCCGACAGATCGTCGCATCTTTGAACTGACCGCCCGTCGTGTATGTCTGGTCCGCCCCGAGCTGTCGATTCAACGCCTCAATCCGCATCTCGAGCGCACGATTCAGGCTCGACACGAGGACACCCCAGAGTGGATTGCCTGCGGGATCCTCGCCGAGCGAATCGCCGCCCGCTCCCGTCAGGCACTCGAGCAGCGCCTGGCTGAAAAGCGTTTGTCCGGCGGGAATCGCCAGCGCCGCCTTGTTGGAAATCGAGGAATAGAAAACCGGCGACGTCCGGTCGTCCTCTCCGGCCAGATCCTTGTCGAACATGCCGGTGGTCTCCATCGGCGCGAATTTGGCGAGCTGCGTCGGCTGCACCCGGCAGGCGTCGACGAAATAGAACTGCGTTCGCGCGATGTTCGGCCTGGCCGGAGCCGGCGACATACCGGCCCTGATGGTGGCAATGTCGACGGCACGCATGAGCGCGGGCCCCGGCGTGCGCCTGAAATCGTGAAGGCACAGCACCGCGTCATCCTTGTTCCGCTGGATCCCGTGTCCAGCGAAATAAAAAAAGGCGACGTTGCCCGGATCGGTGCTCGCATCGGTCCGCCAGGCGTCGGCTTCGCTGAGCACGTTGTCGAGCGTCGCTGCATCGGCGGCGCCGTTCAGCGCGGGTTCTGCAGCCGAGGGCGACAGCAGCAATCGGCAGGTGGCCAGAGGCACTGGCAACTGCGCCGTCTTGATCCAGTCGGTGATCTTTTGCGCGGTCGTCGCCGTCGAGCTGAGCTGCCCCATGTCCCACGGGTCCGCAACGGGGCTGGCCCCACCCGTCAGGAAGGGGTACTCGCTCACGCCGATGATCAGCGCGTGCGTGCCTGGCTGGCCGGACAACGCTGTGCGATTGTCGACAACTAGAGCCACAGGTCCTCCCGGAAATCGAAGGTGACTAGATGGACGTCCTCAAGGATAAATCGCGGCCACGGCGGCGATGTCTCCCGCACTCAGCGCATCGCGCTGCCCAATCGCTTCTCCATGCGGCGTCACGATCGTCGGCTTGCTCGGATCGATCGCGAACGCCACCGCAGGGTAATGCATGATTGACCCGTAGTCGTAGGTACCCACATCGTCACCATCCGTGATGTGCTGATCGAAGTTGTGGCGCATCTGCGGATCGATGTTGTCGAACTTGATCGTCACGAAGGTGTCGCGGTCTTCGCGGCTCTGCTCGTGCCACAGGCCTACGGAGTGGCCAATCTCGTGGATCGCGTTTCCGGCGGTGCAGCTCGGACCGAGCGTGATGTGCTGGACGCCGCCAATGCGTCCCACAGCGGAACTGCAGCCTCCGCCATTGACGAACAGGACGAAGTCGCGGTCCGTCGACTTTTTCTGCCTGAACTTCATCACGGTGTGCTCGGTCCAGTGTTTGATCGCCGTGTCCACCCGTTCCTTGTCCGTCAGGTCGTCGTCGACGTCGAAGACCACGGTCTTGTCGGGCCAGCGGACGCCAGGCCCGGTGATGACGACGCCCATCGTCTCGAAGGGACGACTGAGCACGATGTCCCCTTCGAATATTGCGAATCCGTCGATCACCGAGTGCCGGACCTCGACGGGGCTGGCCGAGGTGACCAGCTTGATCCGGCTGGTCTTCGGAGGGGTTGACCGCAGCTCACCACGCCCGCGAACGTCACCGCCATTTGCCATTTCGACCTCCCTGCGTGTCGCTTAGCTCCACACATGTGTACTCAAGAGCTATAACGTCAGCGGTGCGGAAAGCGATCACTTGTCTCGAGCGCCTAGGTACCAAGCGCTGTAAAAAGTGGCAGGTTATTGGGCCAAATCTCGGGAAAGGGCGCCGGCACCCTTGAAAAGGAGGCTGGCACTTTCCCGCGAAAGTGCCAGCCTCCTTTGAAGCGCTGTGGTGGCGTAGAATGGGCCAACCTCAACAGCAGCGGACGGTGACAGCGTGAATCAGGCCGACGTAGAGCGAATCGCGCAGGCGACGTTGCGCGAACTGGGTGTGGCCGGGGCGGTGGTGACGGTCACGTCTGAAGCGCAGCCAGGAGAATGGCGCGTGGAGATTCGCGGGGGAAAGGGCCCCGAGAGTCTCCGCGTCAGGTGCGGCGCCGGATCGACCGCCCAGTGGGTGCGGCAGCAGATCTTCGATCAGTACACGCGGAGTTGACGCCGCACGATCACCGCGCGGCGCGCTTCTTCGGGGCCGCCTTTGCCGGCTTCTCGATCTCGGCCTTGGCGGCTTTCTTCTTCCCTGTACTGACGCGATCCAGGCTCTGACGCAGCGCGTCCATCAGGTTGACCACCTTTGGCGGTGTTTCCTCCACCGTCGCGACGACTTCCTCGCCCGCGATCTTCGCATCGATAATGCGCTGCAGTTCTTCCTGGTACTGATCGCGCGTCTCTGCCAGGTTCAGCTCCCCTTCGAAGTTCTCGATCACCTGCTTGGCCAGCTTGATCTCTTCCGGCTTGATCTTCGATGGCACGTTATCGAGCTCTTCGATGTTCTCCATGCTGCGCACTTCCTTGGCATGCCGCAGCGTGTACATCACCATGCCACGTTCGCGGGGCTCCACCGCCACGAGATACTCGCGACCGTAGAGCGCCAGCTTGCCGATGCCCGCCTTCCCCTTCATCCCCTCGCGCATCACCGCGAACGCTTCGGTCGCCATCGCGCCGTCGGGTGCCAGATAGTAGGGGCGCTCGATGTAGATCGGATCGATTGCTGCGGCGTCGGTGAACTGCACGAGGTCGATGACGCGAGTTGACTCCGGACGGACCTTTGCGATGTCGTCCTCGGTGACGATCACATAGCGTCCCTTCTCGAACTCGTAGCCCTTGGCGATTTCCGACAGCGGCACTTCCCGATCGTGGGTCGGGCACCAGCGCTTCTGCTGAATTCGCGTCTGGCATTCGGCGTGAAGCTGATTGAAGCTGATGGTGGCCGCCGAGTCAGTTGCCGGAAAGACCCGCACCGGAATGTTGACCAGGCTGATCTTCATGAACCCTTTCCACGTCGGTCTGGCGGCCATGCAGTCTTCTCCTTTGCCCCAAAAAGGCGGACAGAAGAGATTATCGGTCAAGAAGGGCGTATGGCTCACGGCTCTGGGCTCATGACTCCGGCTCTGACTCAGCCATCAACCGTGCAAATGTGTGCAACAGCATCAAGAGGTATTAAGTACCCTGAGCCCTGAGCCCTGAGCCTTGAGCCCTGAACCATGAAATGGCGCGAAAAACCTGAAAGCGTGCGGCCCATGCTGGCCACGTTGGCCGAGCCTCCGTTGACAGGCAGGGGCTTGATCTACGAACCCAAGTACGACGGCATCCGCGCGCTGGTGCACATTCCGCCTCCTGACGGCCGCGATCACGTGAGGCTGTGGTCTCGCCTTGGCAACGACAAGACGGCGCAGTTCCCGTCGATCGTCCGCGAGCTGGAGAAGCTGCGGGCTGGCCTTCCCGCACCGCTGCTTGTCGACTCCGAGATTGTCGCGCTCGATGAGAAGCAGCGTCCGGCGGGATTTCAGCGCCTCCAGGGCCGGATTCATCTCAGCGGGGCGCGCGACGTTGAACTGATCGACAAGAAGCAACCGGTTGCGCTCATCGCGTTCGATCTCCTGCGCGACGGCGACGAGGACATCCGCGGCCTGCCGTTGATCGAGCGACGCTCGCGGTTGGAGCAACACGTCACGCCGCATCTGTCGACCGCGCTTCGACTGAGCGAGCAGTCGGCCGACGATGGGCGGGAGTTTCATGCCAAGGCGCTCGGCGAAGGGTGGGAAGGGTTGATCGTGAAGGAGGCGCGGGCGCCATATCAGTCCGGCCGGCGCAGCCCGGCGTGGCGCAAGCTGAAGGTCGTGCACGAGCAGGAGTTCGTGATCGGCGGCTGGACCGAGCCTCGACACACCAGATCGTACTTTGGCGCGCTGCTGCTCGGCGTGCACGAAGAGAAGACCGGGGCGTTGACCTACGTCGGGCACACCGGAACGGGCTTCGACCAAGCCGAGCTCGCGCGCGTGTCGAAACTGCTGAAGGCGCGTGAGATTCAACGCTCTCCGTTCTCTACCCAGCCGAAGACGAACGAGCCGCCCCACTGGGTGCGGCCGGATCTGGTCGCGCAGGTGCGTTTCACCGAGTGGACCGCCGACGCGAAGCTTCGGCATCCGGTGTATCTGGGTTTACGTGACGATAAATCCGCCAGCGATGTCCGGCGTGAGGAGCCTGTGATGGCAAGTCGGGGTCAGACCGGGGTCAAACCGGGGTCAGACCGGGGTCAGACGGGGGTCAGACGGGGGTCAGACCACCCAAAGGCGCGCGCATCAAAGAAGCTGGACGCGTCGACCGCTCATGTCCTCGAGCAGCTTCGAGCGCTCGAGGACGCTCGGCGGGACGGCAGCATCGAGCTTCCCGGCGGAGAACGTGTTGGCGTCACCAACCCCGCAAAGGTCTTCTGGCCGAACTTGAAGCTGACGAAAGGGGCCCTGCTCCGGTTTTACGTGGAGGTCTCACGGTTCATTCTTCCGGCAGTCGCCGATCGCCCGCTCGTCATGAAGCGGTTCCCGAACGGCGTGACCGGGACGGCGTTCTATCAGCAGCGGAAGCGCCTCGAGCAGCCGCCGCCTGGCGTTCGCATCGAAACCATCCCCGGCGGCATCGATCCCATCCTCGAGGGAGACGAGCAGCGCTTCATCGGTGGATCGCTGACCACGCTGCTTTACATGACGCAGATCGCCGCGATCTCGCAGGACCCCTGGTTCTCCAGAGTGCAGTCGCCGCTCGATGCGGATTACGCGGCGATCGATCTGGATCCGGACGATCACACGCCGTTTTCACAGGTGCTCGACGTCGCCCGCTGGGTGCACGACGAACTGGAGACGCTCGGCGTGCCCGGCGTGCCGAAGACGTCCGGTTCGAGCGGACTCCACATCTACGTGCCGCTCCCACCGCACACGTCATACGAGTCGGGCCAGCTCTTTTGTCAAATCGTCGCCACCGTTGTCGCGTCGCGTCACCCGAAGGCGGCGACCGTCGAGCGCACCGTGCGCGCGCGACCGCGCCGCACCGTTTACGTCGACTTTCTGCAGAACATTCTCGGCAAGACGCTGGCAACCGCCTACAGCGCACGGGCCAGCGACTTCGCGGGCGTCTCCACGCCTCTGACCTGGGAGGAAGTCCACAAGGGTGTTGACCCGAGGGACTTCACGATTACCACCGCGCCGGCGCGCTTTCGCGAGGTCGGCGATCTGTGGGCGCGGTTGCGCACGTCGAAGCCGGCGAATCTTGAAACGGTTTTTCGGAAATACGCCAAGAAGAAAGGACTGTAGGGAATTGCCGATTGTTGATTGTTGATTGATGATTGCTTCATGCGGACGATCTGGCTTGCGCGAGGTCGGCGAGAAGGCTCGTATCGTAGCGATCAAGCAGGTCAGCGACGTCAGCGTAGACAGCCGTCGCGCCTCGCAGGTCTTCCGGTTTCCATCCGCCACACGTCACCCCGATGATCCGGATTCCCGCCCTCAGCGCTGCTTCCACGTCGTACGGCGTATCGCCAATCATCACGATGCGGTTCTTGCTGCAGCCCGTTCGCTGAATCGCCGCGTGCACGATGTCCGGGTCCGGCTTCGATCGCTCCGCATCATCTGAAGACGTGCGTGTGGGAATGAGATCAGCGACCTGCGCGACCTCGAGCAGGAGGTGAAGTTCCTCTTCCTTTGCGGAACTGGCGACGGCAAGCGTCAAGCCGTCTCGGCGCAGACGCTCGGCAAGCTCGCGCGTGCGGGGGAACGGACGCAGGCGTGGCAGCCAATCGCGCTGAAAGATCTCCGAGCGTCGCGTCGCGATCTTCTCGCCCTCGGGCGAGTCCGCCGAGATGTCCGCGACGGTCGGCATGAGCTTGTCGCCGCCCATGCCGATCGCGCGGCGCACCGAATCGTAGGCGACCGTGATCCCCTGTTCCGTGAATGCCTGGACCCATGCGCGCGTGTGCGCGTCGTTGCTGTCGACCAGCGTCCCGTCCACGTCGAAGATCACGGCCGCGTCATACGAACGTATCGTCAGAAGCTTCCCTCTCGATCTTCTTCATCCTCTTCGTTTTGATCTTCTTCTATGTCGTCGAACTCTTCGGTCTCGTTGGACGCGTCCTCCATTTCATCAGCACGGCCGCGGACACGGTCGTCGCGATCCATCCGTTCGTCACGCGATTCGTTCGGGCTCTTCCGGCCCATGTATTTGTTGCCCATGACACTCCTTTCGCGTGAAACGCGACGGAGCAAAGCGGGTGCCACGGCTGGTATCATCGGGCGGATGGCCAAGCGAACGGACACACCCGAGGAAGCAGCTCGCGCATTCGGCATCGGACGGCTGACGCGTCACCTCTTCATTTGCCTTGGGCCGGACTGCACCGATCTCGAAAACGGCGAGCGCACGTGGGTGTACCTCAAAGGGCGCATGAAAGAGCTCAATATCGCGGGAGCCGACGGGCCGTGTTATCGCACCAAGTGTCAGTGCCTCCGCATCTGCAGCAATGGGCCCATCTGCGTCGTGTATCCGGAGGGTGTCTGGTATAGGAACGTGACGCCCGAAAACGCAGAGCGCATCATTCAGGAACATCTCATCGGCGGACGCGTTGTGGACGAGCTGTGCTTCGCACGCAATCCGCTGCCGTCAGTGGACGCAGTTATGGAGTGACGAGGGGATCATCAGTAAGCCCGGCCCGCGTTCGCCGCTTTGCGGCTACGGCGCGCTCGGGCGTGTTTTCGCCTGCGGCAAAACGCGCCCGGCAGGATTCGAACCTGCGACCTTTGGCTCCGGAGGCCAACGCTCTATCCAGCTGAGCTACGGGCGCATCGACGCGGCCGTTCTGCCCCGGGTGTCGCGAAAATGTGGCGCGCCCGGAGGGATTTGAACCCCCGACCTACGGGTTCGAAGCCCGGCGCTCTATCCAACTGAGCTACGGGCGCACGCAAACGATCGCGAGCGGTGCAGGACGACTGAGATCTGTGGAACGGCCGAATTCTCATCATAACGAGCGGTTCAGC
>Ga0207701_10002502_pt1 | contig 19004 bp, 16 predicted proteins | sample KBSSwiSSwithPhiX_FD_184294 | JGI IMG/M metagenome (GOLD analysis project Ga0207701, IMG submission 184294) | Switchgrass rhizosphere bulk soil microbial communities from Kellogg Biological Station, Michigan, USA, with PhiX - S5 (SPAdes) (version 2) | ecosystem: Environmental > Terrestrial >... | reverse complement strand
GAACATTACACTTACGATTTCGACCAGGAGACGTTTAGTTATTACGGACCGATCAATCGGCTGGCGCTGAACATGGGTTATCACAATGAGCACCACGATCTGCCATCGGTTCCGTGGAACAATCTGCCGAAGTTGCGGGCGATGGCACCGGAGTTTTACAACAACCTGAAGTATCATTCCTCTTGGAGCCGTCTTCTTTTCCAGTTCGTCTTCGATAAGCGATACAGTCTCTATTCGCGAGTGGAGCGAATGAAGCAAAGGACCGGATCTAACGCAACCGCACAGATGACCAGCCGCGAAGCGGGCAATCTTGATCTGAGTGCGCGGCCCATTAGCTTTTAGCCATGGCGGGTGAATTAGACCAGAGAAGAGAAGCCTCCAAGCCGCCGCTGTACGTCTCGACGAAGAATGAAACGGTCCGGATGTTCGACAGCGATTTCATGGAATTCTTTTCGCGCGTGCATCCGGCGGTTCCACTAATCCTCTATCTGCCTGTCGTCGGCTTTATGCTATACGTGGCACTTTGGAGGCAAGGATTCCCGGTGTTACTCGTTATGGGGTTTTTCCTGCTGGGTATGCTGCTCTGGACCCTGCTCGAATATCTGATCCACCGATACATTTTCCATTACGAACCGAAAACGCGCGTGGGAAAACGGCTGCACTACATCATCCATGGCGTGCATCACGATTATCCAAACGATGGAAGAAGACTTGTTATGCCGCCGAGTATCAGTGTGCCGCTCGCATTTCTTTTTTACGGGATGTTCCTGCTAGTCTTCGGGCGCTTCGCAAGCAGCGCGTTCGCCGGATTGGTGTTTGGCTATATCTGCTACGACATGCTGCATTATGCGACGCACCATTTTCAGATGAAACGCGGCGTATTACTCTGGCTGAAGCAGTATCATCTTCGCCATCACTACAAGGACGATCACGTCGGATACGGCATCAGCTCGCCGCTTTGGGATTACGTTTTCCGAACTACGCGAAAGTGACGCCTTGGTAATATCTCACGAAGAAATGATCTGCTGATGCGGCCAAGACTGGGGGCCTCGCGATTGCATCAAAAAGTCTTGTCCTGAAATCCGAAACCCGCTAAATTGGCTGCCCCGACACGGAACTCGGCTGCATGCGGATGCAGCGGACAACTTCGTAAGGAATCTGTGAAACACGAAAGCTCTCAACTTTGCCGGGAGGCGCCGTCCGTTGGGACGGGAACGACCGAAAGGCGGTTTACCACTTGATGAATCAGGACCCGGCAAAACTCAGTCTGAGTAATTTTCTGGCCCACGAAACGAGCGATCCGCTCGAGCCGCCGTCCGGATTCACGCATTGGATGCGACAGGCCACGTTCGCAGTGGAACTTTATGAACCGGAGCTGCTCGCCAGTGCCGACGCGCGCACGACCATCGATTACAACGGGCGCCCTCGCTCGGTGATCAACCTTTGTTCCTACAACTACCTCGGCTTGGCAAATCATCCTGAAGTCATCGCCGCAGCGCAGGAAGCGTTGAAGACGCACGGTCTCGGCGCATGCGGTTCGCCGATGCTTTCCGGCATGACCGATCTTCATCGCGAACTCGAACGGCGCGTGGCGAAATATCTCAACCGCGAAGACGCGATGCTTTTTAACAGCGGATTTGGCGGCGCGTTAGGAACCATCTCCGGTTTGCTGCGCAAAAACGACGTAGCGATCTTGGATAATCGCTCGCATTTGAGTTTGCGCGACGGCGCGGCGCTTTCGCGATGTCGCGCGGACAAATTCGAGCATAACGACCCGGCATCGCTCGATAAGGCGCTGGCGCGCAAGCAGGCTCGCCGCCAACTGGTGGTAATGGAAGGAATTTATTCCATGGATGGCGATTTCGGGAACCTGCCGGCGCTGCTTGATATCGCAGAGTCACACGGCGCGAGTGTTTTTGTTGATGAAGCGCACTCGATGCTCGCTTGCGGCGAACACGGTCGCGGCGCCGCGGAAATATTTGGTGTGGAAAGTCGCATACCGCTTGTTTACGGAACATTTTCAAAAGCTTTTGGCGCGCTGGGCGGATTTGTAGCCGGCCCCAAGGAGACCCTTCGTTACCTGCGTTTTTACGCGCACCCGTACGTTTATTCGTGCGCTCTGCCGCCCGTGGTGGTCGCGGCGATTTTGAAAGCGCTGGAGATCGGAATGCGCGAGCCGGAGTTGCGAAAAAAACTTTGGGAGAATGCCGATTACTTTCACACGCAACTGCGCAACATCGGCATCGATACCGGAACGTCGACAACGTATATTATGCCGCTGGTGATCGGAGACCGGGAACGCATGTACCGGTTAGGCCACGAGTTGCGACGACGCGGTTTGTGGGTCGCACCGGTGGATTATCCAGCGGTGCCGCAAAACAAAATTTGTTTCCGCGCCTGCGTGACCGCCAAACATACCCGGGCCGATCTCGATGAAGCGCTCAACATTCTCGATGACACACTCAAAGCGGATTCGAAAATTAAGGCGACCACGTTCCGGTTGCGCTGCAAAATGTCCGAGCTGGCGATAAGGATGAGTTCTTAATGCCGGTAGAGCTCGTTCACACGGCAGCCCCCAAGGTCGAATCGACTTTCAAAGCGCGCGACGTCGAGGGAGCTTTCGATCTTTATTTCTACAGGCCAATAGGGTTTTGGCTGGCTCAGTTTTTTTCGCGCCTCAAGATGACGCCGGCGGGCGTGAGCTTGCTGGCCGGCATCTTTGGCGTCGTCGCGGGGCATCTTTATTTCTATCGTGATCTGGGCATCAACATTGCTGGTATGGTGCTGCATGTTTGCGCGAATACCCTCGATAACGCGGATGGGCAGCTCGCGCGTTTGACGCATCGCGAAAGCCGTGAGGGCCGCATCATTGACAGCATTGCCGACCACCTGGTTTTTGTCAGTGTTTACGTGCATTTGACTCTCCGATACCTGGTCGAAGGCTGGTCGCCAGCGATCTGTCTTCTGGCGCTTGCTGCAGGGGTCAGTCACGCATTGCAAGGAGCCGCCGCGGATTATTATCGCAATACCTATCTTTACTTTGCAACGACAAGAGCGCGGACGGACTTGGATTCCTCATCCGAATTGCGATCGGATTATCGGAAATTGACCTGGCGTCAGGCACCGTGGCGGAAGCTTTTACTTGCGCTGTATCTGAACTTTACTCGTCAACAGGAAATGCTGGCACCACGCCTGGAAACGTTACGTAATATCGTCGGCCAATTGTTTCACAGCGAAATTCCTGACTGGCTAAGAACGCGTTATCGAAATTTAGCCCGTCCGATGCTCAAGTGGTGGAGACTGTTGATGACGAATGTCCGGATGCTGGTCTTGTTTGCCCTTCTATTCATCAGCCAGCCAGTTTATTACTTTTGGTTCGAGCTGATCCCGCTCAATTTTCTCTTTGTTTACCTTCTGTTTCGGCAGGACAACATGGCCGAGTCGCTGCTGAAAGTCGTCGAGAGCGCAGAAAATTCGGCGTAGTCATTTTTTGCGTGTCGGGCGTTGAAATTTCAGAGGTCACATCGCGTCGTGAGCGCGATGCGTTCATTAAATTCCAGTGGGAAATTTATGGGAATGATTCGGTATGGGTGCCGCCCCTGATCATCGAACGGAAAAAGTTTCTCGATCGCAAGCGGCATCCGTTCTACAGGCACGGCGACGCCGCGCTATTTCTCGCGCGAAAAAACGGGAAAATCGCCGGTCGCATTATGGCCAGCGACGATCCGAATTACAATTCGTTGCACGAAACGAATGTAGGTTGTTTCGGCCTTTTCGAGTGCTTCGACGATCGCGAAGTAGCCGCAGCGCTTTTCGACGCTGCGGGAAAATGGCTTGGAGAAAAGGGGCGCACCGAAATGATGGGGCCGATCGATTATTCCACGAATTACGTGTGCGGTCTGTTGATCGACGGTTTCCAGTTTCCGCCGACGATCCTGACCGCGCATAATCCCCCATACTACAGCGAGTTGATCGAGAACTGTGGCTTTAGGAAAGCGAAAGATTGGTACGCATGGTGGTTCGCTGATCCGTCGAAGGCCGCCGCTCATTTGCGACGGCTCGCGACGCGCTTGAAAACGCGTTGGCCTGTCACGATTCGTCCAGCAGATCTTAAGAACCTCCGCGAGGAGAGCGGACGACTTCGTCAAATTTTTAATCAGGCGTGGGAGAAGAACTGGGGTTTTGTGCCGTTCACCGAAGCCGAGATCGAGTTCATGACGGAGGAACTAAAGCCGCTAATCGTGCCGGAGTTTGCCTGGATCGCAGAGATCGGCAATGAGCCCGTGGGATTCACATTATGCCTGCCGGATATCAACGTTGTGTTACGCGATCTGAACGGCCGATTGACGCGCTTTGGTCTGCCGACTGGCCTGATAAAATTGCTATCCTACAAAAATCGCGTCCGACAAGGACGTCTTATCGCGCTGGGAGTGGTTCAAAAGCACCGCCGCGCCGGAATTGCCGAGATGCTCGTGCTACGGGTGATGGAAGAGACGATGATCAAACGCGGGATCACGGGTGAACTGAGCATGACGCTCGAAGACAATTACATGATCAATCGCTTCCTCGAGGCCATCAGCGCGCACCGGTACAAAACGTATCGCATCTACAGTCGATCCTTTTGACTTGCCAAGCGCGCCCTATGACGTTAGGCGAGTAGCCAGCCAACTCCGAGTCTTCACGAGGATCCCGAGGTAATGAGTAAGCCACAGGATGGTTTTGTTTCGCGATTTCTGAATCGGCCGATTTCGAGCCGCATAACACGTCTGCTCGTCAAGTTTCCGATTCGTCCCACGGCGTTCACGGCGTCTATCTTTGTCTTGCCGCTCGCCGCCGGCATGTTTTTTCTGCATGGCGATTATCTCAGCATCCTTATGGGGGCGGGGATATTTCAGGTGTTCAGTATTCTCGATGGGTGCGACGGCGAGATTGCGCGCGACAAGAATTTGGAATCGAAATTCGGCGAACGTTTGGACAATCTTTGCGATTTCCTTGGGAGTCTCGTCTATGTCCTGGCGCTCGGCATCGGACTTCATCACTCCAAAGAGGGAGTTGCGTGCGCGCTGCTGATTACTGGTAACGAATTACTTCTTCGATGGGGCACTAACGCGAAACGGATGGATTCGGAAGACCTTCACGAGTCGTTCTACGCGAGGCATCACGGAATGATCGGTCACTCCGGTCTGCTCGAGTTGGGCGAACGATTTGTGTGGTGGCTGTTTCAGCTGACCAAGCGCGATGTGGCAATTTTCGTTTTCTTTCTGTTAGCGCTGCTGAACCTCCCCATCTGGATCCTTCACCTTTGGACGATTGCCGCCGGAGCAAGCCTGGTAATCAGTGCCATTGCCACAGCAAGGGCTTCTAGCTCTACCGGCGACGCGAGGGCTTCTGGCGACAATAGTGAGTTCGGCTCTGAGCCGGAAATGACGTCTGACCTTAGTTGAGCGAACGCAGGGCGCGCCAGCTCGTGTCCTGTTCTGCGTGCTCCAGAACCTGCGGTGTATCGATGTCGTGCCACCGCGCCGCGCCAATATCAACTCCTCGCACCCTACCGTCACCGGCCATCAACTCTACTCCGTTAGCGAGGCTACAATCACTGCCACCGTTCCTGGACTTTGCCTGCTCGAGATAGGCGAAAATCTCCGGAGGACAAACAAACAATCCGGTATCAATTGCGTCGTAGCTCCGTAAATTTTTGCCAATGCCAGTCACCTTGTTTCCGAGTGTCTGAACCTTCATCGCATCATCCAAATCGACAATCGAATCGAGCTTGCGATCTATGGCGACGTTGAGCACGGCGGGGTCAAAGTTATCCAGCAAGCAATCGATGATCGTGTCGTCGAAAACATGATCGCCCATCGTGAGCAGAAATGGTGCGCTGACATGATCCTTGGCCGTGAGAAGCGAGACGCCGTTTTGTTTTTGCCAATCGCGATTAACGATGAACGACGCGGTAAGGTGGGGTGAAATTAACTGCTTTGCCCCTGCAATTACCCGTTCGCTTTCATAGCCGACTACGAAGTGGAGGGTCTTGATGCCTGCGCTGCTCACGGCCTCCAGAATGTACGACAACAACGGTCGACCAAGCACTGGCACAAAAGGTTTGAGGCGATTCTTATCCCTTCCACGGAGACGCGAGCCCTGGCCAGCGATTAGGATGACAGCTTCAGAAACAGCACTCATATGCCGTAATATCTTTTGAGTCCCCAAATTCGGACGCGCTGCGGGAGAAACTTGAAAATCAGCGGCGCGATTTTGGATTCAAATACGTTTCCAACAGTTAGTCGCGGCGGAGGCTCGACCGATTGGATTAGTGTCAGAACCTGCCGCGCAACCAAGTCCGGCCCAGGCGCATTTTTCATGTTGCGTTCGACTACTTCCCAGGTCTTTGCGATTTTTGGGTGATCGCGATCGACATCGTCGTTCACGATCACGCTCTGATTGAATTCGGTTCGGATGTCGCCGGGTTGAAGATCGACGATGCGCACGCGGGGATGAGCAAATTCAAGCTGGATCGACATGGTAAAACTTGCCAGCGCTGCTTTGGCCGAGTTGTAAGCGGCCATGAACGGCACTGGAAGGCGGGAAGCTAGCGAGGTGATGTTGATGATCAAACCCTCCCCGTGCGGATGCATGTGCTGCAATGCAAGTTGCATCAGTTGAATTTGGCCGAACACGAGAATCTGAAACTGACTCGCAATTACCTCCAAGGGCAAAACCTCGGCAGGTCCGAAATGACCAGCCCCCGCATTGTTTATCAAAACATCGAGGTAACCAGCTTCGGCGAGCGTGGATCTGAATGCGTCTTCGATCGAGTGCCGGTCGGCAAGGTCGAGACGGATCGGGTGAAGTCTCGGCATTTTCGGAATGCGCTCCAAATCGCGCGAAGTGCCCCACACCTCATGCCCGTGCTCGACGAGCGATTTGGCAATTGCGAGACCGATACCGGAGCTCGCCCCGGTAACAAGAACCCTTTTCATAAACGGTTTCCGCGATCGAGCGAAGGCAGCGATTCAGCGATTTCGTATCGGAGTATAATAAGAATGCGCTTTCTCGCCATCATCATGGTTTGAACAATGCTGCCGCCCGCGTCGGGGGACAAGAACGGTTGAGGGCCTTAGCTGTGCGTAAGCGCAATTCGACCGTGATCATCCATTGCGCGAAGTATGATGCTGAAACGGAGTAAAATGTCGATCCACTGCTTGCGACCAGAGCAAGACCAAACCGTGGGACGGCGATGTCGACTCAAATGTATGCGAACCTGCTGCGAGAAACCGCGGGCCATTGTAAGGGATTCCGTCAAGCGTACCCGAGACATTTTCCCTTGGGGAAATGATTTCATAGGATGCGGGAATTATTATTTGGAATTCGCATCGACGCGGATTCGTGGCTAAAGCTTTCAGTTTCTTTCCTGCTACCCGCAAGTTGTTTGTCACCGTTAAGTAATTACTTCTCACAAAACGGGATGTTTCACGCGGGAATGTTTTGATCAGCGTAGTAGCTACCACGCAAGTGCGTGTCTCCACACATCTTTGCGGAGCATTGTCCAGAAGAAGCCCGCGCTGAATAGCCGATCTCGTGATCGTTTCATAAACGGCGCGAACATCGCGCTGTCGAAAGACCGTTTCGCCTTTGCAATCGAGGATGTAATCGCCCGGTTTTAGCAGCATAAGCACGTTCCGGAGCAAATCGGTTTCCCGCTTGGTTCTGTCTTTCCAAATCGGTTGCATTGCAATGAGAACAAAGATTTCACCCACGGCGAGAAACACCGGCACAGGGATTCGTCGAAGGATTTGGCCCGCGTTCCACTTAGAACTGATCATCTTAGTGGAGGCAGCAAGCAGCGCGCCGCTGCAAAGCACGGCAACTAACGGATAAAATGGCGGATCGTCATCATGACTTCTCACGGGCCAGAAAGTCTTGAAGGCGAGGAAATAGGAACTACAAACCATTAGAATAAAGACGCGCCGGAACGCCAAACCCGCACGATCTGTAGCGCTAATCATTCGCCGGGCGACGTAAAGGATAATCGGTAGCGCAATGATGATTGTTAGCGTGAGACGGATTCTGTAAGCGAGAGAGGATGCGCCAGGCGCAAGAAAATTGAAGTCGAACACGCAATATCGGAAATCGGGCCAGAGCCCTTTGAAGGCGAAGAAAATGATTATTGTTGCAGGAATAGTTGCTGTCGAAACAACAAAGGCGGCGATGCATTGCACCAGATGAGCCCAGGATGGGGCCGGGTTTCGGCGTCCAACGAGCAACAGCGTCAGCAACGCCGCGAGAGCAATCGATAGTAACAAAAGAATCGACTTCATCGAGACGCCGAAACTGAGCCCAAGTAAAAGACCGGCGACGAGCGCACGACGCGCAGTCAGCGGACCGGTGACTAGCACCGTAATACACAACAACCAGAACACCGCCCAAAGATTATCTGTTCGAAATTCCAGTGAAATAAAGTGATAGCGGGTATAAAGACCCGCGAGGATTACAGCCCAGATGCCGGCCCGTTTGGAAAAAAGGCATGTGCCGATTTTGTAAGTGCACCATGCCGCGACGAAATACATGGGCAGCAGAGCGAATCGCATCACATAAAGAATGGTGGCGCGATCGCCGATCAGCCCAAAGATCGGCGCAAACATCATGTGAAACAGTGGCATATGATTGTCGAACAGATCGCGGTATTGCACGAAGCCGCGTGCCCAGGCCCAGATCACGTGAAGATGCTGCGGTTCATCGCTGTCAAACCTGTAGTGCAGGATATTTACGACCCTGATCGCGATCATCAGTGCGAAAAGAACTGCTGCAGTGATGAATTCGCCCGGACCAGACATTTCGAAATAAGTCGCGCCGCGCCGCGCAAGCGATATGTGTTGCAAAGTTGTCGGTGTTGCTTGCTCGAGAGCCATGTCGAAATGAAAGCCGGTCTGCGTTAATTTGATGCGGAAATTCTTTCAGCGTATTTCCCCACCAATTCCACAGCAAATAGCCCGAAAGTGGGCGATTGGAATTGGGCGAGTGAATCGCTTGTCGGGTGCATCGGGACCATTTTGTGAGCGGTAATAGCAAGCCGGATGCCGGAACTGGCACACGTGATAAGACTGCGTCTCATTACGAGTGGCGCCGTTCGACAAGAAAAAGTCGGACACGGCGATTCTGAGGGTAAATCAACATGGAGCGTCTGAAATCGGCGAGGTGTATCAAGTAAAAATCTTTCCGCTTAAGCGATAGCTCGTCGGTGTAAACCGCTGCTGCATTCCGTAGGACTTCCTCGTCTTCGGCGGTGGGGACATGGTCCAATATTTTGAATTGCGGCGCGTACCACTGAGCGGAACGGCACACAACGGGAAGAATCAAGAGCACGTTACCGCGCTTCGAGGGCGGATAAAGTTTTTCCAAATAGCGTACGAGCCGGACTGCTGGCGCTTCATCGCGGTGATTCTCTATGGCCAATGGGACGAGGATATACAGGAGCAATGCCGGAACGCAGATTGCCCATAAGTTCCACGGTTTTGATAATCGTAAAAAACCGCGGAGCATTATGACAAGGAGCGGCGGAAAGATCATGAGATAATATCTTTGATCGCCAGGAAGCGCGATAAAGACAATCGCAATGTCAACTAAGAGCCAGGGACCGTGAAATCTCCAAAATCGCTGATCGATCGCTTCGCATCCGAACCGAAAATAAGCGATGATCGCACATGTTGTAAGAACGATACCGGTTGCAAGCACCCGAGGCGATTGAATGAAGCCGAAGCCTTTCCAAAACCACCCGAGAATGTGCCTGACGAACCGCATTCCGAGGAAGTGAGGACTCCAATCGCCCGCCCCGATGTAAACGGACGGCAGATTTAACCGCCAACGCCATTGGCCGTACGCGAGCTCGGGATATACGCGCCAGAATGGCTCCTCTGGCCGCAACTGCCACTGGGTGTACCACATCGGCAAGAGCCAAATCAGACAACCCGCGACCAGCACCGCGTACGCTAACCACCATGTTTTAGCGTTTACACAGCCTTTCTTGAGCGGAATGCCAAGAACCACTGCAACAACAGGAAACAATTGCGGCCGTGTCCCAGCCGCGGCGGCCCCAAGGAGAGCAGCCCAAACAATCAGGCCGCGCTTCTTTTGCTTTAAGAAACAGATCGCAGCAAGTAACTCCGCGCTCATGAAACCCGCTGCCAGCATGTCCGTCACCGCCTTCGTAGCGGTCATCCAAACAACTGGTGTGATCAGCAAACAACTTCCAACCCACCATGCGAGCCTTTCGGAAAACTGGAGACGAATAATCAAGAACCAAGCCGCGATGAAAAGCGCACCGCCAAAAGCTGAAGCAATGTAAAGCGACGATTCCGGCGTCGCGTGGAAAAGCTTCGTCCCGATCCAGCCGAAAAAAATAAAAAGCGGATAACCAGGTGGGTGCGGCTGATGATGCCAGAGGTCGAACGAGCCTACGCCCATCGCAAATTGCACAGCGTCGATGTCATCGAGCGCTGGCGAATGTGTGAAAAAGTAAAGCGCGAAGGCGGCCAAAAAGAGCAGAACAGCTTTAGTCACGGATTCTTGGACCGACGAATAAGACTCCGACCGCGTGGGCTCCGTAAAACCCGAGCTTCGCCTTACTGGGCCGCCGTCAGGTCCCGGATCCGCTCGGGACCGCCGCGCCGCAGCCTTGTCACGCGACTGGCCAGCATCCCTGCCACCTCTCGACTCGCATATCGTAGCGGATGGCTCACGGCCAGTGAGGCTTCCGCGGTGCAATAAACGCCACATCCGGCCTGACAATCCTTCTTCCGATTGTAGCTTAGCAAATCTTCCTGCGTGATCTCGAGAATGTGCCTCTCGGTTCGCACTTGACTGCAGAGCCAAAACTTACCGGTCGATGAGACGAAGAAATATTTATACCCCGCGATGCAGGTCCATTCGATCGGTTCCTGTCGCAGCATCTTCTTCTGATAAGTGAGAAGGTTCCAGCTCGTGCGAATCTTCTGGCCGTTTCGCTTCAGTTTCTCCTGCTGTTCGAGAAAGCGGAGCAGCGGCTCGCTCTCACTCGCATCACGCAAGGCGCGATCGTGCACAAGATCGTCGTGGACCACGCGCGCGCGAACCGGGATGCCCAAGTCCAGACAAGTGTCTATCACCTGAGCCATTTCATCGAGCGTGTCTTTGAACAGGACGCCACTGACGTTCAGCCTGACCTTAGAATCTTTGAACCAGTCAAGCTTGTGCACGATCGACTTCATCGCTTTGCGTGTGCTCGCGATCGGCGTCATTCGGTCCACCGAAATTTGCATGTCATCAAGCCCCGCTTCTTGAAGGTCCGCGAGGAGTTGACGGTTCAGAAGAAAGCCGTTTGTGGACAGGCTTACTTGGGAAAAACCAATGGATTTTGCGTACCGCACTATCCCCACAATGTCCGGATGTTGAAGCGGTTCGCCTCCCTGCAGACCGAGACGCGTGACGCCGAGCTTCCGAATGTGGTCCATCCATTTGTTGAGATCGGCCAGGATCGGATGCGGAATCGAGTTGTTGAACTCATTGCAATAGTGACAATCCAAGTTGCACTGTTCCGTCACGTAAAGGTGCGCAACCCACGGTTTCGTATCAAACACGCGAGTGACCTGCTGGAGAGAGAGCACCCGTTTCCCTATCACGGTCATAGACGCGGTGTCAAGCAAGCAGGATAGGTTCCTAATACTGCTGGAAGCGGTCGGCCCGAAGAAAGAGGAGATGTATCTACGTTTCGTTATTCCGCGATTCTTCGTATTTTACCTGTCGAGCTGCTGCATTTGAGAATACGATGTCGATCCCTTTTCCATGTTTCCTCTGATTTGCGCAGTCGTTGTCATTTTAATTCCGGCATGTGTGATACGGCTGCTGCCGGCCAGAAGAAAGCACCGTCGCCAGGTCCGATTTATTCGTGAAACGTTGGCTGGCGACGGGAGGTTCGAAAATCGCCGCGTCATCGCGTCACTTTCGACTTTGCCCGGCCGAATCAACAATCTAAGGCCAACGATTCGGTCGCTTCTGAGGCAAACACGCCCGCCGGATGAAATCATCCTTGCCGTTCCAGAATTTTCGATTCGCGAGGAGCGGCCTTATATCGTGCCCGACTATCTTTTGCGATTGCCGCGCGTGCGCATTTTACGTTCTCGGAGAGACTGGGGACCAGCCACAAAGTTTATCCCTGTCATCCAACAAGAGCTGGCAGCCGGCCGGGAAAATACCTTCATCATGGTGGTGGATGACGATCGCATTTATCCTCGGGATGCACTTGCAGCTTATTTGCATTATAGCGCGCGGCTGACCGAAGCGGCACTTTGTTTACGCGGCGCAGTAATGCCGCGAACTTTTGACTGGCGTGACGCCACGATGATTTACGGCGGCGAGGTTCGCGAGCCGCGGCGCGTGGCGGTAATCACCGGTTGTGGAAGTTATTTAATCCAACCAAGGCTCTTCGATGAATCCCTGTGGGATTACTCACAGGCTCCGGCTGGAGCATTTTACATGGATGATATCTGGATTAGTGGGTATCTCGCTCGGCGCCAGGTAGCACGCTACGTCGTGCCTGCGTCGGCCAGAAGATTACGGATTGTGCGACGACAGCGGCGCACCTTATCGCTTCACCATGTTCCCAACGGGCGCCAACATAACAACAATGAGACAATCGCGTTTTTCCGCGATGCGTGGGACGTGTTCGCATCGCCTAACGCTGTTTGTCTTTGCGATGAATATGGTGATGCCACCATTGGACACCGAAAATAGCCAGAAAAACCCCCGCGCAGATGACTTGTCCAGGAATTCCGCCGAGAAATGAGCGGCAGATCAGCGTGGGCACGAGCGCGATTGCTGCGGCAATCATAGGCGGTCGAATATCGCTCCAGGGTTCTTTCCAGTGGAATACCCAGCGGAGCGTCGCGTAACGCAGGGTTCCTTGCACGATGTACGGTAGGAGAATGCCGACTGCGGCGCCGTACGCTCCAAAGCGCGGAATCAACCAGAGCAACCCGGCAAATGCGACCGCGCACGTAATCAAGGAGTGCAGAAGATTTAACTGCGGACGTTGCACCATGATGACCGTCTCGCCCAGATAAACAAACGCGTTGATGGCACTGGCCAGTGCGACGATGCCTAACCACGCTCCGCCTTGCTGGAATGCTGGACCGTAGATGAGCAAAATCGTGCTGCCAGCGAGCGACAGTACTGCGACCATCGGCAACAAAATCCACAACATCCATTCGGCAAGCCGAGCGTAAGTAGCGGCAGCCACGTCGTGATCGCCCGTCGCGGTCATTCCGGCTACGACCGGAGCGAAGATCGGGTTGAACGCCTGATTCACTTTTCGCAGGCCGTTCGCGGTACCGATGACTGCACTGTAAACACCGACAGTTGCAAGCGTCACACCGGGCGCGCGTCCAACGAAGTAGCCCAGCAGGATGAGATCCAGCCGGGAGATCAACGCGTTAATGAGTTGATAAATGCTGATGGGAGCCGAATACGCTAGCAGTGATCTTGCTTCCGCGACCGGCGATATGACAGCCGTCGGCGCAGAAACGTCATGAAAGCAGGATGAAGCCAGGCGGACTGCGACAAGTCCTGAGGCTGCTGTTCCCACGATTGCAGCCACCTCTGGTGAGAACTCTTTAAATCCAACGGCGATTGCCAGCAGGAAAGTGAGAGTCGTTGCAATCGGATCGGTCATCCCGCGAGAGTAGATATCGTGGTGCATAACCTTCATCCCGCGCGAGATGGCGGTACTAATGCGATACAGAGCGAGGCCCGGCATCGCGCAGAGAACCAGGCTCAGCACGGAAACCAGTTGCGGCTGTACGTGAAGACGGTTGTTAAAAAAATGGAGTCCCACGATCACAATGATGGCGGTCACAACCGACTGGACGACTCCAAGCACCACGGCGACGCGAAAAAGAGATCGGCTTCGCGCCCGATCGCCGACAGCCTCGGAGCGTGCGATGAATGTGGTGATCGCGTTGTCCAGACCAAGGACGCCGATCTTGCTGATGATGTCAGTTGTGGCCCATGCAACAGAAAACAAGCCGAGTACCGCCGGCCCGAGCAGACGTGCGACAAGAAATGTGAAGATGCCGCGGAAATTCGAGGCCAACATCGCGATCGTGTTTAAGAACGCGCCGCGTTTCAGCTCGACTCCGGTCTGGTCTACGCGCGCCGTCGCATCCGACGTCGGCGGCGGAACATCGAGCAAAGCTTCCGTCGGGCTCACTGATTCCTCGCGAAGCCGGTCAGAGGCTTGGACGATTTCAGTGTTATGCGTCATGAGGAATAGCGCGGTGATTCATTTTCGCCGAAACATGCTCGATTTAGCGTTGCGTAAAACTAACATCCGCGCTCATGATGTTCTCGACGCTACAATCGAGTCCTTGGGGCCGCCAAAATTTTCTTGCCGAGCGGTTTGATCACGCATCAATGGATGGCAGCAGCCTTTATTGCATCCAACCACGGCTGTCGCTACACTCCGTTCCGCCCAAACAACATGAGCATTCGTCCTCAATCTAAAAGGTTTAGCAGGAATTGACTATCCTAGGAGGGCCAGAAAATGGATCTCCCAGTCGGCATTTCAACGTTACAAAGCACCGATCGCCGGGTGGGTGGGCCGCTTTGCGCCATTCTAACTCTTTTCAGAAAAATCTTTGAATCCGCTGGACGGCCAGGACCGCGCCAGTTTCGGCGCATTCTCTTCGTCAAGTTCGCAGAGCAAGGCTCAACCGTTCTCGCCTATCCGGCAATTCTGCGTGCGATCGAAATGGTTGGGCGCGAAAACGTTTACTTCGTCGTATTCGAAGATAATCGGTTCATTCTCGACGCGATGGAAATTATTCCAGATCGAAACGTGATAACAATCGCGACGAACAGCGTTTTTGGACTTGCGACTGACGCGCTGCGGGCGGTGCTGCAGGTGCGGCAAATCGGCATCGATGCGGTCGTCGATATGGAGTTTTTGACACGTTTCTCCGCGATATTGACGTTTATGACCGGCGCCAAATCACGCGTTGGGTTTCATACTTTTTATGGCGACGGACCGTACCGCGGCGACTTAATGACGCACCGGCTTTTATATAATCCTCATCTCCATACAAGTCAGATGTTTGAAGCGATGGTTGAAGCGTTGACCCGCGATCCGTCTGTGCTTCCGACGTTTGACTTTAGGCCATCTGCAAACCAGCCGCTCGCAAGGTTTCGGCCTTCCTTGTCTGAAGTTGCCGAAATCAATGCTCTGCTACAGCGCGAAAATCCTGGCATCGGTTCTGCGCCGCTTATCCTTCTCAACCCGAACGCGAGCGACTTGCTGCCGCTGAGACGGTGGCAGTCTTTGCGTTATGTCGAGCTTGCGCGGCGGCTGCTCGAACGTTACCCGGAGTTGTTTATTGGGTTTACCGGAGCGCCGGCTGAAGCTGGCCCCAATAACCAGCTCGCAAACGAGGTCGGTTCAAGCCGCGTCATCCCGCTTGCCGGAAAAACGACTCTACGACAAGTGCTCGCGCTGTACTCGCGCAGCGAGATTTTGGTGACGAATGACAGTGGCCCGGCTCATTTTGCCTCGATGACCCCGATTTCCGTCGTCGCGTTGTTCGGGCCGGAGACACCGGCGCTATTTTCCGCGCGATCGCCGAACGCGACGGTCTTGTGGGCCGGCATCGCGTGCAGTCCTTGCGTGAACGCCTACAACAACCGGCAATCGATATGCCGCAACAATCTTTGCATGCAAGCAATCACGGTTGACGATGTTTTTGAAAAAGTTACGCGCATTTACGATTCCCGGAAGGGATCAGCATCCAAAATTCAATTTGGCGACTGAAGGCGTGCCAATTCATAGGTCGCTCCAATTTCGCTTCGCCGTGCTTGGGATAGTCCTTCTCACCGTTGCAATTCGTCTTCCGTCTCTTTTGCACCCTCAGCCAATTGACAGCGAAGCAATGTATTCGGTGGTGGCAAACGAGATTGTCGACGGCGGACGGCCCTACGCAGACGCCGTAGAGCGCAAGCCGCCGCTTCTCTTCTGGACGTACGCCGCGGTATTCAAAATAGCAGGCAAGTACAATTGGAAGGCGCTCCACGTAGTGGCACTAGTGTGGACACTATGCGCGATGGCTGGCCTCTATGTAGTCGGCTGCGAGTTATTTGATCGCAATACCGGTTTGATTGCCGCGTTCTTCTACAGTGTGTTCCAACCCTGGTGGACGTGGAAGACCCTGTCACTCGACGGCGAGATGCTAATGAATCTGCCTATCATCTTGGCGTGGGCAATCGCGTTCCGTCGCAGTTCCTCGCGACTGCGGTCCGAACTCTTTGTAGCAGGCGCGCTCTTGGGCGCCGCCTTCCTGCTCAAGCAGCCGGCCGCGATAGCAGCAGTCCCCCTTGGCATTTATCTACTTCTCCCAAGCTATCGTGCCAGCCGCAGTTTAACGCGAATAAATTCGATCATTCAGGCAACTACGCTCACGGCGGGATTTTTCGCAGTGGTTGGTATCGTGACGATTGTGCTTTGGAAACAAGGAATTCTGCGTGACGCGTTTTACTGGACAATTCGCGATCATGACGTTCCACACGTTTTTTGGGAGAAAGGAATCTTGCTCACGCTGGCGTTCGTCGGCGTCTGTTTGCCTGTGATAGTGGGGGCGATAATGGCCCTCCGGGATAAGACTGAGATTTGGGCTGCGAAGACGGCAGAACGAACAGCGCTTTTCGGGTTACTTTCTGCATCGGCAATCGGCACCGCCGCAGGCGCTCGCTTTTATCCTCATTACTACATCCAACTGATTCCCCCACTGGCGTTACTTGCAGCGCCATATCACGCACGACTTTGGTCCCGGACGATTCAGCCGCCCCACTGGTTTCTACGACCCAGAGTGACCTATGTGTGGCTGGCTTTTACGATCATTTTCTTCTCAATCAAACACTGGACGGGACTGGTGCACCGACGTGTGCCGTCTAAGACGGGACAATACTTATTGGCGCGTTCCGGCCCTGCCGAGAGGATTTTCGTCTGGGGCCAAAGCCCGGAAATTTATCTGGACGCCCGCAGGCGTCCTGCCTGCCGCTATATCACAACCTTCCCGCTGACGGGTTACGTTTTCGGAGGGCCGATCCCCGGTTTCGATACTCGCAGTCGGATCTTGCCCGGCGCCTGGAGCACCCTCGAGCAAGATTTTGCCAGGCATCCGCCAACCTACATTGTCGATGTTCAACCCGACCCGAAAAGTGCACACTATCCGGTGCAGAACTTCCCGATTCTGGCCAAACTCTTAACGGAACGATACCAACCAGTGGCGCACACTGCCGAAGGCGTGATTTACCGGATGCGCTAGGTTTCGTCGCCTCTGTTCAATTGGAAAGCCATTTGCTCCTAGTGAAAACGAAGGTCGATGATCCGCGGTACTTCGGTTTATTACGGCGGACGCTTTATGTCATAGCGATTTGGTCTTTCGCATGGACCGTTTATCGCGCCTTTCTGAACGTCGAAATTGAAAACAACGAGGGTTGGAATGCTTATTTCGCTGATGCTGCGATGGGTAAGATGCCGCTCTATCCGTCTGCCGATCAACTCATCACCAACAATTATCCGCCATTATCCTTTTACATCGTGGGCTTGGTTGCGCGATTTATGGGCGATCCCGTGTTAGCTGGAAGATTATTGTCCCTTGTTGCCGTAGTCGTGATCGCGACGGCGATCGCCTTGAGCGTTAGGCGGCTCGGTGGAAGTGGAGTGGCCGCCAGAATTAGCGGCACATTCTTTGTAGCGACGATGAGCCGGTTTTTTATGCCCTACGTCGGAATGAACGAGCCGCAACTCCTCGCCGAAGCTATCATGGCCTTTGGTTTTCTGTGGTTTCTAATCGCAAGATCGAATGACCGCGGATATGTCGGGCCCGTTCTCGTGATGGCCTTGGCGGGCTTCGTTAAGCACAACATCATTGCCATGCCAGTGACTGTTTTCCTCTGGCTTGGGCTACACCGTCGGCGCGAAGCCGTGAAGTGCTTCTGCGTTGCGGCGATAGTCATCATGACGGGTATCGCAATTTGTTATGCCTTGTTCGGCGGAAACTTCTTTCTGAACATCCTATCTCCCAGGCATTATTCGCTGAAAAGGGCCCTTGGCATTTTTGGAGAATTAGAATGGGTGTCCGTCGGTTTAGTCGCTTGCATTTACAACGCTTGGGCTCGTCGGCGTGACGTGAACGTTCAGCTTTGCAGTTGTCTCATCGCAATCGCGTTAGGATCATGTTTCCTACAAAAAAGCGGTGCTGGAGTGGATATCAATGCTCAATTTGATCTCGTTATTGCCGTCGCGATGGGCCTTGGTCTGGCGTTCACACAAGTTTCGCAATGGCCTGTCGCGCGCCGTCTTCGGTTGGAACAAGCCCAGGCAATTCTATTGCTCGCCGTGTGCGTGCGGTTGCTGGCGTCAAAACAACTTCAACCGGTCCGGTTGGTATTCGATCGCAGTTTCATAAAGGAGATTGCGATCAGGGAGCAGGCAATGGCTGATAGTGTCGAACGCGTGCGACGAGTCCCCGGCGATGTGATGTGCCCGCCCTTAGTAAGCTACCGATCGGGCAAACCGTTTGCGGTTGACGCATTTAACGTGCAGCAAAGAATTTTGAGTGGGGCATTGCCCAAGGACGCTATAGCCGCCCGTGTGGCCGCTGGAACCCTAACAATCGTGGAGGTTGATCCGCGCACCCACTGGAGCCGATAGGCACATGCTTGCTTCACCCAGTCGAGGACGAGCGTTAACACGGCGCATAGCCGATTATTTCGGTTTATCCTACCCGTACGAATTCACTTCTGCGGCCTTGCTTCTCATTGCGCTGATCCTTCTGAGGGGGATTACGATCATGCACTACCGGTTTGGTAGCGATGAGCCGCAGCATCTGCACGTCGTTTGGGGCTGGGCTCGCGGTTTTGTTCAGTATCGCGATCTGGCTGATAACCACATGCCGTTGTTTCAGATTCTATGCGCACCGATT
>Ga0207701_10002501_pt1 | contig 19007 bp, 14 predicted proteins | sample KBSSwiSSwithPhiX_FD_184294 | JGI IMG/M metagenome (GOLD analysis project Ga0207701, IMG submission 184294) | Switchgrass rhizosphere bulk soil microbial communities from Kellogg Biological Station, Michigan, USA, with PhiX - S5 (SPAdes) (version 2) | ecosystem: Environmental > Terrestrial >... | reverse complement strand
GAAGTCCTCTCGCCAAACGTTTGCCGAATCTTCGACCTCGTCGTCGAAGATCGGCAGGAGTTCGTCTCGATGGAGTTCATCGAGGGCGCGACGCTCGCGGAGGCGATGCGCGCGCGAGGACCGCTCGCCCTGAAAGACGCACGGGAGATCGCCGCGCAGTTCCTCGGGGGTCTCGAAGCCATTCACGCCGCCGGCCTCGTCCACCGCGACTTCAAGCCCGAGAACGTGATGATCACGCGCGCGGGGCGGGTGGTCGTGATGGACTTCGGTCTCGCGCGGGCGTGGACGACGGGGCGGAGCGAAACCGTCTCGGGCACGCCGGCCTATATGGCGCCCGAACAGATGCGCGCGGAAGGCATCGACGCGCGCGCGGACGTGTTTGCCGCGGCGATCGTTCTGGCGGAGATGCTGAGCGTCGGCGGCGAGAGCGCGCTGGATCAGCGGCAGGCGCTGTGGCGCTCCGTGCGGGAGACACCGCCGCGCGTGCCCGACGGCCCCTGGGCGCCCGCGCTGAAGCAGGCGCTCTCACCCGATGCGGGCGAGCGGCACGCCACGGCCCGCGTGCTGGCGCGCGCCGTCGAAGAAGTGACGCTGCGGCTGCCCGGTGTCGACGAACGGCGGCCGTATCCAGGCCTCTCATCCTTCACCAGTGCCGACGCGGAGTACTTCTTCGGGCGCGAGCCCGATGTCGAGGCCGTCCTGCAGAAACTGAAGCGGCCACGGCTGCTGGCGCTCGTCGGCCCCTCGGGCGCAGGCAAGACGTCCTTTCTTCGGGCCGGCCTCCTCGCCCGGCTTCCCGCGAACTGGGGTGCGGTCATCGCCACGCCAGGACACCGGCCATTCCAGGCGCTGGCGCAGGCGATCGCCCCCTCCATTGCCGGCGACCTGGACGCGGTGCAGCAGCTGCTGCGGTTCGACGACGCGGACACGGCCGTGGCCGTGTTCCGCAGATTCCGGGGGCGGCATGCGCATGCACTGGTCGTGCTGGATCAATTCGAGGAGTTGTTCACGCTGACTCCGCCGGAGACCCAGTCGGCATTCGCTTCGCTGCTGGGCCGCCTGGTACTCGAGGCGGACTGTCACGTCATTTTGTCGCTGCGTGACGATTTCCTGCTCCGGTGCAATGCTTTCGAGCCGCTCGCCCCCGCGTTCTCCGACCTCACGCCCCTCGGCGCGCTCGGCGAGAGCGCGCTTCGTCGTGCGCTCGTGCAACCAGCGCTGGCCTGCGGCTACCAGTTCGAGGACGAATCGCTCGTCGACGAGATGGTGGCGGAGGTGAGCCGCGAGCGTGGCGCCCTGCCGCTGCTGGCCTTTGCCGCGTCGCGGCTGTGGGAGCAGCGGGACAGGGACCGGGGCTTGCTGACCAGGCGGGCCTACGAGGAAATCGGCGGCGTGAGCGGCGCTCTCGCGCAGCACGCCGAGGCCACGCTCGGGCGCATCGGCACGAGGCGCGAAGCGGTGGTGCGCGAGCTGTTTCGGAACCTGGTGACCGCGCAGGGCACCAGGGCCGTTCGCGACCGCGAGGATCTCCTGTCGGTGTTCGCGGCCGCGGGCGCCGACGGGGAGGTGAGCCGCGCCGAGGCCGCCGAGGTGCTGGACGCCCTCATCGGCGCACGACTGCTCACCGCGTACGACCAGCCCGGCGAGCTTGCCGTCGGAGGCCAGCAGATCGAGATCGTGCACGAGTCCCTGCTGCAGGCGTGGCCCCGGCTGGTGCGCTGGCAGACGCAGGACGCCGACGGCGCGCAGCTTCGGCACCAGCTTCGCCAGGCCGCGCAGCTCTGGCACGAGCGCGGGCGCAGCGAGGACCTGTTGTGGTCGGGAACTGCCTATCGCGACTTCACGGTGTGGCGTGAGCGCTATTCGGGTGGCCTGACGAGCACCGAGGAGGCGTTCGCCGAGGCCGCGGCCCGCCGGGATGGGCGGCGGCGAACGCGCAGGCGGATGGCAGTGGCGGGTGCAATCGGCATCGCGACCGTCATTGCGGTCGGCGCTCTCGGCCTGTGGCAGCGCGCCGACCAGGCGCGTCAGCGCGCGGAAGCCGAGACGCTGCGGGCAGAGGCCGGCAAGCTCCTCGCCCTCGGCGAGCGCGACATCGATCGCCATCCTACTGGCGCGCTCGCCTTCGCGTTGAAGAGTCTCGAGCTGGCAGATACCGCAGCAGGGCGCCTCCTCGCGGTTCGCGTGTTGCAGCAGTCGCCCATTGCCCGGGTCGCCCGCATTGGAGGGGTTTCGGATGCCATCATCCAGACGTTCAGCCCGGACGGCGAGTGGATGGCGACGTCCGGCTTCGACCGGGTGAGCCTGTTCCGCCGAAGCGGCGGCGAGCCGCGCATCCTGATGCAATACCCTTCGAGGGGCGTCGGGCTTGCGGCGATCGGGTTCAATCGAGAAGGCGACGTGGTCGCCACGGACATGAAAGGGGACGTCCGGCTCTGGTCGGTCGCCGATGGTCGCGAACTGCGCCGCGTTCGCCTCGAACACAACGCCTCTCACATGACGGACGGCGGCATCTTTACCGAAGTCGTCCGGAGTTCCCCAACGGGTCCCATGGCTACGCTCGGCCTGTGGCCGTTCGCAGGCGGCCAGGCGAAGCCTCTGGGCACGATGCCCGAGCTCGTGGAGGACGATGTCGCGTCGACCGGACTGGCGTTCATCAGGGGCCGGCGCGTCTACTTCAGATCGTTCGACGAGTGGTCCGCGCTCCCGAGACTCGTTGTTGAAATGCCGGCGGAGGCCCGGCAGGTCTCGTTGAGCGGCGACGGCTCAGTCCTGGCGGCAGTCGATGCCTCGGGAAGGGTCGAAGCCTGGTCGACGGGCCGGACGGCACAGCGTGCGGAATGGGAGTGGCCTCGTCAGGTAGCGGGCGGACTACTGAATCGGACAGGGACGCGATTGCTAGCGATCGGCTCGTCGACACAGGTCTTCGACCTCGAGGAGCCCAGGGGCACGGAGCCTCGCGAGTTGGTGTACGACGGTCACGGCGGCTCGGGCGGTAAAGCCATCGACTCAACAGGGGCGTGGATCAGTAGCAAGGTCGGCGACGAAATGCAGGTGTGGTGGGTTGGAGGAGCATGGCCTCGCGTGCTGACGTCGTTCGGTGGTTCCAGCTTCAGTTTCACGCCGGACGGGCGGTGGCTCCTGACGGCTTCTACCGACGGCGTTCGTGCCCTGCCGATGATGCGCGGGAATCAACCGCGAACCATTGCAAAGATGGAGTCGAATTGGCGCAACGTCGTCGCGGTCGCGCCATCGGGGCAACAAGCCGCAGTCGGGCTCAACCACGGGCAACTCCTCGTTGTGGACCTGAAGACCGGCCGATCGCAGCCGCTTGGGGGCTTCTCACCTGGGACGGGCATCGGCGAGGTGGCGTTCAGTTCCGATGGCCACCTGCTCGCGGCGACGCCCGGCATCGGCCCACGAGCTGAAAAGGTGGTGCGGGTCTTCAACCTCGACGATCGCTCCGTCCGGGTGTTCGGTCCTCTTCCAGGGACAAAAGAGGGGTACGCAGGCTCGGTCCGGTCGCTTGCCTTTGCCGGGGCCGATCGCGCCGTCGCCCTCGTCGAGGACGCGGGGCTCGTCTCGGTGGATTTGAAGAGCGGTGTCATGAGGCTGCTTGCCGATGGTCCGAACCTCCGCTACCGGCTCGGGCCTGATGGCGTGTCCGGCGTCGGACTGCGGTCGTCGCCCGGCGGGAGCGGGACGTCCGTCGTTCCGTTCCGCCTGGATGGTGGAGCGGCGCCGGTTCTCCCGTCCTACGAGAATCCGACAGAAGTCGCCCTCGATCCGTCGGGAACCCTCGTGGCCACGGGCGGTGCCGACGGGGTGGTGCGAATCGGGCGCTTGGCGGGCGGGGAGCCTCACATCCTGTTCGGTCAACGCGGGCCCGTCAGGTTGCTGGCGTTCTCGCCCGACGGCCGCTGGCTCGCCTCCGGAGCGGACGATATCCGCATATGGCCGGTGCCTGACGTGTCGCGAACCCCGCTCCACAAGCTGCCGCACGAGGAACTACTGGCCCGGCTCCGCGCCTACACCAACCTTCGCGCCGTCGTGGACGAGTCTGCCATCGGGTACGCCCTGAAGCCTGGACCCTTCCCGGGGTGGGCGACGCCGCCGCCCCAGTAAGCGCGTCACCTCTTCCGGCCGGCCCGTCATGACCCGACATATGGATCGCCTGCGTTGGCAGACCTGGGTAGCCACACTGGCCCTGCTGCTGGTCGCCACTGGATGGGCCAGGGGCCAGGAACAGGAGGCAGCGCTTGCCGGCGTCGTCCGCGACTCGGTCGGGGGCGTGATGCCGGGGGTCACGGTCGTCGCGAAGAGCCTTGCCGGGGTCGTCTTTGAACTCCAGACCAACTCAGACGGTACGTATCGGTTCCCCAGTCTGCCGCCCGGTTCGTATGCACTGTCGGCCCGTCTCGACGGCTTCACGCCGGCGAACGTTGAAGGCATCGATCTTCGACTCGGCCGCCAGCTCACCATCGATCTCGTCCTGCGGCCGGCGGGCTTGACCGAGACAGTCGTCGTAACGGCCGACCCGCCGCTCATCGCGATCACGCAGAGCGCCAGGGCGACGAACCTCCGGGCCGATGACATCGAGACGATGCCGAGAGGGCGGGACTTCACGACGCTGGCGACCCAGACGCCGGGCGCGAACGACGAGCGGAAGTCAGGAGGGCTGTCGGTTGATGGATCGAGCGCGGCGGAAAACCGCTACATCATCGACGGCGCAGAGTCGACCGACCTGGGCAGCGGGCTCTCAGGCGAGCGACTGGTCACTGATTTCGTGGAGGAGCTGCAGGTCAAGTCTTCGGGCTACAGCGCGGAGTACGGCGGCTCCACCGGGGCCGTGCTCAACGTCGTCACGAAGAGCGGCACGAACACCTGGCACGGCGACGCGTTGCTCTACTGGTCCGGCGCCGCGCTCGATGCGGGCCCCCGGCCCGCGCTCCAATTGAACCCTACAGATCCGAGCGTTGCCGAGTACGTCAGGTATCCCGAGGATCCGTACACGCGCATCGAGCCCGGGTTCACCGTTGGTGGACCTCTCGTTCGAGATCGGCTGTGGATGTTCGGCGGCTACGTGCCCAGCTTCCAGTCGCTTCGTCGCACGGTCACGTTCCTCACCGACGGATCCACAGGATCGTTCACGCAGACAACGAACATCCATAACGTGGTGGGGAATGTGATGGCCACGCTCGGCTCCCGCGGCCGGGCTCGGGCGGCGTTCAACAACGGCGGGCAGCGGCAGAACGGCCTGCTGCCGGCGCTCGATGGCAGCAGCAATCCGGACGCGAGCTACGGCATCGATACCCTTCGGCCGAGCCGTTCGGCGTCTCTCGGCATCGACTACGCGCCGAGCGCGCGACTGCTCTTCGGCATGCGTGCCGGATATTTCTCGAACGACCTCGCCACCGAGGGCGTGTACGACGGTGACCGGTATGCCTATCGCACGTCGGCCGTGGGACTCGCTGGTGTACCACTGGAGTTCCAGCATCCGCGCGGGTTCAGCAACGTGCCGGCCGGCGCGAACGCGGGCACTGATCACGCGCGCGCGCAGCGACTATCAGCGGTTGTCGACGCGACGCTGTTCTTCTCTGGACTTGGACAGCATCAGCTCAAGACCGGCCTCCAGATCGATCGAAACAGCTACGACGAGCTGTCGGGCGACACCGGGAACGGTATCGCCGTGTTCTGGGGCCTGAGCCTGGGCGGCGATCGAGGGCCGTTTGGCTACTACACCCTCACGAGCAACCGCGTGCTGCCAAACCTGGGAGTGATTGTCCAGGGCGAGGCACGAGTGAGCAACGTCGGCCTCTTCCTGCAGGACAGCTGGCATCTGACGAAGCGCCTCACGTTGAACCTGGGCGTGCGAACCGAAAACGAGCGGGTGCCATCCTTCTCCGACGATCCGCGCATCCCGTCGACGGCCATTCATTTCGGCTTCGCCGACAAGCTGGCGCCGCGCGTCGGCTTCGCCCTGGACGTGGCCGGTGACGGCAAGACGAAGGTGTACGGCTCGTGGGGCGTCTTCTACGACATCATGAAGCTCACGCTGCCCGTCGGCTATTTCGGCGGCTTCAAGGCGCTGGTTTACTCCTACAGCCTGGACACGGGCGACCTCTCGACCATCGTGGACAACCCCCGCTGCCCGCCCTCGTGCCCGGGCCGCCTCATCAGCGGCCCAAGAGACGTCGCGCCGCCGGCCAACGATCCCGACCACAACGAGATCGACCCTGACCTGGATCAGATGCGGCTGCAGGAGGCGGTGGTCGGTCTTGAGCACGAGCTGCGCCCCAACCTCTCGATCGGGGCTCGTTACATTCACAAGCAGCTCGATCGTGGCATCGAGGACATCGGATTTCCTGACGCGGACGGAGTGGTGAGTTACACGATCGGCAACCCCGGTTTCGGAAGGGCCGCAGCGTTCGATCCACTCGGCGGATCGACTCCGATTGCGTACCCGAAGGCACGGCGCAACTACGACGCCGTTGAAGCCACCCTCGATCGCCGCCTCTCACGGAATTGGTCGGCGCGCGTGTCGTATACGTGGAGCCGACTATGGGGTAGCTATTCCGGCTTGTCGCAGTCGGATGAAGACGGCCGCGTGACGCCGAACACCGGCGGCAATTTCGACTACCCGCTGATGTCGTTCGACGAGCAAGGGCTTCCCGTGTACGGCGTGCTGGCGACCGATCGCCCGCACCAGTTCAAGGCAAACGGCGTGGTCCATTTCTCTTTTGGCACCAGCGTTGGTGTCCAGGTGTTTGCGGCAAGCGGTGTCCCGCGGACGCGCGCCGCGCAGTTCGTGCCGAGCGAGGGCGGCGTCGACGTCATGTACCGGGGCCGCAACAGCGATGGACGGCTTCCCTGGCTCCGACAGCTCGACCTCTACGTCCAGCACCAGATCCATGCCGGGCCGCGCTGGCGCGTCACCGTGAACGCGAACATCATCAATCTGTTCAACGGTTCCACGGCGACTACCTACTATCCACGCGAGCTCTTCCAGGGCCAGGCGATCGAAGTCGACGAGCCGCAGTTCTTCGCCAGGGGCGTGGATACGCAGAACCTCATTGCCGAACAGGAACTCGTGCGGGACGCGCGGTTCCTGATGGACAGCGGTTACCAGGCGCCACGTTCCCTCCGGCTGGGAATCAAGGTTGGCTTCTGAAAACGGGGTCGGGATAAGTTCTACTTTCTGCGACGACCTCGACTGGGGACTGTCCCCCGTATGAAGCATGGGGGACCGTCCCCTTACGAAGCCGTGGGGGACAGTCCCCAGTACGCAGAAAGTGAAATGTATCCCGACCCCGTTATACAGTGTCGGCATGAACCGCCGTACATTCCTCCTGAGCGCCGGCGCGGCCGCCGCGGCGGCCGCCGTACCCGACGCCCTGGCCGGCCAGGCGGCCTCGCCGGCCCCGCAGAAGGCCCGCTTCCGCACCGGCCTGGTCGCGTATTCGTATCGCGAGCTGCTGCAGAAGAAGGCGATGACGTACGAGGACCTGATACGCATCGCCGTCGAGACCGGCACGGACGGCATCGACCTCACGGTCTACTGGCTGCCGGCGACGACCGACGACGTTCTGCTGCCGCTGCGGCGCCTCGCCTACAGGAACCGCGTCGACATCTACAGCATCGGCACGCGCATCCGGCTGGCGCAGCCAACCGCCGAGCTGAGGGACCAGCAGATCATCGAGCTGCGCAAGTGGCTGGACGTCGCGCAGAAGCTGGGTGCGACGCACGTGCGCGTCTTCGGCGGCGACAAGCCGGAAGGCGCGACGACCGAGCAGGCGATCGGCTACGCGGCGGAGACGCTGAAGCGCGGCGCCGAGCTCGCCGGCGCACGCGGCCTCATCATCGGCCTCGAAGACGATGGCGGGCTCACCGACTACGCGAAGGAGACAATCGAGATCGTCTCGCGCGTCAACTCGCCGTGGGCCGGCATGAACCTGGACATCGGCAACTTCAAGCCGCCGGACGTATACGGCCAGATCGAGATGTCGATCCCGTACGCCGTCAGCACGCATGTGAAGACGGAGATCACGCAGGACGACGGGAAGAACGCGCCGATGGACTGGGACCGCGTGTTCCGGATGTTCGCGGCGAAGGGATTCCGCGGCTACATGGGCCTCGAGTACGAAGCGTCGGACGACCCCGTGCCTGTCGTGCCCGGCTACCTGCGCAAGCTGAAGGAGCTGGCGGTCAAGTACTCGGCGTAATGCGGCCATGAGCGACGACACGGCGACGAAGATCGTGCTCGCGCTGTTCGGATACAACCGCGCGGGAAACATCCTCTCACGGCGCACGAGAGAAGCCATAATGGATCTTCCCCCGAAGGAGCCACGCAATGACACGAGCGTTCGCCATCACCATCCTTGCAGGGCTGACCGCGGTGCCGGTGTTCGCCGCGCTCAAGACCGGCGACACCGCGCCGGATTTCTCGGCGCCCGCGTCGCTGGCCGGCAAGGCGTTCAAGTACTCGCTGGACGACGCCCTGAAGAAGGGACCCGTGGTCGTCTACTTCTATCCGTCCGCGTACACCGGCGGGTGCAACATCGAGGCGCACACGTTCTCTGAGAACGCCGCGCAGTTCGCGGCCGCCGGCGCGACGGTCATCGGCGTGTCCGGCGACAGCATCGAGCGGCTGAACGCGTTCTCGGCCGATCCGGAATACTGCGCGGGCAAGGTGGCCGTGGCGTCCGACGCCGATGGCGCCATCGCGAAGTCGTTCGACCTGTCGGCCAAGACCGCGCCTGCGTTCAACGACACCAAGGGCAACCCTGTCGATCACCTGCTCATCGAGCGAACGACCTTCGTCGTGACGCCGGACCACAAGATCGCGGCGACGCTTTCGTCGGCGGCCGACAAGATCACACCGGCGCAGCACGTGGAGAAGTCGCTCGACGTGGTGAAGCAGCTCGCGGCGAAGAAGTAACTAGGTTGGGCGGCGCCGCCAGACGGCGCCGGCGACGAGCGCGACCCCGCCGGCGGCCGCCGCCAGCCACCAGCCGGCGCTCGCGTGCGCGGGGTCGCGGAGCTCGTACTCGATGACGAGTTCTCGCTGATCGACGTCGCGCCGCTGCGCCGTTACGGCGACGCGTGTGCTGGCTGGCACGAGCGCGTTGGCGAGGTAGACGCCGATATCGGGGCGATGGCCGTTCCTGTAGCGCAGGCGATGCGTGCCGGGCCCGAGTGCGGGAACCTCTGCCGCCCACTGCACCGACAACGTCCCTTCGCCCGTGAGCAGCTGGCCAGCTAGATGGCATTGGCTCTCGACTGGCTCGAGCGCGAGCGGACGCCCATCCACGTCCAGGCGGATGTCACTTGTCACCCGCGCCTCGTAGGCGCGGGCTTCCTCGCGGCTCACCGCGCCGTCGTGATCTCGATCGATCTCCGCGAGGATGCGCGGCGCCACCGAGACCCCCGGCGTCAGGTCCAGCTCGATCCGGACGCGGTCCGGATCGATGCCGATGCGCGACGCCTGGAGATACTCGTCCAGCCGATGTGCCGATACTGGCTCCGCCACGGCGACCAATACCCACACGATGTGGAGCAGGGCTTTAGTCCTGCTCGACAGGACTTCAGTCCTGCTCGTCAGCGCACCGTCCGCCATTTCATTTCCCCACGTACTTCGCACCGTAGTCGTTCGTCGGATCGCGGTAGATCGTGTGGATGTGATCCAGGCTGCGCTGCGGCGCGTACTCGATGACCAGTGTCGGCCCCTGGATCCGGAAGTACGCCAGGCTGCCGTTCGTCGTCGGGCCGCTCCACGCGAAGTAGGTCTGCGGCAATGCCGCCTTGATTTCGGCCATGCGCGGCGCGGCGAAGGCGTCGGTGACGATGCCCGCCCACTCGTGGACCAGGTCGAGCAGCATCGCCTGCTGCGAGACCGAGAGCGCGGACGCGGGAATGCCTTCCGGCTGGATTGTCTGCCCGTCGTGACCGGGTCCAAGCACGAGGTCGGACACGCCGTAGGTCAGGATGGCCTTGCTGCGCTGCGACGCGTCGAGCGCGTTGATCAGCGCAAACGCCTTGTCGTTCTCCGCGCCGAGCGGACGGATCTCGCGCCCCTCCACGGTGTACCTGGCCGGCTGCGTCGCGGGGAGGCTCGGCGTCATGCTCGACTGGCTTCCGGCCATCGTCAGGTTGATCGCGAGGTGATGGCCGCCAAACTGCAGCATCCACGGCGCCGTCGTCGACGGCGGCCCGAGGAAGGCGAGGTAGTACTCGTCCTCGCCGAAGACGACGCGGTTGCCTCCCGGCGGCGCCCCTCCGGGGGGCCCCGCGTTCGCCTTGTGAAGCGCTTCGTCGCCGCCGATTATCTCGGTGACCTTTCGATACCCGTCGCGGCTCAGCGCGGCGGTGAGCAGAACCTTTACGGCGGCGCGCTGCGCGGCCGAGAGATCGCCCATGCGCACGCCCTTTCGCTCGAAGATGCCGGTGGGCAGGTTCGACCAGCGGGTCTTCTGCGGGCCGTCGAAGGGGAACTGGAGCCTCGTCCGGCCCGAGTCGTCCAGCGTCGTCATCAGGGCCTGTGCGGCGGAGACGATGCGCGCTGTCGCGTCGTCTGCAGGCAATGCAGCCGCCAATGCGGCCGGCGCCTCGCCTCGAAATGGCCATGTTGCCGATACGGCGACGACAGCTGCGGCGAGCAGCATCGCTAGTCGGGAGTACACGCGCATGCCCGATTGTGTCACGCTGCCAGCTGCCCGCTAACTGCCGTCCGTTAGCCGCCGCCGGCCGTCAACTCGAAGTCGCGATTCGGATCCAGATCCGACTTGTGCACGTCGGTCTCACCGGGCTGCTTGACGAGCCGTTCGCCTTCGCGCAGCTCCACTTCGATCCGGTACTTGCCCGGCGGGACCTTCAAGGTGTACGTGCCGGCGTTGTTGGTGGTGGTTTCGAACTTCTGGCCTGACGCCACGTTGATCGCGCGGACAATCCGGCTGGGCACTCCGGTTGTTCCACCGCCGGTGCTCACGTGGCCGGCGATGGTGCCGTCCCCCGTCGGCGGCTTCGGACCAGTGTCGATCACGGGAACGCCCGTGCGGCACCCGGCCGCAACCAACGCTCCCACGCACAGCAGCAGAGCCAGCCTGCGGGTCATGCCTCAATGCTAGAGCAGTTTTCAGAATGGTTGTAGCGGGGGCCGGCAGCTGTCAGCTGGCGGCTGGCCGCGACGAGCATTAGAATCGTCGAGCTCGAAAACTCGAGGGTCAACCATGAAAACCAGAACGTGGGTTCTACTGATGGCGTGCGCCGCGGGTGTTGCGATCACGGGACTACAGGCTGAGCTGCGCGGGGAGCAGCCGGAGGCGAACTGCGCGAACGTCAACCTGCTTTCTCCAGCCGAGCAGTCCGCCGGCTGGCTGCTGCTGTTCGACGGCAAAAGCACCGCCGGCTGGCACGTCTACAACAAGCAGGACACCAAGTCGTGGGCGATCGACGAGTGCTCGCTCAAGACCACCGGCACCGAGAACAACTACGGCAGCGACAAGCGCCCGGACCTGGTGACCGATCGCGAGTTCACCAACTTCGAGCTCGTCGTCGACTGGAAAGGGTCCAAAGGCGGCAACAGCGGCATCATCTACGGCATCGTCGAGGATCCGAAATACGAGGCACCCTGGATGACCGGTCCCGAGTACCAGCTGCTCGACGACGCCGGATTTCAGAAGAAGGTCGAGCCGTACCAGAAGGCGGGCTCGAACTACGGCATGCAGCCGCCGAATGAAGCGATCAAGATCCTCAAACCGATCGGCGAGTGGAACACGACCCGCATCGTCGTGAAAGGCACCCACGTCGAGCACTGGCTGAATGGCCGGAAGATCGTCGAGTTCGAGCGGTGGACGCCGGAGTGGAAGGCCGAGCGCGACGCAGGCAAGTGGAAGGAGTACCCGGACTACGGCATGGCGAAGACCGGCCGGATCGCGCTGCAGGATCACGGCAGCGTGTTCTGGTTCCGCAACGTGAAGATACGGCCGCTCGCCGACTGATGCGATCGACGCGTGGCCGCCGCGTCGCGCGTGCGGCGGCCGCCATCGTCGCTGGACTGGCCGTCCGGGGGCCGGCGCACTCGACGCCGTTCAGATCGCCAGCACTCGCTGGTGGCTGGGTAGTGGTCAAGTTTGACTGCGACTGTGGCCCAGGTTGGCACTCGGCTTTAGACTGCTGCACCAAATCGCCCGACAATCCATCCAGCAATCGCACCGAAGATCACGCCAGTCACCATGATTGGGACGTAGGCTTTCGTGATGATCGCATCGGGAAGGCTGGTCATTACTCCGACGAGAACACCGGCTGCGACTGGCGGTACTGACAGTCTCACTGTGGCCGAGAAAAATCCGAGGGCGAATCGCGCGAAGAAGGCTCCCAGGAGCGCCGCTCGCTTGTCGGGGAACGACAGCGGGAGCATGAGTAGCACATCCCCCACGCCAAACGCCACGCCGAGTATCACACCCAACGCTGCCCGGTCCATCTGTCACTCCTTTCGCCGCACGGTTCTGATCGCTTATGCGGGCGTGATCCGGGCCATCCGGTGGACTGCGCGCGGAATTGTAGTGCAGCGCCACAAGCTCTTCAAAGTTGACCATCGCCGGGCCGCCGCGGTGACTCGACATCTGGCCGCATCGCGTGATAGACGTAAACGCCTCCTGCCGACGACAGGCGCACCAGCGCCGCGGCCGGATCACGCATTTCATTCGATGTGAGGATCTCATGAAGAAGATCGCGCTCGTGCTCGTGGCTGTCGCCCTGGCCGCCCTCCCCGTGTTCGCAGACAGCGTGGCGGGCACCTGGAACGTCGACGGCGACGTCGCCGGCAACCCGGTCAAGTTCACGACGGTATGGAAGCAGGATGGCGAGACGCTGTCAGGCACCGCCACGCTGGAAGGCAAGGAGACGCCCGTCACGGGAACGGCGAAGGACAAGGCGGTCACTTTCGAGTTCGACACCGTGCACGAGGGCACGACCTACCACCTGGTCTTCACGGGGACCGTCGGCGATGACGGCGTCCTGAAGGGGGCGATCGCGGTCGCCGGCGTCGAGGGCACGTTCACTGCTACGAAGCAGTAGCAGTCCGCAGCGTGAGGCGATACGTGAGGGGTTCGAACTAGCGAGCGACCGCGACGGGTGCGGTCGGGTCGTCGGCACCGAGCAACTCGGTGACCTTGCCCTCCGCAACCTCGGATTGCGCGATCATGATGAGCTTGTGCGTTCCCAGCACTCTGGGGATGCACCCGCGTTGCAGCTGGTGGGCCCGAAGGCCGGACAGGACGACGAACTTGAACGCCCCGAAGTTCGGCGGTCGGAGTATCACAACGAACCTGCCGACAGGCTGAACCCTGGTGCGGGCACTCTGGCGATCGCGGGCGGGGAGAGGTGGTCTGTCAAGGGAACCCTCACGACGCAGGCTTTGGTGAGGGCCAGGGCGGACGGGCCTTGAGCTCAGAAAAGCAGGGAACTCAGTATACCGCATCCCGCAATGCGGGTGAGGACAGGGCAGCGGCCCTGTCCTCCAAGACGCATTGGACTACCAGCGCGGTTCGGAGCGACGGCGGAACCCGCCACCGCCTCCGAATCCGCCGCTCTCCGGCTTGGGACGCGCTTCGTTGACCGCCAGGCCGCGGCCGCCCAGCTGAAAGTCATTGAGCTCGGAGATCGCTTTCTGCGCTTCCTCGTCGCTGCCCATCTCCACGAAGGCGAACCCGCGCGCCCGCCCGGTGGCCATGTCGCGCATGACCTTCACCGTTTCGACGGTCCCGGCGCGTGCGAAGAGCTCCTTGAGATCGTCCTCGCCGGTTTCGTACGGGAGATTGCCGACATACAACTTCCGACCCATGACCTGACTCCTCTGTCGCAAAGCGACCATACGCCGTTGACGGCGTGCAAGCCCCGACGATCCGAAGGGATCCCGGGCGGATGTCGTCTCGAGCCAGGCAGAACGTCAGGAGGAGCGAGTCGGGAAAAGGCTCGTTACGCCCACAGGCAGCACAGCGCGCGGCAAAATCCGGCACGTAAGTGTATCACGCATCTCGAGGACAGGGATTCGGGTCCCACACTGGCGCGCGAGCGCGGAGGCGACCCGGGCGCGCCGCCGGCGGCGCTCGAGGAACTGCGCGTACGTCACGACGACGTGCGGAAGCCAGTCAGTCATTTCTGAATCTCCAGGTCTTCGTCGCCTCGAGCCGAGCTCGCCGAGGCCCGGCGGCGTGCCTCACGTCGTCAGCGACGGTCCTTGGTGTTCACGGAGTACAGCAGCTCGGCCACGGTAGGCGGTGGCGCGCCCGACTCGATGAGAAGCGAGATGAATGCCGGTGCGATGCCAAGGGCGAGAAGCAGAAGGCTCGTGGACAACTTCGCATCGACGGCCAGGCTCCACAAGACGACGATGGCAACCGCCGCGAACCAGCCGGCCAGCAGCGATCTCCCGAAGAATCTGTTCAACATGCGTTACGACCTCCTCGGGTCGAAACATGCAGATGACAATCGCGACACTCCGCCGTCGCGCGGTGTGACAACCGCCGATTGAATCGCAGGCGAAGAACTGGACAGAGAAGAGGAAAGTGTTTTCATGCGCTCCGACGTGGCCGAAGTGGGCCTCTCGGCGCGCACCCGCGAAACACGGGGCACTGCTCGAACGCTGGCGGGCTCAGTGCGGTCTTCGACGCTCACTATAGCAGATCGCGAAAAATCGAGGGTTCTCGCGTACCTTGGAGCGCCAGGTGGCCGGTCCGGAGACCGGCCACGCAAACGTGCGGGGTGCTTCAGCGCGTGCCGGGCGACTTCCTGGGATCGTCGTTCGGGTTGATGTAGAAGATGTCAAACGGGCCATCGAGGTTGATCTGCACCACGGCCGCGGCTTTCGTCCACGCATAGTGGTGCATCTTCGGCGGCAAGTACGCGTATCCGCCCGCCGCCAGCGCGGCGCTCCCCTGACGATCGACGGTATCGCCCGCTCCGACGTACAGCGTTCCCGAAATGATGGTGAGCCGCTCAGCATTGGAGTGCCAGTGCGGCGGCACGACGAAGTTGGCGGGAAACGCCAGGCGCAACACGACGGGGCCCGCGGCGGATGGATCGCCCTGCAGGACCGCGATTTTGGCGCCGGCGGGGAGGGCCGGCGGCGCCGGCCCGAACTTCACCTGGTCGGGCGGCATGACGATGTGATGGTCCTGCGCCTGCACCGCCCAGGGCGCCAGCGCGAGTCCGATCACGACGGACGCGGATGAAATCAGAGTACGAATGGTCAGGCTCATGGAACTCCTCCTGCTCCACAGCCTAAAGAGAGGAGCGTTCGCGAATCGTTCGCGCAGGGCGTTCGCGGTCAGGACGCGGGCTGCGAGGCCAGGATTCGGTGCTCGAGCGACGTGCTCCGCTGCTGACGCGCCGCGTCGAGCGCCTGCCGGCGCAGTCGATCGCCGGCAACGCCGGGCAGGAGCGACGCTTTCTGCCGCAGCAGCTCCGGCAGCCACCAGCGGTCACCGTGAGCGAGAGCAATGGCCACGGCATCGTCGATCGCCGCTGCCGCGGCCCCGGCACGTCCGGCCGCGATGAGCGTCTCGGCCAGAAGGCTCAGGTAGTACGGACGCCTCGTCCGAGCGCGCCGCGATTCCAGCCCTTGCAGGCCGCGCTCGATGAGCGCGATGCCGGAGGCTGGATCCCCCTGCCGGCCGCGCGCCCATCCTGCCAGCACGCGGACCCAGTCGTCGTAATAGGCGAACCCGCATCGATCGCAGAGCCTCACCGCCTCCTCCGCGTGCGCGGACACGCGCGCCACGTCGTCGCGCAGCTGATGCGTCAGTGCGCCGTACGCCAGCGCGAGGGCCAGGCTGTACGGATGGTCCAGCCGCCGCGCAAGGGCGATGGCGCCCTCGGCTTCGCTCTGCGCGGCGTCGGGGTCGCCGAGCAGGAACAGGTTGTGGGCGTACCAGGCGTGCGCGAAGACGCCGAGGTCCGATCCGAAGACCGAGCGCTGAGGCGATCGCTCGTCGTAAAGGTCGAGGGCGGCGGTGAAATGTCCTTTGGCGGCCTCCAGCTCCCCAAGGCTCGTGAGCGTGCCGGCCATCATATGGTGGGCCTCGCAGCGGGAAGCCTCGTCCACGCTCGACGCGAGCGCTTGTGTCGACACTTGTCTGGCGGCCTCCATGTCGCCGAGGACGAAGTGCATGGCCCCCAGGGCCCACAGCCAGCGCACCGGCGTCTCTCGCACTCCGAGCGCTGCGCCAAGCGCCACGATGCGTTCGAGGTTCAACTGGACCTCCGGCGCCGTGTATCCGCGCGCCGAGGTGAGCGAGGCAGACATGGCGCCGCGGATGGCCAGCTCGCGTTCGTCGCGATCGCGCGCGGCCGGCAATGCGCCAACCAGAGTGAGCGCGTACATGAAGCAGCGAACGGCCTCCTCGGTCGCGGACACACGCGTTGCGACCTCGGCAGCGCGCTCGAGGAACGGGATCGCCCGGAGCGGCTGTCCGCCTCGATCGAGATGCACGGCGATGGCGGCGCTCACGGCGTCGAGATCGGGGGCGGACAACCGCTCGAGCGCCCGGGCGATGCGCCGATGAATCAACCGCCGGCGCGCCGGCCCCAGCGCCTCGTAGGCCACCTCCCGGATGCGGTCGTGGCTGAAGTCCCACCGCTCGCCGGCCTGGACGCGGACCACCTGGTGGCGCCACAGCTCGTCGAGAGCACGGACGACCGAGGGTTCCTCCAGGTCGCAGACGTCGGAGAGCACGTCGAACGTGAAGTCCCGGCCGATGGCGGCAGCGACCTCCGCCACCTGCCGCGCGTCCTCGGACAAGTGGGCGAGCCGCGCCGCCACGACCGCCTGGACGCGAGGAGACCGTACGCCGCCGCTCGCGCCGGTCTGCTCGCTTCTTCCCTGCTCGATGACGAACAGCGGGTGGCCTTCGGTCTGCTGGAACAGACGGCTTCGTGCCTCTCGGTCGAACGCCTGGCCGGCGACGTCTTCGGCGAGCCGTGCCGTTGCGGTCTCGTCAAGGCGTTCCAGCGCGATGCGGGTCAGCCGCTCGAGACGCTCCATCTCGTTCACGAGGGCGCCGAGGGCGCGATTCTCCTGGTCTTCACCTGCCCGGAGTGTGGCCACGACCAGGCAGCGGAGCGGCACGTCGGTGCGGAGGAAGTAGTGCAGCCATTCCAGCGAGTCGGCGTCCGACCATTGGAGGTCGTCCGCGACGAGGACCAGCGGGGCCGCCGCCTGAAAGGCGTGCGCGAGCGCGTCGAAGAAGGGGATCCGCTGCCAGGGTTCCAGGCTCTGATCTGCCGCGGCCCGGTTGGCGCGGATCGGAATCAGCTCTGGCCAGAGCCGCGCGACCTCGCGGAGGCGTACCGCGTCGAGCGAAGCCACGGAAGGAGCGACGGCGTCGCTTTGCAACCAGGCGGAGATCGGCGCGTAGCCCAATCGACCCTCGCCCGCATAGCACTTCGTCAGGGCGACGCGCCGTCCGTGCCGGTGGCACCAGTCCACCAGCTCCTCGGCCAGCCGCGTCTTGCCGATGCCGGCCTCGCCGCCAATGATCAGCAGATGCGGGCGGCCCTGGTCGGCACGCTGGTGCGCGGACATCACCGCCGACCATTCGGCGTCACGCCCGACCAGCGGGAAGACGGCGACGGGCGACGGCGCGACGGGAATTCCGGGAGCCTCGTCAGCCAGCTCCAGGATCTCGCGGTAAGTCCGCCGGGTCGCGGCGCTCGGCTCCACGTCGAGCTCGCGCTTCAGCATCGCCGCGCATTGCTGGTAGAGGTGCAGCGCCGTTGCGCGTTCGCCGCGACGGGCATGGCACCGCATGAGCGCGCACCACGCTGGTTCGTTCAGCGGATCGAGCCGCAGCAGCTGCTGCGCGCGCGCGATGGCCTCGGCGAGTGCGCGCTCTGTCTCGAGTCGGGTGACGAGCTCGGCAAGGACTTCGGTCGCCCTGATCTTGAGCCGCTCGCGATCGGCCGCGATCCACTCGTCGTGGCAACCAGGCAACAGGTCGCCGCGATAAAGCGTGGCGGCCTCGTCGAAGGCGGAACGATCGCCTAGCCGTGCGCGCCCGGCGGCGGCTTCGAACCGGGCGACGTCGCTGTCCGGTGCTTCGTCGCGCCACGACAGTGTCCGCGCGCTCGTCTCGACGCAGCCATCAAGCTCCGGCCACCCCTCGCGGAGGTGATGCCACTCGCGCCGGAGATTCGTCGAGGCCTGCGCGTCGGTCGATTCCGGCCACAGCTGGCCGGCGATCTGCGCGCGGGCGACTGGGCCTCTCGCGTGCAGTACGAGGTACGTGAGGATCTGCTGCTGTCGGACTGTCAGGGCCCGGGCCACGTGGCGTCCACCCACCAGGACGCGAAACCCGCCCAGCATCTCGAATCGGACGCCCATCGTCTTTGGCTGATCCCCGGTCGCGCAGTCGGACGAAGTATAGCGGCCCGCGCGCGTGCCTGCCGAGGTTGGAGGCACCGACCTGTGGAAGCCGCACCAGCTGTTCGGTGCGCGCCGCTGTACCGTGTGGTTGCCGTCGTGATCCAGGGCGCTTCAATCCTTCGGACTCTTCGGCATCAGCGCGGCGCCGGAGGAGTATACGGGTCGGGCGTCCCCGGAGCGATCGGCGGATACTTCTTCATTGTCTTCTCGAACTCGACGACGATGTTCATGACCGGCCGCGCGTTCCAGGTATTGCGGAGCGCCGTTTCCGGGTACTCCTCCTTCGGGTCGGTGATCAGATCGAACGCCTTGGGCGTGCCGAGCCTGGTCGGAGGGCTCCACCAGTCGCGCTGCTCGTCGTAGAACACCAGCTTCCAGTTCCGCCACTTCACCGCCTCGAGCCGATCCGCGACGAACACGGGAAAACCGTCGCGATTCGACCTCTCGGACTTGCCCGTCAGGAAATCCGTCTGATCGACGCCGTCGATGGCCCGGTCCTGCGGCACTGATGCGCCCGCGATCTTCGCCAGCGTCGTGTACGTGTCGACTTCGTGCACGATCTCGTTGCTCACGCGGCCGGGGGGAA
>Ga0207701_10002497_pt1 | contig 19013 bp, 11 predicted proteins | sample KBSSwiSSwithPhiX_FD_184294 | JGI IMG/M metagenome (GOLD analysis project Ga0207701, IMG submission 184294) | Switchgrass rhizosphere bulk soil microbial communities from Kellogg Biological Station, Michigan, USA, with PhiX - S5 (SPAdes) (version 2) | ecosystem: Environmental > Terrestrial >... | reverse complement strand
GCGCGCGCTCTGTGCCTCCGACGTGCGTCCCATTTTGTCCAGGATCTCGGCGAGCATGAGATATTGCCGGGGCTGATTTGGTTCCCGGGCCACTGCGCGGCTCTGAGCGATTCGCGCCTCTTCGAGATGGTTTTCATGGACGAAAATTTGCGCGAGCAAATTCAACGACTCAACGTCGTGCACATCGAGCAGGGCAGCATAACGCAGCGCCTGGATCGAGCGCGGCACATCATTGATGGCAGCATAAAGGCGACCGGCTGCCAGCCAGGCAGCGTGATGCCACCAATTGGCGCGAGCGAAACCTTCAACAAGCCTCAAAGCCTCATCCGATCGTTGTGTTTGTCGAAGAATTTCGCCTTCCAGGCTGATAAGTTCCCAAACTTCTGGATAGTCTCGCCGTGCCCTCTCAAGAATAGTCACCGCGGCCTCACGTTCTCCCGCTTTATCACGCACCAGCGCGAGGTTTAACGCTCCGATCCACGTACGAGCATATTCTTTGCGTGTCTCCACGGATTTCTTTTCGATCTCGACATAGAGGTTCTCGGCTTCTTTGGTCTTTCCTTCGCGATAAAGAACGGAAGCCAGATTGTTTTGGGCGATCGGATAGTCGGGGTTTTGCTTCACCACCAAACGAAACATTCGTTCCGCATCAGCGTACAAACCGCGGGAAGCATAGATCTGAGCGAGATTGACGGCAACTCTGGCGCTTCGGCTCCCGGATTCAAAAGTCCGCTGGTAAAATGTCTCTTCATTCACCCAATCGCCGCTCCGAGCAAAGCTACGCACGCCGAAGATGATGACGGCGCCGGCTGCTATCAGTGCAAGCGCACGTTGATATCCGATAGAAAGTTCCAACGTGCACCCGGCTAGGAAAATCAGGAGTCCAACGCTTGGCAGATAAAGCCAATGTTCCGCCACGGTCGCGTTCAACTGAATAATGTTGGATATCGGCAGGTAGGCGGCGACGAACCAGATAGCGCCCAGAAGACGCGCGCGCTGGCCAGGACCGGCTTTGACGCAACCAAAAACTAGGACCGCAAAGACTCCAAGACCGAGAATCGAGAGATACTCTGCACCTGCGGATCTTCGCCAGAAGTCGCGATCCCGATAGTTATCTGGTTCAAGAACCGTGCGTTCCATGTGGAGATTCGCCGGGTAAACCAGGAGACGCCCGTAATCACCCAGCGCACGCAGCATTAGCACGGCGCGAACCGGTGGCGGCCAGTTGTCGTTTGCCCCTTGCTGCTGCCGCGCACCAGGCAGCTGATGCAATTCCGCGTAAATTCCGAAGACAAAGAGACAGCAAATAACAGTTACGATTCTCGATTTCTTGGCCACGCCTTTGGCGAACCCGAGGGTGTGCAGCAGGAAAATGAATAGCCAGATGCAGGCGGTTTCACGGGAACAAAGCGCCAAAAGTGCCGAAAATGCCGCCAGAACATAAAGGGTAAATTTTGACCAGCTCGAATTGGCCGTGCGAGCGCGCAAGACTGACAACCAGGCAGCGGCGGCAAAAAGAAAAGCCAGGCTGTCGGCCCGGCCGGAAATGTAATCGATTGCGGCGGAATGCACCGGATGCACCATCCAGATCGCAGAGATTATTAATGCTGCGAGCGGACCGGTGCGAACCGCCTTTTGTCCATCTATTTTCCAAAGTCCGCCGCCGTCGCGAAAGAGAAGAGTAAGTAACCGGTAGAGCAACAACCCGCTAGCGACATGCAGGAGAATGTTGGTGAGATGAAAACCAGTCAGGTCGGCATTCCAAAAGAAATAATCCACCATGAAAGACAGGTTCTGTACCGGCCGATAGTGACCGGAGAAGGAGTCGAGAAAGAGGTAATGACGGAAAGCTTCGAGCGCCAGGAGTGGGCTTTTGATGAAAGGATTATCGCGGGCAAGATAGGCATCGTCCCAGATAAGCTGGCCTTGCAGCGCCGGCAGCCGGACAACGAAACCAATAGCTCCGAGAAACAAATACCGCGGCCATTGCTTGCTGCAAAAAGCGATAAGGCGCGCCCGAAAACCGGGCCCCGGCGACACCTTAGTCGGAATCTGACTCATGAGCAGGGTTGCGAGAGAGAAGCGGCATCCTTAAACAAACGAGCGTCCTCCCGGTTTGCACGAGAGGACGCCCGAAGTTTTTCAGAACTCCTACAGCCTGTTAGGGGCCGAAAGGCGACCAGAAGCCCGTGCCAGCAACGTCCGACAAAGCGGTGTAGTCGGCGCTTGGCACTTGCGGAATAGTGTCAACTACCTGGGACCCGTAGGGGCTGCCCAGAAGACTGTTGCCGGTGTTGTAGAGGGCGGTACCTTTTTTCAGATAATTCGTCCAATCGGCAGTACCCACCGCAAACGCGGTGGTACGGTTAGTTTCGATGGCGTATTGGTCGACGGCGGCGTCGATCATACGCAGATCGTTAAGGATTCGGCTGGCTTGGGAACGTTTACGGGCACGGAGGAAGCCGGGCACCGCGATCGCGGCCAAGAGCGCGATAATCGCAACAACGATCATAATTTCCACGAGGGTGAAACCCCCGCGGCGTTTATTTAGTTTGTTCAACATTGCTAACTTGCTTTCTGTTCTTTAGTTGTTTGTTTGATTACGCTCCGAAGCACCCGCCTCGGAATAACAGCCTTAGTGAGCACTCGCGATGCCAAGCAGCGATCGTGTTAGAATGTCTAGAAACTGGGTGTCTCCCAGGAGCGCAAACGCCTGGTTTAGGCGTGATTCTCGCTTGCAAACGCTACGGTAGCCGCCATTTGCTGGTGAAATCGATACCGTGACTTCACGTAAGCTCCTTACCCCGTTTCACCTCCGGCCGGCACACTACATTTTCGCGAGTGTTCTGCTCGTCCGTGCCTTTGTCCTCGTCCGGCTAACGGCTTCGCCCTACCTCCTTCCGACGCGCGGAGATATGCATTTTTACGATGAGTGGGCACAACGGATTCTTAGCGGCCAACTTACTGATCATCTGGCCTTTTACGGCCTGCCGGGATACCCTTACTTGCTTGCGGCCCTCTATAAGATTGCCGGCTACGGTCCATTTATTCCTGCCCTCCTGCAGGCATTACTCGATGCCGGGACGGCGACGCTGATCTATAAGGTTTCGGTCGGCACTTTTTTGGGAACCGGATTGCGTCGTGCCCAAATCACAGGTGTGCTCGCGGCGTTAGGTTGGGCCTTTTTCGTCCCAGCACAAACCTATGCCGTCGTTCTCATGCCTACCGCCTGGTTCATCTTTATCTTCTGGCTCATCCTTTGGCGCATCGTTAGCTGGAAGAACGTGCCAACAAAACGGGAGGCACTAATTCTCGGTCTGCTGGTTGGCCTCGCCGCGACGGCAATCGCGACGATTCTCTTCCTCATCCCGTTGCTAGTCGGCGCAATCCTTCTCAAACCGGCGATTTCCACTCATTCCCAATTCCGCACGCGCATAAACGCCCTCGCTCTGCTTTTCCTTGGCGCTGCTGCAGGTACTTCGCCCTGTTGGATGCACAATTGTTTCATTGCCCACGACCGCGTATTTCTGTCCGCTCACAGTGGTATTAATTTCTGGATTGGAAATAATCCGGGCGCGATTGGTTATCCGCGTTTTCCGCCCGGTCTCCACGCTGGGCAGGCCGCGATGTTGCAGGATTCTATAGACGTGGCTGAGTCCGCCGCTGGACACGCTCTCCCACGCGGTCAGGTCTCACAGTATTGGGCTGCGAAGGCGCGCAATTACATAACGAGTCATCCGGTAGCATGGCTTCGTCTGCTTGCGCTCAAACTCCGCAATCTTTGGAGCGCATTTCAATACGACGATCTCAGCATCATCACGATCTTGCGTGAGCAAAACGTCACCTTGCCCGGAATTTATTTCGGCCTGGTCGCGGCCCTGGCGTTGCCAGCGATCTTTCTGGTTTGGAAAACAGCGCCGCTCTCACGTTGGATCGCCGTCGCCATCGCCCTGCATGTCCTCGCCTTGTTGCCGGTATTCACCACCGAACGCTATCGTCTGCCAATTGTTCCGGGCCTTCTTATTTTCGCCGCCTTCGGCCTGGTTGCGGTTTTTAATCATGTCGTGGTGGGCAAATTTCGCTGGGCCATTGCCTACGCCGCGTTTCTAATTGTCTCTTCCGTTTTCATTTCCTGGCCGCAACGCGATCCATCACTTTGGGCGTTGGATGCCTACAACAGCGGTTGGCAGGCGCTCGAATCTGGCAATCTTCCCCTGGCGGAAAGAAAATTGCAGCTCGCCCGCGCTTATGTCCCAACGAATCCGGAAACGAATTTCGCTCTCGGAAACCTGCGGCTGGCGGAGGGAAATTCTGCGGCCGCTTCCACCTTTTATCTTACCACTCTACAGCTCGATGATCGTCACCGCGGCGCGCTCAATAATCTTGGCGTAATCGCCCTGGACCACCAGCAATTCGAACTGGCCGAACATTGGTTCCGGCGCGCGCTCGATCTCAACACTCGCAGCGCCAAGACTCATTTTCTTTTGGCCAAGACCTATGCCGCCAGGGGCGACCGCGCCGATGCCTGCGCCGAAATCGATTCCGCTGTTGCCCTAAGTCCACAGCAACCCGAGTTCCGTCAGTTGCGCGAAGAAATCCACCGCCAATGAAAATCGGGGAGATAACCGAGGTCGATCGGCGTGCGAACAGCGACCAAACCACGCATTTATCGCCGGGCTTTTGGTTCTTGCTTGCTGCCCTGGCCGCGACCGGGGCCAAGCTTCTCATTGCTTGGAACACCATCGGCACCAATGACACCGTCGTTTTTTTCCTGTTCGGCCGGGAACTGAGCATCCACGGTCTCGCCGAAACGTATCGCCGGGTCATTCTCTTCAATCATCCGCCGCTGGTTGCCTATTACCTGCGTGCGATTTACGACCTCTCAAGTCTCTATTTCTTCACCCATAACAACATTACTTTTGCGTTTCTTCTCCGATTGCCGGGAGTTATCGCTGACCTCGTCTCGAGCCTGGTCGTTTGGAAATTGGCCGACGCAATGGGCGATCGTCGCCCTCCGTTCTGGGCGCTCCTTCTTTTTGCGCTTAATCCAATTTCGCTCATGATCAGCGGATTTCATGGCAACACCGATTCGGTCATGGTGATGTTCCTTGTTATCGCCTGCCTGATGACGGCGCGGCAGCAACCGATTCTTTGCGGTCTATTCCTGGGCTTGAGCTGGCAGGTGAAAATTGTGCCGCTCCTGTTCATTCCAGTGTTCGCTCTGTTCTGGCATAATCGTCGTCAGCTTCGCCCTTTTATCGCGGCCTTTCTCGTCACTACTGTGCTCCTCGCCTTGGAACCGCTTATTTTCTCCCCCATCGCTTACGCCAAGAATGTTTTGAGCTACGGAAGCTATTGGGGTCTTTGGGGAATCACGTATCTCATCCGCATCAGTGATTTTCAGCATCTAAGCCGGATCAGCTTTTTCGGGCTGGCGCCGGCCGCCACCATTATCAGCAACCTACTTAAGCTCGTAGTCGTTTCCTTTGTTCTCTTCCTGGCGTGGCGCAGACGTGGCAGCGATGCTCAGGGCCTTGTCGTTACGCTGGCCATGAGCTGGCTGAGCTTCTTCATCTTCGCCCCAGGCGTCGCCCCGCAATACTTTGTCTGGTTAACGCCATTCCTATTGTTCCTTTCGCCCACTTTCTTTGTCTGTTTCACCGCCGCGGCCTCCATTTTCCTCTTTGTTTTTTACAGCACCATCTCGCACTCCTGGGTCTGGTATTTTGGTGTTTCGACTAATGCCCTCAGCGCGGTCTGGGCTCCCTGGAACCTTCTTCCCTGGTTGACACTGATCGTCGGTTCCGTCCTCATCTGGCGAAACAACGTGCCTCAACAAAGCTCAGCCCTTAAACTTCTCTCTCCGGCGCCAGTGGCCGGAACCTGATTCGTGACCGAACCGGCCCGACCTCGTCCCAGCGCCCTTCCCCTGATCGGAATATGCGCCGTCCTCGCAGTGGGGATCTTCTTGCGTTTGCCACCGGCTCTTTTCGTTGAGCGCGCTCCCTTACATTTCCTGGAAATCCTGCATCCCCAACCTGGCTTTACCGGCGTCGGTTTCGACGAAAATCTCTATCGCGAATACGTCAAAACCCTTTCCCAGGCGGGACTCTCCTCGTATCCGGACCTGGCGGAAGGATACGTTAATCTGCAAGCCCGACTTCCGAGCGCAATCCTGCCACCGACCCGCTTTCTCTACATTTTTTGCGCTTATCTTTGGCACCAAACCACCGGGGCCGACGCCCTCGCCGCCCTGAAAAATATCTCCAGCCTGTTCAGCATTCTTACTCTCGTGCTGACCGCGATTTTTTCCATCCACCTCGGCGGCGTCCGATTGTGCCTCGTCACCAGCGCGCTGATGGCGTTCGCGCCAACTCAAATCCACATGTCGCAGCACGCCCTGATTGATGGTGTCTTTGCCTGCGTTGCCCTGGCCTGTCTCTGGTTGCTCTGGGAAAATTTACAACGGCCGAACGACTGGCGCTGGCTCGCCGGCTATGGGATCGCGCTCGCCCTTCTCGTCCTGACCAAGGAAAATGCACTTTTCGCCTATTTCGGCCTGCTCGCAGTTTTGGGCGCGAGCTATTGGTTTCGAATCGGCATACTCACGCGTTTTCTCCTGGCGACGACCCTGGTCGGCCCACTCCTCGGAGTTGCCATCCTGGTGAATCTCTGCGGGTCGCTAGGCACCGCGATCCACATCTATCAATTGCTCGTAAGCAAGGCCGCCGTTCTGCCCTACGCCCTCAAAACCGGGGACGGACCCTGGTATCGCTACCTTGTCGATTTATCGTTAGTTAGTCCGATTGTCCTCTTGCTCGCATTCGGCGCCATTTTCACGCTCAAACGAAGCAACTCCGCCGTGATCTTTCTGACGGCCTTCCTGGCCGCGAGCTTTCTTGTGATGTGCAATGTCCGCTACGGAATGAACCTGCGCTATGCCAACATGTGGGATCTGCCGTTGTGCTTCCTGGCCGCGAGCTATTTGGTGGCCCTGTTTGCCCGCTTCCGCCGAGCCGATCTTTGGCTCGCTCTTTCCATCATGGCGCTGTGCGCGTTCGATCTGCGGCAGTACCAGATTCTGTTCGTCAAATTCGGATTATACGAGCTTGTGCCCGAAGGTTTGCTGCGGGCGCTCCAGATCTTGAAGTAAATTGGGCAGCGCATTCTGCCGCAATTCCTGGCTGGTGTTGATAGTCTCGCACAACAGATTGTTTACCGTCGGCAGGGCCTGGGCGCGCACAAAAATTTGATAGGAGAAGAAAGACCGACTCAGTGAAATCAACTTCTCGTTAGCCCAGACCAGGAGCCGGCTGATGAAATTGGTTCCGAGCGCCTTCGGATAGGGCGCGGGAATGCCGCGCACGTCGAGAATCTTGTAACCGGATTGCCGGAGCAATTCGCGCAGCGAACGAAAGGTAAAGAGGCGGGTATGGGTGGCGTCCAAGATACCTTTCTTCCCGTAATTGAACTGCCCCAGGAGTAGCATCAGGCGGGTCGCGAAAAATCCGATGTTGGCGGTGGTGATGATCACTTCGGGGCGCTTGCAACCGGTCGCAAAACGCAATTCGTCCATGAATTCCTCCGGCCGCTTCAAATGCTCGATGATGTCGAGCATGAAGATTTGATCGAACTGGGAAACGTTGACGGGAAATTCCTTGCGATCGAGATCCCAGTGAATGAACTGCATTTTCTTCTGGCCTTCAGCCGGGATCAGACGGTCCATCCCCGTGACCGCGCACCCCTTTTTCACCAACTCGGCCCCCACATACCCGCGTCCGCAGCCGACATCCAGCACGTGAGCGCCGCTGCGCGCGGCATCGATCGCCATGGTGTGGGAAGAGGTGAACCCGAGCTTGAGGTCGTAGGTTTCTTCCGGCGGCGCGACATCGAACTTGCGATCGAAAAACAAATTCATTTGATGCAGCCGTGCCCGCACCATCGCTTTACAAACATTGAGGGCGTATTGCAGTCCGTTGACGTGACAGATTTCGTCGCCGTAAAAGGTTGGAATCGGCAGCTCCAGAATGCGGAATTTTTTCAGAACCAGCTGAATGATAATCTCGGTGTCGAAGTGAAAGGCCCCGCTATTGCATTCGAACGGCAGTTGCGCGAGCGCGTGGGTGGCATACAGGCGATAGCCGGAGTGAAACTCCGACAGGTTCGTTTGCAGCATCCAGTTTTGGAAAGTGGTCAGGATCTGGTTGCCGATCCATTTGTAGTACGGCATTCCGCCCGTTCGCGCCGCTTTCTTGTCGATCATGCGCGAACCGAAGACGGCATCGGCTTCGTCCCGAACCAGCGGAGCAAGCAACTCCGGCAGTTTTTCCGGCGCATACTGGCCGTCGCCGTGCAGGAGGGCGACGATATCGAATCCGTGATCGATGGCGTAGCGATAACCGAGCTTCTGATTACCGCCGTAACCCTGGTTCTCCGGCGTCCGGAGCACGGTGATTTGGAAAGGCGGACGTTGATGCTGAAAGCGCAACCCTTCGACGAAAGTATCGTCCGCCGACGAATCATCGATAATCAGCACTTCGACCGCGCTCGAATGCAGCGAAGACGGAATGCGGTTGAGCACTTCTTCAATCGTGCGCGCGGCGTTGTAGGCAACGATGAAAATGAGCACGCGTTTGCCGTGAAAATCGAACGGCGCGGAATCCACCAGTGGGGAGGAGGCCATGCCTCCGGAGCAGCTAGAAGCAGGCCAAGAGGCCGGCGCCGCTCGCCGTCACCTTAGCTTCCATCTTTCCTGCGACGGCAGAGCAAGTAGGCTCCGAATTCGCCGCAAATCTCAAATCGCGATCGCACCATTTGGTTTGATGCATCCGAGCCGAGCTCGCTGGACGCATTTGGTTCGTTCCAGACATGCGAAGCTCCGGTCGAGAAGAGCCAATCCGCCCGACAGATATCGGCGGGGAGACGCGAACCGGGTCGATTGCCTGCTCGGATTCATCTCCAGGGCGCAGGCCAGCCGCCCCCGTCCACACATAAGCCGCGACACCCAGACTCACCAGAAAGAGCGCGGCAAAAAGCGTGCACCCGGAAGCGACGGTGGAGTTCCAACGCCGGGCAAGACACAACATGGCGCCGAGAAGGATGAGCCGGTAGGCGAATCTGGTCGCCCGTTCCGGGGTGAGCCCGATGCCTCCTATTTAATAGACCACAGCGAGCAGAAACGGATTCGGCGGGCCATAAAAGGTCTCGAAATCACGGTACGGCAGTTTTCCCTTCAAAACCTGCTCGGGGATAAACCAGCAGCGTTCCCTCATCCATCCGCGAAGTCGGCAGTTGGAACGCCGCCAAAAACATGGCCAGCAAGGACAAGAGCGATCGCGGCGATAACGCCGAATTCAATTTTCGCCGCGGTACTGCCTCCTCGTAGCTCAGTCGTGGAAGCGGCTTGATTAGCCGCGGTTGTTGCGTCGTGATTTCCGGAACCTTCGGTCACGCGTTGCAGGGAGCCTGATTCGTGCCGCCTATTCCCGCGGTCGCAAATGAGGAAACAGCGTGCCAGCAGCCACGCCGCGACCGCTATTTCGTCGCCCGCAACGCGGCGTTTGCCGTATCGAGCAACGCGTGATCGTCGTTATCGTTCAACTCCGCCAACAATTTCTTGGCGTGCCGAATCGATTTGCGCAGGAAATAAGCGGGCGCGCTAAAATCGGGTGGGGGCGCTCCGCCATTTCGGCCGCGCGCCTGTAACTCCGAGTCCCAGCGACTAAGGGCGCAGGTCGAGGCGAAAAGTTCCATGGCCGCGCCCGCAATCCGCTCCTGGATCAACTGCATGTCCAGCACCGGCTCGCGATAAACGACGAGGCAGCGATTAACCGCGACGTTGAACCGCCAGATTAATCTCCCCAATCGCCCGGCGAAACCACGCAGCTCAGCGCTTTGCACCGGCACATTCGGCGTTCGGACCGCCGCGCCAAGGCGATGCAAGCCCGCGCTCCAAGCCTTACCCATGCGGTTGAACGCGAACGAAGTCATGGTGTCGTAAATTTCCTTGAACTCCATTCCTGGCCCACGCATTCCGACCAGCGCGATAAACGAGGTCAATACTTCGTTCGACCCTTCGCCGATCTGATTGATCCGCGCGTCGCGCAACATTCGACCCAACGGATTATCATCGAAGTAAGCGGAGCCGCCGTGAATTTGGAAGGCGTCGTTGACCGCTTCCCATAGCCGATCAGTCGTGAAAACTTTCAGCATCGCAGTCTCAATCATGTAATCCTCGAGACCGCGATCGATCAGCGATGCGGTTACGTTGGTCATTGCTTCCATCGCGTAAACGTCGGCCGCCATGCGCGCGATTTTCTTTTTTACCAGATCGAAATTGCCCAGGGTTTTTTTGAATTGCTGACGCGAATTGGCGTGTTCGATCGCCAGCTGCAGGCAATGTTTGGCCGCGCCGGTGCAACAAGCTCCGAAAGTGGTGCGCCCGAAATCCAGAACGGTCAGCGCGACGCGCAAACCTTTGCCGAGCGGGCCGAGAATATTTTCTTTCGGCACACGCACATTGTTTAAACGGAAGCGCCCCGTGGCAGTGCCGCGAATCCCGAGCTTTGGCATTCGACCTTCGATCATTTCCACACCGCGGGTGTCCGGCGTGACCAAAAAAGCGGTAATCGCGTCTTTGCCCGGCTTGTTCGGAACCGGCGTTCGCGCCATCACCGTCCAGACCTGCGACACTGCGGCATTGGTGATGTAACGTTTCTCGCCATTCAAAACGTAATGCGAGCCGTCGTCGCTCGGAGTAGCGGTCATTCGGACATTGGCGGCGTCTGATCCAGCCTCCCGTTCGGTCAACGCGAACGCTGCCAGCTTTTCTCCAGCGACCAGCGAGGGCAACCATTGCGCTTGCTGTTCACGGGTACCGAACAAGAGCAGGGCACGGATTCCAATCGAGTGATGAGCGTTAACAAAGACCGAAGTGGAAGCGTCCCGTTTTCCGATCTCCTCCAGGATCCGGCAGTACTGCATTTGCGAGAAACCGCGGCCGCCAACTTCCCGTGGCGCCGTCATTCCAAGAACGCCCGTGCGAGCAAGGCCCTCGACGAGGTGGCGCGGGATGTCGGCATTGCGATCGATCCAGTCCGGATCGAGATCGCGATCGAGCATTTGGCGCACTTCGCTCAGTGCACTCTCCAGTTCCGTCTGCCGGGTCGGGTCGAGCCTCGGATACGGCATTACCCAATCGGCCACGAAATTTCCCAGGAAAAGCCCCTTGGCAAAACCGAGTTCCTGCCGGCCGCTAAAAAGCAGCTCCTCGGCCTGCTGCATTTCTTTCTGACGTTGAATTTCTGCTTCGCTTGATGCCATGTTCAGGGGTCGCCGCGTGGCGAGTGTCGAACTGTATTCAATGGCGTCGTTCTGTCCACTAAGCGGCGCAGAATGCCCGACACAATTCGTTGCGCAGTTTTGTCACCTTCGGGCCATTGACTGGCCCGTGGACCGGCCACGTTCAACACGATCGTCATCCCGAGCGAATGCGAGGGATCTCCCAATTCGCCAGGCGATTTGGGGATGTTCGAGAGGTTCCTCGTCGTCTGCGCGACTCGGAATGACAGATTTGTAACGAACTCTGTGGCCACTTCGATCGTTTCCTGAACGCTCCTCCTCGCGCAATCAATAATCAGATGCGGCTTTCGCATCTCGATACAGCGATCAACAGTCTCACGAGTTCCGCCAAGCGGAACTCCATTTGAAATAATAAGCGTGCCATCTGAATCGGCTACGTTTCGCGCAGTCCGCTCGGCATACCCGGCATTTGCCAACTCCATCACCGGGTAACGTTTCGGGATTGTGCCATCTTCGGCCAACCGACCCTCCGGACACCATCCGCCGCATTCAACTTGCAGCGCCAGCGCGGCGTCGAGCGCTCCGCGATCAACCCCGGTTTGTCCGCCAGAAATGACCTTCAGCAATTTGGTCGTCAGAGTCTTCCTTTTTGTCCCCAAGCAATTCCTGAATATCTCGCATCGGAGACCCGCCGACTCTTTCTTCAACAAAATGGAGGCGCTTCTGCAGTTCGTTAATGGAAAACGCAAGGCTGGCGAGACCATGGCAAACCAGCCTCATTTCTGGTGAAGTGGCAATCCGCCCTGCGTCCATGAAGCTTCGAATAGCTTCGCGGAGAACCTTCTCGTCATAGACGCTGTTCATTTGAACCTCTTGTGTGGCATCAGTTAACTCCCTAGGCATTTTAATTCCCTTCTAACTAGTCAATCTAACTACAACCCTGGCTGGTGCCGCATTCGGTGCAAACGCCGCATGCTCCGGCACGAATCACTTTGTCGCTCCCACAGTGCGAGCAGACGATATCCATGAACATGTTGCCGAGCGCTTCTTTCACTCGGTCCGCGTGAGTGTAGCCAGTAGTGATTACTTTCGGGTTCCCTTCGCCAGGTGAATCGCTCGTGATCACGTCGATCAATTCCTTCTCGGCCGTGCGCGGCAATTCGGCGACGGGGCGATTGATCGCCTTCTTTTCCATCTCCGCGATTTCTTTCAGCGGAAACTCTGATTGCGCGCGGTTAGGCGAAGTCGCTTCCTTGTAACCTTTGATAAACTGGCAACCGAGATAGCGGAAAACATAGTCGGTAATGCTGGTTGCATTCCGGATATCGGGATTCTTGGTGAACCCGCTGGGTTCGAATCGTTGATAAGCAAATTTCTTCACCAGACTTTCCAGCGGCACGCCGTATTGCAACGCAATCGAGGTCAATGTCCCGACGGTGTCCATTAAACCGCCAATGGTGCTGCCTTCCTTCGACATCGTGATGAAGAGTTCCCCCGGCTGGCCATCTTCATACAACCCAACCGTGATGTAACCTTCATGGCCCGCGATCTCGAACCGGTGCGTCAACGACATGCGCGTGTCCGGCATACGGTGCCGGATTGGCTGATCCAGCCGGCTCCGCAGCATTGCGATTTCTTCTTCCAATTCGAGAATGCGTTTCTGCAATTCTTCGGGCTCAGCGATTACATCCATGGCACCATCGAAGGCTCCCATGTCGCGCGTTTTTCGGGTGTTAAGCGGCGCGGACCGTTTCGAGCCATCGCGGTAAATGGCGATCGACTTCAGCCCGAGCCGCCATCCTTCCACGTAAGTGTTCATAATGTCGTCAACGGTCGCGTTCTCCGGCATGTTCACCGTTTTCGAGATTGCGCCACTGAGGAAAGGCTGCGCCGCCGCCATCATTCGCAGATGGGCCATGTAATGAAGACTGCGTTCACCGAGATGCGCGCGAAAGGCGCAATCAAAAATCGGGAGATGTTCTGCTCGTAATGGCGTCGGATAAAGCCGGCCTGCCTCCGCTCTCCCCGCCAGAACCGCGCTGTGATCGGCGCCGGGCGTCGCATCCTCTATGGTATCGAAAAGATCGACGTGCTCGATGATATGCGCGATCTCATCTTCGGCGTAACCGAGATAGTCCAGCGCCGGTCGAATTGTTTGATTAACGATTTTTAGCATTCCGCCACCGGCCAGTAATTTGTACTTCACCAGCGCAATGTCCGGCTCGATCCCGGTGGTATCGCAATCCATTAGAAAGCTGATGGTCCCGGTGGGCGCGAGGACAGTCACTTGGGCGTTCCGATAACCGTGGCGTTTGCCCAAATCCGCTGCGCGATCCCAGGCACGAGCAGCTTCCTTTTTTAAATAAGCAAATTCCTTTGAATCCGGAATTTCCTCGACCGCGTCCCGATGCAGATCGATCACTTCCAGCATCGATGCGACATTATCTTTCGCCACCGGTTTACTCACCCCGCTGCAACGCGCCTCGCGATAACCAGGGAATGGTCCCATCGTCTTCGCCAGTAACCCGCTTTGTTCATAAGCTTCGCCGGTCATGATCGCGGTGATCGCGCCACAAAGTGCGCGGCCTTCCACACTGTCGTAACCGTAGCCGTAACTCATGACGAGCGAGCCGAGGTTGGCGTAACCGAGCCCCAGCGTGCGAAAGATATGCGAATTCTCCGCGATCTCCTTGATCGGGTAGCTGGCGTTATCGACAATAATTTCCTGTGCGGTAATGAAAACGCGCACCGCCGCTTTGAAGCGTTCGACATCAAACACGCCGTCCGCTTTTTTAAACTTCATCAGATTAAGCGAGGCCAGATTGCAGGCGGTGTTATCGAGGAAGAGGTACTCCGAGCACGGATTAGTGGAATTTTGCCGGCCTGTCCCTTTGCAGGTATGCCACTTGTGAATGGTGGAATCGAACTGCATCCCGGGATCGCCACAGATGTGAGTTCCTTCCGCGATTTTGCGAAGCAACGTGCGCGCATCTTTCCGTTCGCAGGGTGACCCATCACGCACCCTTCGGGTCCACCATTCCCGGTCTTCCAACGCTGCGTGCATGAAGTCGTCGCTCACCCGCACGCTCAGATTTTCGTTCTGATACATGACCGAGCCGTAGGCGTCCCCATTATAACTGCCGTCGTATCCTTGCTCGATCAACGCCCAGGCTTTTTTCTCTTCCTTCTGTTTGGCATCAATGAATTCCTCGATGTCCGGATGCCAATCCTTCAGCGTATTCATCTTCGCGGCACGCCGGGTTTTGCCACCGCTCTTCACCACGTTGGCGACCTGATCGTAAACTTTCAGGAACGAAAGTGGCCCGCTTGGTTTGCCGCCGCCGCTTAATTTCTCGCGCGTGCTGCGCAAGGTGGAAAGATCGCTCCCGGTCCCGCTTCCATATTTAAATAGCATCGCTTCGCTCGTCGCCAGCCGCATGATGTCTTCCATGGTGTCGTCCACCGATTGGATGAAACAGGCACTGCCTTGCGGATATTCATATTGGGTCGCGGCGCGATCGGCCGTTCCAGTCTCGCGATTGTAAAAGTAATTGCCTTCGCCCGCGCCGTCGCCGATCCCGTACTGCTGATAAAGACCAACGTTGAACCAGACCGGGGAGTTGAATGCGCCGTGTTGATTGAGGCAAAGCCAGGTCAGCTCATCGTAAAAAAGATCCGCCGTCTGCGTATCGGCGAAATAGCCGTCGAGCAATCCCCAATCTGCGATGGTGCGCGTAACGCGATGAATCAACTGCCGGAGCGACGTTTCCCGCCCGCCCTGTTCCGGATCAGTCCCGTTGGCGATGTCGCCGTAAAAATATTTTGAGACCGCGATCTTCGTCGCCAGCTCGCTCCAATCTGCCGGCACTTCGATATTGTCCTGTTTAAAGATGATCTTGCCGCCGTCGTCGGTGATCTCGGCGGTGCGACGTTCCCATTCCACCTCGTCGAACGGCGCGCATTTCCCATCGCTGAACACCCGCTTGAAATGCAAGCCGACCCGTTGCCCACCGCGCCCAGGGCCGCTGGGTGCGCGTCCGCGGGGCCTGCGTCCTTTGCTGAATTGCGATGCGGAAATGCCGGGTTTCAACTGAATCATGGGAAGTTAGAATGGGTTGAAGATTGCGAATACATGCGAAAAATAGTGAACAGCCCAGGCAACAACTTGTGAACAGTTGCGAACAACAAGTTATTGCGGGAGCTAGCCCGCGGATATACAACATGCGGTAGAAATGTGCCCCTGCTCAAGTTTTTATTTGTAAAATTTTTTGTGCGCCAACTAGCCTTTGCCTGAACGCTCTAATTTCGCTCTTGAAGCAGGCGAAAAAGGAGGATTTTCCCGCCTCGGCCTTCGGCTGGTTCAGATCAAATTCGGCATGTCTTGTTTTTTTTGCGCGCCCTGAGTAAAAATGGCGAATGCTCCCCCTTCGTGGTGAAACAACGCCGCGGGCAACTTTATTTCCATCCACGCGCTGGACGATGGTGCTGGAGGCGGGAGATGACGAAGCCGCGTCCCGTCAATCGCTCAGCGCGCTCTCCGAATTGTGCCGAATTTATTGGCGGCCACTCTACCTTTTTTTGCGCAGAGAAGGCTTCGGCCCGGATGACGCGCAGGATTTGACGCAGGGTTTTTTTGCTGACCTGATCGAAACGCGTGCCTACGCCCGAGCGGATCGAGAAAAAGGTCGCTTCCGTTCTTTCCTCCTCGGTGCGCTGAAACATTTTGCGGCGAATGCGCGCGATCGCGAGCGCGCGCAGAAGCGTGGTGGCGGAATCGTTCCGGAGCAGTTTGATGAGAGGGTGGTTTCGGAAGTGGAGGCTCAAGTCGGACGCGCCACGAGATGGACGGCCGATCATGTTTACGAACGCGAATGGGCGGCCTCGCTTCTTCGGCAAGCATTGGATCGTTTGGCGCAGGAATGCGCGCTCGCGGGAAAAGCGCCTCTGTTCGATTGCTTGAAGCCATATCTTTCGGCGACGGGCGAGGCAGCCGTTCCCTACGAAGAAATGGCGCCGCGGCTGCATAGGCCCGTCGCGACTTTACGCAGCGACGTGGCACGATTGCGCGCACGTTATCGTGCGATTCTGCGCGAGGAAGTTCGAGGCACGGTCGCTCAAGCTTCAGAGGTGGATGAAGAATTGCGGCATTTGTGCCGCGTGTTGGTCGAGGCCTAGCGAAGCCAAGTGAAACTTCCTTCCGCAGAAATTTCGAAATGCCCCGAATGCGGTGGGGCGCTGGAAGAAACATCGAATGACGACCTAGGTTGCATGGTTTGTTTGCTGCGCGTTGGACTGAGCGACGTGCCGGATAAAATCAGCGAAGATTGGTTCGTCCCGGATCAATTCGGACCATATGTGATTGAGCGTCGCGAAGATGGAAGTGCCTGCGAGCTCGGGCGCGGTGCGATGGGGGTGACTTACCGTGCGACCGATACTTCACTGCAGCGCGCCGTCGCATTAAAAATCATCAAGACTGATCTGGCCGGTCGCAGCGCGGAAGCGCGCGAGCGTTTCGCACGCGAAGCGCGGGCCGCGGCGGCATTGCGGCATCCAAATGTCGCGACGGTTCATCACTTTGGAATTCGGGAAGAAACCGGTCAGTGCTTTTACGCCATGGAGTTGGTCGAAGGCGAAACCCTGGATGCCCGTGTGCGTCGTAAAGGTCCAATCGATGTGCGCACGACAGTTGAGATCGCGCAGCAAATCACGGCCGCGCTCGCTGCCGCAGAAAAACGCAGACTCGTGCATCGCGATTTGAAGCCCGCTAATGTCATGATCGCGACCGCGGAAGGTGCCGATGGTGTCGAGGATTCATCAGACATTCACATCAAGGTCATCGATTTCGGCGTCGCCAAGGCGTTGGCGGAGAAAGCAGATCCGCAAGTTTTGACGCATCACGGTCTCATCGGCACACCCGCTTTTGCCAGTCCGGAACAATTCACCGATACACCGGTTGATGTTCGCTCGGATATTTACTCGTTAGGCGCAACGCTCTGGTATCTGCTTACTGGCAAGGTTCCATTCGCCGAACGACTGGCTGCCAAAATCCGCCAAAGCCCGAATTCGGCTGCGCCGCCAGTCGAACAATTAAGAGCCGCACACATTCCCTCGCGCTTGGTTTCGCTGCTCCAATCGATGCTGGCGATCGAACCGGCGGCCCGGCCCAGCGTTCGCGATCTCGCGATTCGGCTGGAAAGAATCCACACGCAACTCGCCGATCGCGCAAAAGCGGCGCGCCGAGTAGCCTTTGCGGCCGCGCTCGTCGTGGCCGCAACCTCCGCAGCGCTGTTTGTCTATCACCCGTTCAATGGTCGAAGGTCTAACGACACTCCGATCTCGCCGGAAAAGAGCATTGCTGTGCTTCCATTTGAAAATCTGAGTGCCGAGAAAGATGACGCGTTCTTTGCCGATGGCATTCAAGACGATGTTTTGACCACTCTGGGCAAAATCAAAGAACTCAAAGTAACGGCGCGGCCATCGGTCATGGCTTATCGCGGAGAGGCGGTCGCGGGCAAGCTGCGCGAGATCGGCCAGACCCTGCGGGTGTCCCATGTACTGCAAGGTAGTGTCCGTCGCGGGGGAACCCACGTCGTCATTAACGTGGCGCTGCTCGACACGCGCGACGATCGACAGATCTGGTCGGAACGCTACGAGCGCACCTTGACTGACGCGATTTCGTTGCAAGGCGAACTGGCGGTTGAGATAGCGCGCGAATTACGCGCTACGCTTACCCCAACAGAAAAGACAATCGTCGCGAGTAAGCCGACGCAAAACCCGGAGGCATATTTATTTTACCTGCGGGCGCGCGAACGCGAAACCGGCTACGCTAAAAGTGGCGCCGACATCATTGCAGCCGACCAGCTGTACGCGCAGGCGATCGCGCTTGACCCTAAGTTTGCGCTGGCACGCGCGCGACGGTCCATTTTGATTAGCAAGAATGGCGGCATGCCGCATCCGGCAGATGATTTGCAGTGGAAACTAAAAGCACGAGCCGAGGCCGACGAAGCGGTGCGATCAGCGCCAGGCTTGGGGGAAGCGCACCTGGCACTGGCTACATATTATTATTTGCCGGAAGACGATCCCGCATCCGCCTTGAGTGAGCTCGCCGTTGCCGAAACCACTTCGCCGAACAATGGCGAAATTTTCCTGCTCCGTGGCGCGTGTTATCGCGAGCAAGGTCGCTGGCGCGAAGCGATCGCGAATTATCAACGCGCTCAAGAGCTCGACCCTCGTAACAGCGAGATTGCGGTGTTGAACGCTCGCAATTATCGAATGGTGCGTGATTGGCCGGCTGCGGAAAAGTCGCTCTACCACGCGCTGGAGATCGAGCCTAGCTCGGTGCAAATCCTGATCTTTCTGGCCGGCGTGAAATGGTATAGCGGTAATGCAAACGCCTGGCATGCCGCTTTTCCTCAATTCCCCGCCGATTCTGAGCATCTGCCTTACCTGACCGCGGATCAGGCAATGGTCGACCGCGATTTTGCGAAGGCCGAGAAGATTTCGGAAGAATTCAAGAACCCGGAGCACAAAACTTACTTTCATGGCTGCATTGCCGTAGCGCGCGGCGAGGTGATGACGGCGCGTCGCTTCTTTGAGACGTTGCGGCCGACCTTTGAAGCCCGAGTGCGGGATCACCCCGAAAACGCATTCGAAAGGAGCGATCTGGGACTGCTCTATGCCTATCTCGGCCGGAACGAGGAGGCCATCCGCGA
>Ga0207701_10002495_pt1 | contig 19018 bp, 15 predicted proteins | sample KBSSwiSSwithPhiX_FD_184294 | JGI IMG/M metagenome (GOLD analysis project Ga0207701, IMG submission 184294) | Switchgrass rhizosphere bulk soil microbial communities from Kellogg Biological Station, Michigan, USA, with PhiX - S5 (SPAdes) (version 2) | ecosystem: Environmental > Terrestrial >... | reverse complement strand
CTGGCCGCAGGTGCTCGTCCTGGTCATGCTCGCGGCGGTCTTCCTGACGACCGCGCGGCTGATCGCGCGACGCTGGGAAACGGCCTGACGGATTGCTGATTTAGGCTCAATCAACAATCAGCATTCGACAATCAACCATTACGCGGCGCCACTTCCTGGAATGTCCTCCTTGAGGTCAATGCTGAAGCGCTCGGCCATGCGATAGAGCGTGCGCCGATCGATTCCGAGCACTTCCGCGGCACGCGTGCGATTGCCGCCGACCTGTTCGATCACGTGCAGCAGGTATCGCCGTTCGATCTCGTCGAGCGATGGCAGATCGGCGAACAGACGCTCGTGGAGATCCGGTCCCGTCGCCTTGAACGGCAGATCCGAGACATCAATCACCGAGCCGCGGCTGAACACGACCAGCCGCTCGATCGTGTTTTCAAGCTCGCGGACGTTGCCCGGCCAGCGGTATGCCGTCAGCGCCGAAATTGCCGACGGAGAGAGCTCGATGCGCTTGCCCGCGCGGGCGCAGGCGTTCTGAAGGAACGTCTGGATCAGCAGCGGGATGTCCTCGCGGCGATCGCGCAGGGCGGGAACACGGATCACGATGACGCTCAACCGGTAGAAGAGATCTTGCCGGAAACGCTGCGCCGCAACCTCGCGCTCGAGATCGACGTTGGTCGCCGCGACGACGCGGACGTCGACTTTGACGAGACGGCTTCCTCCGACCGGCCTCACTTCGCCTTCCTGAAGCACCCGCAGCAGCTTCACCTGGAGCGCGGCGGACGTTTCGCCGATTTCATCCAGGAAGACTGTTCCACCCGTCGCTTGTTCAAAGATGCCTTTGGTGTCCGCAATTGCGCCGGTGAAGGATCCGCGCGTGTGCCCGAAGAGCTCCGACTCCAGCACGCTTTCTGTCAGCGCGCCGCAGTTGATCGGCACGAACGGGCGTCCGGCGCGTCGGCCATGCGCGTGGATCGCACGGGCGACGAGCTCTTTGCCCGTGCCACTGTCGCCGATGATCAGGACCGGCGCGGCGGCGTTGGCCGCATGCGCGATCTGCTTGTAGACCGACAGCATCCCAGCGGTGCGGCCGATGAGGCCGGGCGGCGGTACATCGAGCGACGGCCGCGGCGCCGCCGGAGTGGCCACGTCCGAGAGGGCTCGCTCGACCGTCGCCTTGACCTCCGAGATGTTGAACGGCTTGCTGATGTAGTCGAACGCGCCGGCGCGAACCGCGTCGATCGCCGTCTGCAGCGTGCCGAACCCACTGATCAGGACGACGTGGCCGCGCGCGTTGGCCTGCTTGAACGCGCGCAGTACGTCCATGCCGTTCTGCTGGGCGTCGAGGTTGATGTCGGAGATCAGCAGGTCGAACGCCTGCCGCGCCAGCGTCAGGGCTTCGGTCACGTGTTGCGTCGTCCGGATCTCGCGATCAGGCCGCTCGAGCAGCTCCGCCATGAATCGGCACGTCTCGCCGTCGTCGTCAACGATCAGTATTCTGGGCATCAACCGTCTCCGCTGCCGGTGCAGACGGCAGCTCAATCGTGAATTTCGTCTCGTGGCCCGGTTCGCTCGTCACGGAGATGGTGCCGCCGTGGCGTTCGATGACGTCGTGCGTGATGCTGAGCCCAAGACCGGTGCCGCGGCCCGAGGCCTTCGTCGTGACCCAGGGATCGAAGATACGCGGCAGTAGTTCCTTCGCAATTCCGGTACCCGTGTCGCTGACCTCGATGCGAACGCCCTCGGCCGAAGGGCGAGCCTGGATTGTCAGCGTTCCACCGTGCGGCATTGCGTCGAGGCTGTTGGTCACGAGATTCAGCATCGCGAGCTCCAGTTCCTCGAAATCGGCCCAGATCGGCGGCAGCTCTCCGGCCACGTCGAGCGCCAGGGAGATGCCCGCCGCGTCGAGTTTCGGACGGGAAACGTCGGCGATACGCGAGAGCACCGGGCCGACGGCAACCGTGGCGCGATTGCCGGGCCGCCTCGAATGATCGAGGACCGTGCGCACGACCGACGCGACTTTGCCGATTTGTTCCTGGACAATCTGAAGGCGACGCGCGGTCTTGGGATCGACCGAGGCGTCCTCTTGCAGCATCTGCACGTAGCCCGAGATCAGATTCAGCGGGGTGCCCACCTGGTGGGCGACGCTAGCGGCCATCTGTCCGACGGCCGCCATCTGCTCGGCGCGGGCGAGCGCCTCACGCAGCGCGAAGACGCGTTGATAGCTCTCGACGAGTTCGTCGTTCCTCAATCGCAGCTCCGCGGTGGCTTCGTTGACGCGCTCCTGCAGCGCCTCGTGAAAGTCCTGGAGGCGGCGCAGCATGTCGTTGAGTCCGTCGGCCACGCTTCCGATCTCGTCGGGCCGCGATCGTTCCACCCGCGCGGTGAAGTCGCCGGCGCCGGCGCGCGTCATCGTGTCGCGGATGAGCGCAATTGGATGATGAATGAACCGCCGTCCGAGCCAGTCGACCAGGAGCGTCAGCAGGACGATGGCTGCCGGAGTGAACCAGAGCGTGACCTGTCTGCCCTTGGTGCGAAGTTGCTGGAGGGCCGCGAGCGAGACCGTGGCGACGGCGGCGGCATGTGAGCCATCAGGCCTGATCAACGGGACCGCGACGACGGCCGTGCCAGGCGCCGCGGTCCCTGAGGTCGTCGTCGCTTCACGAACCGCGCGCACGGCGAGGGCCAGCGCCTCCGGCCTCTCGCCGGTGGACGTGCTCGCCACGACCGCGGGGGTGTCGTCGTTGATCTGGACGATCGTCAACGTCCGCAGGGTCGGCGCCGTGAGCACGAGCTCGTGCAGATCGGCGGACAGCGCCGTGGCGTCGACCGGCTCGCTGCGAAGTTCGTAATCGTCGGCAACCGCCACCGCGGTGAGGCGCGCGGTGTCGAGGAGATCGCGTTCGACGGTTCGCTCGAAGACACCGATCTCGAGAAACGCCTCTATCCCGATTACGACCGCCGTACTCAGCGCGACGAGTAGGGCGAGCTGGAGACGGAGCGAGAGAGTGTTCCGCAATTTTGCCCCGGTGGGGCGCTGCTGCGCAGCTGACACGGCCTCAACGTCCGGCGTAGCAATCGTCGAAGTCATTGTAATCGGGCGCTTTGTTTCATTCTATCGGTGGCCGAGCATGCTGGCACCGGGATTGTGTTCAGGATTGGTGCCCGCCGGGTCGCGGCAATTGGCTGGACTCCCCGGTCGACTCCTCCAGCTGTGATGCTGGCGGGCGCTTTTGAGCGTGTCCTTCTGCCCCCGACGGCCGCTCGATCGAATCCGGAGCACGCGTGCGGCTGACGATCATCCTTCTGGCGATCACCACAACAACTTCGATGCTGATCGTCACCCGTGCGGCCCACCCGCTGGCGGCACCCCACGTGCTGGTCGAGCCCGACAGTTCACCCGCTGAGCAGCCGCCGGAGCGTTCGCTTGTCGGCACTCTCGATCAGGTCGATGCGGCAGCCACGGAGTTCGTGGTGAAGACGACAACCGGCAAGCAGCGGTTCGTCCTTCAGAACGGTGCGACGATTCGCCAGGGATCGAAGACGATCAAGGCCTCCGATCTCGCGTCGCACAAAGGCGAGCGCGTCAAGGTCCGTTACCGGGAGAGCGCCGGCGAGCGCCGGGCCGAGTGGATCGTCGTTGCCTCGCCGCCCTCAGGCAAAGCCAAGACCTCGTTCCACTGAACATCTACGTTAGCGGCTATGATCGTGCGATGCGCATCGCGCTCGTGCAGCAGCATGCCGTCGCCGACAGGTCCGACAACATCCATCGCGGCCTGATCGCCATGGAACGCGCCGCGCGCGACGGCGCGCAGCTCGTCGCGTTTGCGGAACTTGCGTTCGAACTCTTCCACCCGCAGCGTCCCGCATCCTCGCACGTGCGCGATCTCGCCGAGACCGTCCCCGGACCGTTGACCGATCGGATCTCGCAGAAATCGCGTGAGCTTGGCCTCGTCACCATCCTCAACCTGTTCGAGCGTGATGGCGATCGCGCCTACGATTGTTCCCCGGTGATTGACGCCGACGGATCGATCCTCGGCAGAACGCGAATGGTTCACATCACCGACTATCCATGTTTTCACGAGCAGGGGTACTACACACCCGGCGATACCGGTGCGCCGGTCTACCGCACGCAGGCGGGAACGATCGGCGTGGCGATCTGTTATGACCGTCATTATCCTGAGTACATGCGAGCGCTCAAGCTCGCCGGCGCCGATCTCGTCGTCGTGCCGCAGGCCGGCGCGGTGGACGAGTGGCCCGAGGGCCTGTACGAAGGGGAGATGCGGGTCGCCGCGTTTCAGAACGGCTACTTCATCGCGCTGTGCAATCGGGTTGGCGCTGAAGACTGTTTGACGTTTGGCGGCGAATCGTTTGTCTGTGCGCCTGACGGTACCGTGATCGCTCGCGCACCACGGCTCCAGGATTCGATTCTCATGGCCGACATCAATCCGGAACAGGTCAGGTCGTCACACGCCGGTCGATTGTTCATGCAGCACCGGCGGCCGGAGCTTTACGCGCGTTGGTTCAGAACGTCGTGAGGCGATGGCGTGTCGCATCGTTCGTGGCTGCCGCGGCCCTCGTCGTCGCGTGCTCCGGGATCAAGTCGCAGACGAACTCGTTCGCGACCCTGGCCGAAGCACAAGAAGCGGGCGCGATTACCAGCGGCTGGATTCCCGAAGGACTGCCGCCCGGCGCGCACGACCTTCGCGAAGGACACGTGCCCGGCACGCGACACCGGTGGGGACTGTTCGAATACCCGCAGACGGAAGAAGCGACGCTTCGCGGACTGCTGCAACCGGATGAGATCCGTGGAGAGACTGGTCGCAGCGAAGTGCCCGCGCGGATCGAATGGTGGCCGCTGATGCTTCGCGGCCAGCTCGATACCGATCGGCTCGCCACGACCGGCGTGCGCATGTATCGCGCGAAGCAGGGGGACCTGCTGTACGCGGTGAACTGGAACCAGGGCCGCGCCTATTACTGGTCACCGGCGGCTGAATAGTGTGCCTTGTCGTCCGGTTGCGCGCACTGCTATGATTGGGATTCCGTCTAGCGCGGGTGTGCCGGGCCGAGGTAGCTCAGTTGGTAGAGCACGTGACTGAAAATCACGGTGTCGGCGGTTCAATTCCGTCCCTCGGCACCATTTTCTACCTTCGCTCGGCGGGGCCCCTTTAGATTCCCCACCTTCCGCCTCCGCTCAAAGCACGTGGCGAGCTACGGCGTACAGGCTGCTGCGCCGCCAGCCGAAGGCTGTCTCGCCAAGCGCAATCGATCTCCGCGCGAAGGCGGACCAATTCAGCAATCAGCATTCAGCATTTTTGGACTTGTACTTCTGTTCCTGATTTGGTACCTTCACGAAAATGCACAGAACGCTATCGGAAATCGAAAGCGCCGCCGTGACTGCGGTCAGCCAACGTCGTCGTCAGGCGCGCTGGATTCGGTGGGCGGTTGTGTTCTTCAGTTGTGTGCTGCTGCTGGATGCGTTATTCGGCGACCGTGGTCTGGCCCAGAGTATTCGGGCCCGGCAGGAACTTCGCGTCGCTGCTGAAAGCCTCGACCATCTCAAGTCCGAAAACGCGGCCCTCCGCGACGCAGCCCGTCGCCTTCAGGGAGATCCCGCCACGCTCGAAGGAGTCGCCAGGCGGGAACTCGGCCTCATCCGTCCCGGTGAGATTCTGGTCGTCCTGAAAGACCGCCCGTAAGTTTCTGCAACTTACCGTCCGCGCGATCGTATTTGTCAGCGTCTGGTCGATTGCTGACCATGAGCACTCGTGTGTCCTTCTATAAGATTGTGCCGAGCCCATCCGAATGAGCCCTCAATCTTCCGCTCCTCCCAGACGTGCGGCTCGAGACATCATCGAGGCAGTCCTCGAGAACATGCGAACCAACCTCGAGCCGCTCAAATACTCGACGCTTGCCCCGAGCCGCTTCGTCGTGTATCTGCATCCCGAGGAGTACGCGCGCGTCGAGGGCATCGTGCCGGTGCTGGAGGAGCAGACATCCCGCGCGCTGGGTGAGGCGCTCGCAAAGCTCAACAACCGGCCGGTCTACCGCAAATACCTGGACCGGCTGACGGGAGCGCTTCCACCAGTAGAGAACGTGGCGCGCGAGTGGCAGGTCGAATTTCATCCCGACGCGGACGGTGAGCTGGCGCCGGGAGACATTCTGATTCATTCAGAACTGGTATTGCCCTCGGCAGCTGAGGAGATCGGATCGGGTCAGCGCACGCGGCGTATCACGACCGTTCACGTCGGGCAGCGCACAACCAGGCGCGAGGAAACCGTCAGCGCGCCGACGACGGGAGTAGCTGTCGTCCACGCGCTGCTCAAGTACGAGGACAACAGCGGCTCGCATGCCGCCGAGATGGCGAGGGACTCGATCGTCATCGGTCGCGGCGGGATAGCGTATCGGGCGGATGTTCGAATCGATTCCTCCGTCGACGTCTCCCGCGAGCACGCCCGCATTCGCCGCGATCCGCGGACCGGTGCCTTTTTCCTGATCGACCTGAGTACCTTGGGCACGACCGTCAACGGTCAACGCGTACCCAGGGGATACGACGATACGGATGGAACGAAGCGCGAAAACGGCGTCGAGACGCCGCTGACATCCGGATCGCGCATCGGCCTCGCCGACACGGTGTTTCTCCAGTTCGAGATCGCGGGTCGGTCATGACGTGGTTGTTGTGGGGACGATTCGTGATCCTCGCGGTCCTGTTGACGCTGGCGGTCGCCCTGACGTGGGTGGCGGTGGCTGACCGGAAGTGAATGACGCCATGCAAGTCGCTGCGACGTTGAAAGCTGCCGGCGAGAGCCATCCCGGCCTCCAACGCTCGAACAACGAAGATCGCTACCATTGCGATCCGAGTCGCGGCATCTTCATCGTCATTGACGGCGTAGGCGGCCAGGCGGCGGGCGAGAAGGCCGCGGAAACCGCCCTGGCGATGGTGCGTACGCGCCTCGAGCGCGAAACGGGAACGATCGAGGATCGCGTCCGCGAAGCCGTCACGCTCGCCAACAACGAAATCCATCGCCTGGCATCGACGCGCCCCGACTGGCAGGGGATGGCCTGTGTGCTTACGGTCGCCGTCGTGACCGACGGGGAGGTCGTGGTCGGCCACGTAGGCGATACGAGGCTGTACAAGCTCCGCGCAGGCCGAATCGGCAAGCTCACCCGCGATCATTCACCGGTCGGCGAGCGTGAGGATGCCGGCGAATTGAGCGAGCGGGAGGCGATGCAGCATCCTCGCCGCAACGAAGTCTATCGAGACGTCGGCTCGGAGGAACATGAGCCCGACGATCCCCAATTCATCGATCTCTTTCGTGAGCCGCTCGAGCAGGACGCCGCGTTGCTGCTCTGCAGCGATGGCCTGACCGATGCTGTACCGGCGGCCGCAATCGTTGATGTCGTGAACGACTTTGCCGGTCATCCACACGAGATTGTTCGTGGATTGATCGACGCGGCAAACGGTGCGGGTGGCAAGGACAACGTCACCGTGGTGTATGCCGAGGGCGTGCGGTTTGCGGAAGGTGAGGACACTCGCGATCTGCGAGCGCGAAGGAGGAGATCGGCCGCTGCAAACGCGGCGGAGGCGCCCATCCGCTCCGATCGAAACAGCCAGCTCGCGGAGTCAACAGTCAGGCTCAGAACGACAGGCCGATGGCGCATCGCGAGCCTGGTGACACTCCTCCTGGTCGTTGCCGGCTGGGCAGCCTACCTGCAGCGTGATCGTTTGCCTTTCGCGGCACTGGAACGACTCTGGGCGAGCCGTAATACGGAGGGCGCTGCCGGGTCACCGATTGTTCGCGTGGGCCCCGCTGAGTCGATTGCTGCAGCGGTCGCGTCGGCGGCACCGGGTGCCGAAGTGCTCGTCGAACCGGGAGAATACCGCGAGCAGGTTCGGATGAAAAATGGCGTGCGCGTCACGAGCCGTGTCCCTCGCGGAGCAACGTTGCGACTCCCAAGCGGAGCGTCCGAGACAGACGCGGCCGTCGTCGCATTCGACATCAGCAACGCTGCGCTCTCTGGTTTCCGTATTCAAGGTGATGCCGCGACGCCGCTCGGCGCCGGCATCCTGGTCCGCAACTCGACGGTCTCCTTGAGCGATCTCGACATCAGCGGCGCTCATGGCGCGGCAATCGAATACGTCGGAAACGGCGGTGGTTCGCTTGTCGCAGCCGACCTTCACGACAATCCCGGCGCAGCCCTCGTCGTTCGAGCGGGATCGGCTCCCCGTGTCGTCCACAACGCTTTTGCCCGAAACGCGACGTCGGAACGCGCGCCGGGAGCGTTGCTCGTCGAAGCCGGTGCGCGGCCGTTCATCGCAAGCAATACGTTTCACGGCGTCAATCCCGAGTCCATCATCGTGCCACCGGGCATGACGGGCACGAGCGTGCTCCGGGATAACTGGTTCCTCGACGTGCCGGTAGACCGGCCGGCCGCTCAACCGGCGTCAAGGCCGGCCAGGGGAAGACGATGACCACCGTCTTTCAGCGGGTGGGACCCTACGAAATCCTGCGAGAGATCGGCCGCGGCGGAATGGCGGCCGTGTTTTTGGCTGACGACGCGCGCCACGGACGACAAGTGGCGCTGAAGCTCGTTCCCATCGGTGAGGATCGGGAAGCGAAGGAGATCCTCGACGCGGAACGGTGGGGTGCGCGTCTCCAGGCGAAGTTCGCGGAGGCCTGCGCGCTCGTGCCGCGCGTGTACGAAGACGGCGACGAGCCGCCGTACTACTTCATCGCGATGGAGTACGTACGCGGTGAAAACCTGTCCGACATCATTGCACGCGGGCCGGTCGCGGCGTCCGAAGGCGCGCGAATCGGACTTGGGCTGAGTCAATTTCTTCACGCGGCGCACCAGTTCAAAGCGTCGATCGATGGGCGTGAATTCTGGTCGCTCGTCCACGGCGACTTGAAACCGCGGAACGTTCGCATTGCCGAAGACGGATCCATCAAGGTGCTCGATTTCGGCATCGCGAAAGCGTTGTCGGTCAGCCGCAAAGTCACCCGTAATGACTTTGGCAGCATGCCGTATCTGTCGCCCGAGCGTCTCGAGTCGACCGAAGTTGATGCACAAGCAGACTTGTGGGCGCTCGGCGTCATCCTGTACGAGCTTCTCGGCGGCGTGCCGCCGTTCCACGCTCCGGACACTCGCCGGCTGGAGCACGAGATCCGCGCCGGATACGGCAGGCATCCGCTGCCAGACACGTGCCCTGCCGGCCTCCGAGCGATCGTTGGGCGTTTGCTCGCGCCACGACCAGCGGACCGTTATTCGTCAGCGGCGGGAGTGGCGGCCGATCTGGAGTTGTTCCAGGGAGGAAAGGAACCTCAGGCGGTGACGCTCGGGTTTCCAAAGACGGCTGACGACGAGGCGACGCGTCGCACGAAGCCAGCGCCTGCGGTTGACCCTGATGCGACGCGACGGACCGATCGGCCGGTGCGCTCGCAAACAGCCGGTGCCATCAGTCCGGCGACTCGAGCCGCAACGCCAGGGCCAGCCAAAATGTCTGTGGCGGCCAGGGCTGCCCGATCGCATCGCCTTCGCACGGTCCTCATGGTCGCAGCGCTGTTGCTCGTTTTCAACGAGCTTGCGATCGGGTTCCGCGCCGGGCGGCTCGCGGCAACCGCGGACACGCGCGACCTCGAGAACATGGACGACGTCTGGAGTGGATACGACGCGCTGTCGCATCGGAGCTACCTTCGGCTTGGTGTGGTCGGCCTCGAACGCAGCCTGACGACCCGTGTGCGAAGACTGTCAGAACAGGTCATTGCCAACTACCGAAGCACGCTGCCGACGGTTCGCGAGCGTCAGTGGCGCATCGCGCAAAGGAACCTGCAGCAGGCGCTGGTGCTGGCGCCTCACGACGCCACGCTGAGAGCGTCCCTTCGATACTGCGAAGGGCATCTGCATCGGATCGATGGAGAGGCCGAGAAGCAGCGGCACAGGTCGGCCGCCGCCAATCAGCATTTCACCGAAGCCGTCGCTGCATTTCGGGAATCGGCAGAGCTCCGTCGCGACTGGCCGGATCCATTTCTTGGTCTCGCACGAACCTTCATCTACGGGCTCGAGGATATCGACCGTGCCGCCGACGCGCTGAAGCAGGCGCAGAAGCTCGGATACACGGTCGGCGATCGAGAGACCGCGCAGCTTGCCGACGGCTATCGCGCCCGGGGCGACAGCCTGTGGCAGACCGCACGGCAGTTCGCAGACATGCCGCAGGAAGCCGAGTATCTCCAGCGCGCGTCGGACGCATACCACCAGGCGCAGGGATTGTACGAGCGGATTCCCGGCTTCCCCGGAGTTGCTGTCAGCCTTCGGCGAACCCAGCGATCGCTCGATCGGATCGAGCAGCGCTCGGGTGAGAAGTCAATCGAGCAGGAACTCGATGAGTCAGCGGCGGTCCCGGTCGGCCCACAGGACCAGACTCACCCCGATGCCAAGGTGCTGGAATTGAAGATCGGAGCGCCGACGCCGCTGCCGCAGAAGCCGTCGGACCCGGGTAGTCCCGATCGGAACCCCACCCATCCATGGCTGTAACCTACAAGACCGCCGCCGAACGCGACGCGCGCGCGGAGCGTCGTCGGCCCGGATCGGGACTCCTCGTCGAGCCGCTCGAAATCGTGCTGGTGGCGACGTCGCTCTTCGCCGCCGCGCTCCTGTTCGCCACCTACGCCGGCGTTGTCCGCGTTCCGCGCACGGACACGCCCGCCGCGGTCGTCAACCTGAACAGCGTTCTCGAGGCGCAAAGACTGGAAGCGGCGCTCGATCCCGCATTTCCGCTGCCCGCCGACCGTCGTCTGGCGGCGCGCCAGTTGTTTGCGTATCTGTCGGAAACCGACGGGAGCCGCCGGACGCTTGCCAACGTCGGCGCGATTGCGAGAGTGCAGGTCCCCGCGGCCACGATTGACCGTATCCCGAACGCGTCGCTGTTCAGGGAACGGCTCCAACAGGCGCGTACCCGTGCGAAGAGCGACGGGCGTGAACCACCCGATTCGGTGCCGCTCTTGAGCGGTTCCCAATTGAGTGCGGTCAAGCCGGTATTTGTCGTTCGCGATCTCGGAGCAGTTCGCGGATCGCTCATCACCTGGATCGCGCTGTACCTGCTCGGATTTCAACTCGTCTCGATCGTCTGGCGCGTGAGGGGACTCGAGGGCGATCGACTGCTGCTCGTGTGTGCTCACCTGCTCACCGCGCTCGGGTTTGCGGCGATGGTGAGCCGTCCGGATCCCTTGCGCGACTGGCTGCTCTTCGTTCGCTATGCACAAGGCGTCCTCGCGGGCTTGACGCTGATGACGCTCGTTTCGTTCATGAACGTTCGCACCAGCGGCCTGAAGGCGCTCAGCTACGTGCCGCTGGGCGCGGCGTTCGTCCTCTCGATCCTCCTGCTGTCGCCGCTTGGCTCTGGACCGGCCGGCAGCGGCGCCAAGGTCAATCTCGGACCATTCCAACCGATTGAAGTGATCCGGATCTTGCTGGCGCTTTTTCTCGCGGGTTATTTCGCCAGGCACTGGGAACTACTGCGGGCGGTGCGAAGCGATCGAATCGGCGCGTACGATTTGCCGGCATGGCTGAACCTTCCACACGCCAGGTATGCCGTTCCTGTCGTTGTCGGCGTCGCCGCGGCGCTGGCGTTGTTTTTCGGTCAACGCGATCTCGGTCCTGCGCTGATGCTTGCGGTCGTGTTCCTCGCGGTGTACGGCATCGCGCGTGGCACCATCGGCATGGCGCTGGTCGGCGCGCTGTTGCTGGCCGCTGGCTTCTATCTCGGCTATCACCTCAGTATTTCGGCGACCCTCGCCGATCGCGTCCGCATGTGGCGCGCACCGTGGGATAACGTCGCCCGCGGCGGCGATCAAGTCGCGCAGGCGCTCTGGGCGATGGCCACGGGCGCGCAATTCGGCACCGGCGCGGGTCTCGGCGACACGCGTTACTTACCGGCAGGGCACACCGACCTCGTGCTCGCGTCAATCGGCGAAGAGCTCGGGTTTGCCGGACTGCTCGCGGTAGCGCTCATCTACGCCGCCATCGTCGTGCGCGCGCTGAAGACGGCGAGCCGTGCGTCGACCGACTATGGCTTCTTCCTTGCGGTAACGCTGGCGCTGTTTCTGGTGGTGCCGGTGCTGCTCATGATCAGCGGGACGATGGGTCTCGTGCCACTGACGGGCGTGGTGACACCGTTCCTGAGCTTCGGCGGATCGGCGATGGCGGCCAACTTCGCGGCGCTTGGTCTGCTGGCGTCGATTCGATCGGACCGCGAGCCGTCGGCGGATTTGTCAGCCTTTCGCGTGCCGATGCGTTGGCTTGGCGGCGCGCTCGCCTGCGCGGCAACCGCGCTCGTCACGATCGCGGGGGTCACGCAGATTCGCCGTGCCGACGCGCTCGTTGCGAAGCCGCACCTTGGTCTGCAAGCCGACGGCATGCGCCGTTTCCAATACAATCCGCGGCTGCTCGATCTCGTCCGGCGCATACCACGCGGCAGCATCGTCGATCGGAACGGGCTCGCGCTCGCAACCGAGAGTTCGGAACTGGTGCGGAAAGCGGCACCTCTGTACGCGCGAATCGGCGTTCCCGTCGATCCGACATGCGCCGATCGCGCCGCGAGATGCTATCCACTCGGCGGCCGCGCGTTTCACATTCTCGGCGACGCCTCCAGCCGGCGAAACTGGGGTGCTTCCAACACGTCGTACGTCGAGCGCGACAATGAGTCCGCGCTCCGGGGTTTCGACGATCACCAATCCTTGATTCCGCTAGTTGACCAGGACGGCAACCAATCGGCCGCGCTGCGCCGCGACTATCGCGATCTTGTTCCACTGCTACGACACCGGTTCGAGCCGGATGATCCGGCCATGAAGGCGGCGATGAACACGAATCGTGAGCTGAAGCTGACGATCGATGCGCGGCTTCAGGCGCGAACCGCGGCGATCCTTGCAAGCTACGCGCGTCGGTCCGAGAGCGGCCACGCGGCGGCGATTGTGATCGATCCGTCAACTGGCGATTTGCTCGCAAGCGTGAGCTATCCGTGGCCGGCCGAGTCGACGCGCGATGAAGGAGCATCCGCTGACGACGAGGAAGGGGAGACGCTCCTGGATCGCGCCCGTTATGGTCTCTATCCGCCCGGTTCAACGTTCAAACTGCTGACCGCGGCGGCGGCGCTCCGACGCAACGCCGAATCATCCGGTCAAACGTTCACTTGCAGCCGCCTGCCGGACAATCGCGTCGGCGCACGCGTACCCGGATTCGCACGGCCGGTGCGTGATGATGTGATGGATCGCCAGCCGCATGGGACGATCGACATGCATCGAGCGATGGTGGTCTCGTGCAACGCGTACTTCGCGCAACTTGCGACGAAACTTGGTCCGAAAGCGCTGCTCGATGTTGCACAGCCCGCTGAGATTCTGCTCGCGCGCAACAACTCGGTACCGCGCATTCGGGAGACGCTGCCGCAGGTGGGTTACGGCCAGGGTGACGTGCTGGCGTCGCCGCTGAGAATGGCGGCCATTGCGGCGGCAATCGCGTCGGATGGAAATATCAGGGACGTCCGCGTTCGCGCAACCGCGGAACCACCGGCGGCGCATCAATTCCTGGCTCCAGAAATTGCGCGAACGCTGGCCCATTACATGCGCGATGTGGTGCAGGACGGGACTGGACGGAGCCTCAAATCGAGTGCCGTCGCGATTGCCGGCAAGACCGGCACCGCGGAGGTGAGCAACGCGCCGTCGCACTCATGGTTCGTCGGGTTTGCTCCCTACGGACCCGCAAGCCATCGCGTAGCCGTCGCGGTCATTCTCGAGAACGCCGGCTACGGCGGGGCAGGGGCAGCACCGGCGGCCGGAGAGATCATCGAAGCCGCGGCGGCACTGGGCTTGGCGCGATAACAAATTGGTGAATTGGTGAATTGGTGAATTGGTGAATTCGCATCGCGCGGCTACCGCCGCGCTTTCATAGGACGCGCGGCAGCGCGAGCGAAGCCAATTCACCAATTCACTAATTCACCGATCCACCAATTGGAGCGGAGCGACTATGGACATTGCCGGAAAGGCACGCAAGCTCGAACAGCGGATCAGCCGAACGGTTGACGCGGCGGTGGGAGAGTTCATCGCCCAGAGCGGCACGAGCCCGATCGAGATCCTTCACGCCGTGCTCGACGGTGCTGAGGCCGAGATTCAGGACATCGGGCGAGGACGACGGGTCTTTCCATTCAATCGAGTCCGGGTGCACGTGATCGCTGCGCCGGGCGATCGGAAGCTTCGTGCAACAATTGCCGCCGCTGCTGGCGGCCCGCCATCGCTCGCCGACCGAATCGCGGAGCGTCTTCGTTCGGCGGGTTGTGCACTGGACGGCGTGCGGGCGGAAATCGTCTACGCGCGTCGACGCGGTCCGGCGTGGAAGGACGCCGATTTTCACATCGAGTTCGACCGCGCGGAAGCGCCCGTGCAGGTTCCCGCGCAGCAGGCTGCCCCGGACGGAGATCGAATCCGCCTCTCAGTCGTCAAGGGAAGCGCCGGCCAACGAAGCTACGCCTTCGGGCACGGACGCATCGACATGGGCCGGAGCGTGGAGATCGTGGATCAGCGTCAACGACTCCTGCGAACCAATCACGTCGCGTTCAGCGAGGAAGGACCGGACGCGAACCGTACTGTTTCGCGCCGGCACGCGCACATCGAATACAGCGGATCGGATCGGTGCTACCGGATTTGGGACGACCGCAGTGCGCACGGCACGAGTGTCATTCGCGACGGCCGGACGATCAAGGTGCCGGCCGGGGCACGCGGCATCAAGCTGCAGCCGAACGACGAGATCGCGCTCGGCCACGCAAGGCTGCGGGTGACGATGGAGAAGGTGAAATGCTGAATTCTGAATGCTGAATGCTGAATCAATCCCGGGTGGCCATTCAGCATTCAGCCTTCAGCATTCCCTAGACTCCGGCGCCTGCCAGTTCGACGTCCTTGGCATCCTTGACCAGCCCGAGCTCGCGGCGCACGCGATCCTCGATCGTCTGGGTGATGGCCGGGTTGTCCTTCATGAACTGCTTGACGTTCTCGCGACCCTGACCGAGGCGTTCACCGCCGAAGGCGAACCACGTTCCGCTCTTCTCGACAATCTTTCGATCGACGGCCAGATCCAGCAGGTCGCCTTCCTTGGAGATCCCCTCACCGTACATGACGTCGAACTCGGCTTCGCGGAACGGTGGGGCGACCTTGTTCTTCACGACCTTGACCCGGGTGCGGCCGCCGACGACCTGGTCGCCGTCCTTGATCGCGCCGATGCGCCTGATGTCGATCCGCACCGACGCGTAGAACTTCAGCGCGCGGCCGCCGGTGGTTGTTTCGGGATTGCCAAACATGACGCCGATCTTCTCGCGCAGCTGGTTGATGAAGATCAGGCTGGTCTTCGACTTGGAGACGATGCCGGTGAGCTTGCGGAGCGCTTGCGACATCAGCCGCGCCTGAAGCCCCATCTGCGCCTCGCCCATTTCTCCTTCGATTTCCGCGCGAGGCACGAGCGCGGCGACCGAGTCCACGACCACGACGTCGACTGCGCCCGAGCGCACGAGCACTTCCACGATTTCGAGCGCCTGCTCGCCGTTATCGGGCTGCGACACGAGCAAATTGTCGAGATCGACGCCGAGCTTCGCCGCATACTGGGAATCGAGCGCATGTTCGGCATCGACGAACGCCGCCATGCCGCCAAGCTTCTGCGCCTGCGCGATCACCTGCAAGGCGAGCGTGGTCTTGCCGGAGGATTCAGGACCGAAGATTTCGACGACGCGGCCACGGGGCAGGCCGCCGATGCCCAGCGCGTAATCGAGGCTCACCGCCCCGGTGGAAATCGCGGGAATGGTATAGCCCGCGTCCTTCTGGCCCAGGCGCATAATCGAGCCCTTGCCGAACTGCTTTTCGATCTGGCCGACGGCCATCTCGATGGCCTTCAGACGCTCGCGGTCGTTTCGATCTTCTGCTGGGGGCATAGCGGTGACGCTCCTCACGTGAAATGTTCGTCTGTTCCATCCCATCCTGCGGCATGGCAGTGACAGGGAAGGTCACGGCCCAAGTGGCCATGAGAGATGGAGCGGGTGCATTCTAGGTGCGTGCCGAGGCGAAAGTCAAGCGAAAATTTGTAAACTCGTATTGGCTATGTAGCCGAAAATCAATATGTTACTGAGTCTATAGACTTTCGCCTGTCGACACCGATCGGCGCGTTTTTTTCACCGCGTATAGACTCGCACCCGCGCAGAAAACGCGCCGTCATGATAGCGACAACCGATTCCAATGCCTTCACCCATCGCCCACGCGATCGCCGGCGTCACCGCGGGCTGGCTTGTCGACCCGCCGCCCATCGGCAATAACCGGCGAATTCTCCTCTACGCAGGGATGGGCGCGGCTGCGGATCTCGACCTGCTGTTCGGCGCGCACAGCGGCCCGACGCATGGACTGGGAGCCGCGATCATCGTCGGAATCGCCACCTGGCTCGTGCTGAAGATGCGGGGATCGTCACTGGGGGCGAGGACCGCATGCGCGAGCGCGATCGCCTACGCTACGCATACGCTCCTCGATTGGCTGGGAACCGACTCGTCGCCGCCGATCGGCATCATGGCACTCTGGCCATTCAGCCGCGGCTACTACGAGTCGCCGTGGCACGTCTTCATGGCGATCTCGCGCCGCTACTGGTTGCCCGAGTTCTGGACCTTCAATATGTACGCGCTCGGACGCGAGTTGCTGATCCTCGTCCCGATTGCGATGGCGGTGTTGGCCAAGCGCCGGAGGCCGGCCGCGTCTACCGTCGCTTGAGCAGCATTTCCAGTCCGGCCTTGTCGACGGCGCGCAGGATGGCTTCCTCCGGCGTGACCAGTCCCTTCCTGACCAGATCCGCAAGCGCGTCGTTCAACGACACCATCCCCTGAGCGCGGCCGACCTGCATCATCGATGGAATCTGGAAGGTCTTGCCCTCGCGTATGAGGTTGCTGATGGCGCCGTTGGTCATGAGCACCTCGAGCGCCGCGACCCGTCCCCCGCCGACTTTCCGGCACAGCGTCTGCGCGATGACGCCGCGCAGCGACTCCGACAGCATCACCCGGATCTGTGCCTGTCGGTCGGCAGGGAACTGGTCGATCACGCGATCGACCGTGGAGGCAGCCGTCGTCGTATGCAGGGTGCCGAACACGAGATGGCCGGTCTCCGCGGTCTCGATCGCGATCGCAATCGTCTCGAGGTCGCGCAGCTCGCCGACGAGCAGCACGTCGGGATCCTCGCGGAGCGCCGCGCGGAGCGCGTCTTTGAACGATCGCGTGTGGTTGTGCACCTCGCGCTGATTGATCAGGCACTTCTGGTTTTGGTGCACGAATTCAATCGGGTCTTCAATCGTGATGATGTGATCGGTCCGGTTCCGGTTGACGTAGTCGATCATCGCGCAGAGCGTCGTCGACTTCCCGGAGCCTGTCGGCCCGGTCACCAGGACGAGTCCTTTCGTGAGCTTGCACAGGTCGAGCACGTGCGGCGACAGTCCGAGCTGTTCGGCCGTCAGGATCTGTGACGGGATGACGCGAAAAACGGCGCCGACGCCCTGGCGGTCCATGAACACGTTGGCACGGAACCGCGCCAGCGCTGAGATCTCGTAGGCGAAATCGGTGTCGTGCCGCGCTTCGAATTCGGCCTGATTCGAGGCGGGCATTATCTCTTTGAGGAGCGTCAGGATCATCTCGGACGAGAGAGGGCCGGCCGCGTCATGCAGCCGTCGCATCTCGCCGTCCTTGCGGACCAGCGGCGCGACATTGGCGCTGATATGAAGGTCCGACGCCTTCAGTTCGCACATGCGCCGGAACATCGAGTTGATCGCGGGCTCGCGCCGTATGACCGGTGCCGCCCCTCCCGCAGCGTCATCGGGCGCGGGTCGTGACGTGGCGTCAGGAGCATCGATTGTGGACGTGAAGTTGTCGTGTTGGGTCTCGGTGGCCGTGGTCAGCATTGAGACAGGCCTATCGCAAGCGGTATGCCCGCCGAAATGGCTGGAATTTCTTCGAAAACGGCGCTTGGCCGACGTGGCATTGGACCGAGATTGTCCTGTTCTCGCACACCGCTTGCGGGTTTTCGTGATTGCTCGCTGCGCGACGGTTCGGCGGGATCCTTCATCTGCCGTTCCTGGCGACGACATGGGCCGCGCGCGTCGAGCCTTCATCGTGGTCGCTGTGATGTGCGCTTCTATTGCCGCGCAGAAGTCCGCATCCTCCTCGTCGTCTTATCCCAAGATCATCGACCGGCATCATCGCGTCGAGGTGAAGCTCAAGGTGAAGGCGGGGAAGGTGACCGCGCGACGAGGGTACTTCGCCGAGTGAGAGTCTGGTGAATTGGAGAGTCGTTGAATTGGTGAATTGGCGAATTCACCGATTCACCGATTCACCGATTCACAATCTCGCTTACTGGTATTCGTAGAACCCCCGCCCACTCTTCTTGCCCAGCTGTCCCGCTGCGACCATGCGGCGCAGCAGAGGGCAGGGGCGATACTTCGGATCGCCGAGACCGTCGTGCAGCACCTTCATGATCGCCAGGCAGACGTCGAGGCCGATGAAATCCGCCAGCGCGAGTGGCCCCATCGGGTGATTCATTCCGAGCTTCATGACGGCATCAATCGCCTGTGGAGTTCCCACGCCTTCCATCAGCGCAAAGATAGCCTCGTTGATCATCGGCATCAGGATGCGGTTGGCGATGAAGCCTGGATAGTCGGCCGCTTCAATCCCCGTCTTGCCCAGCTCCATGCACAACTCGGCGGCGGTCAGCATCGACTCGGCTGACGTCGACTGCCCGCGAATCAATTCGACCAGCGCCATCAGCGGCACCGGGTTCATGAAGTGCATCCCGAGCACCTTGTCGGGCCGCTTCGTCGCCGCGCCCAGCGTGGTGATCGAGATGGACGACGTGTTGGATGAGAGGATGACGTGAGGGCGAGTCAGCGTGTCGAGGCGCGAGAAGAGCGCGCGCTTCGTGTCCTCGTGCTCGACGATGGCCTCGACGATGTAGTCGGCGTTGGCGAGCGTGTCGAT
>Ga0207701_10002494_pt1 | contig 19024 bp, 20 predicted proteins | sample KBSSwiSSwithPhiX_FD_184294 | JGI IMG/M metagenome (GOLD analysis project Ga0207701, IMG submission 184294) | Switchgrass rhizosphere bulk soil microbial communities from Kellogg Biological Station, Michigan, USA, with PhiX - S5 (SPAdes) (version 2) | ecosystem: Environmental > Terrestrial >... | reverse complement strand
AGGCGAGCGGCGCGACTGTCGTCGAGGGAAGGAAGGTTACGGAGGGAAACCGTGGGTTTCTCTCTGTTCGTGAGCGCCGAGGCCCGAGCCTTTCAGGCGAGCGGCGCGACTATCCCAGATACCGGGTCGGTAAGCGCCGTTCGATCACGCGTCTTCCGACGCGTGTAAGGCGGTAGCCGCGGGCGCGTGGCCGGCTCGAGACGACGTTGGCCAGACGATCGCCGATGAAGTGCAGGGCGACCCCGTCGTCTGCCGCGAGGCCGTCCGCGATTTTCCCTGTCGCGACCATCTTGCGATAGCCTGGACGGCGCTCCGGTTCGCTGTCGAAATGGGGGCAATTGCTGCCGGCGAGGAATCCGAGGCAGCCGAGCACGGTGAGCGAACCCGCGATCGAGTCCGTCACACCCTGCTCGAACCAGCAGATCGATCCTGCGCTTCCGCCACCGAGCACGACGCCGCGTTCCCATGCGTTGCGCAGATAGCGATCAAGGCCCCAGTCGCGCCACACCGCAAGCATGCTGCGCGTGTTGCCGCCGCCAACGAAGATGGCATCCTGTTCGAGGATCAGCGATTCGAGATCACGCGGTGTGCGCGCGAAAAACGCGAGGTGTGCAGGCTTGCAATCGAACTGGCTGAAGCCCGCGTAAAAGCGCAGGCGCCCGGCTTCGGCATCGCCCGTCGCGGTGCCGATATACAGCACTTTCGGTTTTCTGCGTCCTGTGAGCTCGAGAAAATAGTTGACGAGACGCAGGTTGTCCAATTCTGCCGGCAATGCCATGCCGCCAATTGCGAGAATCTGAGGCTGTTTCGCCACTCGGGTTCCTTACGACTCGATCTTCACGTTAGCAGCCTTGATGACCTTGCCCCATTTCGCGACCTCTTCGCGCAGAAACTGCGTGAACGCCTCCGGGGTCGTTCCGGCCGGGTCGATACCGAGCGCCATGAAGCGTTCCCGCAACTCCGGTTTATGCACGGCGACTTGCATTTCCTTGCTCAACACGGCCACGGCATCACGCGGCGTGCCGGCCGGCGCGAGAATCCCCACCCATGTGCCGCCAACGACGCTGATGCCGGATTCGATGAGCGTCGGGAGCTCCGGCGCGATTGCGACGCGTTTTTCGGATGCCATTGCAAGCGCGCGAATCTTGCCGGCGCGCGCATGCGGAAGCATCGAGCCGGGCGTATCCATCATCATCGCCACCTGACCACCCGTCAGATCGAGCAGCGCGGGTTGCGTGCCCTTGTAAGGTACGTGGACCATTCTGATGCCGGTCGTCAGCATCAGCAGTTCGGTCGTCAGGTGAGCGGCCGCGCCGACGCCGCTCGACGCGAACGTGAGCTCGCCCGGCTTTGCCTTGGCGAGGTCGATGAGCTCTTTGGGCGTCTTCACCGGAAGCGAGTTGGTCACACAAACGATCAGAGGTGCAGTGACGAGCAGCGAAACGGGGGCGAAGCTCTTGATCGCGTCGTAAGGGAGCTTGGGGTATAGCGTCTGGTTTGCCGCATGCGCGGCGATCACCGAAGCGAGCGTGTAGCCGTCCGGGATCGACTTCGCGACGATCTCGGCGCCGACGATGCTGTTCGCGCCCGGGCGGTTGTCCACGATAATGTTCTGCCCGAGTGGCTTGGCGACTTCCTGCATGACCATGCGCGTTGCGACGTCCGTGATGCCGCCGGGGGTGTAGGGCACGACGACACGGATCGGGCGCGCCGGATACTTGCCCTGCGCGGACACCGGGCCGCATACCCACCCGAGAAGCACACTGCCGGAGACTGCCACGGCGGTCGCAAGAAATCCCCTCCAGCGCAGGTAGATCACGGCTCCTCCATGCAGGACGATTGGCGTTTCGGCTATTCTATCCGGCGCATGAACACGGTTTCGTTCGTGGTGCTGCGTGCCTTGGCGGACGGCGCTTTTCACTCCGGCACCCAACTCGCGCAGACGCTGGGCGTAACGCGCGGCACCGTCTGGAACAGCGTGCGCGAACTGGAGAGCACGGGCCTCGCAATCTATCGCGTGCGTGGCCGCGGCTATCGGCTTGCCGCTCCCGTCTCGATGCTCGATCGCGCAGCCATCCTCTCCCATGCAGGTGCGCATGCGGCTCGGTTCCAAGTCGAAATCTGCGACGTGATCGATTCGACCAACACGCGTCTCATGCAGCGTGCGGCTGCGGGTGCACCGAGCGGAACCGTGCTTGCTTGCGAACTGCAGCTTGGCGGACGCGGAAGAATGGGCCGCGTGTGGCAGTCGGAACTGGCAGGCGCGCTCACCTTTTCGGTGCTCTGGCGCTTCGATCAGGGCGCCAGCGCACTCGCCGGGTTGAGCCTTGCCGTCGCGGTCGCGCTCGTGCGCGCGCTGGCGAAGCTCGGTGTGACAAACGTCGAGCTCAAGTGGCCGAACGACGTACTCGCGAACGGGGCGAAGCTCGCCGGCATTCTCATCGAAATGCAGGGCGATGCGCTGGGTCCGAGCACGGTCGTGATCGGAATCGGCCTGAACGTAAGTCTCTCGCCGGCCACGCGCTCCAAGATCGGACAGCCAGCGGCCGATCTCTCCACGTTGTGCGATACAGTCCCGGACCGGAGCAGGGTGCTCGGAACGGTCCTCGCCGAGCTTGCCGTCGTACTGGATGTGTTTACCGAACGCGGCTTTGCAGCGTTGAGATCGGAGTGGACGCGCGCGCATGCCTATCAGGACGAGCACGTTGTGATCAGGCTTCCTTCGGGATTCACCGAGCAGGGCATCGCGCGCGGGGTCGCCGACGACGGGGCATTGCTCGTGGAGACGGGCGGCGCTATCCGGCATGTACACAGCGCAGAGGTCCAGGTGCGCCGAAGCGGCAGTGCGGAGCTGCAGGCACGAGACAAACCCGCGCGGAGGCCCATCTGAAACTGCTGGTCCTCGACGCCGGCAATACCCGCATCAAATGGGGTGTCCACGCGGAGAGCGACTGGCTTGCGCAGGGCGCGCTGGCTACGACAGAGACCGCGCGCCTCGCGGAAGTTTCTGCTCAGGCCGGCAGCGTCGATCGGATTGTCGCGGCGAACGTGGCCGGTGAGACGGTGGCCGAACGCATCCGGCAGGTGCTCGGTGCAGAGCCCCTATGGGTGAGCGCGCGCGCCGAGCAGTGCGGCGTGCGCAGCGGCTATGCCTGTCCCACCCAGCTTGGCGCTGATCGCTGGGCCGCGTTGATCGCTGCGCGCGAGCTTGCAGGCGCGGCCTGTATCGTGGTCAACGCCGGCACGACGATGACGGTGGACGCACTCTCCGCCGACTTCATCTTCCTGGGAGGATTCATCGTCGCCGGATTCGAGCTCATGCGGCAGGCATTGACGCGCAACACAGCGCAACTTGCGCTTCAGGCCGGGTCGTTTGCCTTTTTCCCCGACAATACCGGGGATGCAATTGTCAGCGGCGCGACCAACGCGATGGTCGGCGCGGTGGAGCGAATGGTGAGTTACATGCGACAGACGGGGGAAGATGACCCGGTGGTGCTCGTGTCAGGCGGCGACGCGCAGCGTCTGGTCGGGCAGCTGAAAGGTCAGATACGCCTGGTTGACAATCTGGTTCTCGAAGGCGTGTTACGGATCGGTCTCGCCCATGACTGAACGCAGCGTTACGCGCCTGCGCGTGGTGTTCTTCGTGTTGCTGATCGCGAATGTGTTTGCGTTGGCGTATATCGTGTTCAGGAGCGATCCGCACACTGTGGCTCGGACGCGCATCGAAGAGGTTCAGATCCGGCCGGAACGCATGAAGTTGCTGGATGCGGCGACGCGCGGCGGTGGGCAGGTCGAAGACGCGGCAAAGGCCGGCAAAGCGCAACGCTGAGTGCTCCGCCGCGCCGGATGCCAGCGGTCGAAATCGCGCTCCGCTCAGCCGCGAATCCTCCCCAGAAGGGCCGTCGTGGAGCGCTCGTGCTCGAATGCTATCGAATGCACGGTGCCGCCCCACGATCTGACCTCGGCGGCGCCCACGATCTCGGGAATCCGCCAGTCGCCGCCCTTGACGAGCACGTCCGGCCTCACCCTGAGAATCGTGGCGAGCGGCGTGTCTTCGTCGAAAAACGTGACGAGCGATATCGCCTCCAGCGCAGCGAGCACCGCCATGCGGTCCTCGAGCGCGTTCAGGGGACGGTCGGTTCCCTTGCCGAGGCGCCGCACGGATTCGTCAGCGTTGACGGCGACCATGAGCGTCGCGCCAAGCGCGCGTGCGCGCGCGAGATACGTTACGTGCCCGCGATGCAGGATGTCGAAGACGCCGTTCGTAAAGACGAGCGGCCGCGCGAGTGCGGCGACGCGGGCCGGCAGTTCCGCCGGACTGCAGATCTTCGACTCGAAATCAGGCGCCGTGGCTGACGTGCGATCCCCGGCAGTCATTTGCAGCGCTTTTCGCGCGGCTACTGCTTGTCCTGGTTGACCTGTGCTTCCTTAGGTTCCTGGATCTCGAATACCCGGACGACGCGCTGCACGCCCGCCGTGGTGCGAGCGAGCGCGGTGGCATCGTCCGCCTCCTTGCGATTGACGAGACCCATCAGGTAGACGGTCTTGGCCTCGGTCACGACCTTCACGTGGATCGCATTGAACTTGCCTGCATCCACGAAGCGCGACTTGACCTTGCTGGTGATCAGTGTGTCGTTACTGCGCTCGGAAAGCGGCGTAATAGGAGCGATCTTGATCTCGTTATACACGCCGCGCACGTCTTTGTTGCTGCGCGCGACCTTTTCCACGTCCGCTTTAACCTGCTCGTCCGCCACTTCTCCGGTGAGCAGCACCATGCGGTTGTAGGAAGTCGTGTTCACATGCGCGCCCACGAACTTGCCGTGGATCGTGTTCGCAATGTTGAACTCGATGTCCTGATCCTGGGCAAGGACGGGTGGGGGCCGCCGTTCTTCCGCGATCAAGTACCCGCCGGCTGCCACGCTGCCGATGGCGACCGCGGCGCAGCCTTGGAGAAGCGCAAGTGAGACGAGCACGGCAAACGTAAAGATATAACGCATTTACTGGACTCCAAGGAGAAGACAATCGATTGCGTCGCAGATGCAATGCAGCGTAAGCAGATGCACTTCCTGTATGCGCGCCGTGCTGGTCGCCGGCACGCAAATGTGAATGTCCTCGGGCGCGAGTACTTCCGCCAGCTTCCCGCCGTTGCGGCCTGTCAGCGCAACGACGCTCATCCCGGCCTCATGAGCTGCTTCGACCGCCGCGATGAGATTGCGCGAGTTGCCGCTGGTCGTGATGGCGAGCAGTACGTCGTTCGCATGGCCAAGCCCGCGCACCTGCTTCGAGAACACTTGTTCGAAATCGTAATCGTTGGCGATCGAAGTGAGCGTCGAGGAATCCGTCGTGAGCGCGATCGCCGGTAAAGACGGACGTTCCATCTCGAAGCGGTTCAGCAGCTCCGAAGAGAAGTGCTGCGAGTCGGCCGCGGAGCCACCATTGCCACACGCCAGAATCTTGCCGTCGCGCTTCAAGGACTGGACCATACGCTCGGCTGCTTGCGCGATCGGTCCCGCGAGCGCATCCATGCTCTGGAGCTTCAGGTGAGCGCTTTCGGAGAAGTTCTCGCTGATGCGGCTGATCAAATCCATGCGCGTATTGTACCAATTACGCTCCGAACGCGTTCCGGACCCATTGAATGCGTGGTGGAGCACCCTCGATGAGCAGCGCGTCGAAGCGACACGCCGGCATCGTTTTCTGCCGTGACAGATAGTGGCGCGCCGCGTTGATCAGCCGGGCTCGTTTACGCGCCGTGATGCTGGCCGCGGCGCCTCCGAATGCCGAGGAGGAGCGCTGTCGAACCTCGACGAAAACCGTGGTGCCGCGTTCGACTGCGACCAGATCGATTTCGCCGAGTCGGCAGCGATAATTGCGCGCGATGATTTCGAGCCCGTGCTTCTGCAGGAACGTCGCGGCGAGTTCTTCGGCGGCAACCCCCAGCCGGTTCACGAACTGCTTTCGACGCTGTGAGTGCCGCCGTATAGTAGCTGTCGAGCGATAAGCGGGAAGCGGGGACGATGGAGAGCGCGGCGGGTCATTGTGTCGAGGACGCCAAGACCGAACGTGAGGCGAAAGCGACATTATATGTAGTGGCAACGCCCATCGGTAATCTCAAGGACGTGACGCTGCGCGCCCTGGACGTCTTGAGGGAAGTCGACGCGATCGCGGCCGAAGACACCCGAATCACCGCGAGGCTGCTCACGCATTACGGCATTGCCACGAGAAAGGTGTTCGCGCTTCACGAGCACAACGAACAACGCACGGCACCCCGCGTGGTCGAGATGCTCGAGTCCGGTCGCTCGATCGCGCTTACGACCGATGCCGGGACGCCCGCGTTTTCCGATCCCGGTGCACGGCTCGTCGCCGCCGTGCGTGCAGCCGGTCATCCGGTGGTGCCGATCCCGGGCCCCAACGCAGTAGCGGCGGCGCTGTCGGCGAGCGGTCTGCCGGGGCCACAGTTCCTGTTCTATGGTTTCCTGCCGGCAAAGGCGGGCGAGCGACACAAAGTACTGGAAGAGCTGAGGGCATCGCCGTACATGCTCGTCTTCTACGAGGCGCCGCACCGTGTCGCGGAAACCGTGAGCGAACTCGCCGCGGTGCTCGGTCCAGCGCGACGCATCGTCATTGCTCGCGAGTTGACGAAGCTCTTCGAGACGATACACATGTGCGGGCTTGCCGAAGCGCACGCATGGCTGTCTGCGCATGCCGATCGGACCCGGGGCGAATTCGTGCTCATCGTCGAGGGCAGCGCTGTTCGACCGGACGCGGAAGGCGAGCGCGTGCGACGGACGCTGGCCGTGCTGCTCGAAGAGTTGCCGGTGAAGCAGGCAGCGGCATTGGCGGCGAAGATTACCGGCGCGCGCAAGAACGAGCTCTACGATCTTGCGCTCGAAGAAAAGCGGCGGCGCACGGAGCGCTAGTCTCGGAGCGTGCCGCACTCGCAATCCGGCACGCGACGGAAGAACCGTTGCCCAGTCAAACGATGTTAAGCTTGCGCGCTGATCGGGTCCGGCTTGTCGGGGTGACGAGAGCCGACGTTCGTCCCGGACCCGGCGCCTTCTGTAGTCGCCTGCTCGGCAATTCGCGGCAATGGAGCGTCTGACACTCATTCGGCCGGACGATTGGCACGTGCACCTGCGTGACGGCGAGCACATGCGCGCCGTGCTGGCGGACACAGCGCGACGCTTTGCCCGCGCGATCGTGATGCCGAATCTGCGGCCGCCGATCACGACGACCGAAGCCGCGCTTGCGTATCGCGATCGCATCGTTGCCGCGTTGCCCGGGGATGCGCGCTTCGAGCCGTTGATGACGCTCTACCTGACGGACAACACGCAACCGCAGGAGATCGCGAAAGCGCGCGCAAGCGGTGCCGTGTACGCCGTCAAGTACTATCCGGCAGGCGCCACCACGAACTCGGACTCCGGCGTCACGGACCTTGCGCGCTGCTACCCGGTATTCGAAGCGATGAGCGAGTGCGGCATGCCGCTGCTCGTCCACGGTGAAGTGACCGACCCCGCGGTGGACATATTCGACCGCGAACGGGTGTTCCTCGAGCGCGTGCTGGATCCCCTCGCCAGCCGCTTCCCGACACTGCGCATCGTCCTGGAGCACATCACGACGCGGGAAGCCGCGCAGTTCGTGGCGGCGGCGCCGCCGAACATCGCCGCGACGATCACGGCGCATCATCTCCTGCTCAACCGGAATGCGCTCTTTGCCGGAGGCGTGCGGCCGCATCACTACTGCCTGCCGGTCGTGAAACGCGAAGTGCACCGGGAGGCGCTCGTCGCCGCCGCGACCGGTGGCAATCCGAAGTTCTTCCTCGGCACCGACAGCGCGCCTCACGCGCGCGATACGAAGGAAGCGTCCTGCGGGTGTGCCGGCATCTACACCGCGCACGCGGCGATCGAACTTTACGCCGAGGCATTCGAGAATGTCGGTGCGCTGCACCGCCTGGAGGATTTCGCGAATCGGTACGGGGCCGATTTCTACGGCCTGCGCTATAACACCGATCGCATCACACTCGAAAAAAAGCCGATGCATGTTCCGGCCGAGCTGCCGTTCGGCGGCGAGACCGTCGTGCCGTTCCGGGCAGGCGAGAGCGTGTCCTGGCGCATTGTTTAAGTGAGTCTGCTGCGATCGGCGGCGGAGGCGGTGTCCGCGAGCGCAACGGGTGAGTCGGCGGCTGCTCACCGCCCCCGCGATCCCACGCTGCCACCGGGCGATCTGTGGTTGTTTGCGTACGGGTCGCTCATGTGGAATCCGGAATTCGAATTCGTACGCTCCGCACCGGCGATGCTGCATGGCTACCACCGCGCGTTCTGTATCTATTCGAAACGCTATCGCGGCACGCCCGATCGTCCGGGACTCGTGCTCGGGCTGGATCGTGGCGGCTGCTGCCGGGGCGTGGCGTTTCTCGTTGCCGAGGGCGCGGTTGCGAACGTCCTCACGATCCTGTGGGAACGCGAAATGGCGGACCTCGTCTACCACCCGCGCGTGGTGCCGCTTGCGGTGGAGAACATGCGTGTCAAAGCGCTCACATTCGTCGCCGATCGCGCGCATGAAGGTTATTGCGGGCGCCTGGAACTGGCCGAAGTCGCGCGCACGATTGCCGAGGGCAACGGCGCTCGCGGTCCCAACGCCGATTATCTTTTCAATACGCTGCGGCACCTTGCGGCGCTCGGCATACGCGAACGGAACCTCGACGTTCTCAGCCGCGCCGTGCAGGCGCTACAGAAGCCCCGCGAACCGCTATAAGAAACTCAGGCGCCGAACAAACGGCCGCATTTGGCCATCGCGGTAGCGATAAACGAAGGAGGAGGGTAACGGGAGGAACCTCGGTTCCTTCTGTTCGTATCCCACCGCCCTGCGGCCCGTGACGCCGTTACGGAAACGCAGGTATCGTCGGTTCGAACCCTCTGGATGCCGCTTCCGGATGACGGCTCGTTACGAGATCGCAGATCTCCTGAACGCGCCGCATGGGGACGTCGACCATCATCAGCACCTTGCCCCGATCGATTTCCGACTGGAACGACTTCAGGCGCGAGTTCGGAACCGAGCTGGCCACCAGACTGGAAGCCCACGCGCCGAAAAACGCGCCGCCGAGCGCGGTCACAAGCACGGTGAAGAGCTTCAGCGTGACGCCTTCGGGCGGGAAAAGTACGAGTAACGCGCCTGCCGCAGCGCCGACTATGGCGCCGATCGCAACGCCCAGTTGTGCGCCGTGCACGACGTCGGTCTTTTGCAGCACATTGCATTCGGGCAACTCGGGGGGCAGTGTGCCCCGCTGACCCAGAAAGTGGATGTGCTTGCACTCGATTCTCGCGAGAAGCATCTCATTCAGCATCTCGCGCGCGCTTTGAATATCGGGAAGAACGAAGTAGAGCCTACGCCGCATAAGCATGAAACCCTCCTTCAGCCGGACAGAATGCCGGCTCGAAGCGACAACTCTAAACCTGACGCGAGGGGCTGGGAACCATTCTCGACCTTGCCGGTAGAATACAGATGAAGCTGGCCAGGCAGCCGCTGCACATGGATGGCAAACCCGCGTTAACGCGCGGGCTCATGGGCAGAGGAAAGTCCGGGCTCCAGAGGGTACGGTAGCGGGTAACACCCGTCCGCCGAGACGCTGCGGTTTTGCTCCCGCGAGGCAGCAAAGTCCGCGTCGCCGAAGGCGAGGAACAGGGCCACAGAGACGAGTCCTGGTGCGCCATCGAGGCGGCGGAAACGCCCCCTTGTCCGACGTCCAGGGGTGAAACGCGGCAACCTCTACCGGGAGCAACACCAAATAGGCGAGCGATGACGCGACCCGCCGAGCTCGCGGGTAGGTGGCTAGAGGCCTGAAGCGATTCAGGTCCCAGAGGAATGGCTGTCCACGACAGAACCCGGCTTATCGGCCAGCTTCATCTTCTTTTTTGCTCGTGACGCAGCCGTGCAGCGTCGGTCCCAGGGCGCCGGTGGGTGAGTACTCACCCACCGCTTTGTCGCTGATTCCCTTCGGAAATCCATGTGCAGTACTTAACGCTTAACTTTAAGTACCCGGCCTATGCTCATGGTTACACGCCCATCGAGAGCGCCGGCTTTCGTCTAAGGTACCACCTCGGAGTGCAATCTTAAGTCGTTGTCATAGCTGGAAAAAAAGCTCCCGGAGCGCTTGACCGCCTGCGTCCCTTTCAATATAGTGGGAAGAAGTGGTAGAAAGTGGGAGAAGCGCCGTTTCCAAGTGGGAGGAGGCGCCGCCGGTCCCTGAAGCGAGAGGGAGCGCGTGTTCCGCGGAACTTCGCTGTTAAATCTGGATGTTAAGGGCCGCCTGGCGGTCCCTGCGAAGCACCGGGATGCGCTGCTCGAGCGTTGTGGCGGCCATCTGGTCATCACGGCAGATGCCGATCGCTGCCTCCTCGTATACCCGCTGCCCGATTGGGAGCTCATTCAGGAACGGCTCGAGGGGGTCTCGAACCTCGACCCCCGTGTCCGCGATTTGCAGCGACAGTTGATCGGATATGCGGCGGACGTGGACATGGATGGGGCCGGGCGCGTGCTGATCTCTCCCGCTCTGCGGGAATTCGCCCAGTTGGACAAGGCCGTCGTTCTGGTCGGACAAGGCAAGAAGTTCGAGCTCTGGAGCAAGGACGGCTGGGAGCAACGAAGGGAGCAAATGCGTCCGCTTACCGCGGGTGAACTGCCGCCCGAGCTCACTGGGTTTTCGGTGTGACTGCCGATCACGCTCACGACACTGTCCTGCTGCACGAGGCCATCGATTGCCTCAACGTCAAGCCATGCGGCGTTTACGTGGATTGTACGTTCGGGCGCGGCGGTCATAGCCGCGTGCTGCTTGCCCGACTCGGGCCGCGCGGACGCCTGGTCGCGCTCGATCGCGACCCCCAGGCGATCGCTGCCGGCGAAAGCCTGCGCGATCCGCGTCTCACGCTCGTGCGCGGCAGGTTCGGTGAGCTTGCCCGCCAACTTTCCAGCGTCGGCGTTGCGCGCGTGCACGGGATCCTGCTGGACCTCGGCGTCTCGTCGCCGCAGCTCGAACAGGCAGAGCGCGGCTTCAGCTTCAGGCGCGACGCGCCGCTCGATATGCGCATGGACCCGACGACCGGGCAGACCGCCGCGCAATGGCTGGCGAATGCCAGCGAATCCGAAATCCGGGAGGTGATCAGAACCTATGGTGAAGAACGGTTTGCTAAACAGATTGCAGCATCGATTGTTGCGGCAAGACAGGGAGGGCCCCTCCGCACCACAGGACAACTGGCCACGCTCGTGGCAGAAGCCGTTCCCACGCGCGAGCCACGTCAGGATCCGGCGACGCGCACGTTTCAAGCTGTACGGATTCACGTCAATCAGGAGCTCGAGGAGCTCTCGTTAGTCCTGCCCCAGTGCATCGCGCTGCTCGAAGGTGGCGGACGGCTCGTCGTGATCAGCTTCCACTCACTCGAAGATCGCATCGTCAAGCGCTTCATACGCGATAGCTCACGCGCGGACACCCTGCCGCCGGGCCTCGCCGTGCGCGCTCGTGATCTGCCGGAACCGAAGCTGCGCCCCGTCGGAAAAGCACGGCGGCCGAGCGCGGCCGAAGTCGACCGCAATCCGCGCGCGCGCAGCGCGATCATGCGTGTGGCCGAGAGGACGTTCGCCGCCGCATGACACGACTCAACTTCCTGCTGGTCGTCCTGCTCCTCATATGCGCGCTCGCGCTCGTCACGTCGCAGCATCACGCTCGCAAGCTTTACACCGAACTGCAGAAGGAACAAGAGCTCGCCAAGCAATTCGAGGTGGAGTGGGGACAGCTTCAGCTCGAACAAAGCACGTGGGCGATGCACGCGCGCATCGAGAAGATCGCTTCCCGTGATCTCGCCATGAGCAGCCCGCCGCTGTCGCGCGTGCAAGTCGTCGGTTCGACTTCATGGGAGCAGGCCAGACGATGAATGCGGCGGCGTGCCCGGCTCTTGCGCTGAAGTTCCCGCCGTGGCGTTCACGGGTGCTGCTGCTCGTCCTGCTCGCCTGGTTTGCGGTGCTGGGGGGGCGTGCGCTGTATCTGCAAGGCCTCCACAACGACTTCCTGCAGGCGAAAGGCGAATCCCGTTACTCACGGGTGATCGCGTTGTCTGCCACGCGCGGCATGATCGTGGACCGCAACAACGATCCGCTCGCGATCTCGACACCTGTCGAGTCGGTCGCAGCAAGTCCGGCCGACGTCGAGATCAGCGAACACGACAAAATCAGGCTGGCGCGGTTGCTCGCAATGGAGCCTGCCGAGCTGCAGCGGCGCCTCGGAGAAACCAAACGCGACTTCGTCTATCTCAAACGGCAGCTTCCGCCGGACGAGGTGGCGAAGATCGTTGCACTCAACATCCCCGGAATCTTCCTGCAGCGCGAATACCGCCGTTACTACCCGGCCGGCGAAGTCATGGCGCACCTGATCGGATTCACGGACATCGACGAGCACGGCCAGGAGGCGCTCGAGCTTGCGTTCGAATCGACGCTTACAGGAAAGCCGGGAAGCCGTCGTGTGATCAGGGACCGGCGCGGCCACATCATCGAAGACGTGGAGAGCGTGCGCGAGCCCCAGCATGGCGCGAAGCTCACGCTGTCCATCGATGCCCGTGTGCAGTATCTCGCCTTTCGGGAGCTGAAGAAGGCCGTAACGGACCAGCGCGCCAAGGCCGGCGGCATCGTCGTGCTCGATGCTCAGACCGGCGAAGTGCTGGCGCTTGCGAACGTGCCGACCTACAACCCCAACAACCGCGTCAAGCTCGATCCGAGTCGCACGCGTAACCGCGTCATCACCGATCTGTTCGAGCCGGGCTCGACGCTGAAGCCGTTCACCATCGCGGCGGCACTCGAAGCCGGCGTTGTCACTCCGGAAACTGTTGTCCAGACGGCGCCGGGACAGCTCACGATCGGCAATCGCACCATCCGCGATGCACACGCCTACGGCGCACTCAGCGTAATGCAGGTGATACAGAAGTCCTCGAACATCGGCGCCGCCAAGATCGCACTGTCGCTGCCGTCGCAGACCATGTGGAATCTCTTCCGGAACGTGGGCTTCGGCGTGATGCCCGACTCGGGGTTTCCGGGCGAAGCACCGGGCCGCGTGCGCCCGTATGGAACGTGGAAACCGATCGAGCAGGCGACGATGTCCTATGGGCACGGCATATCGGTTTCATTGCTGCAGCTCGCGCGTGCATACACGATCTTCGCTCACGACGGCCAGCTTGTTCCGCTCACGCTGCAGAAACGCGAGGGACCGACCGAAACCACGCGCGTGCTCAAACCCGAAACCGCGCGGTCGCTGCGCCGGATGCTCGAACTTGCGGTGCAGCCCGGAGGCACGGCGCCCAAGGCGCAGATTGCGGGTTATCGCGTCGGAGGGAAGACCGGCACGGCGCACAAGCTCGACGGTCGAACCTATATCAACAAGTACGTCTCGTCGTTTGTCGGGCTCGCGCCGGCCTCGAACCCTCGCCTCATCGTGGCGGTCATGATCGACGAGCCCTCCGCCGGGCAGTATTACGGGGGCGCCGTCGCGGCACCGGTGTTCAACCAGGTGATGTCGGGCGCGTTGCGGCTTCTGTCCATCCCTCCGGACGCACCGGTGAACAACGTCGTCCTGCCACCGGCGAATGAACCCGAGGTCAAGGAAGAGGCATGGCCGCTCTGACGCTCGAGCGACCGAGGGCCAAGACAGCGGTTCGCACCGCTCACGCCAGCGCTATCGACTGGACGGCGATCGATGCGCTCGGCATCTCGCATCTCGTGAGCGACAGCAGGCTCGTCAGCGCTGAGGACACATTCGTGGCGTATCCCGGCGAGGCGAGCGACGGTCGCAAATACATTGCCGATGCGCTCGCACGCGGCGCGGCCTCCGTTCTGTGGGAGCGCGACGGATTTCGCTGGCCTCGCGACGCGTTGGTGAAGAACGTACCCGTCGACGATCTCAAGCATCGCGCCGGCGAGATCGCGAGCCGCGTCTACGGACGACCGAGCGCGCATCTGTGGACCGTCGGCGTGACGGGCACGAACGGAAAGACTTCGTGCAGTCACTGGATCGCCGAGATGCTCACGAGGGGCGGCCGACGCTGCGGCGTGATCGGCACGCTCGGCAGTGGCTGGCCTGGAAAGCTCGAGCCGCTCGGCAACACGACGCCCGACGCGGTCTGGCTGCAAGCGCGATTGCGCGACTACACTCGCCAACGCACGCGGGCGGTGAGCATGGAGGTTTCGTCGCATGGCCTCGTGCAGGGCCGCGTCGCCGGGGTGGAGTTCGACGTGGCGCTGTTCACCAACCTTACGCGCGATCACCTCGATTACCACGGTACGATGCGCGCTTATCGCAGTGCCAAAGCGCTGCTGTTTCGCTGGCCGACACTGAAATGGGCTGTGCTCAACATCGATGACGCATTCGGCGTCAGTCTCGTCGAGCACGGTGGCCGAAGCGGCGCCTCGGTGCTCGGTTATGGCTTCAGCAGAGCGGTGCCGGCGGCGCTCAGAGGGCGCCGGCTTCCACGCGTGATCGGCCGCAATCTGACCATGAGCTCGCGCGGTCTGAGCTTCGAGATCGCTTCGCCGTGGGGCGGGGGGAAGGTGGTAAGCCCGCTGATCGGGCGTTTCAACGCTTACAACCTGCTGGGTGTTCTGAGCGTCGTGCTCGTGAGCGGGGTGCCGCTCCAGGCGGCGCTGCGCGCAAGCGGCAATGTAAAGCCTGTCGCGGGTCGCACGGAACGATACGGCGGCGACAGGCGGCCGCTCGTCGTGGTCGATTACGCGCATACGCCTGATGCGCTGGAGAACATTCTCGGCACCTTGCGCGAGCTCATGGAAAGTGCGCCAACGGCCGTGCCGCTGCGCAAGCGTGTGCGGAAACCGGCAGCGCAGCGCGGCCGGCTCATCTGCGTCTTCGGCTGCGGCGGTGAACGGGATCGGGGTAAGCGCTCGCTCATGGGTCGCATCGCCTCGCGGCTTGCAGACGAAATCGTGCTCACCAGCGACAACCCGCGCGGCGAGGACCCGCAGGCCATCATCGACGATGTGCTCGCCGGGGTGACCGGGCAGTGCGTCGTCATCGAAAACCGCACCCGTGCGATCCATGCCGCGATCGATTCGGCTGTGCCGGGCGACGTCGTGCTGGTCGCAGGCAAGGGTCATGAACAGTATCAGGAGATCGCGGGCGTCAAGCATCCTTTCAGCGATGCGGCGGTGGTGCGCGAGGCGCTCGGGGAGCCGGTCGCATGATGCGTCTGTCCGAGGCAGCGGCAGTGCTCGGCGGCCGCTACGCGGGCGCGGACGTGGTGTTTACCGGCATCGGCACCGATACGCGAACGATCTCTGCGGGCGAGCTCTTCGTCGCATTGCGCGGCGACAAATACGACGGCCATCGCTTCCTCGCACAGGCGCAGGCGGCGGGCGCGGTTGCCGCGATGGTCGACGAGTCGGACACGCAGCCCGAGCAGCAGGCTTTCTCGTTGCTGCGAGTCGAAAACACGCGCCGCGCGCTCGGCGCACTTGCCGCACACTGGCGCGCCCGATTTCCGATTACCGTCATCGCGCTCACGGGCAGCAGCGGAAAGACCACCGTGAAGGAAATGCTCGCCGGTATCTTGCGCGAAGCCGTGCAACGCACGTCAGCAGCCGACGCGGAAGAAGCCGTTCTTGCCACACGCGGCAATCTCAACAACGACATCGGGATGCCGCTCACGCTGCTGCGTCTCCGAGCCGCGCACCGCTATGCGGTGATCGAGATGGGGATGAACCACGCGGGCGAGATCCGGGAGCTTTCCCGCCTCGCGCGTCCGGAGGTGGCGCTCGTCAATAACGCCGGGACCGCGCACATCGAGTTTCTCGGGTCACGTGAAGCGATCGCGCGCGCGAAAGGCGAGATCTTCGAAGGCCTCGCGGAAACTGGAACGGCGGTCATCAATGCAGATGACGAATACGCGCCGCTGTGGCGCCAGCTCGCAACGGGCCGACGATGCGTCGAGTTCGGACTCGAGCATCCCGCGGATGTGACGGCGACATACGAACTGGACGCGGGCGAGAGCAGGATCAGCCTCACGACGCCCGGTGGCGAAGCCCGCGCGCGCCTCGCCGCCTCGGGTTTGCACAACATCAGGAACGCGCTGGCGGCCACGGCCGCTGCAATCGCAGTGGATGTGCCGGTGGATGCCATCGCGGCGGGGCTCGAACGTTTTTCCGGCATCAAGGGCCGGCTCGAGCGTAAGCAGGGGCTCGCCGGAGCTGCCCTCATCGACGATACCTATAACGCAAATCCGGAATCGATGCGTGCGGCCATCGCAGTGCTCGCGCGCGCCGCCGGAACGAAGCTGCTCGTCCTGGGCGACATGGGCGAGCTCGGTGCTGCTGCTGAACGATCGCACGCGACGCTCGGGCTCGATGCGCGGGCAGCACACATCGACCGCGTGTTCACACTCGGCGAGCTGTCGAAGCGAACCGCCGCAGCGTTCGGCGCCGGCGCGACGCATTACGAAAATATCGAGGACCTCGTCACCGATTTGCGGGCAGCACTCGCGCCCGATGTGACAGTGCTGGTCAAGGGCTCGCGCTTCATGCGGATGGAACGCGTCGTGGCCGCAATTACTCCGCAACAAGCGAGAGAAGCACACGAAGGGTCGATTCATTGAGAACGCGAGCCGCGATCAGGCTGTCGCAGCGTCATGTGCCTGAACACGAACGCCTGTGTGTATCTGGTTCGCGTGGTGCTGCCTGGCCGCGAAGGGGCGGTCGCGCATGCTGCTAGAGCTCTCGCAATGGCTCGCCAAGGACATACGCGCGTTCAACGTGTTCGGCTATATCACGCTGCGCGCCGTTCTCGCGTGCCTCACCGCACTGGTGCTTTCGTTCGTCGTGGGGCCGGCTATGATCCGAAAGCTCGCGGCGTACAAGATCGGCCAGGCCGTGCGCAGCGACGGTCCGCAGACGCATCTCACGAAAGCCGGCACCCCGACCATGGGCGGCGCACTGATACTCGTGTCGGTGGTCGTGACAACGTTGCTGTGGGGCGATCTCACGAATCGCTTCATCTGGGTGGTGCTCTTCGTGACCATCACGTTCGGTGCGATCGGCTGGATCGACGATTTCCGGAAGGTCGTGCGCCGCGACCCGAAGGGACTGTCCGCCAGGGCGAAGTTCTTGTGGCAATCGCTCTTCGGCATCGTCGCGGCGTGGTTCATCGCTTTTTCCACGAACCTGCCGGCGCAGACCGCGTTCATCGTCCCGTTCGTGAAGCAGGTGGCGTATCCGTTAGGCGCGTTTGGCTTCATCGTCATGACCTATTTCGTGATCGTCGGGACGAGCAATGCGGTGAACCTCACCGATGGTCTGGACGGGCTCGCGATCATGCCGACGGTCATGGTGGGCAGCGCGCTGGGCGTATTCGCGTACGTTGCGGGCCACGCGGTCTTCTCGAAGTATCTCGGCTTTCCCTACATTCCGGGGGCCGGCGAGCTCACGATCATCTGCGGCGCGCTGGCAGGCGCAGGTCTCGCGTTCCTCTGGTTCAACGCCTATCCGGCCGAAGTGTTCATGGGCGACGTCGGCGCGCTTGCGCTGGGCGCGGCGCTCGGCACGATTGCAGTCATCGTGCGGCAGGAAATCGTGCTGTTCATCATGGGCGGCGTGTTCGTCGTCGAAACGCTCTCGGTGATGCTGCAGGTAACTTCGTTCAAGCTCACGGGAAAACGAATTTTTCGCATGGCGCCGCTGCACCATCACTACGAGCTGAAGGGCTGGAAAGAGAACCAGGTCGTCGTCAGGTTCTGGATCATCTCGATGATGCTGGTGCTGATCGGTCTGTCGACTCTGAAACTGCGTTGAGGCGGAGGTGGGATCACTCCCTCGCGCCACGTTGAGGAGACGGTCGAGGTGAGGGATCAGGAAGCGGAACGCGCTCGCAATCGAGCTCGATGTATGCACGAATGGAAAGACAGAAAGGTGCTGGTGCTGGGACTCGGTGATACGGGTTTGTCGATGACACGATGGCTCTCGCGCGAGGGTGCGCGTGTCCGCGTGCTCGATACGCGTGCGCGGCCGCCTCACGCCGAAACGATCGCCGCCGAGCTTCCGGGCGTGCCGGTTACGACAGGATCGTTCGAGTCGAACGCATTCCGCCACATCGATGCGATTGCCATCAGCCCCGGTATCGATCCGCGGCGTGAGCCGATCGCCGACGCCTCCGCGCGCGGCGTGCCTGTGTTCGGCGACGTGGAGCTTTTTGCGGAAGGTCTTGCGAAAATCGTTCAGCGGCGGGACGTGCAACGGCCGAAAGTTCTCGGTATCACCGGCACCAACGGAAAGAGCACCGTAACGGCGATGACGGGCGACGTCTCGCGCGCCTGCGGTCGCGCGACCATCGTAGCGGGCAACATCGGCCTGCCGGTACTCGATGCGCTCGCGGCAATCGAAGACGGGGACGCACTACCGGACGTATTCGTGCTCGAGCTTTCGAGCTTCCAGCTCGAGACCACGCGCAGCCTCGACGCGGATGCGGCCACCGTGCTGAACGTGACCGAGGATCACCTCGATCGCTACGACGGCATCGAGGATTACGCCGCGGCCAAGGCGCGGATCTTCGAAGGCACGGGTGTTCAGGTTCTCAATCGGCAGGACACGCGCAGTCTCGGCATGGCGCGCGCAGACCGGCGCGTCGTGACATTCGGGTTGGATGTGCCGAGCGCCCGCGATGAGTGGGGCCTTACGGCCGATTGGATGCTCGCGCACGGCACGCACGGATTGCTGCCTGTGACCGAGCTGCCGGTTCCCGGGCTGCACAACGCAGCTAACGCGCTGGCTGCGATGGCGCTCGCCGGTTCGATCGGCTGTCCTGCGGAGAACATGATTTCCGGGCTGCGTCGGTTCCGCGGCTTGCCGCATCGCGCAGAGAAGGTCGCCTCGATCAGGGGCGTGACTTTCTATGACGACTCGAAGGGCACCAACGTCGGGGCAACTGCGGCGGCGCTCAGTGGCATGACGGTGCCGGTGGTGCTCATCGCTGGCGGTGACGGCAAGGGACAGG
>Ga0207701_10002493_pt1 | contig 19025 bp, 15 predicted proteins | sample KBSSwiSSwithPhiX_FD_184294 | JGI IMG/M metagenome (GOLD analysis project Ga0207701, IMG submission 184294) | Switchgrass rhizosphere bulk soil microbial communities from Kellogg Biological Station, Michigan, USA, with PhiX - S5 (SPAdes) (version 2) | ecosystem: Environmental > Terrestrial >... | reverse complement strand
TCGGTGTCACTCAGGATTCAAAGTATTTCGATATACGAGAACAGCCACCGCGCATCTACTACACTTATTACTTCCAACAGCCGCGAAGACAGAGCACAACATTTCAACTTCGTACTGATAGTCAAGCGCGTGATTACCAAGGAGCGATTCAACGACTCGTCCGCGAGTTAGATCCGCAGGTTCAAGTCATTGGGTTGCAAACTATGGCGGATGTAGTCGATGAGTCACTCGTGCAGGAGCGTTTTATAGCTCAGACCGCCAGTGCTTTTAGCCTCGTGGCTTTGATGCTGGCATGCATTGGTTTGTATGGAGTGATGTCGAACGCGGTAACACGCCGGACGAACGAAATCGGTATTCGCATGGCGCTGGGAGCAAAGAGTCGCGACGTAGTTAAGCTCGTTATGCGCGAGGTGCTGCTGCTGGTTGGCTTCGGCGCAGTTATCGGATTAGTGGCAGCATTCGCGACAATGCGTCTTGTGGCCAACTTGTTGTTCGGTGTACAGCCAGGCGATCCGTTGACCATTGTGTGCGCCACGTCGTTGCTGATTGTCGTTGCAGCCACGGCAGGTTATTTACCCGCCCGCAGAGCCTCTCACGTGGATCCACTCATCGCGCTGCGTGCGGAGTGAAAATACCCCGACGGCAGTTGGTGGATAGTTCAGTTCCCGACTACACAAAAGCGGTGGCGCAACGAAATTGAGGGATGCAAAGAAATAAAACAGTCGAGGTTCTGCCATAACCCGGTTTGGTTATGCTACGGTCTTTGGCTCTGTATAACCCAATAACGCAGCACCAAAAACGTCTAAGCATCGGAGAGTCCTCATGACAGAATCCCCCAGCGCAAATCTGGAGGCTCAGCATGCCCAGCTCGACCTTGAGATTAAGCAGACTGAACTCGCTATCAAACAGGCAGAGTTGAAGGCGAAGTTGAATGAAGTCTCGAAAGCGTCGTCGGAACCGCAACCGCCACGTCCAGCGCAAACAGCACCGCCACCGCCGCCACCCCAACGCTCTGCTGCGTCACCGCTCACCCTTGCCATCATAACCGGCATTATCGGCTTGATCGGTGCTGGTGTTGCGAATGTGCTGCAAACCCGATCGAATCTACAACTGGAAAGACAAAAGTTCGAGTCGTCGTTAATGTTGAAGGCTATTGAGACGGGCAAGCCGGAGGCCGCTGCGAAGAATTTGCTGTTTCTGGTGAAGGTCGGATTGATCAATGACGTGTCAGGAAAGATCGCTTCGCTCGAAAGCAGACCTGAGGATGCACCTGTGTTGCCGGTCGCCCCGGGTGCAGTAGTTCCAGTGCCACGTACGGCTTCTGCCGCGCAAGCATTCTTCGAGAAGTATGGTGAGCAGTTTGAGCCTTTGACAGATGATGGTAAGGCGGTCCTCACCAGGCTGTTTAGCCTTATCGAAAAGGACAAGACCATGACGGATGTTCGCCTTGTCGCTTATACGCTCGCGACAATCAAATGGGAGACGGCGAACACCTTCAAGCCGACGACTGAGATTGGTACTGACGAGGAACTCGAGACGCGATACGGACCCGCGACAGCTACAGGTCGAACTTTTGGCAATACAGAACCCGGTGATGGCGCCCGGTATAAAGGAAGAGGTTACCTGCAGCTGACAGGCAAACGAAACTATCAACGAGTCAGTGAGATCCTGGGATTCGCGGGAACCGATTCTGATCTGGTGAAAAACCCCGAAAGAGTTATGGATCCCGAGGTTGCTTATCGAGTAGCTGGCGCAATGATGAGTCAGGGTATCGCCACCGGCAAGAAACTGGGAGACTTTATCAATAACCAGAACACCGACTACACGAATGCCCGAAAGATTATTAATGGTCTCGATCACGCCGAAGACATTGCTGCTTCTGCTAAGAAGCTTGAACAGATCCTGCGGGAGAGCGTCGGCAAGAGCAACTAGACGGAGTCAATCGTGAGTCGCCGCGAATGAAGTTGCGCTGTTCTTCTCAAGTTCGTTCGCGGCGCGCAGAAGTTGGCTGGTGCTGTGTGCGTAGGTTGGACTTGAACGAATCGACCGACTGCCGTCGGTGGTATTTTGGACGACGCAGCTAAAAGCGCGGTGGTGTTTTCGCTACGGACCTCGATAGTTGCTTGACCCTCAATAGTTGCTGGGCCTCACCGCGAACATAAAAACATTTGACACTTTATTAGGGCGGGTGTATAGGTGTGCGCCTCGGCGTTCTAAGCTCACTCCGCTTTGCCTCGTGAATTGTCGAGCCTTATCAGCCACCTCGCGCCTTAGGAGGTCACCTCAAATGGCAGACAAAGAAACCCGTGAAGTTGTCTTGCAGATCCCTGACATTGGATTGAAGAAGGAACAGATCGCTGCGCTGAAGAAATCGTTTCATAACGAACTCGTCAGTAGCCTCGGACCGAAGGCATTAGCTCGCATCATTATCCGAATCAGGATTCGGATAATTGTTGTCCTGGCCGAACACTAACGGTTGAACACTGGAACTCGGCGACCAGTCAGGAGCACGAGCAGCAGTCAGGGGCAGTGTGGTGCTACACCTGCCTGGTGCTCCTGCCGCTGAGTTCTGCCGTATTCACCACGGCCCAAAAAGGGATCGGGGAGGATCGCAATGAAGGTTTGTCTAGTTAGCGCGCCCACCGCAAATGATTTTGATGATCCGAAGATTCTGGAATCCGATGCGATTCGAATGATTGCAGAACATGCACCGCTTGGAATACTTAGCTTGGCAGCAGTTCTTGATCAAAATGGATCTCCTCCTGAAATCGCCGATGCGAATCGCCTGTACTATGAGTATTGCCGCGAGGGGAAGTCGTTGCGGGAAAAAACCGACTTCACGAATTATGCGGCCCAACGCATCGCAGAACTTCCGGGCGATTTCTATGGCTTCAGCTCTATCTGCAGTAGCTACCCGTTGACGTTGAGAATGGCGCGCGAGTTAAAACGCTTGCGGCCTGGATCAGTGATTGCTTTGGGTGGACCGCAAGCGTCAGTCGTTGACGTCGAAACCATGAAAGCATTCGACTTCATCGACTTCGTTGTGCGTGGCGAAGCGGAAGCCACCCTGCCAGCATTGCTTGAAGGACTCACCTCACACCACGGCTTCGACGCGGTCCCCGGTATCACATTCCGGCGCAACTCCGAAATTGTACGAAACCATAATGCGCCACCAATTGAAAACCTCGACTCACTTCCAATGCCCGCGTATCACCTCTACCCCTACATGGAGGGTTGCCGTTACATCGCCCTCGAATTGGGAAGAGGTTGTCCCTTTGCTTGCAGCTTTTGTTCAACCAATGACTTTTTCCGTCGCCGATTCCGTTTGAAATCACCTGAGCGGGTGATAGCAGAGATGAGAGCGATGAGAGATAAGTACAAAGTGACGAGCTTTGATCTGGTCCACGACATGTTCACAGTTGATCGAAGAAAGGTCGCAGAATTTTGTAACGCGCTGATTTCATCAAACGAAGATTTTTGCTGGGGCTGCAGTGCTCGAACTGACTGCATTGACGAGGATTTGATCAAGCTGATGTCGAAAGCTGGTTGCAAGGGCATCTTCTTTGGCATTGAAACAGGATCCGCCAGGCTTCAGAAAATTATTAAGAAGAACCTCGATCTTTCGGAAGCAATACAAATGGTCAAATCTACTGACAAATACAAGATCGAGAGTGCCGTTTCGCTCATCACCGGTTTTCCTGAAGAGACTTCGGATGATCTCGAAGGAACGGTTCACTTTTTCATGGACTCGCTGCGGTTTGATCACTCCGATCCTCAACTGTGCCTGCTAGCCCCACTCGCTGAAACACCGATCGAGTCAGAGCATCGAGATGAATTGATCTTCGACGACATCATCTCTGATATGTCATTCCAGGGCTGGCAACAAGATCCTGTCGATCGCCAAATGATTGCGGAGCACAAGAGTATCTTTCCAAATTTCTATTCCGTGCCGACACCATATCTCGATCGACAAGTGCTGAAGGAGTTGAGGGAATTCCTTTTGAACGGGATGGCCGACCTGCGTTGGCTGTTAGTCGGGCTGCACCAGGACAGCGGCAATCTCTTAAAGGTCTTTTTGAATTGGCGCGAATGGCGGGTACTAAACAAAGGTGAATACCCCGACGCAAACGCGAGCTCCTACTATGCCAGTTGTGCTTTCCCCGGAGAGTTCCTGGAGTTCATCCGTTCGCAGTACTTACCAACTTGTACAAAGACGTATCTGGCGATCTCAACGCTAGTCGAATATCAGGAGGTCCTCGACCCTGCCCGCAGAGAGTCGGAGAATGAAACTGCGAACGAAGAGGAGAAAGCAATTACCGATTGCGGCGGGCTGATGACTGGAGAGCGAATACCAGTTCGCAAGCCGGATGTGATCGTTGCAGTGCTGAGGGCCAACTATAAAAAGATCATTAAGTGTTTGAGACGAAAGGGCAGGTTGGCGAACGTTCCAGCTGACGAAGTCACAGTTGTTACTCGACCGTCAACGGAGAATCGGCTCGAAATCTTACAACTGAGCGATCACTCCACCGAACTGCTGCGGCTATGCGATGGCAAACAATCAGTGTCGGAGATCGGAGAAAAATTCCTTGAGTATGCGCCGCAGGTGAATGGAGTACCTGGAGTTCAGGCGAGTGTGCTTGGACTCGAGTTATTGCGGCAACAGGGTCTGCTTGTTCTGACTAGCGCTTCTGGCGTTGTGTCCGAACACCAACGTGACTCTTTTGCTTATCAAACGGCGTGAAGAGAATTCGTCTGAGTTTGTAGTTAATCGTTATCTGAAACTTTTTCAGCACGTTGTAGCCGAGGATGCCGCCAAGACCTAGCCGGCTGGCGCGGTTCAAAACGGCCAAACTCATTATCGCGACGTCGACGTTTTTCAGTTCCGATGATCCGAGTTTCAGCGACTCGAGTTTCGCCGCCCTCACGTGCAGATTACCAGTAGCTCCGGTCGCGATTCCTCGAGCTCCATCTTGATCTATGTGGGTCGCTCGCGCTACAGCCGGCGAAATCACCGTCATCGATGCGCCGGTATCCACAACAAAATTGAATGGTCCCTTGCCGTTGACATATGCGTCGATGAGGACGAGCGGTTCGCGACGATCAATGCGGAAGCGGAGACCTTCAGCCAGGAGTTTTGTGTTACCGTCAGACACGACAGCATAGTAACATCTCGCGACTGACGACGCAGATGGCGAGCATCGACATGCTCGACCCAACCTCACTCTCGTGAGTGACGCAACAACATGTTCACTCCACGCTGATGAATCGGTACAACACACGAATCAGACGGTAGGCAGCAGGCATTGTTTCCGCAGAGAAGCTGACTGTCTCAGGATCAACACGCCGAATAGTCGAGAACGCTTCGGCAACCTCAGGGATCAGTGTGTCGCGAAACTGCATCTGTACTTGAAAGGGACCGCGTCGCTGGGGTGTTAGCTTCTTCGCTCCGGCAACCGCGTCACGAGCTGCGGACTCGATCTCTTTGCGCGCCGTTTCAAGCGACACCAGCTCAACAGCCCTAACATTTATCGCGCGCTTCACCACGACACCGCGCGCAGTGTTCGCCGCGGCCTTCACCTCTGCTACCGCAACGTCATCTCCGGTGACCAACACAACTGGAACGCCGTACCACGCCGCCAGCAATGTGTTCATGCCGCCTTCACCAACCGATCGCCCATTGATCTGTAGATCGCGGACCACTCCTGAACCAGTGTGCGCGAATAGACCAGCAGGACTACTCGCCTTTGCGTGGTAACCGATAAAAATGACCGCGTCGAATGATTCGTCCAATCCCTCCATCATCCCGTAACGTTTGAAGCTGTGGCTGATCAAACGCGCCGAGGGGTGGAGGTCTTCGGGAAGCAGGTTGCGTTGAAAACCATGCGAGTCGTTTACGACGATTTCGGTCGCGCCGCCCGCAAGGGCACCACGAATGGCCGCGTTTGTATCTTCAGCCATTAGCTTTCGCGAGCGCCCATATTCCGATCCGCCGGGCGCCAGCTGATCGCTTCCGGAGATGCCGCTGATGCCTTCCATGTCGACAGAGATGTAAACCTTACGGCCCGCCTGCGCGAACACGGTGCACGCGAGGAACATGGCCAGAGCCGCTGCCAGAGCTAGGCGCATAGTCAGAAACTCCTGAGCATATTGAATGGATGTTCTTGGTTTGCACTTCTTGAGTGGGCGACAGTGGCCCGATTCTTTACCATCGCAGCAGTGGCTCTCTATCACAGTTACCCCGTCAGGCTCAACTCTTTCTCAAGTGAAAAGGAAATACCACCGACGGCAGTCGGTGGATGGTTCAGATCCAGCCTACCAGGAAAGAACTAGAAAGAAAGTTTGCGCGCTGGCGAACGTACGTTGAGCGGAATACAATTCGTCTGCTTGACACCTTTGGTCGGCTTCAATATAGTCCCCGCGCTAACACGCCTTTTTGTAGACCAACCGCTCTGCCGAACCCCTGTTTTGGAGAATCCGCACCATGTCTACCCCAACTAATAAAAGTCGGCTAATAAACGCCGGAATACTTGACGCGCAAAAAAGTCTAACCCAGGAGCAAGACGAAGCAATCGATAGTTTGACTACCGGGGAAGTTGATGCGCTGATATCAGCGGCAGAAAAGCTGGCTGATTTTGATCCCGGTGAGGGCATCGGCATCCCAAGGTTTTCTTAATTGCGCTTAGAAATAACGGCTGAACGTCTAGGTAGTTGGCGAGGCGCCCTCAATTGGCTTTGGATAAGCCAGCGATAGATACGAGTCACGGCGCCTAAGCATTAATAGGCGCTCCGTTAGAGAATCCAGAGTGTCTCGGATTTGGGCCTCGCTAATTGAAGTGTCAGGCGTGTGTGTTCGACAGAATCTAAGAACTTGTGGCGGTGTTCTGATCTGATCGCAAGCCAAATAAATCGGCACTTCGTTCCCTTTAAGAACGGTTAAGACATCTTGGGCGACCGGGCGGAAATCCCAGATAAGCAAGCGATCCTGTTTTCGCATAAAAAAGAGTTTGCTTTCAGCGTGGCCCGACTGCCAGAGCTTTATATTGTCTGCAAGGCCCCTCGTGTATTCCGACACGTTCCTCGGAGTATCGACGTCAGGGGTGAAAAAATAAGCCAGGTTGCCTAGAACGTCGGTATCAAACGGGTAAACGTATTTGTAAGATCCGTTGGGGGATAACTTGCTGAACCCGAGTTGTTCTGCCTCTTCGAAATTTGGACTAAAGCGGTCGATCCTGATTCGACCGTAGCCAATCGGCGGCGTGAGATGGGTAATGGATGGGATCAGTTTACTCATCTCACGATAGTCGTTTGGATCCTCACCCGGAAACCCCCAGATGAGGTTGTAATAAACTCCCAATCCCAACTCCTTGCACCATTTCAACAGTTGTATATTCTGAAGCGCGGTGAGGCCTTTGCGCATAAGCCGAAGCACATCGTCGCTCAAGCTTTCTATTCCTGGCTGGATCATTCCGACTCCTGCGTCGCATAGGAGTTGAATCTGGTCCTTCCTCAAGTTGGCCTTGGTTTCATAGAACAGTCTCAATCCGTGTTTTCTCTCTGCCAGTAACGGCAGAAAGTCCTTGAAGTAGTTCATGTCGAGGATATTATCGACGGCATTAATTGTGTTGACTGGATATTTTTCAGTCAGATATAGAAACTCACTAAAGGCCCTGGAAGCGGACTTACTGCGATAGACCATGTTGTCACCATTCAATCCGCAGAAAGTACAGTGATGCTTCTCACCCCACCAGCATCCACGAGATGTTTCAAACAGCAAGCTTGGTTTCCGTGGCAGGTCGAGCGAATTGTCGAATTGCTCAAAATACTCGTCGTAATCGGGGATAGGGAGCGAATCCAAATTCTCTATGATGGCAGCATTCCTTAATCTCTGGTGCGCGATTGGTAGTTCGGTATCACGACGCCTAAAAACACCATCGAGGCTTGGGATGGGTTTCGAGTTCAAGACTCGGAGCACAATCTCTGGAAATACTGATTCGGCTTCGCCTGATACCACCGCATCAATAAACTCAAACTGACGAAGGGTCTCCTTACCCATCAATCCCTCACAATTAGGGCCGCCGAAAACAATGAACGTGTTGGGAAGGTTTGCCTTGATACGCTTCGCTAAAGCTAGCGAGGCCACGTGCTGATGGAACAGGCTGGTGAAGCCAAGTAGTCTTGGCTGATGAGAAAGCACGACTTCTAAGCATTCCTCGAGAAAACTTTCAGTCTTTCCCAGAGCGTTCAAAAGTATTCTTCGAAGATCCTCAACGGCCTGTTCCGAGTAGCTGACATCGGGTGAACCCAACAAAACATCTTCGACATACTGATGGACAAACTCATTTGGCCTGACTCCGAATAAAGAATTAGAAAAAATGAATTCGCCAATAAGGTGCTCCGTATGAGTTCTGCTTTGAATCCTTATGTATTCCTTTTCGCCGATCAACTTTGCGAATCTGAAGTTGAAATTAAGAACCTTCGCCGGTATCCCGGTCCTTGCGAGCGCTCCTTTCAAGAGACCGAGGCCGATAGAAGGCGTCATAAGGTTGCCGAAAGGCATGTTGATAAGAACCACTTCGTGTTCGCTGCTCATGCTTCGCCTTTTATTCGGCCCTGGCATTAATGAATTCGGACTTGTGAGGGTGATTCAATTTACTGCTGGATGTGCATGCGTTCTACGAGGGAACTATACCGAGCATCCGAACGGAGTTTGTCGAAGAGCGGATCGATACTAACAAAGACTATGTACGCTCGTTCCGTCCGAGCTTTTTCGAGCCACAGAAATGTGCGGTCTTTGTCACCCAACGCAGAATAGATTGACGCGATGAAAAACGGCTGAACGTACCTCTTCCTGGCCAATTGATTCAGCGTATTTAGAATCCAGTCGGCTTCAGATTTCTTACCCCACAAACCGTAAATGATACCGAGGGTCGAAAGTGCCACGGGATCGTCATTCTGCAAAATTATGGCCTTCTGTGCGGCAGCAAGTGCCTCTTCGAACTTACCCATTTGGGCATAATTCATAGCCAAGTCGCTATGTAAGAAAGCGGCTTGTGGTTCGAGGACCATGGTCTTCTTAATTTGCTCTGCCGATCGTTCGTAATCTCGTGCGTAGTAGTAGGCGGTAGATAATTTATTGTTTAGGAGCAGGGAAAACGGGTCAAGCTCGAGGCCCCGTTTGATCTGCGAAACAGCTTCGTTGGGTTGGCCGCGAGCTAACTGAACACTTCCGCGCAAGTTGTAGGCATTTGCGTAATTCGGATTGAGCTCCAGCGTGCGGCGGATCTCGTTCTCGGCTTGAGACAGATTCCAATCATAATAGTAATTCGTAGCCGCCATCGCATAGTGAGCGTCCGCGAGAGTATCATCCAGTTCCAGCGCTTTTGTCGCAGAGTCTTTGGCTTTGGGATAGGTTTCTTGCGGTGAAAGGTTGTTGGCTCCGAGAATCAGGTACGAATTCGCCAACCCGGCGTAGGCCAGCGCGTATCTCGGGTTTTTTTCAAGGGCTCTATTGTAGTAATCAATGCTCTTCCTGAGTCCGTCTTCAGAAAACTTATTCCAGCTGTATCGGCCTTTCAGGTAGAGATCGTAAGCCTCATCATCAGCCTGCTTATCCGTCGACACTCGCTTGTGTTCTTCACTGCTGAGGTTTGGACGTAACTTGTCGGATATGTTCGTCGAGATATCGGCCTGAAGCGTCTGGAGCTCTGACGCCTTGGCGGTGTATTGCTTTCCCCACATTTGCGTTTTGTCTCGGCCGTTAACCAGTTCGACTCTGAGCTGCAACTGGTCACCCTGTTGAACCAGTCTCCCCATAACCAGGGCGTCGACCCCTAACGAGCGAGCCACTTCCTGCGGATCTGTGTCCTGACTTTTGAATTTGAAGCTGGAACTGCGGTTAATAACTCGCAACTGCGGCAGTTGTGAAAATTGATCGATCAGGGTCTCGGTCAGCCCGTCTGACACGTAATCAAGGCTCTGATCTCCGCTTGCATTGACGAAAGGGAGTACTGCGATCGACGTAATTTGCTCTGAAGTTACAGAACGAAAATTGGAGTATTTCAACGCGACTATTAGCACGAGAAGAGCAACCAACCCCAATGCGATGCCAAGCTGATATCGTTTGATTTGAAGAACGATTTGTTCGCTGCGATTTGCGGTACGTCTGATTGGCTTTTCGTGCGTCGAACGCGCGGCGTGTGGCGCCGGAATATCTACGTTACTTGTCCGACGACCGTCGGTACCGGCTTCGCCTAATTCCTCCGGCTTTGAGTGACCTAGCCTATTTGAGAATGCGAGCTCCTGCTTTACGTCCTCAAGATCCTTCAAGAGCTCCTTGACTGTCTGGTAGCGACCGGTCGGAGCTTTGTTGAGCATTCTGCCGACAATATCACTCAGCTTTGTTGGCGCATTCGTCGACACTGCGGCCAGTGGTGGCGGCTCGGTTCTGAGAATCGCCGCAAACACATCGTTTTTCGATTCCCCATCGAAGGGCATCCTGCCGGCCAACATCTCGTAAAGCACTACACCCAGACTCCAAATGTCGCTGCGAATATCGAGGTCCTGACCACGTGCTTGTTCAGGCGACATGTAATGGACAGTGCCCAACACAATGCCCGGAGAGGTTTCCGTCAGTGCAACGGTCGAAGCCTCTGGGTTGGCTTTGTTCCAAAGCGGCTGCGGATCTGAAGCCGCCAGTTTTGCCAATCCAAAGTCTAAGACCTTCACGTACCCGTCGTTACGCAGCATTATGTTTTCAGGCTTGATGTCTCGATGGACAATCCCGGCGCGATCAGCCGCCGCCAAGGCGGAACCGACTTGGATGGTCGTATCCAAGATCTCTGTTAATCCCATGGGGCGGACTCGCATGTGCTGACGCAAGTTCACGCCCTCGATGTACTCCGAAGCGATGAAGCGATATCCATCGGCTTCGCTAATTTCGTAGATTGTCAGGATATTTGGATGGTTGAGGCTTGAAGCTGCGCGTGCCTCGCGTTCGAAACGTCGAAGCCGTCCGCGGTCCTTCACAAAACTCGAAAGCAAGAGCTTTAGCGCTACTGGACGCTTGAGGGTGCTGTCCTGGGCAAGATAAACCTCGCCCATCCCGCCTTTCCCAAGGAATGAGCGGATTTCATAATGACCCAGCCGAGTATTGGGGGGCAGAGACATCTCTCAATTCCCGGACCACGCGAATCTTATCGGTGACTCTATTAGAATGTGAGCAAAACTCAAAGATCTTTTTAGAGCCTAAAAACTACCTATTTAGTTACGGGCAATGGTTGCTTCAGTTTTCATTTATTGACTAGCCCCGCTCACTGACGGCTGAAAGAGAAAGTAGTCGTGAATGGCTCGCGCCACCTCCGCAATCGTCCTCTCACGAGCTGACGTCTCTTTGTCCGAAGATTTCACAAAGACAGCAATTGCGACATGACCTGCGTCGTCTGGAAGAGTGACAATGCCGACATCGTTTGTGGTGCCGCCGATCGTTCCCGTTTTGTGTGCTACCTCGGTGCCTAACGGGAGCATTCCTTTCAAGCGTGCGTCGCCGGTGCGACAGCGTCGCATGATATCGAGCAATAGTTCCGCGCTTTCACTCTTGAGCAAGTCTTTACGAAAGATTCTCGCAAGCAGCGTCACCATCCCGTCGGGCGTTGCTGTGTCGCGAGGATCGGCGTCAAATCTGGTTGCCGCGGCTTTAATTTCTTCTGGCTTCAGCGCTTCAGACAACTTCTGGAAAAGAGCAGGCGACCAATCATTTTCCGGCACCACTTGAGTGATGCCCCTCCAATCGCCAATCAGCCGGGCCGTGGAACGATTGACGTCGATGCCGTTGATTCCGATCTCGCGCATGCGAGCTGTTACTGCTTCCGGACCTCCCGCCAGGCGGAGACATACGTCGGTGGCGCTGTTATCACTTATGAGCAGCATGAGTTCCATGAGGTTGCGCACCGACAGCGCCAATCCTGGTTTATTGAACAAATCTGTGAGCGTCCCGCTACCTGGATGAAGGTCGCTCGGCTGAAGCTGAATCATCTGATCGAGACGAAGCTCACCTTTATCTACTCGCGTCAGGAGTTGAACGGCAATGGGCACCTTGTAGGTACTGGCCATCGGAAATCGGTCGCCGCCGTTAAGCGACACTCGACGATTGCTTTCGAGGTGAATCGCGGTCACTCCAACAACTCCACCTGCGCCTTTTGCTAGTCGTGCGATTTCACGTTCGAGCCTCGGAAGAGCGGGATCAGTGACGACGAGCGCGGCTGTTGTTTGTGCAGACGCAAGCGCGGCGCAGCTGAGTATCAGTGCCAGCGTCGCAGCAATCGACACTCTCTCAATCAGGGTTGCAGTTTTGTGCATCGTCGGATAAGTCTCCTTGTTGTTTTGCTGACTGGAATACACGCGTTGAGATTCTACACCTCGCTTCGACTTAAGTCCGGTGTCTTTGGGTTTGTGTCTCTGTTGTAGGCTGAAGTTGAAACTCCACGCGACCTGGCCCAAGTGGTGCGGGGGGCGTGGGAGGGAATTGACGAGTGAGCGCTTGTACCGTGAAGTTACATGAGGTCAGTATCCCGACTCGTCGGGATAGCGGGTGGGTGCAAAGCGTTTCTCTTTGTAACCTCTGTGGATCTCTGTGGCTCTGTGGTGTGATCGTCCCCATATTACTCAACCACCGAGGCACAGAGAACGCCGAGGATGCACAGAGAAACGCTTCACACCCACCCGCTACCGCGAGGTGGTACTGACTTCATCACACTACGTAGCCTAGGGAACGATGAATCCAATTAGCGGATTTCCGAAGAATGCATCTGTCTTGTACGCGTTCCGATCCCACTGCCCATCCTGATCACCAATGATCTGCGCAGCAATCAGAGTGCGTAGCGTCCCGAGATTGTTCTGTTTGACGATACCATTGTCTGCGATCTTGTAATCTGAGCCGAAAGTGAATTTGGCAGTGCGTACGAGTTTGCCGTTCTGTAACACCTTGATTTCGTATTCACCCGGATTCTTATACATCTCGTAATAGAACCCTGGTTCCATAACTGTCGGCTCCTTGTCCCACAACATCGCTTTCTGGAAGCTGAACACACTGCGACAGTAACCGTTCGGCGAATCCTGGTTGCTTTCAGGAACATTCAAAACTTCGCAAGTGGAACTCTCTTGCGCTGCCTCAGCAATCATCTTTCCTTGATAAAAGAGATAGGCTGCTGCCTTTCCATAGAGCAGATTCTTGTTCGTTCCCTTAAGCCAGAAAGCCGCCATCAGGTGTGAGCGACTCAGTTGAGGCATGATCGTCTTGTCGCGATATTCCCAGTTGTAAACCCATTCATCGTAAACGAAGGCGATCGGCAACACCCAATCGTAGTTGACGTAAAAGACATTATTGTTTTTGAACTTGGGCAGATCAACAACGCCCTCGTGAAACTTCTCGACTTTGAACTTGCCGGAGAAGAGCGTCGCATTCTTACCTTCAAGTTCATTGCGGAGGTTGATCTTGAAGTCGACTGGTCCAATGTATGTTACCGACTGATCGCCGGGTGGATTTTGGCCACAGTCTCCGATCCCTACCCAACCAACTCCGTAGTAGTTCGACGCACAATCAAATCTCCACGACTTGCCCGGCGAGGTGTATTCCACTGAGAGTGCGGATCCCGCGGGGAAGGGAGCATTAACTCGAAAATTTATGACGGGAGTCCAACTCCACGTTTCAGGGTCACCTTTGTAACCCTTGTGGACCTGCAACCGAACTTGAACCGAAGACTTGTCGATCGTCTGTCCGTTTGCAAAGCCGGGGAATGAGCAGACAGCAATCAACAGAATCAATCCGCTCAGAACGGTGTTGATGCGAATCTTCATACGAGACCTCCTCAATAAAGATCAGCTTGGTAACTTAAGAACTTCTGACATAAGTCCGCCGCAGCAATCAGGGCTCCTGGCAAATTAGTTGTCCACCAAATACCCGGAGATCGCGAAGTACACGCTTGTATTTCCGGCCGTGCTGTTGCGTTCCGCCACGACGAAGACATCAGCGTTTTGTTGGAAGTACAAGCGTAGTGATTGCCCCAACGTGAAAACCTCATTGCCAAATACATCGGCGCCTTGGGCCGTCACTGGAAGAAAGTGAGTCCTAAAAATATCAAGATTGTCTCGCGCTCCAATTCTCGCCGTAATCAGTCGTTGGTTTGACAGTCTTGCCTCAACTGATACGTATTCAACAACGAGGGTCTTGCCTGCTGGTACTGTGAAAATGGGGCTATCGGCGACCCACTGGCCGTCTTGCAGGAAGGCACCGTTTGACGCGACGATCCGCTGCCGCGCAGGGTTCTCAGTGTCGCGAGTAACTACGGGAGATGCGTTGTCGATCTTGACTACTGGTGTGCCGTTAATACCAACGTTCCATGTCCCGATCTGTTGCGCGTTGACAGTCGGCGTGTTCACCACGTTTACGTTTTGCGGTTGAGATGAAGGCGCAGCAGCGGTTGGACCACTAGACCCATAGCTTAGGTGCGGTAGAGTAACAGTTGCTATCGTGACCAAAGAAAGCATACCAACCAAAGTGATAAGGGCATTTCTGAATTTGTACATATCGATCTCCTTCCCGATAAGTTGCACTAAATGTAGATTGGTTTCGAAGATTCTTAGGGCGTGTCAACCAGATGACCCGACACAGTCATCGTTATCAATGCGGAATTCGCAGAGGCGCTTCGTTGGACAAAAAATCGCAGCTGGCCCAGGCCAGGCCTAACGTACAACGGCGTCGGTTGACTACCAGCGAATTTGTCGCCACAAGCGAACGGGTCCGTGCCTCTTGCGGTAATTGGTACCTCGTACGAGGCGGCAAAAGCGCCTGGAGGTTCGCCCGCGACCTGTCCTGGACCTGACGTTAGGACTTGCGCAATCTGCAAGGTCTGCCCCGAAGGAACACATCCAACAACGGAAGCGAATTCGATAACAAATATTTTCCCAACAGGTACATCAACGAACACCGTCTTTGTTGCTTCGGCGGCATTGAGACTAATATTCGCAGCAACCTGATAGGGCTGCCATGCCGGAATGTTCATTTCTCGCACAGAAATGGGGTTCGAGTCGTCGACCGTTACGATGTTATGAGCAGCATCAATACCAACATTCCAATTACCGCTTTGTTGCGCGTTCACCGTTGGGGTGTTCACCACATTTACATTTTGCGTTTGGGACGGAGCGGCAAAAGGCGTTGGACCACTGGATCCATAAATCAAGTGCGGTGTGATAACGGTCGCTATTGCGACCAACGACACTAGGCCAATCACAGCAATCAGCGATTCTTTGAATTTATACACGGTCGATCTCCCTTCTCATTCGTTAGTGATTCAGCACAAATCATCAGTACTCCCAAGTTCTCGTTAAAATGGACCAGGCCCTCTTCGAGCCATTGATAAATAGTTCGTGAACTCACCTCGGCGACAGCCGCCGCTTCATTGGGCGTAATCAACAAGACCTCAGATAAACAGACATTGCACCAACCCAAAACCGAACCCCCGAACTGCCGAACAATCAGGCGCCGGTGAGTTTCAATTGTGATCTCGGTTCGTCGACCCATCTCAGTCCATGCTGTGGAATCCGTTGCTCTGGCCCACAACCCGCACTACAATGCTGCACAGCCGCTGGACGTCAGGTTTTGACGCCCTTTACATCGTTAGCATCATCCAAAGCGCCGCCGACGTTACTGCCGCCAAAGTCTTGAAGTCCTCAGAAGTTCTGAGGATTTCTCAAAGAATCCTCAAAAAGCAGATGTCTCGACCCGAAGACGCATACCAATTTGGCAGTTTTAAGTTGGACGCAGTTGAACGAGTGCTGTTGCGCGCGGGCCAACCCGTGCCGCTAACACAGAAGGTGTTCGATCTGTTGTTGCTGCTGATTGAGAACAGGGGCCAGGTGGTCGAAAAAGATCGGCTAATGAAAGAGATTTGGCCCGACACCGTCGTTGAGGAGGGAAACCTGACGCAGAACATTTCGATCCTGCGGAAGGTGCTTGACGATGGTCATCAATACATTCAGACGGTGCCGCGCCGAGGTTATCGCTTTGTTGGATACGTCAAAGCTCCGGCTGAGACCAGTTTGGTAGTGGAAGAGCATTCACTAGCTCGGGTGGTTATTGAGGAAAGCGCCGCCGCTACGGTCGCAACGGATGTGGGAAGCGCTCCGAGAGGGAAATCAGCACGCTCACGCAAATTGGGTTTGTGGGCTCTTATGGCAGTTGTCGTCGTGTCTGTGCTGGTGCTGGGCCGGGGGCTTTACAGGCCTCGTCACGTAGCGGGCCGCAATCCTCCGCCGTTTGATGTCAGTAACGTAACCCTGCGGAAAATTACGAGATCCGGCAATGTCGTCTACGGACTTCTATCGCCAGACGGACAGTTGATTGCGTATTCGACGCTCGACGAGGAGAGTCGATACGCACTTTGGCTACAGAAGGTTGGCAGTAAGGAAGCGTTACAGCTGATTGCACCGACTACCGAGCCAGTTAGCCCAGCTACTATTTCGCACGATAACAATTGGATCTACTACAGCCAACAAAGCGACGACGATTCTGGACGCCGGCAGTCACTTCTCCGAATACCGATTTTTGGTGGCACCCCTCGAAAAGTTCTGGATGGAATTCATTTGTTCGCTGATCTCTCACCTGATGATAGACGCATATTGCTGCACCGGTTCACTGCTGATGGTGGTATTGAGGTTGTTAGTGTGAACGCATTCGACGGTAGCGACGAACGCATTATTGCGAGCAGTAACACTGCTGCCGATTACATGGGCACTCGTTGGTCGCCCGATGGTCGTAGCCTGCTTTTCTTTCGAATCGAAAAGAGAGCAGATAGCAATTACTGGTCGCTTTGTGAGATGCCTTCGGAGGGTGGACCAGCAAAAACAATTCTCGCACCAGCGCCTCGGAAGATTTGGTTCGTAGCATGGACGGATGGAGGACGTGGCATCGTCATGAATGCTACCGATCCCGCAACTAAGATCCCGCAACTCTACTACGTTACATATCCGACTGGCGAAACACATCGGATAACCAACGATCTGGTTTACTACACAAGCATCTCAGTCGGTGGCGAATCTATTTTGGCGGGAGACGTAGAGCGACAATCGAAGATCTGGTTGGTGGATTGGGAGAAGTCGAGTACCAGTCGTCAAATTATCGACCGAGACATGGTAGATGGTCTGTCCTGGACGCCTGATGCCCACATCGTCTATGACGCTGTGGATGATGGTCGTTCACATCTGTGGATTGCGGATGCTGATGGCAACCAACGTCAACAGCTTTCGCCTGATTCGATCGACGAGCGGCAGCCAAGTGTGTCGCCAGATGGCAAGCAGATCACTTTTATTTCAAAGCGAACAGGAAACGTGGCGTTATGGGTAATGGATATTGATGGTCGGAACGCCAGGCAGTTAACGCCAGCGGCGCTTTCTCCGTGGCGACCGCAATTCACACCAGATGGTCGTTCGATCGTGTTTCTGATGGACCAGGGCTCACTTCCAGTGCTCGCCCGGATCTCAGTAGATGGAGGCGAGCCATCGGTAATTGCGGATGATGTTACTGGGGAAACATTCTTTGATATTTCGCCAGACGGTGGACAGCTTGCTTATTCGACTTTCAACCGAACGCGTAATATTACGCAAATAGTCGTTCGCTCCATTGAGGGCGACTCCAAGCGCACTTATTTTGATATCGAAGCACACGGCTTTGTTAGATGGACTCCTGACGGTAAGAACCTCATTTACGCGCATGCTCCCGAAGATAAGAAGCGAGGCGCAGCGCTCTGGATGCAGCCTGTCAGCGGTGGTCCACCACATCAAGTGTTCGATACAACCCCGGATTTGATTTACTGGATTGCGTGGTCGCGCGATGGAAAGCAACTGGTGGCGTCGCACGGTAGATTCATGACTGACATTGTGTTGCTAAATCGGAGCAAGTCCATTTCGTAGCCGAATGCACCGACGGCAGTCGGTGGATAGTTCAAATCCAACCTACACAAAGCAACGACACTGATTGACGCGCCGCGAATGGAGTTGCGCTGTTCTGCTCAAGTTTTGTTCGCGGCGCGTCGAAGTTGGTTTGATGCTGGGTTTGTAGGTAGGACTTCAACGATCCCTAACTGGCGTTAGGGGGATTTGGTCGTAACTTCCGTCTTCAGTCTTAAAGTGATTAGACGTTCGACAATAGCTAATACCTCCTGGATATCTTCGAACGTCGTGGTGGGATCGTTGTTGTAATTCATCAGCCGGTGCTCGTAGTTCCGACCGTAAGTAATCTCATCCACAACAAACCGCGTCTCCTGCAACGCTGCGCCGCGATGATCAGGTTTAGCGGTGACCTCTGTTGTCGCGACCTGCAACGCGCAGTACAGGCTGAATGTTTTTGCGGTCTCCGGACAGATGCGGTTATCCACCCGATTCCATTTCGATGCTGAATTGAGTATCGCGCGCGCCCGTTTCACAATTTTTAGATCGACTTCGGTAACCGGCGGTCGCACGTCAGAATCATTGCCTTGGGTAGCTTGTCCAGCGGGTGTTTGAGCGTTGATGATGATCGGCAACAGGAGAATAGCGGCACTAAGGAGAATCTTGTTTCGCATCTGAATTGACCTCACCAGTGATCAGTAATGGCGGCTCACCTTGTATCTCGCAGTAGAATTATCTCCTGCATTCGCAGGCCGGTCGAGTTGCCAGGTTTTTTACCGTCAGGAGACCAGTTGCGAGTGATGATCTGAGGTCGGCCTGGCTGGCCGCAAGATCTAGACAACTTTAGCGGGCCACTGCAAGCAAGGAGGCTGAAATTGAAAGTCGGCTGCTAAAGCAGGTGGTGTCAAAAACACTTTGATTACGCGCACGATCGACCTACCATTGTCACAGTTCGTCGACCTCAAGCGGACAAACGTTCTTATGAAGTTAACGACTCACCTGATGAAGTCAATCACTCGTCTAACGTTGTCACTCGCTGTTCTAGTACTCACGCTCGGACTGACTCTACTCCAGTCAGCACAAGTCTC
>Ga0207701_10002492_pt1 | contig 19026 bp, 16 predicted proteins | sample KBSSwiSSwithPhiX_FD_184294 | JGI IMG/M metagenome (GOLD analysis project Ga0207701, IMG submission 184294) | Switchgrass rhizosphere bulk soil microbial communities from Kellogg Biological Station, Michigan, USA, with PhiX - S5 (SPAdes) (version 2) | ecosystem: Environmental > Terrestrial >... | reverse complement strand
CTTGAAGGCGATGCCGCTGGACTGCGGCTTCCAAAGCGCTGCGTCCCCTTCCCGGGCTTCGATCGTTTTGTCGGTGAGCGAGACAATCTCCAGCGTGGCGTCTTTATAAGGGTGATACCAGCGGTAGATGGAAGCGACCGCAACGGGACGATTTTCCAGGGACCAGAGAAAGACCTCGCCATAGATGCTGCCGGCCGTGGGGTTGGACCACCGCAGCAGGGGCTCCTTCCGCAATGATGCCTTGACGGGCTGCGGCTCGGTGCCCAGCAGGACTTCCACTTGGCGGGCTTTGGCGGCGGCCAGGACCGACGTTTCCTGCTGCCGGCGACTTTCCTCCGTGGCCGAGGCGGACGGCTTGTCGTCCGCGATCAGCACGCCGCTGATGTCAGCGGTCGCCGGCGCGGTGCCAGGATCGCCGGCGCCGGGGGCGGCGGGGTCGCTGGCCGCCGCCATGGGGGCGCCAGGCGGCTCGCCCGTCTCGGCCCGCACCGGCGAGGAACAGAACAGCAGAGCGGCGACCGCGCCGCCGACCCTCGACAACCAAGCGCTCGAATGTGACATGCGCGGCCTCCTGTTCAAGGACCGTGCCGGCGCCGTCATCCGCGGAGAATCGCGCCGTTAGCCGCCCTGGCACGGTCATGGAGGCAGCACCGCACCACCGGACCGGATTTGTGACCGGCGGTTTCGGACAGCGGTCCAGCTCATGCGGACACTTGTCCGCCAGCGCCGAAGGGGCGTCGGCGCGCGCGCTGGCTATACTCCGGCCGGAGGAGCGACCACCATGAACTACCGGCCACTGGGGAGAACGGGTCTCCGCGTTTCCGAGCTGTGCTTCGGCACGATGACCTTCGGCGGCGACGGTATCTACAAGGCGATCGGAACCACCGAGCAGAGCGAGGCCGACCGCATGGTCGCGCAGTGCATGGACGCCGGGATCAACTTCTTCGACACCGCCGACACCTACTCGTTCGGCCGCGCCGAGCAGATCCTGGGCAAGGCGCTGGGCGCGCGCCGAAAAGAGGTGATCGTCGCCAGCAAGGTGCGCGGGCGGGTGGGGCCGGGGCCGAACGCCGTCGGCCTGTCGCGCGGCCACATCCTCGACTCCATCGACGCCAGCCTGCAGCGCCTGGGGACCGACTACCTGGACCTGTATCAGATTCACGGCTACGACGCGCTGTCGCCCTGGGACGAGACGCTGCGCGCGCTCGACGATCTGGTGCGCGCCGGCAAGGTCCGGTACATCGGCGCGTCGAACCTGGCGGCCTGGCACCTGATGAAAGCCCTGGGCATCAGCGAGCGCGATCGCCTGGCGCGCTTCGAGACCATCCAATCCTACTATTCGATCGCGGGCCGCGATCTCGAGCGCGAGCTGGTGCCCCTGATGGAATCGGAGCAGGTCGGCCTGCTGGTCTGGAGCCCGCTGGCCGGCGGCTTCCTCAGCGGCAAGTTCAGCCGCGAGCAGAAGCAGCCCGGCGACACCCGGCGCACCAGCTTCAATTTTCCACCGGTCGACCAGGAGCGGGGCTATGCCGTGCTCGACGCGCTGGGTGAGGTGGCGCGCGAGCACGACATCTCTGTTGCCCGTCTGTCGCTGGCCTGGCTGCTGCACCAGCGGGTCACGACCAGCGTGGTCATCGGCGCGCGCAACGAGACCCAGCTGCGCGACAACCTGGGCGCGATCGACGTGAAGCTCACGCCGGCGCAGCTCGATCTGCTGAGCCGCGCCAGCGCGCTGCCGCCGGAGTATCCCGGCTGGATGATCACCGTGCAGCAGCGCGACCGCCTGGAGGCGATCGCGCCCGAGCAGCGCTTCGCCAGGACCTGAGCCAGCTACAAGCTCTTCAGGTGCTCCGCCAGGTCGTTCTTCTCCTCGGCGCTCAGGTTCAGCTTGAGGAACTTGTTGTAGTGCTCGATGACGTCGGCCAGCGTGGCGAAGCGGCCGTCGTGATAGAAGCCGGCCTTGGCGTGTGACCACAGGCCCGCCAGCGGGGCGGTGCGGTAGCTCTTGGTGGGCGAGCGATCGGCCTGGAAGGAATCGACGCCGACCTCGGCCGGCGCGTGGATGTTGTTGCCGGGCTCGGTGTACAGCGGAGGCACGTGACAGCGCGCGCATCCGGCCTTGCCCATGAACAGCACCTTGCCCCGGTCGGCGGCCGCCTGGTTGAATGAGCCGGCCGCGGGCTTGGGGGCCGGGATCGACAGCTGGTAGTAGTGCAGGGCCGCCAGCTTGTCGGTGACCCGGTCACCCACGGTCATGCGGGTGTCGTGCGAGCCGCTCTTGGCCGACACCGCGAACTGGGTCTTGCTGTTCAGGCGCGCGTCGTAGAACGAGCCGTGGCCGTGCATCTCGGTGGCGGCGACGTAGGCGTTCCAGTACGGCACCGAGCCCCAGCCGGTCCAGGTGTGCAGGTTGACGCCGGCCAGGCCGAACGCCGGCGGGATCAGCACGCCGGCCTGCTTGCCGTCGGGCCGGAAGGCCTTGCCGTCCTTGTCCAGGGTGGCGTCGAAGCGCCCGGGGCCCCAGCTGGCCAGCACCTTCTTCACGGTGTCGACGTCGACGCCCAGCAGGTCGGTGAACGGCTTCAAGTTGGGCGCCAGCGAGACGATCGCGCCCACGTTGAGGTCGCGGTTGGCCCAGCCGTCCAGGCGCTTGCCGATGCCGGGCGCGAAGGAATCGTCCACGGTGGAGTGGCACAGCGCGCACTGGATGCCCATCGACTTCACGCCGCCCTCGGGCGTGGTGAAGGCGGTGACGCCGACGACCGCGTTCAGCTTCAAGAGAGCGACCGTGGTGGCCGGGTCGTCCAGGTTGACCTTGCCGGCCTTGATCTGTTTCACCAGCGCGGCCGGCAGCGCGTCGGCATCGACCTTGAGGCCGACCGCCAGCGCGGTCTTGGGCGAGACCCCGGCGCCGATGCCGCCGTTCTTCTCGCCGGCGACCGCCTTGTGCAGGCCCAGCGCGTCGCCCCAGAAGGCCTCGCTGCCGAAGGTGTCGTAGCGGAAGATCTTCCGTCCCTCGTCGAGCATGGTCTGCGAGTGGTGGGTGATCTCGGCGTCGAAGGCTTTGGGTGAGCCGGCTTTTCCAGCGCCAGGCTTCGCGGATGCTGGATCGACGAACACGCCGATCGCCGCTGCCGAAGTCACGGCGGCGAGAGACAGGGTGATGATGAGGGATCTGTTTTTCATGACGGTTCTCCTTGCTCCAGGCGCAAGCGCACGCCGAGTCGCCGCGCGGACAATGCCCGCGGCTCAACGTGGCGATGTGAGTCGATGGGTCGACCGATCGCCGCTCGGCTGCTCGTCAGAGTAAGCACTCGCCGGCTGGGTTACAGAAAAAGATGCTCGAGCCTGTCGCGGCGGCTGTGGTTCAGCCCGCGCGCCGCGACAAGCGCGGCAAGCGCGGCACGCGCGGGCCGTGGCGGATCGCGCCCTCGACCGGCGCGTAGGCGAGCTCGCTGCCCTCGCGCACCGCGCGCAACAGCAGCCCGCCGCGGCTCATGTCCCCGCGCCCGATGAACGCCGGCGGAAACAGCAGGTGGTCGCCGAAGACCCGTGTCAAGGGACGAACGTACTTGTTGGAGGCGACGCTGCCCAGGAGCACGAAGCGGGTGGTCGCGCCGTACCCGCGCTCCAGATCCTCGGCGTGTCGGATCAGCGGCGCGGTGAAGTCGGCGTTGCGATCGTCGATCGGTACCTGGGCCCAGGCCCGCGCCCGCTCCAGCGTCAGCGCTTCGCCCGCAGCGCACAGACCTTCGCCGGGGGTGATGACCAGGGCGGCGTCCAGCCCGGGCGGCGGCCGCGCAAAGACCTCTGCGTAGGCCGACTTGCCGCGAAAATACAGGCTGCTGATGAAGCTGAACACCTCGCGCAGGGGCGCGCCGCCCGCCGACCGCAGCTGCTGGGCCAGCGGCGATCCGGCGCCCTCGCGCAGGAGCAGCGCGCCGCGCTCGCCGCCCAGGTTGGCGGGCGACAGGATGAAGATGGTGTGCGGTGGGGGGGGCAAGAAGATGGACGAGAGGGGCGAGATGGCCTGGAACCTAGCAGACGCCACGGCCGGCACGGTGCCTGAACGCGAGAAAGGCGACATTCCAGAATTCGTGGTGGCGTGGCCGCCAGACCCGCTGCACGGCGGCGCGATTTCTCAGGCAGGGCCGGCGTTTTTCTCATCGATTTGTCCTGTCTCGCGCAGCTTTTCCCTCGTAGAAATGGGTCTCGCGCCGGCCGCCCACCATCGTCCGCCGCGAATCCGCCCCCACCAGGAAGGACCAACCCGATGGCTCGCATTCAGATGATCGCGACCGCGCTGCTCGTGGGGGCGCTGGGCGCCCTGGGCAGCGCCAGCTGTTCGAACGGCAGCGCCGGCACCACCAACGTCACCACCGGCACCGGCGGCGCCGACCCGGGAGCCAGCGGCGGCAGCGACGGCAACCAGGGCGCGGGCGGCAGCGGCTCTGGCGTGGGCGGGCAGATCGTGGTCGGCGGCGTCGGCGGGACCCCGGGTGGCAGTGGCGCGGGCGGCGCGGCGTCGTGCGCCGAGCCTCCGGCGGCGAGCGAGCTGATCGGCTGGGCCTCGCAACCCGGCATGGGCTTGAACGGCCCGACCACCGGGGGTGGCAGCGCGACCCCGATCAGGGTCAACAGCAACGCGACCTTCAACGCCGCGGTCGCCGGCACCGCGCCCGCGGTGGTCTACCTGACGGGGACGCTGACCGGCAATTTCAGCATCGGGTCGAACAAGACCGTGGTCGGGCTGTGCGGGGCCGGGCTGCACGGCCACCTCGATGTCCGATCATCGAACGTGATCGTTCGAAATCTCAAGATCGTGGGCTACGGGGTCGGCGACTGCGCGCTGGATCCCAGCTACGACGCGACCGTGGGTTGTTCGTCCGGCGCCGACGCGGTGACCATCCAGGGCGGCGCGCATCACGTCTGGTTCGATCACGACGACGTCTCCGATGGCACCGACGGCAACCTGGACATCACCAGCGGTTCGGACTTCGTCACCATCTCCTGGACCAAGTTTCACTACACGCTGCGCACCGATCCGGTCGGCAGCGATATGACAGGCGCGTCCGGGCATCGCTTCTCGAACCTGATCGGGTCGGCCGACAACGTGCCCGGCGACGTGGGGCACCTGAACGTCACCTGGCACCACGATTGGTGGGCGGACAACGTCAACCAGCGCATGCCGCGCAGCCGTTACGGCAAGATTCACATGCTCAATAACCTGTTCACCTCGGTCGGCGACAGCTATTGCACCAACGCGGGGCTGATGGCGTCTTTGCTGGTCGAGGCCAACGTCTACAGCGGCGTGCGCGCGCCCCTGCAGCCCGCGACCGGCGGCGACATGCTGGCGCCGACCAGCGGCCCGGGCGTCAACCTGTTCACCAACACCAGCGGGTTGACCACCGCCACCGGCGTCGGCTTCGTTCCACCCTACGCCTACACGCCGGAGCCCGCCGCCGGCGTGGCAGCGGCGGTCATGGCCGGCGCCGGGCCGCAATAGGCCGCGACAAGCCCGCGACAAACGCGGCAACCGGTCGCGCCGTAAGCTGCGCGACAGTTGAACGGGCGGCTGACCGCGGAGCTGCAACCGCAATTACGTCGCCGCCTCATCGAGTGAAATGATTGCGCCAAATAATTGGCGCGCATTGTTTGCGGCGCGATTGATTGCGATTCGCGCGCGCCAAATTTCATATCGCGAGTGATACGATGCCGCGGGGTCTCCGCTGTGGAGTCCTCGCGTGCGCCCCCCTGATCTCCGGCGCGCGCTGTTTTGCCAACGCCCCCATGGGAGAACCAGGATGCAATCAGCTCGTTCATTGTACCGTCGTTCGGCCCTCGCTCTGCGCGCGCTGCCGGTGCTGGCAATCGCGTCCGGGGCCGGGACCCTCTTGGTCAGCGCTCGCGCCCAGGCAGACGCGGTCACCGACTGGAACGAATACACCATCCAGGCCAGCAAGGGCTTCAACGGAATCGGCGGGGCAGGGGTCACGCTCGACACCAACCTGTCGACCCGCCTGGAGGCGATTGTGGGGCGCGCGGTGTTCGACGCGGTCAACGCCATCGATCACTTCGTGCCCGCGGGCTACTACTACAACACCCCGGGCAGCGGGTCGGCGCCGGGCGCGGCCGCGCAGGCCGCCCACGACGTGATCCTGGCGATCTTGCCCGACCCTGCGCTGGACGCCGCGGCCGACGCGCGCTGGGGGCAGACCCGCGCCTGGGTCGCCGCGCAGCTGGCGGCCACGCTGGCGGGGCTCGGCGTCGCGCCGGAAGACCCGGGCCTGGTCACCGGCCACGGCGCGGCGGCCGCGGCCGTGGCCGCGCGCCGGCTGGACAACTCCGCTCCGGTGGTTGCCTACGGCGCCGCGCTGGTCCCGACGTCCAATCCGGGCGTGGGCCTCTGGCGCCAGAGTAATGCGGCGCCGGGCGCGGTCAGCGCGCTGACCGGCGCGCCCACCGGATTCGACGCCACCGGCGTCACCGCCCAGGGACGTGCGGCCATCGATCTCAACTGGCGCGACCTGACCCCCTTCACCCTCAGCACGCGCGAGCGCACGCAGATCGTCGCCGCCGTGCCGGCCGCGATGGTGGTGGGCAGCCTGGAATACCAGCGCGAGGTCGAGTACGTGCGCCAGCACGGCCAGGACACCGCGGCGCTGGCGGTGCGCAGCGCCGACCAGACCGCGCAGGCGCTGTTCTACCGCCAGGACGCCGAGATCTTCGTCAACGAAGCGGCGCGCATCGCCTCGCGCGCGCGCGGCTGGCAGCTGGACCAGAACGCCAGGCTGTTCGCGCTGCTGGGCAACGTGATGGCCGACGCGCGTATCGCCGCCTGGGCGTCCAAGTACGAGCAGAAGTTCTGGCGCCCGATCACCGCGATCAACGCCAACCCCGACGGCAGCGTCACCAACAACTACGCCGCCTGGCACCCGCTGTCGGCGACGCCCGCGCACCCCTCGAACACCGCGGGCCACAGCACCACCGGCGCCGCCGCCTTCGAGCTGTTGCGGGCCTTCTTTGGTGACGCCATCCGTCCCGACGGCGCGCCGGTGACGCTGGGTACGCTACCCTGGCTGGTCGGCACCAACAACGGAACCGGCAGCCCCACCACCCGCACCGTGTCCAGCTTCAGCCAGGCACAGCTGGAGAACGGGGCCAGCCGCCTGTACCTGGGGATCCACTATGGCTTCGACAACCTGCAGGGCCAGCTGGTCGGGCTGGCGGTCGCCGACCGGATCATCCGGTCGGCCGATCCGGCGGCCTGCGGGCTGCGCGTGCGGCCGTCGCAGGTGTCGTTGCGCCACATCACCCGCACGCTGCTGTCCCGCCCCGATCTCTACGGGCTGTTCTCGGCCCCCGAGAACGGCTTCAACGACATCGACGACGAGGGCCGGGACTTTCACCACTGAGCGCGGGATGATCCGGCGGGCGCGCGGCCGGCGCGCGCCCGCTGTCGATCAGCCGCCGGAGCTGGCGTCGCTGGCGTCCGGAGTGCTCGCGCTGTCGGGAGTGCTCCCGGTGTCGGGGGTGCTCGCGGGCACGTCACCGCCGGTCTCGGCGGCGGCGCTGTCGCTGGCCGCGTCGTCGGCGTCGGAGCCGGCGTCGGCGGCGGCGTTCGCGACGCTGATGGTGTCGATGTGAACCACCCCGGTCCGGTAGTTGCCGGCGGTTCCGGTCTGGATCGCCACGTCGATCTCGCGAACCTCACAGGGGGAGTAGTCCGGGCTCAAGCCGGGACCCGGGTTGCTGGCGCTGGCGGTGACCGTCATCCAGCCCAGGCTGGGGTCGAGCACGACCTTCTGTTGCCCCTCGGCGTAGACGTAGGCGGCGCCCGACTTGAAGATGATGAAGGCCAGCGCGCTGTCGGTCGGCCCGCTGATCACGCCGCCGGGGTCGAGCTTCACCCTGGCAGTGACCGTCGCGCCCGACAGGTTCACGCCGTTGCCGTACAGGCGCGCGAACAGCATGGTCTGGCCGGGCATGGTGAATGGGATGGTGAGCTTGACCGATCCATTGGTCGGGTCGCCCTGGGTGGTATCGAGCTCGCGCAGAGTGCCCATGCCTCCGTCGGTCGTCACCGGGCCCAGCCCGTCGCTGGAGACGCTGGCCACGTCCCAGTTGTCGAAGATCGCACCGAACGCTGACACCGTGGTGGGGTACAGGGGGCTGGCGCAGGCCGGGTTGACCACGCCCCCGGTGCCGCCCGTCCCTCGCCCCCCGGCGCCACTCAGCTTGCCGCCGGCACCCGAGTCGCTGCTGCCGCCATCGCTGCCACCGGCGCCAGCGTCGACGCGCGGGGTGTTGCTGCTCGAGCCGCAACCGATCGCCCACTGCGCCGCGCCCGCCAGAATCAGTAGCTGCCACCCGCTCTTCAAAGTGATTCGCTGACCAGTCATCTTGGTGTCTCCCTGTTAGTCCCACTCCAATACCAGGTTTTCTAGGCCTTGGGCCGACTAAACCGGTGGGGTTTCGGGCGGGCGGGTAAGGGCAGCACGGCTGGCGAACCTTCACGTATTACACTGCGGCCGCATGCCCCGGCCGCCGGAAACCGTGATGCTGACCGCGCTGGCTCTGCTCGCGTTCGCCTTCAACTCGATCCTCACCCGCATGGCGCTGGGTGGCGGGCACATCGACGCCGCCAGCTTCACCACCGTGCGGCTGGCGTCCGGCGCGCTGGTGCTGGCGGTGCTGGCGCGGGTGCAGACCCGGGCCTGGGTACCCCTGCGCGGGCATGGCGTGGTGGGGCCGCTGGCCTTGTTCGCTTACGCGGCGCCGTTTTCATTTGCGTACCAGCGCATCGGTGCCGCCGCCGGCGCGTTGCTGGTATTCGGTGCCGTCCAGTTGACCATGATCGGCGGCGGGATCGTCGCCGGCGAGCGTCCCCGCCTGCGCACCTGGCTGGGCCTGGTCCTGGCGGCGGTCGGGCTGGCCTGGTTGACCCTGCCAGCGGTCGGCAGGCCCGATCCGGTGGGCAGCGCGCTGATGATCCTGGCCGGCTGTGCCTGGGGCGTTTACTCGCTGGCCGGCCGGCGCAGCCCCGACGCCCTGGCTTCGAACGCGCGCAACTTCGTCTGGACGGTGCCGCTGGCGCTGCTGCTCGACGCGCTGGTGGTGCGGTCGACGACGGTGAGCGCGCGCGGTGTCGGGCTGGGGCTGGTGTCGGGCGCGATCACCTCGGGCCTGGGCTACGCCATCTGGTACCGCGCGCTGCGCGGGCTGACCGCCACCCGCGCCGCGATACTACAACTCAGCGTTCCGGTAATCGCCGCGCTGGGCGCCATCGTCTTGCTGGACGAACGGCTGACCGCCCGCCTGGTGCTGGCCGGGGCCGTGGTGCTGGGCGGGTTATGCCTGGCGCTGGCGGACCGCAAGGGCTGATTTCCGGGGCGAAGGGGCCCGCCCGGCGCGCCCCTTCGACGCGGCGTGAGCCAATTCGACTGGGCACATGTCGGCCGGCCAGACCCGGGGTAAGATTCGATCGATGTCCCTGCCGATTGCCGTTCGGACCACGGGCAATCCGGGACGGTGGGGGGCCTCCGGATCGCGACCGCGGGCCCGGGGGACCGGGCGGGCGCGCTGGTGGTGGGCAGTCCTGGCCAGCGTCGCGCGCTGGATCGGCCGCGCGCTGGTCCGCCTGTGGCGGAGCCTGGGCACCCGCACCCGCCTGTGGATCAAGGTGGTGGTCGCTGTGGCGTTGCTCACGGCGCCGATCTGGACCTTGAACCTGGCGGTGGCGTTTCTGGGGCGCACCGCGGTCTTTCCGCTGTCGCCCTATTTCCTGCGCGAGAAGCTGACCGCGATCGGCGCCTACGGACGCCACTGGGTCACCTGCTCGCCGGCCAGCCATGACGAGGTCGACCGGCTGGTGAAGCAGGCCGAGACCCGCCATCACCTGCCGCGGGCGCTGCTGGCGGCGATCATCCACGTCGAATCCAACGGCTTTGCCCACCGGATCTCCGGCGCGGGCGCCATGGGGCCGGGCCAGCTGATGCCGGACACCGCCAAGCTGCTGGGGGTCGGCGATCCCTTCGACACCGCCCAGAACGTCGATGGCGCCGCCCGCCTGATGGCCGGGCACCTCGACCGCTTTCACAAGATCCGCCTGGCGATCGCGGCCTATCACGCCGGACCGGGCGCGGTGCACGGCCACGTGCCCCAGAACGGCATCACCCCGATCTACGTCGACCGGGTCATGCAAACCTATATACGGATCCGCCCGCGCCCCCCGCGGCCCCGCCCGGCGGCGACCGGCGCCACCACCCCCACGTCCGAACGCGCCGCCACCCGGCGCGCGCCCTAGCGCCGGCGGCGCGGGGTCGGGGCGGTCTCTTCCTCGCTGGGCGGCACGAAGCCGGCCACGGTGCCGTGGGCGGGCAGGCGCATCGGCCAGCGCGCCATCAGCGACGTCGGATCCCAGTACACCTCCGACAGCTCGGTGGACGGGCGGATGGAAAAGGCGAAGGTGAGGTGGCGGCCCGGGCGGTCGCTGCCGGTGTCCCCGAGCAGTCCGATGATCTCGCCCGCCCTGACGTGCGTCCCCGGGGTCAGGTGGAGCGGGATCGCGGCCAGGTGAAAGTACTTGGTCAGCACGTAGCCGCCGAAGTGCGCCAGCACCACGTACTCGCCCGCGCGGCTTTCCTCGGCGGCGCGGTGCACCCGCTCGACCACGCCGTCCTGAACCGCGTAGACGTGCTCGCCCCACAGCTCGCCGCCCAGGTCGATGCTGCAGCGGCCGCTGTCGCGGCAGTACGCGGGCTTGTTGCCGGGCGCGGCCGGGCCGTAGATCCGATCGCTGGCGGTCGGGGTCCGCCGCTCCGGACCCGGCAGCGGATAGATCCAGTTCGAGCGCTCGAAGCCGCGCATCCAGTCGTCGTCGGTGGGCGGCCAGGGGGGGCCGAACGGGGGCGGGCCGAACCAGGCCTTGCCGCGGGCTTTCACCACCGGGGCATCGTAGGGCACCGAGATCGATTCCGGCTGCGGCATCCGAAAGCGGTGCCAGAGCGCGCTGCCGCCCGCCACGACCAGGATCAGCAGCCAGGCCCGCAGCAGCCAGCGGGTCTTGAAGGCGGCGCGCGCGATCTGGCGGGCCCGGATGGTGGCCTGAAGACACTCCTCCGAGCAGTGTTCCTCCAGCACCCGGCCGCGCGTCAGCACGAACCGATCGCGATCGTCGAAGTCGTTACCACAAACGAAGCAGACCTGAGCGCGCGACATGGGGTGGCTCGCGCCTAGTCCTCGCTCGCGGATTCAGAGGACGAGTCGTCCGCCGCGGGCTCGTCATCGCCGCGCGCCGCCTGGGCCTTGGCCGGGCGCTCGCCACCTTCGCTTGCTTCGCGTCCTTCGCTTCCTCCTGCCGCAGGGTCGGACGCGCGCTCCTGTCGGGCCAGCTTGCCGCGCTTGCGGCCCGGGATGGCCAGCGCCGATCCCAGCGGGACGCCTGGGCGCGCCACCGTGGTGACCAGGCCCACCTCGCTGCCGTCCAGGGGGATGTGCAGCGGCCACAGCGCGATCAGCGGCTCTGGATCCATGTACTTCTCCGGCCAGTCCTTGCCGGGCTTCACGGTGATCCCGAAGTGCAGGTGCGGGCCGGATTCCTTGACGCCGGTGTCCCCGAGCAGGCCGATGACCTGGCCGCCCCGCACCGGGGCGCCGCGCTCGATCTCGGGCGCGATCGCCGCCAGGTGAAAGTACAGGGTGAACACCGTGCCGTTCTGGTGGGACAGGCGCACGAACTGTCCGCCGTGATCGGGGTTCGGTCCGCGCTTGACCCAATCCACGACGCCGTCGTGCACCGCGTACACGTGCTCGCCCCAGATCTCGCCGCCCAGGTCGACGCCGCAGTGGCCGTTGCGGCACTCGGGCGCGCGATCGCCGGGCCGCACAGCGCCGAACACCCGCGAATCCCGCCGCGGCATACGCCGCACCGGTCCGGACAGGGGGTGCAGCCAGGCGTCACGGCCCAGGGACGCGAGCAACGCGGTGTCGCTGGGCGGCCAGTCGGGCCCGAACCATCCCGGCTCCTGGGGGTGGATCGACGGGCGGGCGGCCCGCGACGCGGTCGCCTGCGACGCGCGCGGCGCCTTGCTGGGGCCCTGGTGTGGCGCCAGGTAAGCGCCCAGAAAGATCACGGCCAGCGTGAGCCGCTTGCTCGATTGGCGCCGCGCCGCCCAGCGCTCGCGCCGCTGCGCGCGCGCCACCGCGCCCGAACATTCCTTCGAGCACAAAATGTAGAAGGACGAGTCCTCCACCTGCACGTAGCGCCGCATGAGCAGCGAGCTGCTGCACAAGCCACAGACCGCGGCGCCCTCGATGGTCTCTGAGGTGTCGATCATGCCGTTCGGGACCTCTCTCGGCAGCGCAGCGGCTATGGTAGCAAGATTGCGGGCGCCTCACCTCCCGGACCGACATTCACCAGAAATATCGCGGGCACGCCCGTTGCTAGGCGGTGATGGCGGCCGGCTCTAACCGCGCGTTGCCAAAGGCCGGTTGCTGCTGGCGGGCGCTGGCGGGCGCGCGGCTCAGGTTTTGCCCCATTGCGATGGCCAGCGGTCGAGCGCGCTCTCGATCGCCAGCAGCAGCTCGAAGCCCGGGAACTGACCGCGAATCGCCACGCGCGCGTCGGCGCGCGAGCTGGCCGCGGCGATCGTGCGTTGCACCGCCGCGTGGTAGCGCGCCTGGGCGTCGACGATCTCGGGGCCCGCTGCCTGGCCATGGCCGGGGATGAAGCGCGTGGCCGGCAGCGCGCGCAGGGCGTCCAGCCCGCGCGACAGGCCGGTCAGGTCAGCCTCTTCGTAGTTGAAGTGATAGCGCGAGAAGATGAGATCGCCGCAGGCCACGGCGTCCTCGGACGGGAACAGCACCACACAGTCTCCGTCGGTGTGGCCGGGCCCCAGGTGGCGCACCTCGACCGTGAGATCGCCGAGATCGACGCGCAAGCTGTCGGTGAAGGTCAGCGCCGGCTGGTGCGGCTGGGCGTCGGCGAACAGCGCGGCCAGGCTGGGCGTCGCGCGGCGCTCGGTGACGATCGCCCCGTGGCGCTCCGCCATGCTGGCGGCGCACTGCTGGTGAGCGATCACGGTGGCGCCGCGCGCGGCGAACCAGCTGGCGCCCAGCGCGTGGTCGGTGTGGTGGTGGGTCACCACCACGTGGGTCACCGCTGGAAATCCCCGGCGGGCGAGCGCGGCGGCCACCTCGGCCGCGTGCGGGGGCGCGATCAGCGGATCGACCAGCAGCGTGCCGGCGCCGCCGGCCAGCGCCACGCAGTTGGCGCCGTAGCTGGTCAGGGGGGTGTCGCCGCCCAGGGTGAAGACGGTCAGCCGGGGCGTGAGGGTGGTCTCGGCCAGCATCGCTCACTCCCCACGGGCATCCCGCGCTGGCGCCGGCGCGGCCGCGCGCAAGCGCTCGCGGCGCGCGGCCAGGATCTTGGCGAACGAGCGCAGCGCGAACTCGTCGCGGGTCAGCCCGGTGGCGCCCAGGTCGGCTTCGTCGATCGCGCCCGAGTTCAGCGCGCGCAGGAAGTAGTTGAGCAAGCCCTGGCCGGTGGCGGCGTCGTCGAAGACGTCGCCCACCAGGGTGGCCTGCGCCGCCTTGTCGATGAAGCTGCGCAGGCGCTCGGCGGCGGCGGCGAACCCCTCGCGGAAGAAGGCGTAGCAGGTGGCGAAGCGGACCGGCAGCTGCGCCGGGTGCAGGTCCCAGCCCTGGTACAGGCCACTCTCCAGCGAGCGGCGGATGTGGCGGTGGGAGGTGCGCCAGGCGGCGTGCACCGCGGCGCGGTTCTCCTCGAGCTCGGCCGGGGTCAGCGGGCGTTCGCCGCTGGCCCGGTGGGGGCCGACCGGCATGAGGTTGGTGGCGCCGTCGGACAGGAAGATCCCGGTGCCGGCGTAGGCCAGGACCATCAGTCCGGTGGCCAGCTGGCACAGCGGGTGGTCCATGGCCTGATAGGCGGCGGTGATGTTGCAAGAGGCGGTGAAGTCATAGGTGCCGAAGTGCGCCCCGGTGCAGCGCCCCTCGCAGGCCTGCAGGAAGCCGGGCAGGGGCGAGCGGCCATCGGCGCCCAGCAGCGCCTGGGTCACCTCGATCATGATTTCAAGGCGGAGGGTGCCGGCGGGCAGCCGGTGGCGCCGCTCCAGGATCTCCAGCAGCCGCACCAGCGCGCGCGGCTGCTCGGCCACGGTGACCTTGGGCAGCGTCACCACGAAGCCGTCGGGCAGGCCGCCGCCGCTCTCGGCCAGCAGGCGGTCCAGGAACAGGCCTAAGGTGCGCGCGCCGCGCCCTTTGCACTCCTCGCCGAACGACTTGATGCGGATGCCGATGAACGGCGGCAGCCCGCCCTCGCGCATGCCGCGCGCCACCTCGCGCGCGGCGGCGTCCGCGACCGCATCCTCCTCGGCGTCGGGGCGGGCGCCGAAGCCGTCCTCGAAGTCGAGGCGGAAATCTTCGACCGGTTCGCGCTGCAGCTTGGCGACCACGCGCGTGTACAGCGCCGCCAGCCCCGCCTGGTCCAGCGCGGGCGAGCGCGGCAGGCCGAGGCCGGCGGCCAGCTCGGCGGGATCGCGGGCGTAGGCGGCCAGGCTGTGCAGGGCCAGCTCGCCCAGCCGGCGCGGCGTCTCGGCCTTGAACAGGTGCGCGCCCCCGTAGACGGTGTGCACCGGCTGGCGCGCCGGCCGATCGCCAGGGTACAGGCGCGTGAAGGCCTGATTGGGCCCGGCCAGGGCATCCAGGTGCTCCTTGCCTTCTACATCCAGGGTCATCACCGGCATGGGGTCAGCTCCCGCGGTAGGTGGAGTAGCCGAAGGGGGACAGCAGCAGGGGGACGTGGTGGTGCTCGCCGGGCGCGGTCACCGCGAAGGTGATCTCGACCCGCGGGTAGAACACCGGGCGACCCGCGCCGCGCAAGTAGGCGCCGGTGTCGAAGCTGAGCCGGTAGGTGCGCGCCTGCAGGCTGCCGGGCGCGACCAGATCGCCGACCCGGCCGTCGGCGTCGGTGGTGCGCGCCGCCAGCTCGGTCCAGGCGCCGGCGCTGTCCTGCGCCTCGAGCTTGACCGCCAGCCCGCGCGCCGGCTGGCCGAGCGCGGTGTCCAGCACGTGGGTGGTGATGGGGCTGCGAGCGGGGCTGGTCATCGCGCGAGCTTCTCCAATCGCAGGCGGGTGATCTGGGCTTGCTCGGCGGCGGCGATGGACAGCTCCATCTCGGGGTCGTGGGCCAGCCGCGCGCGCAGCGCCGCCAGGATCTCGCCGGCGCTCTTGCCGGTGGCGCAGATGATGAAGATGAAGCCAAAGCGCGCCGCGTATTCCTGGTTCAGCGCGCGCAGCTCGGCGGCCTGGTCCTGCGGCGCGGCCGCGGCGCGCGCCTGCTCCTCGGTCGACCAGGCCCGGCCGGTCGCGGTGGCGGCGGCGCCAGCGCGCGCGGCGCTCTCGCCGATGCGCGGGTGATGGGCGAACGCCTCCAGGATGTCGGCGCGCTCCATGGTCTGCCAGACCTGGGCGGCGGCGCTGTACAGCGCCGCGCTGGAGGCGAACGGGCGCTGCGCCAGCATGCCGGCCACCCAGCGGCGGGCGCCGCAGCAGCTCTCCAGCGCCTGGCCCGCGGCCTCGGGGGCCAGGGCGTTCAGCACGGCGTGGGGCGCGCCCGCGGCGGTGGCGCTCACGCGCGCCGGCCCCAGACCCGCAGCCGGCTGACTCCGCCGTCGGGAAAGATGTTGAGACGCAGGTGGGTCGCCGCGCCGGCGCCGCCGTCCACGTCGAAGAACGCGCGCGCGTCGGCGGCCAGCCTGGTTTCGGGCAGCAGCGGTACCCAGCGGTCGCTGCGGATGAGATCGGTGATGCGGGTGCCGGGGGGCGCATCGATGCTCTCCAGCGAGCAGCGATCCGGGTAGTTGCCCTTGAAGTGCGCGGTGTCGACCTCGATCAGCGCGGGCGCGCCGCGCGCGGCCAGCTGGATCAGGATCCAGTCGTGGCCGGGGCCGCGCCGGCGGCGGGTCTCCCAGCCGCCGCCCATGTCGGCGGCGCGTCCGGGCATCAGTAAATTATTCATCGGGCCGAAGAACGCGTCCGAGCAGGCCAGCGCCTGGCCGCCGTTCTTGACCGCCGCCAGGTCGATCAGCCCGGGCGCCACCCGCTGGCGGGTCTCGGCGTCGCGCGCCGCCGGGTCGCTGTCGTCGCCGGTCAGCCCGGGCGCCGGCCGGCCGTAGACCCGCAACCGGGCCACGCCACCGTCGGGAAAGATGTTGAGGCGCACGTGCGAGACCGGACCGCCCGGCGCCGCCGGCACGAACAGGTTCTGCGCGCCCGGCCGCAGCGGTGACTGCGGCAGCAGCTCGCTCCAGCTGGCCGCGCGCAGCTGGTCGAGACCGGTCACGCCCGGCGCCAGCAGCCCCTCGACCGACGCGAAGGGCGGGTGGTTGCCCAGGAAGTGATGGGTGTCGACGTCGAGCGCGGCCACCTGGCCGGGGACGCCCAGCGCCAGCACGCACCAGTCATGGTCGGGCGCGGCGGCGCGCCGCCGCCGGCTCTCCCAGCCATCCATCCACTTGCCGCGATCGGTGAACTTGCCGTCGATGAAGACGCCGCGGCCGGGCTGGATCAGATTGCCCGCCTCGGCAAAGAAATCATCGCTGGCGCCCAGCACCCGCCCACCCAGCGCCGCGGCCGCCAGGTCGATGAGGCCGGTGAAGCCAGCGCCCTCGCCGCCGGTGGGGCCGCCGCTCATGCCGCCTCTCCCGCGGCCGCCGCCGCGCCGCGATCGCCGCCGTCGCGCGCGCGTCCCAGCAAGGTCCGCCCCGCCGGCCCGCCGGGAAAACCGCGGCCATCGAACACCACCTGGCCGCGCAGCACGGTGAAATGAACCCGGCCGTGCAAGGTGGCGCCGAGGTAAGGCGAGATCTTGTGCCGGAAGTGCAGATCGCCGGCGTCCAGCCGGTGCGCCTCCTCTGGATCCCAGATCACCAGATCCGCGTCGAGCCCGGGCGCGATACGGCCTTTGCGATCGGACAGGCCGGCCAGCCGGGCGGGCGCGGCGCTCATCCAGCGGGCCAGCGTGCCCGGTGCCAGGCCGCGCCGGCGGGCCTCGGTCCAGACCGCGGGCAGCCCCAGCTGCAGCGAGGCGATGCCGCCCCAGGCGGCGTGAAAGTCGCCGCGCTCGGGCAGCTTCAGCGCCGGCGCGCACGGGCTGTGGTCGGTGATCACCAGATCGATCTCGCCCGCGATCAACCCGCGCCACAGCTCTTCGCGGTTGGCGTGCGCGCGGATCGGCGGCGCGCACTTGAAGTGGGTCGCGCCGTCGGGGATCGACTCGGCCTCCAGGCACAGGTAGTGCGGGCAGGTCTCGACGGTGAAGGGCAGGCCCTCGGCGCGCGCGGCGTGCAGGGTGGGCAGCGACGAGGCCGACGACAGGTGCACCACGTGCACCGCGCAGCCGGTGTCGCGGCACAGCCGCACCAGCAGCCGGATGGCCTCGTCCTCCCAGGCCGCGGGCCGGGACTGCAGATAACCGCGGTAGGCGCGCGGGTCGGGCTCTGACACCTCGGCGCCGAGATCCAGCTCGGCGTGCGCCAGCAGCGGCAGCCCCAGGTCGCGCAACACCGGCATGGCCCGCCGCAGGTCGGCCTCGGTGGCGTTGGGGAACTCGTCGATCCCCGAGTGCACCAGGAATGCCTTGCACCCGAGCGCGCCCGCCGCCGCCAGGCCGGGCAGCTCGCCGGTGTTGCCCGGCACCACGCCGCCCCAGAAGCCCACGTCGGCGTGCAGCTGTCCGGCGCAGGCGGCGCGCTTGACCACCAGCGCGGCGGCGCTGGTGGTGACCGGGATGCAGTTGAGCGGCATGTCGACCAGGGTGGTGACCCCGCCGGCGGCGGCCGCGCGGGTGGCGCTGGTGAATCCCTCCCAGTCGGTGCGCCCCGGCTCGTTGATGTGCACGTGGCAGTCGACGATCCCCGGCGAGACCAGCAGATCGCCCACGTCCAGCACCTCCCCGTGCGGGTCTCCGGCGGCGCGGGCGTCGGCGTCGCCGTGGTCGATGTGCACCCGCTCGCGCCGCACCTCGCTGATCTGTCCGTCCTGGTCGAACAACACGGTCGCCGGCGCGACATGCCCGTCGTCCAGCACCACGTGCCGGCTGCTGACCCCGCCGAGGCGCATCAGAACTCCACCTCGGCGAAGGCGCGCAGGCTGTCGTAGTGCGCCTGGCGATCCTCCACGAACAGCGAGCCGGTGATACCGGCCACCAGGCGCGGCACCGAATATTTCATGCCAGAGATGCTGGCGCCGCCGAAGCCCAGGCTGAGCAGGCCACCAAAGGTGTAGTTGTACAGCGTGCGCAGGTAGGGCGCCTCGCCGGGCCGGCGCTCGGTGAACTGGAAACCGGGGCCCAGGTAGGGATGGCGCGACAGATCGGCGTGCTGCTCGCCCTCGGGCGGCTGGTAGCGGTCGGCCCAGCGCGCGATGTGCGGCTCGACGGCGCGCAGCTCGGGCCGGCGCGCCAGGTCGGTCACGAAGCCGGTCCCCACGATCACGAAGTCGACCTCGTGGCGCGCCCCGCCGGTGTTGGTGATGTGGATGGAATCGCCGCGCAGCTCCACCGACTGCCAGGCGCAGCCCGCGTGCAGGTGAAAGCCGGCGTGGCCGCGCGCGCGCTGGTAGGTGTCGGCGGGCGGCAGCTGGCCCATGCGCAGGATCTGGCGGATGAAGCGCCACTTGTCGGGGTCGGGCAGATCGCCCAGGTGCTTGAGGAAGCCCACGAACTCGGCCCAGCGGTAAGGGTTGACGTTGACCAGCGCCGGCCGCCGGAAGCACAGGTGCAGCGCGCGCGCGCCGTGCTCCAGGGCGGTGGCGGCGTTGTCGAAGGCCGACGCGCCCGCGCCCAGCACGGCGATGCGCTTGCCGGCCAGCGCGGCGAAGTCGATGTCGTCGCGGGTGTGCGCGTAGCACCGGGCCGGCAGCGCGTCGCGGATCAGCGCGGGCACGTCCCAGTATCCCGAGCCGTCGATGCCGGTGGCCAGCACCACCCGCCGGGCGTACAGGGTG
>Ga0207701_10002491_pt1 | contig 19032 bp, 17 predicted proteins | sample KBSSwiSSwithPhiX_FD_184294 | JGI IMG/M metagenome (GOLD analysis project Ga0207701, IMG submission 184294) | Switchgrass rhizosphere bulk soil microbial communities from Kellogg Biological Station, Michigan, USA, with PhiX - S5 (SPAdes) (version 2) | ecosystem: Environmental > Terrestrial >... | reverse complement strand
GTTCTGATCGGTGACGGAGGACGTCCAGTAGATTCCGTGTGTCTCCAGCCGTTCGTACTGTCCAGCAGCGGAGCGGGTCCCGGCGAAGACGGCATTGAAGCCGGACGTGCCCCCGCTCACGAGCGCCGTGAACGCGGCTTTCCCCTTGTCGGGCGAGTCGTCGACGAGTCCACCATAGTGCGTCGCCAGCTGACGCCATTCGTCGTCGGTTGGCAAACGCCATCCGCCTCCCAGCGACTGACATCCGCGCTGCGCCGATTCCCACGTATACAATCGGCCGTACCGACGGCAGTTCGATTCCGCATCCTCGTAGCAATACGACGACGGCGTGTTGACGTTGAGGTTGGATGTTGTCCACTCCTTACCGTCCGCCATGCGTTTGGAGGAACCAGTCGTGCCGGAGAGGTTCTGATCCTTTCCTGGAGGCTGCGTCGAGCCGCCGTCGAGAACGAGTCCGGCGGCCATGCTCAGTGCGATTGCCACCACACCAATTCGCATCGTCGTCATGTCGTCCTCGTCGTCATGCGCGCTGTGTGTCTCGGCACCGTTCACATCGAACGGCTGCAGCCTAACACGCATGACTCGCGCGCTTCGAGGCCCGAAGAAGCGCGGGCGACCGCCGCGCGCTCGCGCTGGGTGACCACCTTCACCACCCGATGACGACCACCACGGCGCGGTATGCGAACTCTGCCGGCGAGGTCACGTGCGCCTGATCCCGCAGCCGATCGAGGGCGGTCGCCATCGAGTTGCTGGTGGCGTGGATGTGCACGTCCCGCGGAACGGCGTGCTCGACGTGCCGTTCTCGATCCACTTCTTGCGGGGCCACGGCTCATGTCCACGTCTGCTTCAACACAGGAGGCGCGGACCCGATTACATCGTGCGAGCGCCAGTCCGGTATGTGGCTGTGCGGCCCCGTCGCCGCGGCGCACGACTTCATCGCACCTTACTCCGAAGCGACCTACCGGCGACCTGTCGAGTGACGATCCGGTCGACGTCGGGACGGCGTCGCGCTGCTGCCGGCGGCATTCGCGAGGGCTACGATCTCGGCATACCGTTTCACCGGCAACGCGGCTGGATCACCGAGCAGATGACGACGACGTCCGACGCATGGAGTTCATCCAGGAGGAATTGCATTAGCGCCGGAGACCCTGACCGACCGCGTGATCGGCCGGAGCAGCGCGAACTCGCGTCCCTCACCGTCGACAAGCCTTAACCTCCGGCGATGAGCGCCGGCATTGGCACGCGGGCCCGATGCTATCGATCTGTAGTGCGGAGTCGTCGCGAAAGTCCGTGGCGGCGCAGGCGCCCCGTGGTATGTCATTGATCAGCCAACGATTGCTCCTGACCCGGTCTGGAAAAACAGTTGTCTGGATGCAGCGAAACCCCGGGCCGGATCTTTCCCGCTCCACATTGACGAGGCCGTATGGACACCTTTCTGTCTGACTTGCGCGGCGCCCTCCGGCTCCTTCGCACCAGCCCTGGTCTTGTACTGGTGAGTGTTCTGTCGCTCGGCCTCGGACTCGGCGTCAACCTGACGCTATTTACGGCAATCCGCGCTGTGTTCTTCCGCGAGCCGACGATCGCCGACCGCGAGCGGGTCGTTGGAGTGCAACCCGGCAACAGCAACCAGTTCTCGTACTTAAACTATCGCGACCTCCGGGACAGTGGGATCTTTGAAACGGTGGCGGGATACCGCCAGGTGCGTCTGAACCTTCGCACCGGCGACGAGGCGGAGCCCGTCGATGGACTGGTGGTCACGCCGAGCTTCTTCGAAGCCCTGCGCATTCCACTTGCGCTCGGCCGTGCGTTCGGCGCGGCGGAAGCCGCGTCGGAGCGAGAGCCGCGGGTTGCCGTCATCAGCAACGCATTCTGGCGCCGCCGCTTCAACGCGAGCCCCGCCATCGTCGGCCTGGAGATGACGCTCAACGGCGAGTCCTTCACCGTGATCGGTGTTCTACCAGAACGGTACCACCCCGTGACTTTGTTGTTGGATCCCGCAGTCTACGTTCCTGTCACAAGGCTGGTGCTTCCGACGATCGGCGATCGCAGGAACGGTAACGCGTTGGGCGTGCTGGGCTGGCTGCGCCCTGGCACGACGCGCGAACAAGCGCAGGCGGCGGTCACCAATCTCGGCGCTGCGCTCGAGCAGCAATACCCGATCGAGAACCGCGGGATGGGTCGGCCCGGTCGCATCGTATCTCTGGTCGGACGAGAATTCGGCGATTCGTCTGTGAGGCTCGTCGCTCCGACAATACTCCTAGTATTGTTTGGACTAGTGCTCCTCAGTGCTTGTGCAAATGTCGCAGGCTTGCTCCTGGCCCGGTCCGCTTATAGGCAGCGGGAGATCGCAGTCCGAACGGCACTGGGCGCTCGCCGGTTCCAACTCGTCCGAATGTTGCTCGCTGAAAGCTTTGTCCTGGCACTTGTCGGGGCCGTAGCCGGAACGCTTCTCTCGCTCTGGCTGATGCACACGCTGGACGTCATCGTCTTGCCTGGCGCCGGCGCGCTCAACCTCGCACTTGAAGCCGACCTGTCACTTGACGCGTACGCGCTGCTCCTGCTGATCGTGACTGGCTTGCTCTGCGGAATCGTCCCGAGCTGGCGTGCGACGAAGGGGAACGTAGTCGCCGCAATCCAGACTGGTGAGAGCCACGGTTCCACCGGACGCCTGTCGCTCCGCCACGCCTTCGTCGTGGGGCAGGTCGCTGCGTGCGTGATCCTGCTCGTGCTGTCATCTCTTATGCTTCGGAGTCTCTTCCGAATCACGTCGATGGATCCTGGGTTCGATCTCGAACGAGGCCTTGTTGCCAGCGTACACCTCGACGCTGATCGCTACGCCACCGATGGTGGCCTGTTGCTCGGCGAGCGGATCGTCGAACGTCTCGAGCGGCTGCCCGGAATCGAGTCGGCCAGCCTTGCGAACATCGTGGCGCTGGGATCCGACGCCAGCGTCACGCGGTTTCAGACCGAAACGCAGACCGACGCATCGACAAACCCTCGAACGTTTATCAACAGCGTGAGCCCGCGATACTTTGCCACTCTCGGCATTCCCATCCTGCGTGGGCGCGACTTCGACGCCCGGGATCGCCAGGGCAGCCCGCTGGTTGTCGTTGTCAGCCAGGCGTTCGCAAACGCGTATTTTACCGGCGAGGAACCGCTCGGAAAACGCGTGCGACAGTCGAATGACGAACCGTACGCTGAAATTGTTGGAATCGTGCGCGATCACAAATATCAGTCCTACGGTGAAGCCGCGGCGCCGATTCTCTATTCCGCGTACGCCCAGCGCCCCCGAGTGTCCACGCAGGTGCGGCCGGTAGTCGTGCACGTGCGAACGACCGTTGCACCGGCGTCACTGCTGCAAACCGTGAAACAGGTGATCGCGCAGATCGACTCGACGAGCTCTGCCGAGGTGCAGACGCTCCGCGACGCCGTCGGAACCGAGCCTGCTCTCCGCCGCCTTGGTGGTCAGCTCCTGGCGGCGGCTGGTGCGCTGGGTCTGCTGCTTGCAACGATAGGTCTGTACGGAATGATGGCGTTCGTCGTTGCTTCGCGCGCGCCAGAGATTGGGGTCCGAATGGCCCTCGGCGCTAGTACCGGCCGCATTCTCCGCGGCGTGCTCGGGCAGGGGTTGAAGCTCGTGGCGATCGGAATCCTCGTAGGCGCCGCGCTGTCGCTGGTTCTATCGCATGCGATGGCCAGCCTGTTGGCGGGCTTGAGCGCCGCCGATCCAATATCGTTCGTCGCGACGGCCGCCTTGCTGAGCGTCGTCGGTCTGGTTGCCTGCTACCTTCCCGCTCGTAAGGCTGCGCGGCTGGATCCGCTCGCCGCCTTGCGAAGGCTATAAGGCCGCGAACGGAAGGACCTCCTGATTGCGCTGGTCCTGGTCGCGCGTGAAGAAGTGTGCAATGACGATCTGATAGCTTGGCGACGCAAGACGGCGCGCCGCACAAGAGTACTCTCGCAAATCGGTCGCGTGCCCGCTTCAGGAACCACGTTCCGAATCCACGAGAATTGGACTGAGGAGGGGCCACGATGAGTAGCGACGGATCAGTAATGTCGAGTCGTCGAGAGAAACGGCTGCGGTCTGCCGAATGGTACCTAGGTGTTCTTCACTTACGGCTCGCTCACCATTAACCTAAACGTGCGAGAGTTGGACCAGATGGCCGGCTGCGCTGCTTGGAGCGTCTCCAAGGCGCGGCGTAATCCCTGGTATCGCACGGCGACTCGCTGCCGCTCCCCACCGCGACGTGAATCTCCCTTTTGGCACGTCGCACCGGTACGCACTGTCTTCGTCCCGCATGCCGACCACAATGTCAGTCATGAGACGAGCAGCCATTGGATTGTGGTCACTCCTGCTTCTGGTCAGCATCGCAGCCGCGTCCACGGGGCAGAATTCTCCCACCAGCGAGGCCCAAAAGCTCGAAGGGGCATCGCCCACGAGTCTGGCGAGCTCGTTCGTCGATTCCATCCATGCGCCGGCGAAGGAATTCGTCACCATTCAGGGGGGCGCGCACTTCGCGGTGTTTATGAAGTCCAGTGCGTTTCTCGACCAGCTCGTGTCGAGAGTTCTGCCGCGGGCGGTGCGATGACCTGACCGGAACATGAGGCGGACTGAATCGAATCGGCGCAGGCCGAAAGACGCACCTCAGAAACTACCCGGTGTAGTCGCGCAGTGTTAATCCACCCCGACCAACGCCGCCGAATTGATGCGTGCGTCTGTGCGGCCTGCTACGGTGCTGGCCGTGCCGGGTGGCCTCGTCACGCGGGCCCTCCTGCATGCCGTGGTGACGCGGTCATCTCGCGCTGTTACTCGGGACGACAGGCGACTCGGGCGATCCGTCGGCCGCGGACTCAGTGCTCAGGGATCGAGGAAATCGTGCCCTTGCTGGACTAAAGAACGTGCGCGCGGCCACGCGACCGCAAGCCCTGGCCCCCGACCATGACCAGCGTGGACACCACCACAAGAAATGGGATGGGTGTGTCGCTGAGACCACGCCCGGCGCCGGCAATAGCGCCCGCAACGCAGGCCCCAAACGCGAGCGGCAGTAGCAATGCCCATCGGTTCTGGATGATGACTCCAGCAGCGAGAGCGACAGCCAAGATCAGGATGATTGTCATGGGCGAAGACTGCCACTGAATGTCAGCCATGTCCAGCCGGAACATTGGCCCGATCTCACACTGACCCGCTACCTGTTACCCCGACACGAAGGGCTGGTGCCGAGCTTTCGAGCGCCCGCCCGCTCAGACGCTACGATGCTGACCGCGACATGCACACGCGCAAGTGGCGCCGTCCATCGTGTAGTCATTTCGTCAGGGCGTGCCGACCGGCAGGCCGAAAGAGAACGTGCTGCCGCCATCGGTATTGTTTTCCACCCAGATTCGCCCACCATGACCCTGGACGATGCACTTGGAAATGAACAGACCGAGCCCCACACCGCGGCGATCATTTTTCGTTAACTGGACGAAGCGGTCAAACACCGCTTCCAACTTGTCGTCCGGAATGCCTTCACCTGTGTCACTGACGCACCAGACAACGTTGTCATCAAGGTGCTCCACCCGGACGACGATCGATCCCTGAGCGGGGGTAAACTTCAGCGCATTACTCAGAAGATTGCACAGCACCTGAAGGATCCGCGCGGCATCGAACGGAAACGCCGGCACCCCTGGCACGATCTCCGTCGTCAGCGAAATACCGCTGCCCGAGGCCTGTGCCTGAAACGTGTCCACCGCCTCCGCCAAGACATCTGCCGGATGGCCGACCGACCGCGTCACCGCGAGCATGCCCGCTTCAATACTAGCGACGTCGACGAGGTCTCCGACGAGTCGACGCATTCGCGCCCCCGACCGCTGCACGCGCCGCGCATGCGCCACCACCCGCTCGACATGGTTCTCCTGCGCCACTTCCTTCTCGATCAGCGACGACATACCGACCATCGCATTCAGCAGATTCAGCAGGTCGTGGCTGACGATACCCATAAAGTCGTCCCGCATGGCCAGCGCCTTATCGGATCGCGCCCGCTCATGCGACAAGTCGTGGTCCGTCGCCTGACGTTCCTCTGATAGAAGCGTGACATGTCGGGAGCGCTCGCGGTTGAGCTGATGGTCAGCCGTCACGCGCTCCCGGTGCAGAATGTCATCCTCCAGAGCCCTGGATGTCTTCAGCGCGGCTGTTGCCTGCTCGCCGGTCGATGTTTGGTCCGTCTTGGCGCGGGCAGCGGCCAGCAGTGCATCGGCACGCGCTCGGGCGCGGGTGACGACGGCATCGGCCGTTTCGTCTGCTTCGGAGACTTCATCGTCAAGCGCGCGATCGGCTCGGTCGCGTTCGAGGCGGAGGCTTTCGTCAGTCTGTTGGCGCTCAGATCCGGGAAGCGAAGGATTCGTCATCGGATACAGCTCCTACATAGCGTCATCGGTTCGACGCGCAGGCCGAACGCGCCTCGATCGGAACAATTCGAGCCGGCTATGTGCCGGCGATCGTACTCAACCCGCACCGGCGAGGAGGATTCCCGACTATGCCGGAAGTGCTGCTCAGAACTGTGTAGCAACTGTGTAACGTCGCCCTGAAACCGCCGACAAGTACCGATGTTGATGGGTTCACATCACCAAGCATTCTGTGGCGGGAAGTCGTTGAGTCGATTGCGCGAAGAGGCGTTTCTATGCCTCGGTGAGCGTCGCCGGATTCGTTTTCCACGCGTGCTCAATCGACCACGCTGACATCTCTCCGTTTAGAATCAACATGTGGCGAGCAGTCCAAAACAATGTAACGCAAAACCCTCCTTCAAATCTTGGTGTTCCGCGATGGGGGTTGTATTCAGCGCCGGGGCACGACCAGATCAGCCAGATTGCTGAGGCAACCACCGAGGCCGATGTCAGTGACGACGCACCTGAGGAAGAAGTGCACATCAGCGTCAGGAACAATCGACGATTAGGCGAGCTTCCTGTACACTCGCGTCACCCTTGGTCATTGCCTCCGGCACGGATTCCGTTCCCTCTCGCGTGACCAGAAACCTACCAGGGGGCCGAACCCCGCAGCCGCGGCAGGAGCACAATCGATTTCTGGACGCCGTGGAGCGACTTGGCAACGTCCTGCCCGATCCTGTACTGATCTTCGTCGGCTTGATCGGAGTCATGATGGGGTTGTCCGCAATTGGTGCGGCTGCCGGGTGGTCAGCTGTCAATCCGGTCACCGGCGACACCCTCCGTGTGAAGAGCCTTCTGTCGGAACAGTCGCTGCAGTTGATCATTGCGGAGACTCCGCGTACCTACACGGCGTTCGCCCCCCTGGGCCTCGTACTCACGATCATGCTCGGCGCCGGTGTCGCCGAGGGCAGCGGCCTGTTCGCCGCGCTGATGCGCGCGATGCTACGCGGCGTGCCGGACCGCACCTTGGTCCCCGCGACGATGTTGCTGGGCATGCTGACCTGCCATGCGAGCGATGCCGGCTACGTTGTCTTCGTGCCATTGGCCGGTTTGGCGTTTGCCGCCGCCGGGCGGCACCCGGTGCTGGGCATTACAGTCGGCTTCGCCGGCGTGTGCGTGGGTCTTGCGGGCAACCTGCTTCCGGGTAGTTACGATGTGCTCATCCTCGGCATCACCGAAACGGGCGCGCGGCTGATCGAGCCCGGCTGGACGATGAACCCCGTGGGCAACTGGTGGTTCAGCATCGCGATTGCCGTCATCTTCACCGCGGTAGGGTGGTTCGTCGTCGAGCGCATTATCTCCCCGCGACTCGGAGCCTGGCAGGACGACGGCTCCGACGTGAGCGAAAGGCTCGCCGCACAGCTCACAACGATGGAACGGGCTGGCCTCCGGGCAGCGGGACTGGCCGCGCTAACGATTGTTGGGGTGTTCGCTACGCTGGCGCTCTGGCCGGGTTTCACGCCGTTGTACGACGAGGCCGCTGCGCCAAGCCAGCGACTCACGCCGTTGTTTCGCGGTCTGGTTCCCGGGTTCCTGCTGCTGTTTCTCGCCACTGGCTGGGCGTATGGCGTCGCGACGGGCACCGTCCGATCACATCGCGACGTCGTGACGATGATGGAGAACGGCCTGGTCGGAGTGTTGCCTTATCTGGTGCTGGTGTTCTTCGCCGCCCAGTTCGTAGCCATGTTTGGCTGGTCGAACCTGGGGCCGATCACCGCGATTGTCGGCGCCGGCCAGTTGCGCGCCATCGATGCGCCGCCGGCGCTGCTTCTACCAATGTTGACCACGATGTCGGCCTGGCTCGACTTTCTGATCGCTTCTGGCTCCGCGAAGTGGACAGCGATGGCGCCGGTGGCTACACCGATGATGATGTTGTTGGGCATCTCCCCGGAAATGACGACGGCCGCCTATCGGGTCGGCGACACCGTCACCAACCTGATTTCACCTCTGAATCCCTATTTCGTGTTGACGTTGGCCTTGTGCCGGCGTTGGATCCCGGACTTCCGCCTGGGCTCGCTGCTCGCCCTCCTTCTCCCCCTCAGCATCGCGTTTTTCCTGAGCGGCGCCATCTTGACCGCGATCTGGGTGGCGCTCGAAATTCCGGTCGGACCGAGCGCCGCAGTGGCCTACATACTGCGTGCTCCGGTGCGCTGAACAGCGTCCGTTAGACTGGCACGTTGATTCACGTCTGCCTGATCGGTGATCGCCGCTGGATAACTAACGAGCAGTCGCGCAGGCTAGAGCGATCGACTCAGCGCACATGACGGAGGCCGGCGGCGTTCTGCACGGTGGGGTGACAGTTCAGCCGCCACACTAAGGCTGCGGTTGTCACCGGGTTCGTGCGCTGAATTGTTCACGCTCCCTGCGAGTCGCCCGGTCGTGACGCTCTGAGACGGCGTGGGCAGAGGGCCAGCACGCCTGTGGTGTTGCCGGCGTCTTCCTGCTGAAGACCTCGACGATGATCACGGCATCGGCGTCCAGCCGTAGACGATCCGCCACGGCACGTTCGTATCCTGAATCCGCACTCGTGGCGGCGTTCGACGGTCGTCCGCATCGGGCGCGAGTGCGGCAAAACCCAAGGTCTGACCCCCCTGGAGCTGTCCCAGCAACGTTCCGGCCTCGATGCGGGCCGGCCGCGGAGAATGGCGGGCTCTTGACCTTTCCGTGCATCCAGACGAGAGGCTTGTCCACGCCGGGCGATATGTCAGAAATGACATCGCTACCAACGGCGACGATGGTGACGTGCCACGGGCGACGGGGCGGCAATCTCCAGATCTCGTCTCTCCCGGGCTCCAAGAAAAGTGGGCGGTGTATACGGCGCTTCGCGCGGGACAGAGGCTCGTCGGCTGCAGGTCCGCAGGGAAACTGAGACGGAACCCTGCCGGCGGCACGGTAAAATGACCTGAGGTCCAACATGACACTTGACTACCACGCCCGAATCGCGCGTGACCCGCGCATCGCCGGTGGAGAGGCGACCATCAAGGGTACCCGGGTCACCCTTCGCACCGTACTCGCCAGTCTGGCGGAAGGAGCGACGACGGAGGAGATCCTCCAGGACTTCCCGACGCTCTCCCGGGAGGACATCCGGGCAGCCATCGCGTTCGCGGCGGCGTCCGCCCAGGAAGACCTACCCGTCGCCGCGGCGCACGAGGCTTGAAGATCAAGCTGGACGAGAACCTGCCTACGGCGCTCGTGCACTTGCTGACGAACTTGGGGCACGACGTCGACACGGTGCCGGACGAAGGGATGGCGGGTCAGGATGACACTGTCGTCCTGCGTGCCGCGCAGGACGCCGGCCGATTCCTCATTACCCAGGACCTCGACTTCTCAGACGCTCGGGCGTTCGCACCCGGCACCCACCATGGCATCCTGCTGGTTCGGCTACCGCAACCTGGCAGAACGGCGCTCTCGGAGCGAGTGGTCACGCTCTTTCGAGGCGAAGACGTCGACTCCTGGGCTGGCTGTTTGGTCACTGCAACCCTGCGGAAGGTCCGGGTGAAACGAACGCCGTAGCTACTCGTATCCGGCGTGGCTCCGCCCTGACGCCTCGGCGGTCGGCCGGCGAACGGACTCGAGGGATCAAGAGACAGCCGAACTCGCGCAAGTGACACCATGCGAGTCGCGCGGAGGAAGGAGTTCGCCGCGACCGGGGCATCTGGCGTCCGTCCCACGGACCGGCGTTACTCGCGAGGGCCACTGGGTGACTTGACTTGATCGCGTCTACCGCTCGTCCCGATGCTGTTCACTGCGGAGTCCGTGTGCGCTTTTGACGAACCACCATTCGACTGGCATGTGTTGTTGAGAGCACGAGGCGCGTGGCGGGGCTTGTCGCCTGCGGCAGCGCGCCCTCGTTTGCAACCGGCCTTCGACCACCGGGACCATTCACTCGATGGTCACGACCGCGCGACTCAATCGCAGCTTCGTTGCGACGAGTGCCGCTTGCTCCGCGGACAAGTCGAGGAATTCGTGCGCTGACCCGACCCTCCAGCCCGGCGCCTCCAGTCTCACCTGTTTCGTGCGCTGCATTGTTCACGCTCCCTGCGAGTCGCCCGGTCGTACGCTCTGAGACGGCGTGGCAGACGGCCAGCACGCCTTTTGGTGTTGCCGATATCTTCTGACGGCCTCACGGCTGAACGACGCGCAGTTCCAGCCCTTTCGGAGGAACGGGTCTGCTTGCTTGGTCCGACGCATCGCGTTGTACCGTCAGCAGCGTTAAACCTTCGATACCGGATTTCCACACCGAATCGATAACCTCCACGAAGCGTGCATACGGAACGCGGGCGTCGGCCTTGATGTAGAGCGCCTTTTCGTTCCGTGTCGTGAGAATGCTCCTCAGTCGATCCGCCAGAGCAGACGCTGAGAGTCGATCGCCGGCAAGATATACGCTGCCGTCGGCCGTCAACGACACGACGAGCGCGTCTTGTCGATCCGCGTTCGGCACCGCGACCGCATTGCTCGTGACAGGCTGCTGAACGCTGACTCCCCGCTGTAACGGGACGCCTGACTGGGCCAACACTGCGCCGGGAATGGTGGCCAGTGTCAGTGCAACCAGGTACGTGTCCAGGATGCGATTCATATTGCGACTCCTTTCGAGCTGCCTACGCCGTGGTTTCGCCCGTTCGCGCGCTCCCACTGCCACGGAATTCGTGGCGCTTGCCTCAGGACGATGCCGATCACGGAGGCTCTGGTTGGACAATTCATCCTCCCTTGATCGGCGCTGAGCGCGGCGATCTCCTCGACGATGGTGAACCCGCGGCGTCGACGTCGCGCGCACGCGCCTCACGAAGCCGTGGCGGCCGGCGGTTCCGTCGCCTAGCGGCTGCGCCTGGAGTCGTTCGCGGCAACGAACGAGCCGACGCGGGGCTCAATCCGCGTTCACAGCCGCCCGCTCATCAGCGTCAGGTTGCCTGCGTCCATGTGACTTACGATCGCCCAAGTGAAGTATTATACTAGTGCATTAGAACAAGTCAACCTCGCTGTCGCGCGGCGCTCCCGGTCGCATCTCGGAGAAGCACGGCGGTCGGTAATATGATTCCGCACACATGGTTGATCCGTCGCGACGGCTCGTGCCGGCGACCGCGCCTGAGGATCATCTGATCCATGACGCCGCCGAAGCTGGCGCGCTGGCGCGCGTACGCGCCTTCCTCGATCAGCAGCCATCGCTCGTTCACGACATCAACCGCGCTGGCGGTCATCCTCTGCACCGCGCGGTCATCGGCGGGTCGGCAGACGTGGTGACGCTGCTGCTGGATCGCGGCGCCGACATTCACGCGATTCACGGCGCCGGGGTCGGGTCGTTCGAGGGGTACGCGCCGCAAGATAAGCAGCCCATTGACCTGGCGATCTGGGGCGGCCCGCGGCAGACGCCTCGGGCAAGATGGCGTTGCTACGCCAACGGCCTGACATGGCTGCTGTGGAGGCGCTGGCGGCCGGGCCGCCCTGTGTGGCCCGGCAACGGCAACGTGCCTCTGGCTCGACTACTCATCGCCCGGGGTGCGACGTACGATCTCACGGTCGCTTCCGCGTTGAACGATCTGGCGGCGGTGCGTTCGATGCTCGACGCCGACCCATCACGCATCTCCGAGCAACGCCCCGACGATCGTCGCCCGCTCTCCGCCGCCGCCGAATTCGGCCGTCTCGACATCGTCCGCCTGCTGCTGGAACGCGGTGCGGACCCGACGTGGCCCGACGCCGACGGCTCCGAGCGCGGCGCCGCCCTGCACGCCGCGGCCGCGCGTGGCGACCGGCAGATGGTCGAACTGCTGCTGAAACATCACGCCGATCCCAACGGTTTCGTCAACGCCAGCGGCAACGCCGTCTGTGCCGCGAAGACACCGGCGATCCGAAGATTGCTCGAGGCGCATGGCGGTTTCCTCGATCCATACGACCTGGTGTGGAAGGGCGAGGACGACGAGGTCATGCGGATCGTGACCGAACGACCCGAGACGGCACTCGCCGGGTGCGGAGGTGTGTTTACGGCCGTCGTGACGTGCGGCCGGCGCAAGCTGATGCGCCGGTTACTCGACGCTGGTTTCAAGGTCCATCCGCAGGCGGGCGGGTGCCACGCCTATCTACTCGAGCGGCCCGAAATGCTGCGCGAGTTGTTGACGCGCGGCGGCCTCGATCCGAATTACCCAACAGTGGATGGAGTGACGCTGCTCCACGAGCTGTGCTACAAGGACATTCGCGGGCGGACGATGGGTCATCGGACGGAGTGCGCGGCGATTCTGCTGGAGTTCGGGGCCGATCCGTCACCGAAGGACACCCACGGCGAGACGCCCCTGATCTGGGCGACGAAGCACGAGCTGACGGACATCGCAGGTTTCCTGAAAGCCCGCGGCGCAACCTAGATGCCCGAGGCGTGGCGGTGACTGAGGACGCCTCGTATCGGACATAGGATGTAAGCCCCGATCAGACGCCGCAGTGTAGGAACCGCCATTCGTGCCCTCGCGAGTTTTCGAGACCGAGCCTGAGCCCGACGAGCGCCGAACGCAGAGTCTCGAGCCAGAAACAACCCGCAGCGGAAACTTCCGATCGGCACAATGTCCCGTTCGGGTGCGAGGCGGCGACGCGCCGGATGGTTCGAAGCCAGCTCCGCCTATTCGATGAGCGCCCGGTGCAGCGAAGACGGTTAAAAACCAGTGAACAGGTGATTGCCCTTGCACGGGGGTCGTGTCGCAATTCGGGTGAGCCCGTCGGGCTCAACTAACGAGCGACGCCGCGCCTAGTGAACCTCAAGATCAGCAGCGCCGCGAAGCCTGCAACTGCTCCGCTGATGGCGGCGCGTACAGCGAGGTCATGAGGGCCGAAAGCTCCGGTGGGGAGCAAGGCGTATGCGAATCCACCTGCGAAAACGCCGAGCGCCGGAAGGAGTGATCTGCTTCTGTGTTGCCGTTCGCGCATAAGAACTCCTGATGCCTGGGGGCAGTCCACCCAGCCAAGGCCGGCATCCAGTCGTGCCAGCAGGCGCGGCTCGAGACGCAGGAGGGTGTCGACGAGAGAGCCTGATCAGCGGCGAGTAATCCCCACCTACTATCGCTTGTCGCACGAACTGACACTTTCTCGTTAACATACGAACAATTTCGTTGACATACGAAAATATTCGTATAACACTCGACCGCGATGCCTTCACGGCCCCTTTCCGAAGAACCTGATTCGCCGCCGCTTCCAACCGACGCCGAAATCGCGATTCTCGCGGTCCTGTGGCGCCAGGGCGCCAGCACCGTGCGCGAGGTGCATGAAGCACTGGGGAAGGACAACGGATATACCGCCACGCTCAAGTTGATGCAGCTCATGTTCGAGAAGGGGCTGGTCGTGCGCAACGAGCGCTACCGCTCGCATCTGTACGAAGCACGCGCACCCAAAGAGCAGACGCAGCGGCAGATCGCGGGCGACCTGATGAAGCGGGCATTCGATGGATCGGCGAAGAGCCTGGTACTGGGCGCGCTCGCGGCGCAGCCGGCGTCACGGAAAGATCTGGACGAGATACGCGGCCTGCTGGACGAGTTGCAAGCGAGGAGGGCGAAAGAATGATCACGCTCCTGAACCACCCATGGACGGAGCGTCTGGGCTGGACGCTTCTGCATTTTCTGTGGCAAGGAATTCTGGTGGCAGCCCTCTACGCGCTCGCCCGGGCGTTGGCCGGCGGCCGGATGTCAGCGCGCGGACGCTACGCCATCGCCTGCGGTGCGCTACTCGCGATGGCCGCCGCGCCTGTGCTCACGTACTGGTGGCTTGGAAATTCCGGACAGGCGGCGCTGATCGGCCACCTGTCCGGTTCGGCCGCCCGGCAGGTTGCCGCTGGGGTTCCGTACTCAGCGGTCACCGATCCCTGGCAGCAGGCGATGCCGGCGATCGTCATGGCGTGGTTCGTTGGTGCCGCCGGCTGTTCTCTCCGGCTGCTCATGGGATTCATCTCGGTCGCGGCCCTGCGGCGTTCGCCTCATGCGCCGGTGCTCACCGAATGGCAGCACATACTTGACCGGCTGATCGAACGCATGCAGGTGTCGCGACGCGTGCGGCTGCTGCCCACGGATCGAGTGGACTCTCCGTCGGTCATCGGCTGGCTTCGCCCGGTGATTCTCGCCCCGATCGGCGCGCTGAGTGGGCTCGCCCCCCAGCAGGTCGAGGCGCTGTTGGCGCATGAACTGGCGCACGTCCGGCGGCACGACTACCTGGTGAACGTGCTGCAAGGCATCGCCGAGAGCCTGCTCTTTTACCATCCGGCAGTGTGGTGGATCTCGAATCAGATCCGAACCGAGCGCGAGCATTGTTGCGACGATCTCGCGGTCGAGGCGAGCGGCGATGTGCTGGTCTACGCTCGCGCGCTGGCGGCATTGGAATCAATGCGGCCCGCACGTGTCAAGGCGGCGCTCTCTGCAAGCGACGGTTCGCTCTTGCGCCGGATCCAGCGCCTGGCCGATCCGGTGGCGGCGCACAGGCCTGCCGGATGGGGAGTGGCCTGGTCGCTGGGGGCCCTGCTGCTGGTGGGGATCGCAGGAGTTGCGGTGAGCGGTGCGCAAGCGCAAAGCCCGCCGGTGGTGTCCGTCGACACCGTGTGGATGGAGACGGCGAAGCAAGGTGATATGAAGCTGCAGGTACGCGCGGCGGGTGCATTGACATCCGCGCAGACGGCGGCACTCAAAGTCGCCGAGAAGCAGGTGCAGGACGTGCGGCCAGGAATGCCGGCCGCCATTGCGTTCCCAAATCGCAAGGAGATCGTTGCCGGCACAGTCGCGGTGGTGCATCCGGGCGTGGCGAACGGCACGATCACTGTCGACGTCGCGATCGATGACGCGCTGCCGCCTGGTGTCAATGGGCAAGAACCGGTGGACGCGATAATTACGACAGGGACGCTGACGAACGTCGTACACGTGGGCAGGCCGGTGTTGGGTCAATCCAACAGCCAGCTCATGCTCTTCAAACTCGAGCCGGACGGCCATACGGCGAAGAAAGTGCCGGTGCAGTTCGGCGCGGCGTCAGTGAATCTGATCGAAATCAAGAGCGGTCTGCAGCCGGGCGATAAAGTGATCATCAGCGATATGTCGCAGTATGACGGAGTAGCGGCCATTGTGTTGCGGTGATGGCTTCATTCCGCACGCGTTACGCGGCGCGGGCTATGCGCGATGGGTGGGCGTCGGCCTCGAACTGGTCGCCGTCACGCCCGGCGAGAATCCAGGAGCTGAATGACCCCCCACGGCGAGCCGGCGGACCGGCGACCAGCCCTGTCGGTCAACGAGGTGCTACTCCGGAACTTGCTGGGTTCTGAGACCCTCGGGCACAGAGCCCGACCGGGCCGCGGCGGCAGTTATCTGGGCGGACTGCAAGGCGACGCGGTCAGTGGGTTACGAGCGTTGGATGCGCGGCGACGGGGCCGCGGCCGCGCGACTCGCCCGACATGCTGGGCGACTACTATCGATTTGCGCCCTGACCGGACTCCGGTGACGAACACTCTGGACGAGCGCCGAAGTGATCGTAGACACCGGGCGCGCGAGTAAGGCCGCCGGGTCCGAGCTGCCACTCGCCGTGGTCGGCGCAGCGATAGACGTAGACGCCGCGGGCGGGGCTGACGATGTACTCCATCCGTCGCGGGCACTTCGGGCAGTTCAGTCGCAACGGCGAATCGGCTTCCAACATCATGTGATCCCCAGAGCCTGGAACGCGTCTCGGATGCTGCTCGACGCTCCCGGCTTCAGCTCGGCCCAGACTCGATTGCAGGAGTCGCAGCGGAAGTACACGGCCGCCGCGGTGCGAACGACCGCTTGGACCTGGCCACCACTGCACGTTCGGCAGACGGGATCCGCCCGACCACCCGCAGCGCGCCGATCGTTGACGGGAAAGGTGACTGGAAGGGTCATCTGACCTCGGCGAATGGAACATCATGTAATCGCCGGCAACACAACGCCATCAGGGAGATCCCTTAGCTTTGAAGGAAATCAGCGCACGGAGACAAGCGGGTCACGTCATAGCCGCACTTGAGGCGCAGTCGCTCCTCTTTACAGATAGCTTTTTATTGTAAAGTATGCTCTCGGCCGCTGACTAGGAGAGCACGCCGCGTCCTCGACTATCAATTGGCTCCAACCCCGCGACCTCGCAGTCGTGGGCCGCGCCGCGACTGACCAGCACGGCCTGACGATAGCCGCGGCGATCAGCGAAACGCACCGTGCCTGCGCGCGAACGGTTCAGATCGGCGCCCTTTTGTTCAGGTCCGAAGCGCGTCTGCCGGCTGAATCGAGGCAGCTCGGTTCGCGGGGATCACGGCGGCCGTCATCGTAGCGGCACACAGCACCAGGCTGACGCTGACGAGCACGACCGGATCGTTCAGATTGCCGATCGACCACTGGGCGACCACCTTGTTCAGCGCCACGGTCAATGCGAGACCAGCGAAGAGGCCCGCGGCGACAGCCAAGACCGCCGGCTGCACCGCCGCGTTGACGATGCGCCCACGATCCGCACCGAGCGCCATACGAATGCCAAATTCTTTAGAACGGCACGATACCGCGTAGGACACGACACTGTAGAGCCCCACGACTGCGAGCATCAGCGCGAAAGCCGCGAAGCCGAGCAACAGCAAGGTCACGAACCGCTCACGAGCCCAACCCGCGTCAGCCAGCGCGCTTTCCGCTGTACGGATTGCGTTCACTGGTTGATTAGGATCGACGGACTTCACCGCCTCCCGAATCGATCGGATCATCGACAGTGGATCACGACTCGTCCGCAGTATCACGTACTGGGTGTCGCTCAACATGAGCGTGTAGGGGACGTAAATCGATGGCGCCGGCCGCTGGTGGAGACCGACATTGGGTGTGTCGCCGACCACACCGATGATCTCGAACCAGCCGTCGCTGCCGGGCGCCGGTAGTCTCCAATAGGAGGTGGATCGAATGTATCCGGGCATCCGAACTCGCCGTCCAATCGCGGAGTCGTCTGGCCACAACTCACGAGCCATCGTTTGGTTGACGACGGCGACGTGGGGCGTTCCGGCACTCTCTGAATCTGACCAGACGCGGCCTCGAATGACCGGAATTCTCATCGTCGCAAAATAGTCGGCGCTGATCCGTTGGAGAAGCGGTGTCTCGCCTCCCGTGATGTCCTGTCCAGGAACTTCGACCACCGACCGTTGGCCCGACTCGGGTGGTATCCCGCTGTTAGAGGCGAGCGCGATCGATTCGACTTGAGGCACGTCTGCCACTTGGCTGCGTAGGCGCTCATAGAACGCGGCACGATCGGCCCATTCCGTGTGACTGTTCTCTGGAAGGTTGATCGAAGCGATGATCACGTTGTGCGGATCGTAGCCAAGAGATGTCTGATACAGACTAATGAGCACCCGGACGGCGGCGCCGGTGCCCGCGAGCAACAGCACCGTCAGCGCAATTTGCGCCGCGAGCAGAAGACGATGCGCTCGCCGGCTTTCGACGCCGGCGGGCGTTCGGCCGGACGCCGGCAGGCGTGGACGCGAAAACGACACGGCTGGTGACAGTCCGGACATCAGGGCCGACGTCATCGCCAGGCCGGCACTGAACAGCAAGACCGGTACATTGATTGGCACTGCCAAGAGGCTTCCCACCGGAACCGAATCGGGGGGCATCAGCTTAAGCACCGTCGGCAGGGTCCAGTAGCCCGCCGCCATCCCCAGTGCGGTGCCGGTGACTGCCAAGAGCAGCGATTCGACGAGGACTTGCCGCATCAACCGTCCACGACTTGCTCCGAGGGCGCGTCGCACGGCGAACTCTTGCGTCCGTGCCGTCCCACGCGCCAACAGCAGGATGGACACGTTCGCGCATGCGAGCAGAAGCAGCAACATAGACGCGGCGAAGATCAGAACCAGGGTCCGCACAAACCTGGCCGCCCTTTCCCCTTCCACCAGACTCTGTACGAGCGGACGCACCTCGCTCGGAAAGCGTCGCGGGGCGTCCTTGGCAAATTGGTCGAAGAGCGGCTGAAGTCGTTGTTCGGCCATGCGTGGAGTGACACCACGGTTGAGACGGGCCCGGACGGGCCATGCCCGGTCGCCGACGGATGCAAAGGTCGGATCGGACGTCAGATCAAGAGGAACGAGAATCTCCGGACCACTGGCAAAGTATTGACGTGGCAGCACGCCAATTACCGTGTACGACTCGCGGTTCAAGTAGAGGCTCTGCCCCAGTGCCTCAGGCCGCGCGCCGAAGTGTCGCTGCCAGAACCGATAGGTGAGCACAACGACCCGCCGGGCCTGCTCGCCCGCCGGCCCGTCCGCCTGGTTGAAGACTCGTCCGAGGAGGGGCGGAACCCCGAGTACGTCCAAACCGTTTGCTGACAAATACTGGGTGCGCACCGTTTCGGGGAAGTCCTCGCCGGCCAACGTCATGTCATAGGTATTCCAGGCGAAGGCGCCCTCGAAGACGCCGCTGTCTTGAAGCGCAACGAGCTGTCGCGCTGTAACAGACAGACCGCGCGGCTGGCCTTTGTCGTTCATCTCAAGGTTGACGATCCGATTGACGTCAACGAATGGGAAGGGATTCAATAGTGCCGCGTTCACGAAGCTAAACACCCCTGTAGCGGCGGCAATCCCGACTGCCAGGGAGACGACAGCCGTCGCGGCGAAGACGGGGCTCCGGCGAAAGGCACGCAGCG
>Ga0207701_10002489_pt1 | contig 19039 bp, 14 predicted proteins | sample KBSSwiSSwithPhiX_FD_184294 | JGI IMG/M metagenome (GOLD analysis project Ga0207701, IMG submission 184294) | Switchgrass rhizosphere bulk soil microbial communities from Kellogg Biological Station, Michigan, USA, with PhiX - S5 (SPAdes) (version 2) | ecosystem: Environmental > Terrestrial >... | reverse complement strand
GAGCTAACGCCGAAAACTGAAGTTAAAGTCAGCGGCACAAGCAGCGCCGATAAGAGCCGCAGCATTCCGATGGACATCAGCGTGTCGAAGGCCGAGCTGGGCTATGCGCCAAAGTTTCCCCTGAAAGAAGCACTGCGCGATTACATGGACGAGTTGTGGGCGGACGGCGCACGGCCCTAATGTAGGGGCGTAGCATGCTGCGCCCAGTTGGTCGAATCTGTAAAGAGTAAAAATGCGCGGGATCAATTCCCGAAGCGAAATCGAATCATGTAATACAGCGCCGCGAAGCCATCTTTCCAGGTGATCTTCTTGCCTTCTTGATACGTGCGGCCGTGGTACGCGATCGGCACTTCGTAGAAGCGGCAACCTTTCTTCGCCAATTTCACGGTGATTTCCGGCTCGAAGCCGAAGCGCTTCGATTCGAGGTTGATGCCTTTCAGCACGTCGGCACGAAAGACTTTGTAGCCGACTTCCATGTCGGAAAGGTTGAGATTAGTAAGCATGTTGGACAGCAGCGTCAGCATCCGATTGCCCATGGAGTGCCAAAAGAACATCACTCGATGCGCGCCGCCGCCGGCGAAGCGCGTGCCGTAGACAACGTCGGCCACTCCTGTCTCGATGGGCTCCAGCAGGCTGGGATAATCTTTCGGATCGTATTCCAGATCGGCGTCCTGGATGATCACCACATCGCCCGTCGCATGAGCGATCGCCGTCTTTAACGCCGCACCCTTACCTTCGTTTTGCGGTTGAAAAAACACTTTGATGTGATTGCGCTCGTCGCCGGCCCGGCGGTTTTCTTCCTCGAGGCGGGTCAGAATCTCACGGCTGCGATCCTTCGAACCGTCGTCGACAAAGATGATTTCTTTCGGCGTCGGCACGGCGCACACTCGGCGCGCGATCTCCTCGAGCGTGTGCTCTTCGTTATAAACCGGAACCAGGACGGAGAGCTTCACTGTTCGAATTCGCGCTTCTTGAGCTCGCGCACAAATGCAGAGAGCTTGGGATCGGCGTTGACCGCTTCGTTGATCTTCGCTTGAAAGTCCGCGGCCGCCCGCTCCAGAGGAGTCGTGTCCACTCGCAAACCGAGCCACTGATTGAGGCGCAGGAGCAACGCCAGGGTGCCGCGCGGGTTGGGCGACACGGAAAGATAATGGGGCAGTGAAGCCCACAGACTCACGTGCGGCACGCCCGCGGCGCGGCACGCGTCGGCCAATACGCCGACGATACCCGTCGGCCCCTGGTAACGCGACGGCACGAGATCGAGTTGATCCACTAATTGGGGATCGGTGGAAAACCCTGTGAGCGGCACCGGCCGGGTGTAGAGCACTTCATCGAGATAGGCGCCCAACGTAATCACCATCTCGGCCTCACACTCGCGCGCGAAACGAAGCATCGTTTCGGTAAAAGTGCGCCAGCGCAGATGCGGCTCCGCGCCGATGCCGAGCACGAAATCTTTTTCGACGCCGATGCCGGGACCGTAGTAAAAGTCGTAAGATGGCCAGTGAATTTCTCGCTCCTTGCGGTCGTTCAGGCGCACCACCGGACGTTGCCGGTAAAAATCGTAAAACTCCTCGGGATCGATAGCGGCAAATTTTTTGCCCAGCAACTGATCGATCAAATATCTGATCGCGGTCGACGCCGAGGCCCCGGCGTCACTCCAGCCGGCGAATGACAACAACAGGACCGGATTCTTTAATGTTGGCCGGCTTTCGAAAATGAGGGCTTCCATGATTTTTTCACTGTAGCATAACTCCGGGCGAACGCTCCAGTGTATAATCGATAATCCTATCGCCAGCGACTCCTCGAACGCCGTTCACGACGACAGTGCGGTCAGCAGTTAGGAGTTGGCTCCTTGGTTTGCTATATTGAGCGAAGTTTTTATGAAGGATGCACAACATCGGCTTCCGCCGTTGTTCCAAAAAAACGAAGTCCTGTTTGGCCACGACGGGACAATGGGTCTGCTCGCTTTCGAGGGCGACGGACATAGTCAAATTAAAATCTTTGCCCGCGACGGCGCGGCCACACGCATCGAGACCGTGCCGTTCCAACCGTTCATGCTTTTGGCCGGAGATGCTTTGAGCGGCTGGCAAGGCGATGCAACGATCGAGATGCTCGACGGCCGCGGCGCGTTCAATCGCCTGGCCTTTTTTCCCAACCTCGCGCAGCTTCAAGACGCTAAGTTCTATCTGCAAAGAAAACCCGGCAAAGGGCCGTCCGCGGCAGATGAGCCCTATTGGTATTCCAGCGATCCGCTACATCAATTTCTCTTACTCAGCGGGAAGACGCACTTTTTGGGAATGACGTTTCGCGACTTGAAACGCCTGCAAATCGACATTGAAACCTATTGCCAGGAAGGTTTCACCTTTCCCAACGCGGCGCGCGACTGCGACCGGATTACCGCCATCGCCATGTCGGACACGACCGGCTGGGAGAGATTAATCTCGGGTAAAGAGCTGGACGAGCCCGAAATGCTCCATGCGTTGATCGAAGAGATCCGCGCGCGCGATCCCGACGTGATCGAAGGTCACAATTTGTTTCGCTTCGACCTCGAATATATCGAGCTGCGCGCCAAGCGCTACAACATTCCGCTCAATCTCGGGCGCGATGGTTCGCGCTTGCGCGGCTACGCCTCGCGTATGCAAATGGCCGAGCGCACCATCAGCTACCGCAAATATGAGATCTTTGGCCGCCACCTCATCGATACCTGGATCCTGGCGCAGCACTACGATGTCGCCACCCGAGAATTGGAAAGCTTCGGCTTAAAGGACATCGCGCGTCACTTCGGCATCGACGGCGCCGAGCGCACCTACGTGGCGGGCGACAGGACGAGCTGGTACTTCGATCACGACCCCGATGCTCTGTTCCGCTACGCGCTCGACGACGTGCGCGAGACCCGCGCGATCTCGGAAATTTTATCGGCGAGCTACTTCGTCGAAGCGCAGATTTTCCCGTACAGCTACCAGAACATGCCGCTGCGCGGCAACGCGACCAAGATCGACGCGCTTTTTTTGCGCGAGTATTTACACCAACGCCGCGCCGTGCCTTATCCGAGCGAAGGTCGCGACGTGGCCGGCGGCTTCACCCACATGGAATACCAGGGCGCCGCGCAACGCGTCCTCCACTGCGACGTGACCTCGCTCTATCCGTCGCTCATGTTGGTGTACAATTATCTGCCGCGGACAGACGAGCTCGGCGTTTTCGCCGGGCTGCTCAGCGACCTGCGCGGCTTTCGGATCAAAGCCAAAGAGCTTGCGCGCGGCGCGCCGGACGAAGAGGGCCGAGTCTACTTCAACGCGCTGCAATCGACTTTTAAAATTCTTATCAACTCATTTTACGGCTACCTCGGTTTCCAAATGGGCCATTTCAACGATTTCGAGGCTGCCAATCAGGTTACGGCCAAAGGCCGGGAGTTGATCCAGTCCGCAATCGCCTGGCTTAAAGACAGCCAGGCCAAGATCATCGAGGTGGATACCGACGGCATCTATTTTGTGCCGCCAGAAAGCGTGCAGAACGAGGCCGACGAGGAGCGGCTGATCGCCGATCTCGCGGCGATTCTGCCCGAAGGCATCGAGCTTGAGCTCGACGGGCGCTACCCGGCGATGTTCAGCTATAAGATGAAAAACTACGCGCTGCTCGACGACCAGGGGCGCTTGCGCATCAAGGGCTCCGGCCTGCGCTCGCGCGGGCTTGAGCTGTTTCAACGCGAATGGCTGGAAGCGATGTTAATGCTGCTCCTGAAGGATGAGCGGGAAAAAATTCCTGAGCTCTACAATCGTTTCGTCGACGACATTGATCAACACCGTCGGCCTATCAGTTGGCTGGCGAAAACCGAGACGCTGCAAGACTCGTTGGAAACCTACCAGGCAAAGCTCAAAGCAAAGAAGCGCAATCCCAGCGCTCTCTATGAGCTGGCCTTAAAAGCCGAGCGACGCCATCAGTCTGGCGACCAGATCGCCTATTATGTGACGGGCATAAAGGCCAATGTGAAAATCAACGAGAACTGCAAATTGATAGCCGATTGGGATGGGGCAAAACCGGACGAGAACGTCGAACATTACAAGGCAAAGCTCAGAGAACTGTACGATAAATTTAAGCCGTGGATAGAGTTAGCAAAACCGGAGCAAGAAGATGCGCTGAGCGCAGGCCCGGCTCAGTTCTCTTTGTTCGCGCCGGAATCCTGACGCAGCGATGACAACAACCGATCAAAAAATCGCTTTGATCACAGGCGGCGCCAAGGGTATCGGCCGCGCCGTCGCGTTGGATCTCGCGGCTAACCACTGGCGGGTGGCGATCTGCTACCGCACCAGCGCCAAGGAAGCCAAAGAGGTTATCGATATCGTGCAGCAAAAAGGCGGCAACGGATTGGCTATTCAATGCGATGTTTCCAGTCCGCAAGCCGCCGCCGGGTTAGTGGAGCAAGTGCACCGGGAATCGGGCCGGATCGACGCGCTGATCAACAGCGCCGGACCTTACCACCGCGTCTCGTTGCTGCAGGAGACTCTTGAGGGATGGCATTCGATGTTCGATAATAATCTTCATCCGGTTTTCTACTTGACCCGCGCGGTGATTCCGATCATGAAAGAACGCAAGTGGGGACGCATCGTCAGCTTCAGCATGGCCAACGCCGAGCAGCTAATCGCCCAACCACAGCTCACGGCGCATTATCTAAGCAAGGTTGGCTTGCTAGCGCTGTCCCGTTCTTTTGCCAAGCTGATCGCGGCGGACGGCATCACGATGAATTGCGTTTCGCCCGGTTTCATCGATTCGGGCAGCGCACCCAAGGAAGAGCTCGAGCGTATGGTCAAATTCATCCCGGCAGGCTACGTTGGCACTGTTGACGATGCCGTGTCGGCGGTGCGCTTCCTGCTGTCGGAAGAGGCGCGCTATGTCAACGGTGCCAACATCCAGCTCAGCGGCGCATGGGGTGTCTAGACGAGAATGCCGAAAAGAGAGATCATTCACTTAACGGACGAAACCCATGGCGGCTAACAGAGATCAGGAACGGGCGCTTGAGCTCATCGAAAAGGCGATGAAACACCAGATGGCGCAGGAGTTCGAGGACGCGATCCGCCTTTACAAAGAATCGATCGCGCTCTACCCGACCGCGGATGCGCATACTTATCTGGGTTGGGCCTATAGTTTCGTCGGCCGGCTCAACGAAGCCATTGCGCAATGCGAGATCGCCATCCAGCTCGACCCCGAATTCGGCAATCCCTATAACGACATCGGTGTGTATTTGATGCAGCAGCAGCGCTTTGACGACGCCATCCCGTGGCTGGAGCAGGCTAAATCCGCCACACGTTACGAACCGCGCCACTTTCCATTTATCAATCTCGGCCGGATTTATCTGACCAAAGGCATGATTCAAAAAGCGCTAGAGGAATTTGGCGGTGCGTTGAAAATCAATCCCGACGACAGTGAGCTTACCCAGCTCGTCGAAGAGCTCCAGACCAAGCTCCAATAACTCAACAACCCTCGCGGCCGAGCAGCTGTGAATTTGTCGACAAGAGGAAATTGTTCAAAGAGAGCTGCAAACTTCAGCAACGTCATTAGCTCGCCGAAGCGACGGCTGCGTCGAAAATCTCCACGGCCGTCTGCGTTTCTTCAGGCGTCACGATCAGCGGTGGGCAAAACCGCATGGTGCTCTGGCCGCAGCTCAAAAGCAGCAAGCCCTTTTCAAAACACGCGTGCATGATCCGATCGCGTAGTTTTCCGTCCGGCGTATAACTACCGTCGGGGCGCTCGAAATCCACGCCGATCATCAACCCCAATCCGCGCACATCGCCGATCGCAGCGTGGCGAGTCTTAACGGCCGATAACTTTTCTTTGAGGATCGCGCCGACCTTGGCGGCATTCTCGACTAAACCCTCTTCAAGCAACTGAAGTGTCGCCAATGCCGCGGCGCAAGCGACCGGATTGCCGCCGAAGGTGCTGCCGTGCGTGCTGCTGGTCCAGGTGCTGATGTCGGCGCGAGCGATCATCGCGCCGAGCGGCATGCCGCTGGCGATGCCTTTGGCGGCACAAACAATATCCGGCTCGATGCCCCAGTGTTCACATGCGAACATTTTGCCGGTGCGGCCGAAGCCGGATTGAATTTCATCGGCGACCAAGAGAATGCCGTACTTGCGGCAAAGATCTTGAAGCATCGGCAAATATTCCGGCGGCGGCACCACGTAGCCGCCCTCGCCTTGAATCGGCTCGACGAAAATCGCCGCCACTTCTTCGGGGCGGACTTCGTAGCGAAAGAGAACTTTTTCCAGAACTTCGACGCATTCGATGCCGCAAGATCCGTACTTCAACTGGTACGGACAGCGATGGCAAAAGCCGTACGGCACATGGTGCACGCCGGGAATCAGCGGGCCGAAGTGCGCCCGATGGGACGCGCGGCTGGCGGTCAGAGACAACGCGCCCAGCGTCCGGCCGTGAAAGGCGCCGTGAAAAGCGATGATGTGCGAACGCTTGGTGTGATAGCGCGCGAGCTTGATGGCGGCTTCGATGGTCTCGGTGCCGGAGTTGGTGAAAAAGACTTTCTTGGGCGCGGCGCCCGGCGCGAGGCGATTGAGCTTCTCGGCCAACTCCACCAACGGTTCATAGTAATAATCGCTGCCGCAAATATGCAAAAATTTGCGCGTTTGCTCTTCGATCGCCTTGACCACCCGCGGATGAGAGTGACCGGTGCTCGCCACCGCGATCCCCGCCATAAAGTCGAGAAACAAGTTGCCGTCGACGTCTTCGACGACCATGCCCGCCGCCCGTTTCACCACCAGCGGATAAACTCGACCGTACGCCGGCGCCGTGACTTGATGATCGCGTTCGACGATCGCCTTCGCTTTCGGCCCCGGAAGCGCGGTTTTGATGTGCGGTGCTTTCATGCCTCTTCCTGTTTCTAGTTTCTGGTTTCTCGCTTCTAGTTTTCCCCAACTGAAAACTAGGAACTTGGAACTAGAAGCTACTCTGCGTTATCTATCTGCGCCTTTTGCAACTTACCGGAATAGTCGACGTAAATCGATTTCCACTCGGTGAAAATGTCGTAGACCGTGGTGCCGGCCTCGCGGTGACCGTTGCCGGTATCCTTAACGCCACCGAAGGGGAGATGGACTTCGGCACCGATGGTCGGTCCATTGATATAGGTAATGCCGGCTTCGATGTCACGCATGGCTTGAAACACCCGGCCGACGTCCTTCGTGTAAATCGAGCTCGACAGGCCGTATGGCGTGCCGTTCATCACTTCCACGGCTTCGTCGAAGCTCTTCACTTCGATAATCGACAGTACGGGACCGAAGATCTCTTCCTGCGCAATGCGCATGCTTGGCTTCACCTGATCGAAGATTGTCGGTTGGAAAAAATGGCCCTTGGCGCAAGCGCCCGCGTCGTGGACGCCACCGCCGATCCGCAAACGCGCGCCTTCCTGTCTGCCGATGTCGATATAACGCAGCACTTTTTCGCGCGCCGGCTGGTTGATCAACGGACCCATGTCGACGCTTTCGTCCAAACCGTCGCCGATCTTGATTTTCTCTGCGCGCGCTACCAACGCATCGGTCATGGCCTTCACCACATCGCGGTGCACAATCAACCGGCTCGTCGCGGTACAACGTTGACCCGTGGTGCCAAAGGCGCCCCACAGCGCGCCTTCAACGGCAAGCTCCAGGTCGGCGTCTTCCATCACGAGCTGCGCGTTTTTGCCGCCAAGTTCGAGCGAAACGCGCTTTAAATTCTGTCCGCACGCCGACGCGATTTCCCGTCCCACGACTGCCGAGCCGGTAAACGAGACAAGCTGAACGCCCGGATGGCGCACTAGCGCCGCGCCGACTTCTTCGCCGCGTCCGTGCAACAAGTTCACCACGCCGGGAGGAATGCCTGCTTCGGTCAGAATCTCAACCAACCGGGTCGCCGTGTGCGGCGTGTCTTCGGCCGGCTTGAGCACGACCGTGTTGCCGCAAAGCAACGCCGGAAACATTTTCCACGTGGGGATCGCCATGGGAAAATTCCACGGCGTGATCAGCGCGCACACGCCGACCGGCATGCGCACGGACATGGCGAATTTATTCGGCAGCTCCGCCGGGGTCGTCTCGCCGAAGAGGCGCCGGCCTTCGCCGGCAACATAGAATGCCGTGTCGATACCCTCTTGCACGTCGCCGCGAGTTTCTTTGAGCACTTTGCCCATTTCGCGCGTCATGCCGCGGGCAATCTCTTCCTTGTATTTGCGCAATAATTCACCGACCCGATAGAGCAACTCGCCCCGTTTCGGCGCGGGGACGAGCCGCCAGGCGTTAAATGCTTTTTTGGCCGCGCGCACCGCCGCGTCGACATCTTCAGCGCTCGAAGCCGGAAACAAGCCAATGAGGTCGTCGCGGTTGGCCGGATTGCGGTTCTCGAAAGTCTTTGCCGATCGCGCCGTCAACCACTGACCATCGATAAAGTTCTTATACTGATCCGCCATCTTGAAACTCCTCCGCCGAAAGGCGTAAAAGCCCGACGATTTCACTCGCGCCTGCGGCTTATTCTAATGGCCCACCAATGTGAACACAACGACGAACGAGCCAGGGCCGTTGGCGTGCTGCACAAACCTTGGTTCAAGCAAAAACCGCTCGCTTGCCTGACACAAAATAAGTGTTAAGGAAATCAGTAAATTGATTTTTAATATTCGATCCGCTAGCTTCGGGCGACTTAGACGCTCCGATCCGCTGACAAACGCAATTTCTTTTTGCCGAGGAGAGGAGAGAAAGTATGTTACGAGTTCTTTACGCATTCATCGCCGTCATGACTCTGGCGAGCGTTGCCCAAGGCGCCGCCGCGGAGGACTTCTACAAAGGTAAAAACATTCGCATCGTCGTTGGCTTTTCCGCCGGCGGCGGCTTCGATACTTACGCCCGCACCATTGCGCGCCATTTGGGCAAACACATTCCGGGTGACCCCAGTGTCGTCGTGGAAAATATGACGGGCGCGGGCAGCTTGATCGCTGCGAATCATGTCTTTCGAGTCGCCAAGCCCGACGGACTCACGATCGGCCACTTTATCGGGGGCTTGTTTTTGGGCCAGGTGCTCGGTCAACCCGGCATCGAATTCGACGCGCGCAAATTTGAATACATCGGCGCGCCGATCAGCGATCACGTGGTTTGCGCGTTGACCAAGGCAAGCGGCATCACCAGCGTCGACCGATGGATGGCGTCAAAGACTCCGGTCAAAATGGGCGGCATCGCTCCCGGCACCTCGACGCCTGACAACGCGACGCGCATCTTGAAAGCCGCCTTGGGCCTGCCGATTCAACTCGTCAGCGGTTACAAAGGCACCGCGGAAGTCCGGTTGGCGGCCGAGGGTGGCGAGGTCGCCGGCGGTTGCTGGGGTTGGGATTCGGTCAGCGTGACTTGGCGCAAAGCTCTGGACAGCGGCGATGCCGTGGTCGTGTTGCAAGCCAACCGCAAAAATCATCCCGACTTGCCGAACGTTCCCCAAGCGATCAAATTCGCCAAAGGCGAAGAAGGCCGCAAGATGATCGAAGTCGGCATCCACGGCGACAGCGACATCGTGCGCACCTACACGCTGCCGCCCGGGACGCCTAAGGACCGCGTGCAGTTGCTGCGCAGGGCGTTCGATGCGACCCTCAAGGATCCCGAGTTCGTCGCCGATGCCAAAAAATCGCGCCTCAATGTCGATCCGATCCCGGCGGAGGAAATCGAGAAAGACATCTCGGGATTGTTCAAGCTCGATCCCGGCTTGGTCGCCAAGCTTAAAGATGTTCTTTACAACTAACGCCAGCGCTGATATTTAGCGGCGAACGTTTGGCCGCCCTGTTGGAGGTTTTGATCGTCATGGACATGTTACACGCGCTAGTTTCCGGCTTTCTGCAGTGCTTCAACTTGTCGACGTTCAATCTGATGATGGTCGGAATTGCCATCGGCTTCGTGGTGGGCATACTACCCGGCCTCGGCGGTCCGACGGCCATGGCTCTAATGCTGCCCTTTGTATTCAAAATGTCGGCTGTTGAAGCCTTCGCATTTCTTCTGGGAATGACCGCGGTCACCGCGACTACCGGAGATATTACCTCCGTGCTTTTTGGAGTTCCCGGTGAACCGACTACGGCATCGACAATTGTCGATGGTCATGCGATGGCGCGCAATGGCGAGGCAGGCAGAGCTCTTGGCGCCGTACTGATGAGTTCCCTGGTAGGAGCCATATTCGGCGCGGTGGCCATTGCGGTCGCCATCCCTATCGTCCGGCCGTTAGTTCTCTCCTTCGGTTCTCCGGAATTTTTCATGCTCTCACTGCTGGGGATCTCCTTCGTGGCAGCCCTTAGTGGTGAGGATGTGCTTAAAGGCATTGTCTCAGGGGGTATCGGATTGATGTTCGCTACCATCGGTCTCGATCCGATCTCGGGTATTCAGCGTTACACGTTCGGTCAACTATTTCTTTGGGACGGTATCGGGCTCGTTCCTATTACAATAGGCTTCTACGCCATTCCCGAAACCATCGAGCTGGCAGTGCTAGGAACCAGCATTGCTACTCAGGAGGTCGGAAAACTCGGCGGCGTCATGGAAGGCGTGAAGGATACTTTCCGTCACTGGTGGCTGGTCATCCGCTGCAGCGCTCTTGGCACATTCATGGCCATCATTCCTGGAATGGGAGCGGCCACCACCCAGTGGCTCGCCTACGCTCACGCGGTGCAAAGCTCACCGAATAAAGAACGATTCGGCAAAGGCGACGTTCGAGGCGTTTTAGGTCCGGGAGCCGCGAACAACTCTACGCTGGGCGGAAGCTTGATTACTACCATCGCCTTTGGCGTTCCTGCCAGCGTCATCATGGCGATCTTACTCGGCGCGTTCATCATTCAAGGAATTGTGCCCGGGCCGGACATGTTGCTGCCGCCGCCGAAGGGTAAGTTAGACCTGACCTTTTCCTTCGTCTGGGTCATTATCATTTCCAACGTAATTACCGTGGCCGTATGCTTTCTGTTTTTAAAACCGCTGGCGAGGGTTACCCAGGTGCGTGGCGCTATCATCATCCCAATTATTCTAATCTTGATCTATCTCGGCGCCTTTGCGGAAAAAAATGCCTTTGAAGACATGGTCATCGTACTTTTCTTTGGCGGGCTCGGTTGGGTTATGGAGAAATTGGAGTGGCCCCGGCCACCCGTGCTGTTGGGACTTGTTCTTGGCCCGCTGGCCGAGAACCGGCTTTTCTTATCCACCGATAATTATGGTCTGGCATGGCTTCACAGACCGGGAGTCATCGCGATATTTGCCTTAACCTTGTTTGGCATCTTTTATCCGATGATTAAGAGCCGGCGCGAGGCCAGAGAGAAGGCCGCCGCCCAAGGCGAAACCCCAGCTGAGGTTGAAGACACTGGCCACCGGCATATGAGCTTCGGTCTGGGCGCTTGGTTTATCATCGCTGTGATCGTGTTGCTTGCCTTGGCGCTCTGGCAGAGTCGCAACTTCGGCTATCGCGCCGGCCTATTTCCCTGGGTTATTGGAATCCCGACGCTGATTTTGGCGTTGGGTCAGTTTGCCAGGGAGCTTTACGGCAAAAAGAAAAAGAAGGTTGCGGGACTGGAAGAATCGGTCGAAATCCAAGTCGACATCGCCCCCGAGCTCGTCCGGCAACGAACCATCTCGATCCTCTTATGGACCGTTGGCTTCTTCGTGGCGATCTGGCTCCTGGGATTTTCATACGCTGTGCCGTTGACGATTTTTTTGTACCTAAAGGTCGCCGGCAACGAGAGCTGGTTAATGACGGCGTCGGTGACATTCTTTTCTTGGCTGTTTTACTGGAGTCTGTTCGAAAAGCTCTTGAACGTGCCGTTTCCGGACGGCTATTTGATCAGCCTGGTCATGGGCCCGCAATAACATTGACGCAGGGAGTCAGGCAATCGCTAACACGGCTGTAATCCTAGCCAGACTTTTTCCGGCGTCATCGGCAAATTGTAAAGCCGCAATCCTGTGGCATGATAAAGCGCGTTGGCGATGGCCGACGCCACCGGCAATAAGCTGCCTTCGCCGGTGCCCTTGGAGCCGAAGGGTCCGGGGCCGTTTCGACTCTCGACCAGAATCGATTCGAAATCTTTCGGCACGTGAGCGAACGTCGGCACCCGATAATCAACGAGGTTGGGATTGAGCAACTGCCCATCCTTGTAAACCATCTCTTCCAGCAGGCTGTGACCGATCGCGTTCATCACTCCGCCTTCGTCCTGACCCTCGCAAAGCACGGGATTGATCGCCTGGCCGACGTCCGAAAGCGAGACGTACCTTGTCAATTTAATTTCGCCGCTGTCGCGGTCCACTTCCACTTCCGCCGCGCCCCAGCTGATTTCCCAGAAAGTCGTCGGCGAACCGAGCGCTGCTTTCTTGCTCTTGATATCCTGGTACGCGCCGTGTCCGATCAGCTCGCCTGCTTTCGATAAGAAGATGCTTTGCATGAGTTGTTCGAACGAAAGACTCTGCCCCTTGAGCCCGTGGATTTTGCCATCGCGCAGCGCTAGTTTCTCCGGCTTGGTTTTCAACATCCGCGCCGCATGACGCAGAATTTGTCTCTTCAAGTCTTGCGCCGCACGCTGCACGGAAAGCCCCATCACAACCGTTGAGCTGCTGGCGTTAGTGTTGACATCGTAAGGCGTGACATCGGTGTCGAGCTGCGCCACCGTGATCGCTTCGAAGGGCAATCCTAATTCCTCCGCGACCACTTGGCTCAACGCCGTGCGCGCACCTTGGCCGACCTCCACAGTGCCGGTCAGCAACACGACGCTACCGTCGGCGTTCATCTTGACCGCCGCGGAAGACACTTTGTAAGTGCCGCCGCCGTCTTTCATACAAACCGCCAGGCCCTTGCCGCGATTAGCCTTCTTTTTTGTATTCCAACCGATTTCTTTCGCCGCGCGCAGAAGTCCGGCTTTGAGATCACAATCCACTGGCGTATCGCCCGGCGTATACATCTCTCCCTTTTTCAGCAGATTTTTGAGCCGAAAATCGAGTGGATCGAGACCCAGCTTCTCGGCGATAATATCCATCTGCGATTCGTACGCCCAGGTCACTTGCAGAGTGCCAAAACCGCGGTAGGCGCCGGCCGGCACGGTATTGGTGTACACGGTGTAAGCGTCGGTTTGCATGTGCGGCAGACGGTACGGGCCGAAACAGCGGTAGCCGGCCTTTTGCGTCACGCGCGGCCCGGCATCGGCGTAGGCGCCGGTTTCCATGTGAATCAGACATTGGCGCGCCACGAGCTTGCCGTCTTTCATGACACCGGTCTTGATCGTTACCCGAGCGGGATGACGCGACACCGTCTTGAAGCTCTCTTCAATGGTATGAGCCAAACGAACCGGCCGTTTCGCTTTCCAGGACAGCGCGGCGGCAAGCGGCTCGGTCTTGACGGCGAGCTTGCCGCCGTAGCCGCCGCCGAGATACGGCACGATGACGCGAATCTTATTGAGCGGCAGATGAAAAATCTCGGCGAGATGCTCGCGCAAGGTGAACGGTTCTTGCGTGCCGGCCCAAAGCGTCAGCCGGTCGCCTTCGTAGTCGGCGACGGTCGCGTGCGGCTCCATGGAAAAATGCTGCACCCGCGGAAAAGTAAAAGTATCCTCGAAAACATGGTCCGCCTTGGCGAAGCCTTCGTCGACGTTGCCTTTGGCATAACTGAAGCGATAACAGAGATTGGTGCCGGCGAATTCTTTAGGCGCTTCGTAATGCTGGCCCATCAATTCGCCGCCGCTCGCCGCGGACTCATGCACTAACGGGGCGTTTGACGCCAGCGCCACGTCGAGATCGGTCACAGCAGGCAATTCTTCGTAGTCGATATCGATCAATGCCAACGCCGCTTCGGCAGTGGCCTCGTCGACAGCCGCTACCGCCGCCACTGGATCGCCGGAATAGCGGACTTTGTCGACGGCGACGATCGTTTGATCTTTATAAGCCGCGCCGAACATGCCGAGGCGCGCTTGATCGGCGCGCGTGATGACCGCGAATACGCCGGGAAGTTTCTCTGCCTTGCTCGCATCAATTCTGCGTAATCGCGCGTGCGCGTACGGACTGCGAAGAATCTTTCCATGGGCCATCCCCGGCAGCGTCACATCGACCGTGTAGATCGCCTTGCCGGTAACTTTATCTTCTCCGTCGGAGCGGCGCTCCGAGTGTCCAATCACGTGATAAGCCTGCACAACCTTCATCCATCAACCTCGGTTGTGATAATTTTGACGAATCCACTCGATCGCTGCTGCGCGGTTTGGCAGCTCGCCGCCAAGCTGACGATCTTCGACTTGACGCAAAATCTCCGCGAAAACCGGACCCGGCGTAAATCCCAGGCCGATCAAATCATCGCCGCGCACCAGCGGCGTCGGGCGAATTTCTTTTTCATCCAGCTCGGCCAAGCGCGTTTTGCAAAACTGATAGTATTGTAAATCGCCGTTGGATGCCAAAGCATCGAGGCGCGTCAGCTCGAGCAGTTCCTCGATACCGTCTTCGCGCAGGAAACGCTTGAGCGTGCTCAAGCGCATTTGCGGCGCCTGCACATGGCGCAAATGATTGCGCACCAGGTAGGCCACCCGGTCGCCGACAGCGCGGCTGCGCTTTAGCCGCTTGAGTATCTCCTCGGCCATGGCAGCGCCCTTCTCGGTATGGCCGTAAAACGTGACGCGCTCGGCGTCTTGGCGAAAGCACACCGGCTTTGCGATATCGTGGAGCAAACCGCCATAAGCGAGCGTCTCCGAAGGCGCGTCCAAATGACTGAGCAACAACATCGTATGAGCAAAAACGTCACCTTCAGGATGATAATCGGGACTCTGCGGCGTTCCCTTCAGCGACACGACTTCCGGCAGTAAAATTTGCAATAGGCCGCTTGTGTCCAACAATTCGAAGCCGCGGCGCGCTCCGCCTTCGGTCAAGATGCGCGTGACTTCGTCGCCGATGCGCTCCCAGGCGATTTGCGTGATGCTGCCGGCGAATTTTTTGATCGCGTCGAACGTCGGCGCGTCGATTTCAAAATCGAGGCTGGCGGCAAAACGCACGGCGCGGATCATACGTAGCCGGTCTTCTTCAAAGCGCTCTTCCGCGTTGCCGATGGCGCGGACGAGGCGCCGCTCAAGATCCCGCCGGCCTTCGACCAAGTCGATCACACGGTCTTCGATCGGATCGTAGACCATTCCATTGATCGTAAAATCGCGGCGCAATATATCTTCCTCGAGGCTGCCGTAACGGACGTGGCTCGGGCGCCGCCCGTCCAAATAGGGACCGTCATGACGAAAGCTAGCAACCTCGAACGGCTGTCCATCGATGAGCACGAGGATCACGCCGAACTGTGCCCCGACCGGAATCGTTTGAGGGAATAGGCGCTGCAGATCTTCGAGCCGCGCGCTCGTAGTAATGTCGTAGTCCTGCGGCGACTTGTTGAGCAGCATGTCGCGCACGCAACCGCCTGCGAAAAAGGCTTCATAGCCTTCCTGGCGCAGACGTTGAACGATAAACCTGGCTTTATCCTGTAAAGACACGGGCACCGCCACACCTGGGTGACATTCAAATCATAAACGATTGTGAGAAACGTAACTGAGTTCTTCGGTCAGAGCGGATAAGTCGTGCTCGCCGCGGGGATCAGCTCGCGCACTTTTCCTTGCAGCTCCTGAAAAGTGAATGGCTTGACGATGTAACCGTTGCATCCGGCTTCGAGACAAGTCTTGAGATCGGAGTCGCGAAACAGCGCCGTCGCGGCCAATATCGGAATGTCCTTGGTCTCGGCATTCGCACGCAGCTCCCGCGTCGCCTCCCACCCATCCATGCCCGGCATCATGATATCCATGATGATCAACTGCGGTTTTTCGGCGAGTGCCCTTTCGACGCCTTCTTTGCCGCGCCGCGCCGGGATCGGCACAAAACCCATCAGCTCGATCTGCCAAGTCAGCAGCTCGCGCATGTCCGCATGGTCTTCGATGATCAAGATCTTTTTCATCGGTTTCTATTCGGATAAAAATAGGAGACTCGGGCGCCGAGGAAACGGTCTACTATGCCGCAGAGCGTCGGCGACGTCAAGCACTGCGAATCAAGAACGGAAGTTTGGATCTCGCTGGAAAGCCTCTTCGCCGATTGCTTTGCCGCTCGAACGACCGGGAAGCCGGCGATTCTTCTCCGCACGGTTATTTTTCGCCAATTTTCTTTAAGTTTCCGACGATTACCGTTATAAGCCGTTCCGGCTGCAAATATTGCTTGGCGACCCGCTGGACGTCGTCGCGAGTTACTTTGCGAATGAGGTCGGCGTAGCGGTCCGGATAATCGAGGCCGAGCTTAAAATATTCTACCTGCGAGAGAAAACCCGCCACCTTGCGATTGGTATCGAAACGCAACGGAAAACTGCCGATCAAATAATCTTTGGCGTCGTTTAATTCCTGCTCCGTCACAGGCTGCTCGCGCACGTGGCGCATCTCTTCGGTTGCAATGCGAATCGCTTCCACGGCAGTTTCATTCTTAGTTTGCATGATGAACTCGAACACGCCGTGGCTTTTTTCCGCCGCGAAGTAACTATAAACCGAATACGCTAAACCTCGTTCGTTGCGGATCGAATCCATGGCACGAGACGAAAAGCCACCGCCGCCCAAAACATAATTCATCACTTGGAGGGCATAGTAATCGGGGTTGCCGCGCGCGACGCCATTGTGGCCGAGAATGATATTCGCCTGAGTTAGATCCTTGTTGAGGCGCAAAACTTTCGACTCACCAATTTTGGCCGGCACCAGTTCCTGACCGCTCGGCTCGCCCTTGGCCCAGTTCCGCAACGCGCCATTCAGCGCCTTGGCGATTTCCTGCTCCGATACATCGCCGACTACGGCGATGATCGATCGGTTGGGCCGGTAATTGCGCGCGAAGAAATCGCGCAGGCTTTTTTGCTGCAGCGCTTTGACCGACGCTTCGTTGCCTTCCACGGGTCTGCCGTAGGGGCTGTCGGGAAACAAAGCGGCGGCGAACGCTTTTGCCGCCACGATGCCGGGCTCTTCTTCCGCTGCTCTGATGGAGGCGATGATCGCCTGCTTTTGGCGATCGATCTCCGCCTGAGGAAAAGTCGACTGGGTCAGCACGTCGGCCAAAAGCTCAAGTCCCGTGGTGAGATCTTTTTTGAGCACCGTTAGGCTCACGCTGGTCGTGTCCTGACCGCATCCAGCCTCCAAACTGGCGCCAATGAAATCGAGCGTGTCGCTGATTTGCACCGCCGTGCGCTGCTTGGTGCCATAGATCAGCAGCTTCGAGGTCAAATTGGCCAAGCCCGCTTGATTGGCGGGCTCGTAGCGCGAGCCGGCCTCGATCAGTAATTCTATCGATACCATCGGCAGCGCGCGCTGCTCAGAGGTCAATAGAACCATGCCGTTGTTGAGCACCGTTCGTTTTGCTGTCATTCCCGCCTCAGCAGAAACCGGGCCGCGCACGAGTGCCAAAAAAACCCATAAGCTTAGACAAGCTTGCTTCATTGGGCTTTGGTCGGAATCAATGTTCCGACGGTCCGCGTGTCCGTTTTAAGATACTGGCGCGCGACCCGGCGAATATCATCGCGCGTCACTTTTCTGATGCCGTCGAGATAGCCTTCCATCTGCTTCCAACCGCCGGCGGCTTCGTAGGAGCCGACCTTCATCGCCTGTCCGAAAACCGAATCCTGGGCAAAAACGAAAGCCGCTTCGATCTGGTTTTTGGCTTTCTGCAATTCACGATCGCTGATCAACTCGGTTTTGATTTTCTCCAGCCCTCGATCGATCTCGCGCTCGAGATTCGTCGGCTCGACGCCGGGAAGAAGCTGCGCCGTGATCGAAAAACCCATCGGATCGATCGCCACGCCGCTGTAGTCGGCGTCGACATTGCGCACCAAGCGCTTTTGATAAACCAGTTCATGATAAAGCCGCGAGCTCCGCCCGCCCGCCAGCACCACCGACAGCAGATCGAGCGCGAAGCTGTCGGGGCTCTTGAGATTGGGCGCATGATAAAACAGCAGCGTCACCGGCAGCTCGGCTTCCTTTTTAACAATCACCCGGCGTTCGCCGCGTTGCTCCAGTTCCTGGGCCAGCACTTTAGGCGGCTCAGCGCCGCGTGGAATCTTGCCGAATGCCGCGCGAATTTTCGCCAGGATGTCGTCGCTGGAAAAGTCGCCGGAGACGACGATAAAGGCGTTGTTGGGCTCATAGTAGAGCTTATAAAAGTCGACCAGATCCTGGCGCGTGAGATTTTGAATGTCTTCCATCCAGCCGACCACGGGACGGCGATACGGATGAATCATGAAAGCCACGGCGTTTGCCACTTCACCGAGCGCCGCCGCTGGATTGTCGTCGGTGCGCAGCCGGCGTTCTTCTTGAATGACTTTCTTTTCCGCCTCAAAGTAAGCTTCGCCCAGCAAGGCGTTGGTCATGCGATCGGCTTCGAGCTCGAGTTCGATGCCGATTTTTTCCCGGCTCATGGTCGCAAAGTAAACGGTCACATCCGACGAAGTGAACGCATTCGAGCGTCCGCCGTTTTTGGCGATAATGCGCGAGTACTCCTCCGGTCCCGTTGTCGGCGTGCCCTTGAACATCATGTGCTCGAGAAAATGCGCCAGGCCGCTCTTGCCGTCTTTTTCGTTGCGTCCGCCGACGCGATACCAGACTTGAAAAGTGACCGCCGGACTCTTGTGGTCCTCCAACAAGAGCACTTTGAGACCGTTATCGAGAACGAACTCTTGCACCGGGGCGGCGTATGCAGTGGGTCGATGGATAGCCAATAGCAGAAGTGTAACAAGCAGAACCCGGCGATGCCACATGATTTGTCAAGTTAAAGGATGAGAGCTTAAAGTCAAGTTTTCCGCGCATAATCTCCAACGCCAACCTGCCCGCAGTACACGCCAAGAACCTGACCGCCTGAAAACGTCGACCGCTGTTCATTTCTGGCGATGTCTGGTGAGTGTTCACGGACAAAAGACGGACATTCGCGTTCACCAGGGAAGGGGGTGAGCAGACGATGAGTTATGCACACAAGCGTTCGACCCCCCCAAAACCCTCAGATCCGAAGAATGGCGCAACGCTTGAACAAGACGAAACGTCACAGAAAACTCC
>Ga0207701_10002488_pt1 | contig 19041 bp, 17 predicted proteins | sample KBSSwiSSwithPhiX_FD_184294 | JGI IMG/M metagenome (GOLD analysis project Ga0207701, IMG submission 184294) | Switchgrass rhizosphere bulk soil microbial communities from Kellogg Biological Station, Michigan, USA, with PhiX - S5 (SPAdes) (version 2) | ecosystem: Environmental > Terrestrial >... | reverse complement strand
CCGTCCACGGCCTCAATACGCTGATCGACTTTCGCTACACGCAGCACTTCCGGGCACCACGAGGCAAAGGCGGCTCCGGCTCCAACCGTACTGGCGCGGGTGGCGACGACCTGGTGATCAAGGTCCCGGTTGGAACGCAGGTTCTCGCCGACGATGAAGACCGAACCCTTCTCGCCGACTTTACCGAAGAGGGGCAGCAGGTCGTCTTCCTCAAGGGCGGCGACGGCGGCCGCGGCAATGCCAGTTACAAGACATCGACCAACCGCGCGCCCCGCCAGCACGGCACGGGCTGGCCGAGCGAGGAGATGTGGATCTGGCTTCGGCTAAAGCTGTTGGCCGATGTCGGACTGGTCGGCCTGCCCAACGCAGGCAAGTCGACCTTCATCAACGCCGTCACCAATGCGCAGGCCAAGGTCGGCGCCTACGCATTCACCACGCTGCGCCCGCAACTTGGTGTCGTCCGCCACAAGGGCCGCGAGTTCGTGGTGGCCGACATCCCCGGCCTGATCGAGGGTGCAGCGGAAGGCGCGGGCGTCGGCGACCGCTTCCTTGGCCATATCGAGCGCTGCCAGGTGTTGTTGCACCTCGTCGACGCCAACGACGAGGATGTCGCAGCCAGTTACCGGATCGTCCGCGATGAGCTGGAAGCCTATGGCGAAGGCCTGCTCGACAAGCCGACGATCCTCGCCCTCAACAAGGTCGACACGCTCGACGAAGAACTGATCGCCGCCCTCTCCGCCGAGTTGGCCGAAGCCAGCGGGGCGAAGGTCTATCCGCTGAGCGCGGCAGGCGAGATCGGACTCGAGCCGGTGCTCGATGCTCTGGTGGAGAAGTTGCACCACCAGCTGGTCGAGGACGAAGGCCCGGCCGAACCGATCGATTGGTCTCCGCTTTGACAATCGCACTGACGGGGGGAACCGGCTTCGTTGGCGGTCATGGCCTCGACTTGCTTGAGAAACAGGGGACACCGGTCCGGGCGCTGACACGCCGCCCGCTTGGCCCTCGGCCGAATGTCGAATGGGTCGATGGCGCGCTCGACCAGCCGGAGTCCCTGGGTCGCCTGGTCGAGGGCGCGGACGCTGTCATTCATGTCGCCGGTGTCATCAATGCGCCGACTCAAGAGGCATTTGACGCCGCGAATGTGCATGGCACGGAGGCAATGATTGCGGCAGCGAAGGCTGCCGGTGTCCGGCGCTTCGTGCATGTATCCTCCCTCGCGGCGCGCGAACCGCAATTGTCGCAATACGGCGCGTCGAAGGCTAAATCGGAAGCCGTCGTTGAGGCTTCGGGGCTCGACTGGTCGATCGTCCGGCCGCCGGCCGTCTACGGGCCGGGCGACAAGGAGACGTTCGACCTCTTCAAAATGGCTCGGCGCGGCCAGATCTTCATGCCACCAGAGGGCCGCCTGTCACTGATCCATGTTGACGACCTGGCGCGCCTGCTGGTTGCGCTGACGGCCACCAACACTCCGACGGGAACTGTCATCGAACCGGACGACGGCCGGCCGGGCGGTTGGACTCACGTCGAGCTGGGAAGTGCATTGGGAGAGGCAGTTGGCGTGCCCGCCCGCACGATCTCGACGCCGAGATTCCTGATGAAGCTGGGATCCAGGATCGATGGACTGATCCGCCGCGACAGGGCCAAATTGACGGCCGACCGGGTCGCCTATTTCTGCCACCCAGATTGGGTCGCCAATCCGGCCCTCGCCGCGCCTGCTGAGTTGTGGCGGCCGGAAATCGATACGCGAAAGGGTCTTAAGGCAACGGCTGAATGGTATTCAGAACAGCGGTGGCATTGAGCTCCATGAAGAGCTTGAGCACCAACGCGCCGAAGGTAATGACTAGGCCGACCAGGAACAGGGTGTAGCTCCAGTAGAGCCAGCGATACTTGTCCGCTCTCAGGATGCAGCCGTGGTCGTAAACGTCCCGCGCGAGCCGCTTGTAGACCTCCTCCTCCGAGGTCAGGACCTTCATCATCTGCTCGACATATTCCTCGCGCGAGATGTTGGCGTAGCTACCGAAGAACATGATGTTGACGTTGTTCGGGTCGAGCTTGAACTTGCGCAATCGGTTGGGCCGGACGGTCAGGACGCCTAGCACCGTGGCCGCGAACGAGAAGAGGGTCAGGACGAGGAGCGGAAAACTCGCCTTGCCGCTGGCGACATCGCCAATCGACAGGGAGAACACAACGAAGCTGGCGCCCATCAGGATGGACGCCTTGTTGTCCGCCATCTCCGACAGGTTCCAATTCCCCTCGTGGGCGGCAATGACGAGGTTGTGGACCTCCTTCGGGAATTCGTAGTCGGGATTACCAAGTCCAAGCATCCGACGCTCGTCGGTCGTCAGTGGTGTCGCCGTCGGTGTCGGTTCCTTGGCCATTCGACCCCCCTTAAATCACGCCCACTCGGCGCCACTTTTGCGCCCCATTAGATTGCGAAAGCCACCTGCGCTGACTAGGACGCCGCAATGACTGACCGCAATCAAGTGCTGGCCAAGGTAAAGGCCCTCATCGAACCGTTCAACAAGAAGGGTGCGGAGGTCACCGAGGCCACCCGTTTCGCCCAGGATCTCGAATGGGACAGCCTGACTGTTCTCGACTTCGTCGCCAACATTGAGGACGAGTTCGATATCGTCATCACCATGAACCAGCAGGCGGAGATCGAGAATATCGGTCAGTTGGTGGACGCGGTCGGGCAACTGCAGGGCTGATGAGCGACCTTTTCTCCAAGTTCGACCCGCTGATCCAGCAGCGCGAGACGCTGTTGTCGACAGGCATTACCGACCCGTTCAACCTGGTCATGGACAGAGTGGAATCGCCGACGGTCGCCATTTGCAACGGCCGCCGGACCATCCTGCTGGGCACCTACAATTACATGGGCATGACTTTCGACCCTGACGTCATCCAGGCGGGAAAGGACGCTCTGGAGCAATTCGGATCGGGCACGACCGGCAGCCGCGTGCTCAACGGCACCTATCAGGGCCACAAGGAGTGCGAAGCGGCGCTGCGCGACTTCTACGGCATGGACCATGCCATGGTCTTTTCGACCGGATACCAGGCGAACCTCGGCATCATTTCGACCATTGCGGGCAAAGAGGATTACATCATCCTCGACATCGACAGCCATGCATCGATCTACGACGGCTGCGCGCTCGGCAATGCCCAGATCGTGCCGTTCCGCCACAATGATATCGATGCGTTGGAGAAGCGGCTGAAGCGGCTCCCGCCGGAAGCCGGCAAGCTGGTTGTCCTCGAGGGTGTCTATTCGATGCTCGGCGACGTCGCTCCGCTCGACAAGATGGTGAAGGTGGCAAAGGACCATGGCGCGATGGTGCTGGTCGACGAGGCCCATTCCATGGGCTTCATCGGCGAGCATGGCCGCGGCGTCGCCGAGGCGCAGGGCGTCATGGACCAGGTCGATTTCATCATCGGTACCTTTTCGAAGTCGGTCGGCACGGTCGGCGGCTTCTGCGTGTCGAACCACCCAAAGTTCGAAATCCTTCGGCTCGTCTGCCGGCCTTATGTCTTCACGGCCTCACTGCCGCCGTCGGTGGTCGCCACCGCCGCGACCTCGATCCGCAAGCTGATGCATGGATCGAACAAGCGGGCGCACCTCTGGGAAAATTCCAAGCGGCTGCACGGCGGCCTCAAGAAACTGGGCTTCACGCTCGGCACGGACGAACCGCAGTCGGCGATCATCGCAGTCATCATGCCCGACCTCGAAAAGGGCGCGGCCATGTGGGAGGCGCTGCTTCACGAGGGTCTTTACGTGAACCTGGCGCGGCCCCCGGCGACTCCCGCAAACATGACGTTGCTGCGCTGCTCGCTCTGCGCAGAGCATTCGGCCGAGCAGGTCGAGGAAATCCTTGGCATGTTCGAGGCGGCAGGCCGTTCCACCGGCTGCATCGGTTGAGTCCGACAACACTTTCGCCCGGCCAAATGCGGGTTTAGACTGACTTCATGGCGTCGCAACCGGACGAAGAAGAATTTAACTGGAGTGGCGTAGGAACGGCGACTGGCGCCTTGCTCGCGGCCCTCGTCCTCCTCGGCATGGTCTTTTTCGTCGCCTTTACCAGCCGCGCCCGCGACGCGGCCATCGCCAGCGAGCGCCACGCCTATGACGTGACCCTGCTGACGCGGACGCTGGACGCCAGCATCGCTCGCGCCGAGGCCGCGCTCGGCCGCTTCGTTCTCGACGAGGACAACAAGGGCAGCGGCAACATCTATTACAGCCAGTGGCGGCTTGCCGGGCAGCAGGTTGTCCAGCTCGACCGGCTTGTCGCGGCGGACCCCGCGCAACAGGCAAGGGTCGATCAGCTCCAGGAACTCTTCCAGAAGCGAGGCGCGGAATTCGACCTCGCTGCGCGTGCCACCGTCGCCAAGAAAGGCGGCGCAGGGTATTTCTACTCATCGAACAAGCCGGAGAATAATACCGGCTCCCAACTTAGCGCGAAACTGACCGAGATCGCCAATAGCGAACGGCGATCGCTGGAGCAGAAGATGGCGCAAAGCGTGGTCTTCAACGACAAGTCGCAGCAGCTGACGGACTACCTGTCGATCGTGGGCGCCATCGTCGGTTTCGGCGCGATCTTCCTCGGTTGGGTCGCAGTCCGGGCGCTGCGGTTGAATGCTCTCTCACGCCGCCAGGCGGACACTGAATCCGACCGCGCCTCCGCGCTTGAAGAGGCGGTGCGCGAGCGCACCCAGGAATTGTGGGAAGCCAATCAGGCCTTGAAAGCCGAGGCGACGGAGCGCGAGGCGGCCGAAGCCCAGCTGCGCCAAGTCCAGAAAATGGAGGCAGTTGGACAGTTAACTGGCGGTATTGCCCATGATTTCAACAACATGCTGGCCGTCGTCGTGGGCGGAATCGATTTGGCGAAGCGGCGATTGTCGGGACCGCGCAAGGAGGTCCTCCACCACCTGACCAACGCCATGGAAGGCGCCACCCGCGCCGCGGCGCTCACCCGCAGGCTGCTGTCATTCGCTCGTTCGGAGCCGCTGCTTCCGGAACGTGTCGATAGCCGCGAGCTGGTTAGCGGCATGTCCGAACTGCTCGACCGCACGCTCGGTGAGCGAATCAAGGTCCAGACCAGGCTTGGCACCGACGCCTGGCCGATATTCGTCGACTCTCACCAGCTGGAGAACGCGATCCTCAACCTGGCCGTCAACGCCCGCGACGCCATGGAAGGAACGGGCACGCTTTCTATCTCGACGGAGAATGTCACTCTCGCAGCCAACCAGGTCGGCGACGTTCGCGCGGGCGAATATCTGAAGCTCTCGGTCGGCGACACCGGTTGTGGTATGACGGACGAAGTCCGCGAGCGCGCTTTCGAACCCTTCTTTACGACCAAGCCGGTCGGCAAGGGCACTGGGCTCGGACTTAGTCAAATCTTCGGATTTGCCCACCAGTCCGGCGGCGAGGTCGGTATTGAAAGCGAGCTTGGCAATGGCACGACCGTATCCCTCTACCTGCCGCGCACCGAAACCGCGGCGCCGGTGAGGCTGCATTCGCAGACCGCCGGCGGACAGTCGGAGCCGACGGTGCCAGGCGCACGCATCCTCTTGGTCGAGGACGATCCTCGGGTACGGGCGGCAACGGTCGACGCGCTGGAGGACCTGGATTACCAGCCGATCGCCTGCGAAGGCGGCGCCGAGGCCCTCAAGGTGTTCGATGCGCAGGAATTCGACCTGGTCATCAGCGACGTCATCATGCCGGAAATGACCGGGCCCGAGCTGATCCGGATCATCAAGAAGCGCAAGCCCGGTATCGCCGTCCTGTTCGTCACGGGCTACGTCGGCGAAGGCGAGAGCGAGGACCTGATCGGTTACGAGTTGCTCAGGAAACCCTTCACGGTCGGCGCGCTGGCCTCGGCGGTTGCTGCGGCCTTGGCTCGACCCGTCAGCGAACCGCGCCGGAGCGGAGGAGCCGCGGCAGCAGGCTGATGGCGGCAAGTAGCGGGAAACGCCGCTGCCAGGGCTTCAGTTCGATGTCGGTGCCGGCGTGCCGGTTGATTTTCCACGCAATGTAGTCGGCGCCGCCATCGAAGGTGGTGCTGGCTTTTGCGAGGCGGGCGACAGAGAGGCACTTGCCTTCCAGCCGCCTGCCGGTCCACCCGCCAGCGTTGCTTGAGCCCCTCGGAATTGCTGCGACCGCTGGACGCGAAAAGTGGTCATACCGGTCGGGGTCGATGTCGACGATCGAGCCAGACCGGCCCTTGCGTTCTGCCCGAAGCTCCGCCGAATAGGTCAAGGCAAAAGCGCGCCACCACCAATCGAGCGGCGGTTCCCCATCCAGACTGCCAGCAGCCGACAGGAGGGTCGGCGCAGCTCGGGAGATGGCCGCGATCGCCTTGGCCCTCGCCATATCATCCTTGGCCCAGACCAATCTCGACGGCTGGGCGAAACGCGCCCAGACGGAAACGCTCCTAGTCTCAGGCCCATTGAGGCGATGGAAATCCGCCTCGCTCAGGACCGCATATTTGGCAGCCAGACCTTCATGCTCGAAATAGAAGACGTTGGGCGGGATCAGGCGATTGGCGAACGCCAGCCATCCGCGGCCATAGGCTTCGCGGTAGCTCGAGACGATCAGGTAGAAATCGAGCATGAGCCCGTCGAGCTGCTTCTCGCGCAGGCAGCTGCCGTAGAAGAGGACTGCGCGCGAGGCCTTGTCGTATTTTGCGGCGATGGCTTCGGCCATGGCCGAGACTCGCCGGTCGACGGGCTGGGATAGTTCCTCGGCTACGAGGTCGCGCAGCGACTGCACCGCTTCGCCTCAGGCGGCGAGGCGTACGAAGGACAGAGGCGCCGCCGGGCTCAACAGGATCGGCCTGCCGATTTCGGCGCTGAAGGTCTCGCCGTCGAGGATGACCTGGCTGGAATCGCCCTCGATGCTGATTTCGTCCGCCTGCTCGATATGGACGCCCGCCAGCTTCCTCCGGCCAAGCCTGCCGCCGATGCTGGCGAAGAAGGCGCCGAGCAGCGAGCCTGGCCGCTGCTCGACAGCCACGACCTTCAAGGAGCCGCGCTCCGCGCTGTCGCCGAATTCGCCGGAAAGCAGGAGCTTTTCGAGGGTCGTCACCGCGAGGAGCGCATATTTGCCCGAGAAACCCCGTTCGCTGGTCATGGAGATTTTCAGATGCTGCGGATCGGGCGGCAGGAAATGCGCCTTGATGCCCAGCACCGACCGCGCGACGACGGCGAAGGCGGTCAGGACGTGGCTGATGCTGTTCGGAAGTCCAAGAGGATAAATGCGGTTGCGGCAATAGAGCATGATGTCGGCAAGGCCGGCACCGCCGAGAAACATGCCGATGACCGGCAAGGATTCGCGCGCCCCGCAGCGTAGGGCAATCAACTCGCGCTCGACGAGATGGGGGTTCATGTCCGACTGGACAATTCCGATCAGCTTCTCGAGCGCAGCAACAGGGTCGCCATGGATACCAAGGTCCATGGCGATGAGGTTGGTTTTGCCGCTCGGCAGGACAGCGACCGCCGGAAGCATGTCGCGATCGAAATGGCCGCCGTTGTGAAGCTCGGTGAGCGTTGCCTGGACCGTGCCGTCGCCGCCGTTGATCACCAGCAGCTTGGGATTGACGAGGGCGATCATCTTCATCGCCTCGCCAATCTGGTCGGCTTGGTCGACTTCGTAATGGAAGACGTCAGGGTGCGAGGCGCAATAAGCGCGGATGCGCGGCAACTCGGCGATGTTGCCGGTCGAACGCGGGTTGGAAAGCAAGGAGATACGCGGACGATGCATGATTTCGGCACGCCTGATGGCCGGTTCCCCCGCCACCGCTGTCGCGGACGGCGCTGCCAATGCCAGCAGCTGGGAAGAATTCGGCATGCTTTTGTGTCTCGATTCGCTATAGCCATCGAGGGAACGCATGAACCGGGGAACCGGCTGCGGTCCCCCGCTAGTGTCCTTTCCGAGCGCTTTGCGGCCAAATCATGGTGGTGGAACGACGAAAGTTGCGCAGGGCGTCACTGATCGACAATTATATGGCTCGCAGCATTGCCGTGCCCTTGCTCGGCACGCTGCTGCTCGCCGCCATGCTGCTGGTCCTCGACAAGATGCTTCGGCTGTTCGATTTCGTCGTCAACGCCGGTGGCCCGGTCAGCGTCGTCTGGCGGATGCTCGCGAACCTGCTGCCCGAATATTTCTCGCTGGGGATCCCGATCGGCCTGATGCTGGGCATCCTGCTGGCTTTCCGCAAACTTGCACTTTCTTCGGAGCTGGACGCCCTGCGCGGGGTCGGCGCGAGCTACGGCCGGCTGCTGAAGGTACCGTACATCTTCGCCGGCATATTGCTCATACTGAACCTTCTGATTGTCGGCTGGGTCGAGCCCTATTCGCGCTACCGGTACGAAGGCCTGCGCTTCGACCTGCGCTCAGGCGCTCTCGGCGCGGCGATCAAGGTCGGCGAATTCAACCAGCTCGGCAAGCGCATGACCCTTCGCATCGACCGTAGCGCCGACAATGGAACGCAGCTCGGCGGCATCTTCATCGCTCTCAACGACAAGTCGGGCACTCAGATTTCGGCGACGGCCCAGGAAGGACGGTTCTTCGCCACCGATGACCCGGACACGATTATTTTCCGCCTGAAGCGGGGACGGCTGGTTCAGGAGGCCCCGAACTATCCAACGCCGCGTACCCTGGCCTTCGACAGCTACGATTTGCCCATTAACCTGCCGGCGGTCGACCAATTCCGAAAGCGGGGCGAGCAGGAGGAATTGTTCCTGCATGAGCTACTCGCGAAGGGTTATGGCGGGGCAGCCCGGAATGGCGAGGAAGCATTGGCCGCGCGCGCCAATTTCAACTTCCGCATCGTCGAAGTGGTGATGATGCTGATGCTGCCCCTGCTGGCAGTGGCACTCGCAGTGCCGCCCAAGCGCAGCAGTTCCTCGCTCGGCATCTTCCTGTCGATCGTGATCGTCGTCACCTATCACAAGGTCAACCAATATGCCGAGCAGATGGGCGCCCAGGGGCGCGTCGCACCCGAAATCGCCTTGTGGGTGCCGTTACTGCTGTTCGCGGGGCTGATCTTCTGGATGTACCACGTCCTTGCTCATCGACCGGGTGGCCAGCCGATCGGCACGCTGGAGCGCAGCTTCGCCAAGTTGGTGAAGGCGATCCGCCGTCTGCTGCCGCGTCAGGAGATACGGGCATGATCAACCTGGACTTCATGCCCTCGCGCAGGCTTTCGCTGTACCTGGCGAAACTGTTCCTGACCCGGACTTTCGCGGTCCTGTTCATGCTGGTGCTGGTCCTCATGGCGCTCGACCTGCTGGGGGAATCCGGCAAGATCCTGGCGGTGCCAGGGAATGGTCAAGCCGACCTATGGCACTACGTCTCTTTGCGTGTCCCGCTCCTCATTCAGAAGTTCCTGCCCTTCTCGGCGCTGCTTGGCACGCTGATCGTCTTCGCGTCGCTTAACCAGAACAGCGAGGTCATCGCCATGAAGGCGGCGGGCCTGTCGGCGCATCAAATCCTGGCACCCCTCGTGGTCGCCAGTCTTGGCCTCGCGGTTGCCGCCTTTGCGTTCAACGAAGGCGTCGCGGTCAATTCCGCACGGACCGTCAACGCCTGGAGCGACAATGATTACAAGCCGATCCAAACGTCGAATGGCGTCCTCTCGAATGTCTGGGTCCTGTCGGGCAACGATCTGATCCACACCCGGATCGTCAACGGACGCGGAGCGGACCTGCAGTTGCAGGGCATTACCATTTACGATCGAAGCGGCGGCGAACTTCAAAGGGTGACCGAAGCCGAGCGTGGAGTTCAGGCGAGCGGCGGCTGGCGGCTCGAAAATGTCCGCACTTACGACACCGCAATGAACATGGTCCGGCGACAGGCAAATGTCACAGCCTTACCGGGGATCACTGCAGATCGCTTCACCCTGGCCAAGGTGAAACCGGACGAACGCGACTTCGTGGACCTGAAGCAGGATATCCGCGACCTGGAAGCGGCTGGCCGCCCAAGCGAAGAGGCACGAGCCGGACTGTGGCACAAGTTCAGCGGGCCGCTCTCGGTGGTGTTGATGCCGTTGCTGGCCGCAATCGCCGCCTTCGGCCTCGCCCGTTCCGGGCAGGTCCTGCTCCGCGCCGCAGCGGGTATGGCCTTGGGCTTTGCCTATTTCGTGATCGACAACCTCAGCCTCGCGCTCGGCAATGTCGGCGCCTATCCCGCCTGGCTCGCGGCCTGGGCGCCTTTCTTCCTGTTCTTGCTGATCGGCGAAGCGGTCCTCGTCAGGAGCGAGGAGTAGACGCCATCGTGCTCGCGGCGAGCCGGCTTACGAGACCGTAAAGTCCGCGATGGTTGGCGTCGAAATAGGCGGAATTGCCATCCAGCTGCGCCGCCAGGCGGCGGTGCGCCTCCCCGAGAGCGTGATAGGGCAGGCCAGGCAGCAAATGATGCAACGCATGATAGCGCAGGCCAACCGGTGCCCATAATGCGGGCAGGGTCGCCGGCGGCGGGACGTTGACGCTGTCGAGGAACTGGGCGGTGACGCTCATCGGCTCGCCGTCATTCTCCCACAAATGCGCGACCAACGTGCGGATCTGGTTGAGGAACATCACGCCCGAAGATACGCCCAGGAAGATCGCGAAACCCTTGAGTGGAACGATGCTACTCACGACCATGACAATCAGGACGATTGCCCAAATGCTCGCCGCGGCTTCCTGCAAACGCCAGTCGCGGGCGAACTGGCCCTGCGGCGCGGGGCGGCGGAAGCTGGGGTTGATCTGAAGGCCCGAGTAGCGCTCTACCACCGCCTTGCGCAGCGTCGGTGACAGCAGCGACAGCGGTGCCAGGATGCCGAAGCGGATGAGCATGCCGATCGGCGCCAGCGCCGCGGCAATCAGGAACACCGGCAGCGTCCAGGGGTGCATCAAAGCCAGCGGCAAATACTCTGGGTCGTTGGCCGTGCCATAGTAGGTCTTGGCGTGATGCTGATTGTGAACGCCCTCATACATGAAGCTTGGGATCAACAGGGGCACGCCGACCAACGCGTTCCAGGCCAGCCGGAAACCCGGCAAGGCCCCCTGTTTGATGTGGGTCAGTTCGTGGATGAAGCTGCCGGCGCGATAGAGGGCGAGTACCGCCACCAGGCCCGCGATCACCGCGACGAGCGCCGAGCTAGCCATCATGGCGGTGAACAGACCGGCATAGCCAAGCAATGCCGAGCCGAGCATGTCAGCCCAATATATGCGGCCGTCCGGCACGTTCAGATCGCGCGTCAGGTTCGCGGCCGCCTTCAGCATGGCCTTGTCGTCGCCGTGACAGACAGCCGCCTCGACGGTGGGCGCGGGTTCGCGCGCGGAAATGTCTATGGTCGCGGTCTTGTTCATGATCCTCGCTGCCGTTGGCCATAGATAGTGGCACCATCGTGGCGTTGCGAGGGCGATGTCATGAGCTCTGGCCGGATTTCGGTTGCGTGGCGTTGCTTTGCCTGCAACGCAGGCGCGCATGACCCAGCCCGTCCTCATCCGCCCGGTCGAAACCAAGCGGGACCGCAAAGCCTTCGTCGACTTCGCCTGGGAAGTTTACAAGGACGACCCGGCCTGGGTGCCGCCGCTGAAGGACGAGGTCCATGGCCTCATCACCCCGGGCAAGAACCCCTGGTTCGAACATGCGCGCGCCCAACTCTGGCTGGCAGAGCGAGACGGCCGGGTCGTCGGTCGCATCAGCGCGCAGGTCGACGAGCTGGTGCTCGAACATATGGGCGCGGGCACCGGTCAGTGGGGCATGTTCGAGGTGCTGGACGCCGAAGCGGCTGCGGCTCTGATCAAGACGGCGGAGGACTGGCTGCGAGCGCAGGGCATGACCAGTGCCATGGGCCCCATCAGCCTGTCGATCTGGGACGAGCCGGGCCTGGAGATCGAGGGATTCGACGAGCCGCCAACGGCCATGATGGGCCATCATCGGCCCGAATATCAGGCGTGGATCGAGGCAGCTGGCTATGAAAAGGCCAAAGACCTCGTCACCTACGGTCTGAATATCGAGCATTGGGAAGACCCGATGATCGATCGTCTGATCGCCATGGGCGAGCGTAATCCGAAGATCCGCATTCGCGAGGTCGACAAGTCGAATTTCGACGAGGAAGCCAAGCTGATCCTTGGCCTGCTGAATGACGCCTGGTCGAACAACTGGGGCTATGTGCCGTTGACCGAGGCGGAGATCGCCTATGCCGGCAAGAAGCTGAAGCCAATCATCTTCAAGGAGTTGGTCCGCGTCGCTGAAGTCGACGGCGAGCCAGTCGCCTTCATGTTGACGATCCCCGACATCAACGAGCTGACGAAGGACCTGAACGGCGAACTCTTCCCGTTCAACTTCATCAAATTGCTATGGCGGTTGAGGAAACCGCGGACGCGCCGTCTACGGGTGCCGCTGATGGGTGTCGCCAAGAAGCTGCACCATACGCGGCTTGCCAGCCAACTTGCCTTCATGATGATCGAGTACACGCGCCGCGAGGGCACCACGAAATATGGCGCCACCCACGGGGAGTTCGGCTGGATCCTGGAAGACAATAAGGGGATGCTGTCGATCGCACAGCTGCCAGGCGCGGCGATCAATCACCGCTACCGGATCTACGAAAAGCAGCTGTAGCGACCATCGGGGATGGTTGTGTAAAGCTGCTGCTCTAGCTGAACTCAATCCAGGTCGGCGCGTGGTCGGAGGCTTTCTCCTCGCCACGCGCCCATTTGTCGACGCCGGCGTTCCGCAGCCGATCCGCCGCGGATGGCGAGCAAAGCAAGTGGTCGATGCGGAAACCCGCATCGCGCTGCCAGGCGCCGGCGGTGTAATCCCAGAAAGTGTACAGCCGCTCGTCGGTCGGGTGGATTGCGCGAAGTGCGTCGGTCCAGCCCTGGTTGACCAGGCGCCGCAGCGCCGCGCGGCTTTCCGGTTGCATCAGCGCATCGTTCTGCATGGCGCGCACGGAAAAGACGTCGCGGTCCTCCGGAATGACGTTGTAATCGCCGGCAAGGACGACGGGCCGCTCCTCGGCGAGCAGTTCATGGGCATGTTCGGTCAGGCGTTCCAGCCACCGCAGCTTGTAATCGAATTTCTCTGTCCCGACGGGATTGCCGTTCGGCAGGTAGATGGAGGCGATGACGACGCCGCCGACCTCGGCCTCGATATAACGGCTATGGCTGTCATCAGGATCGCCGGGCAGCCCGACGCGGCGGAGCGCCGGCGCCGAGCCCTTGGCGAGTACGGCGACGCCGTTGAATCCCTTCTGCCCGTGCCACACGGCGCCATAGCCGGCCACCTCGATATCGGCGACGGGAAGCGAGTCATCGGCGCACTTCAGTTCCTGCAGGCAGACGACATCGGGCTGCTCTCGCTGAAGCCATTCGACGAGGCGCGGTAAGCGGGCGCGGATACCATTGAGGTTGTAGGTGGCGATCTTCACTCGATCGCCCTACCCGCTCGCCCCGAGCGCGGCTAGACCGAGAAACTGGACCCGCAACCGCAGCCCGAGGCGGCGTTGGGGTTGGTGACCTTGAATGCCGAGCCGCCAAGATCCTCGACGTAATCCACCGCAGAGCCTTGCACGAGGTCGAGGCTAATCGGGTCGACGACCAGCTTCACGCCCGCCGTTTCGGCCGTGGCGTCGCCGTCCTCCAGGTCGCCAAGCTCGAACTTGTAGGTGAACCCCGCACAGCCGCCGCCATCCACGGACAGGCGCAGGATTGGCGCCTTGCCCTGGCGATTGGCGATGGCTGCAACCCTCTTGGCGGCAGCCTCGGTCAGCTGGATTTGGTCAGTCACGCCTGTGAGATAGGGAGCGCGGCGGCGCTGGGCAACCTTACTTCTGGCCGCCCTGCTGCGGACCGCCAAGGGCCACGTGGCCACCGTCCATCGAAGCGGAGCCGTTGGTCTTCTGCATGGCGAGCAGGTAGTCGGTCGACTTCATGAAGGGGATTGGGTTGACCGCCCGATTGTCGATGCGGACTTCGTAATGAAGGTGGCTGCCAGTCGAGCGACCAGTCGAACCCATGCGGCCGATCTGCTGGCCGCGGACGACATGCTGGCCGGCCGAAACCAGGATCGCCGACATGTGGCCGTAGCGCGTTTCGATGCCGCGGCCGTGGTCGATCTTGACGAGGTTGCCGTAGCCGCCGCTGTTCCAGCCGGCGTCGCTTACCGTGCCGTCAGCCGTCGCATAAATCGGCGTGCCGATTGGGCCGGCGAGATCGATACCGGCATGCATGGCGGCGGCGCCGCGGAAGGGATCGGAACGAACGCCATAGCCGGACGTGAAAGCAGCGGTCTTGACCGGTTTCTCCGAGGGGACGGCGATCGCGCCCTGCGAGATGCTGTCCAGCTTCTTCCAGCTGTTGAACAGTTGCTTGAAGGTGGTGTCGGCGCCGCCGACAGGCTCCAGCGGGCCGCCGACGCCATTGGCGGAGCTCGACGCAATGCGCTTCAGCACTTCCGGATCGACCTTGTCGTCGCCGGACAGCATGGCGGCGAGGAGTTGCTGGCGATGTTCGATTTCGTTGACGCGCTGCTCTGTCGCGGCAGCGAGGCGGGCCATTTCGGCGGGAACCTGGGCGGTGGGGGTTTCGGCTTGGGGAGTCAGGAAGCGGACAAGGGAGAAGCTGGAAAAGGCAAGAAGCACGCCAATAAAGGCGGCAAACAGGGCTTGCGCCCGCCAGGATACACGCAATCTACGCAGCTTGGTGCCGTCGTGGACGAACAGGTCCTTGTCACGAAACAATGCGCCCGGCGCGGCTAGCAAATTGGTCATCCCCAAACGCTCCCAAACAAACACACGACCCTTCGCCGGCTCGGCCAACGGGTCGCCGTTCTTCCACAAATCAGGAGCTCCCCAGCCCCTCTCACCAATGCGAGTTTGCCCTCACGCACCGGGGATAGACAGAGTTGGACAGCGGATGGTTAAGGAATTCAACCTTTCGTTCCCCTCTTAGGGACGAGCCGTCCCCGTCGCGGGATGAACCGTTGAACGGCCTTGAGGGAGGTTAGGAATAACAAAGCGCGTAAAGCTGAATTTAACGCGGAAAATCGCGATTCTTTCGCTGCACGCCTTGCCTTCGCCACATTGCAGCTTACACCCGGCGTTGGGCCACGCCGTCCCAACGCGGCGCGTGCTCTCTGCGAGGAGAGTTTGAGTGTTGAATAAACCCGAGGTGCGTCCAGCGCGCCCGTATTTCTCTTCCGGTCCCTGCGCCAAGCCGCCGGGCTGGACCCCCGAATGGATCGACCAGCGCATTCTCGGCCGCTCGCATCGCAGCGGTCTAGGCAAGGAGCGCCTGCTATCGTGCGTCGATTTGATGCGCGAAGCCCTGCGGCTGCCAGACACACACCGCATCGGCATTGTGCCAGCCTCCGACACCGGCGCCTTCGAAATGGCGATGTGGTCGATGCTCGGAACGCGGCCTGTGACGGCGCTGGCCTGGGAAAGCTTTGGCGAGGGTTGGGTGACGGATGCCGCCAAGCAGCTTCGGCTCGACCCGAACGTGCTCCGCGCCGATTATGGGCAGTTGCCCGACCTCGGAAGGGTCGATTGGTCGCATGATGTACTGTTCACCTGGAATGGCACGACCTCTGGGGTGCGAGTTCCGGACGGCGACTGGATTGCTGCAGATCGCGAAGGCCTCAGCTTCGCCGATGCGACCAGTGCGGTCTTCGCGTACGACTTACCGTGGGACAAGATCGATGTCGCCACTTTCAGCTGGCAGAAGGTCCTGGGTGGAGAGGGCGCGCACGGCGTTCTGGTCCTTGGACCGCGAGCCGTCGAGCGACTGGAGACCTTCACCCCCGACCGACCGCTACCGAAGATCTTCCGCCTGACCAAAGGCGGCAAGCTCAACGAGGGAATCTTCAAGGGCGAGACGATCAACACGCCGTCGATGCTTGCAGTCGAGGATGCAATATCCGCGCTCGAATGGGCGAAGCGGGTCGGCGGCCTTGGGGGGCTGATGACCCGGACTGAAGCCAATGCGGCGGCGCTGGATCGGATTGTCGAGTCGCGGGAATGGCTCCATCACCTTGCTCAGGAGCCTGCAATTCGTTCGAAAACCAGCGTCTGCCTGACCGTCGATAATGCGGATGCAAAACGCATGGCGAAGCTGCTGGAGGCGGAAGACGTCGCTTATGACATCGCCTCTTACCGCGACGCGCCGCCGGGCCTGCGCATCTGGTGCGGAGCGACCGTCGATACAGCCGATATAGAAGCGCTCGGGCCGTGGCTCGATTGGGCCTGGGAGCAAAGCAAGTGACAGTACGAGTCCTGATTTCCGACAAGATGGACCCGAAGGCCGCGGCGATTTTGCGGGAACGCGGCATCGACGTCGACGAGAAACCCGGTCTCGCTCCCGACGAGCTAAAGGCGATCATTGGCGATTATGACGGCCTAGCCATCCGCTCAGCCACCAAGGTGACCAAGACGCTGCTGGAAAGTGCGGACCGACTGAAGGTCGTCGGGCGCGCCGGGATTGGTGTGGACAACGTCGACATCCCGGCCGCGACCGCTCGAGGCGTCGTGGTCATGAACACGCCGTTCGGCAACTCGATCACGACGGCAGAGCATGCGATTGCCCTGATGTTCGCGCTCGCGCGGCAGCTTCCCGAGGCCGACGCTTCGACGCAGGCCGGCAAGTGGGAAAAGAACCGCTTCATGGGCGTCGAGTTGACAGGCAAGACGCTCGGCCTGATCGGTTGCGGTAATATCGGCTCGATCGTCGCCTCGCGGGCACTTGGTCTGAAGATGAAGGTCGCGGCTTTCGACCCCTTCCTGACGCCGGAACGGGCCGTCGAACTTGGTGTCGACAAGGTCGAGCTGGACGAGCTGCTACGCCGCGCGGATTTCATCACTCTGCACACGCCGCTGACCGAGCAGACGCGCAATATCCTCAGCCGCGAAAACCTCGCAAAGACAAAGGCTGGCGTGCGGATCATCAATTGCGCGCGTGGCGGCCTGATAGACGAAGAGGCGCTCAAGGACGTGCTCGACAGCGGCCATGTCGGCGGGGCGGCGCTGGATGTATTCGTCACCGAGCCGGCCACGGCTTCGCCTTTGTTCGGCACGCCGGGCTTCATCTCGACCCCGCACCTCGGTGCCTCGACGAGTGAGGCGCAAGTCAATGTCGCCATCCAAGTCGCCGAGCAGATGAGCGATTTCCTGCTGCTCGGAGGCGTCACCAACGCGGTGAACATGCCATCGCTCAGCGCCGAGGAAGCGCCGCGGCTGAAGCCGTACATGGCGCTTGCGGAAAAGCTCGGAAAGCTGGTCGGCCAGGTTTTGGGCGAAAGCATCCGGTCCGTCTCCGTCGAGGTCGAGGGCGCGGCCGCCGAGCTCAACCAGAAGCCCATCACTGGCGCCGTATTGGCCGGTTTGATGGGCAGCTATTCGGACAGCGTGAACATGGTCAACGCGCCCTTCCTCGCGAAGGAGCGCGGGCTCGACGTCCGCGAAGTCCGGCACGAGCGCGAAGGCGATTATCACACGCTGGTGGCCGTAACAGTCGGAACCGCGGCGGGCGAGCTTCGCGTCGCCGGCACTTTGTTCGGCAACAAGGCGCCGCGGCTCGTGGACATCTTCGGCGTGAGCGTCGAGGCGGAGCTGACAGGATCCATGCTCTACATCGTCAACAGCGACGAGCCGGGTTTCATCGGAAAGCTCGGGACGGCGCTAGGCGAAGCGGAAATCAACATCGCCACCTTCAACCTCGGCCGTCGTGCGGCCGGCGGCGAGGCGGTTGCGCTGGTCGCCGTCGATGGTGACGTTTCAAGCATTGTAGTCCGGCAGCTCTGCGACCTGACCGGCGTGCGCGAAGTCGTTCCATTAAGCTTTTAGGAAAGTCGGAGGCTCAGAATCGATTTTCCCTCAGGTGGAAAAACCTTAGTACAACAATGTCCGCCCCCTTGACCTCGTACCGCAACAAGTAATTCCCGACTCGTAATTCGCGAATCTCTCGCTTGCCGAATTCACTGAGCCGCGAAGCCCGACGTGGAAACTCCCTTAGCTTTTTCGGTGCTTGGCTCAGCTCTTGCTCGATCTCACTGGCCCGCAGCGGATCATAGGCGGCTACGAAGTCCGCGAGGCGGTCGATATCCCCACGAGCCTCGGGCGACCACCGTATTGTCACGCGGCGCGCGTCGGCCGCGACCGCGCTCGCCGCCTTGCCGCGAAGTGTTTCTCAACTTCATCTTGAGTGAAGTAATGTCCGTCATCCACCGATTTCATCGCCTCCAGTGTCAGTTCGTATCGTAGCTGCTCCTCTGCCAACCACTCGGCCACGGCCTGGCGCACGATCCAACTCTTGCTACGATCAATCCGTCCGGCGACTTCGTCCATTTGCAGGACGAGATCCTCGGGCAGCTTCGCAGTGACCACACGACCGTCGTCAGTCATGACACTTCCTCAACAAATATTGGCGAACAATAATAACCAATATGAACTAATTACAACCAATCGACAATGCGGGATTGGGATCGCCGACCAATCCGCAGCTGTGATCTCTGCATAGAGGATTGAGAACAGACCGAGAACCAAAGTCTGGCCCGTTGTGGAGCAAACGGTCGCCGCCTAGACGTCTTGCCACTTCCCGCCTAGGAGCGCGCGTACCGCGCAAAACGGGGATTTATCTTGGCAAACGTAACGGTCATCGGCGCGCAGTGGGGCGACGAGGGCAAGGGCAAGATCGTCGATTGGCTCGCCAGCCGGGCCGACATGGTCGTCCGCTTTCAGGGCGGCCACAACGCCGGCCACACACTCGTTGTCGGTGGCGAGACCTACAAATTGTCGCTGCTGCCTTCAGGTATCATCCGCGGCACTCCGTCAGTCATCGGTAATGGCGTCGTCCTCGACCCATGGGCGCTGAAGGCCGAAGTGGAGCGGTTGCGCGAGCAGGGCGTGAAAGTGTCGCCGGATGTGCTGCGTTTAGCCGAGACGTGCCCCTTGATCCTCCCGATTCACCGCGATCTCGACGCCCTGCGCGAGGATGCCAGCGGTGCCGGCAAGATCGGGACGACACGTCGTGGCATCGGCCCTGCCTATGAAGACAAGGCCGGCCGCCGCG
>Ga0207701_10002487_pt1 | contig 19043 bp, 21 predicted proteins | sample KBSSwiSSwithPhiX_FD_184294 | JGI IMG/M metagenome (GOLD analysis project Ga0207701, IMG submission 184294) | Switchgrass rhizosphere bulk soil microbial communities from Kellogg Biological Station, Michigan, USA, with PhiX - S5 (SPAdes) (version 2) | ecosystem: Environmental > Terrestrial >... | reverse complement strand
CACCGTGAGAACCCGAGAGGGCAAGACCTACACGAAACAGAAAGACCTGCCGTTGGGCCATCCCGGCAATCCAATGTCGGACCAGGATCTTGAAGGCAAATTCAGGCGGTTGGTGGCTCGGCGGCTGGGTCGCGCGCGCACGGAGGATCTGATCCGACTCGTGTGGAGGCTGGAGCAGATGAAAAATATCGGCACGCTGATGCCACTACTAAGGTGAGCGCATGAACACGATGAAATCCGGCCACCCGACGAATGCCTCTCGCTTGCGAGAACTGCTGTACACGCGGACGATCAGCATTCCGGGAGCCTTCAATGCGCTGATCGCCATGCAGATCGAGCGGGCCGGGTATGAGGCGGTCTATGTTTCAGGGGCAGCCTTGTCCGCCTGCCGCGGAGTCCCGGACATCGGACTCCTGACACTGGCCGACGTGGCAGATGAGGCGGGCAGAATTGCGCGATCTGTTTCCATCCCCACGATCGTTGATGCAGACACAGGATACGGCGGTCCTTCGGTTGTGTGTGAGGCGGTGAGAGCATTCGAAGAGGCCGGCCTCGCAGGCATGCAAATCGAGGATCAAGAGCCAGCCAAAAAGTGCGGCCATCTTTCGGGGAAACGGCTTATACCAGTCGGTGAAATGGCCTCGAAGATTGAGGCCGCGGTGCGAGCGAAGACAGACCGTGCGTTCATGATTATCGCCCGTACGGACGCACGCGCGGTGGAGGGAATTGAGGGCGCTGTCGCACGGGCCATTGCCTATGCTGAAGCCGGAGCGGACGCGCTTTTTCCCGAGGCCTTGGGGTCGGCCGACGAATTTGAACGTTTTGCACGGGCCATACGGGGGGCAGGCGTCACGGTGCCGTTGGTGGCCAACATGACCGAGTTCGGAAAAACTCCGCTATTGAGCTGCGCTGAATTTTCGTCCCTGGGCTATCGCGGCGTGCTCTTCCCCGTCACAGCCTTACGGACGGCATTGCGGGCCATCGAAGCGCTCCTCGCGGAATTGAAGCTCTTCGGCACGCAGCGGGATTGGCTGCATCACATGATGACGCGGAAAGAACTGTACAGACTGCTCCGTTATCCAGAATCTCTCGACTCACAAGCGGAGGATGTATGGGTACAGCAATGAGCGAATCTCCCGCACACGATACAAGGCATCACTCCTATAGTCCTGGCCTCGAAGGCGTGATCGCCGGAGAATCGGCGCTGTGCCTCGTGGACGAGGGGGAAGCCGGCCTCCTTTATCGCGGCTATGGAATCGCCGATTTGGCCGACCACAGCACCTTTGAAGAGGTGGCGTATCTTCTCCTCTTTGGCCATCTTCCGACTCCTCAGGAGATGAAGGCCTTCGCAGTGCAAATGACGGAACAATCATTGTTGCCTCGTCCAGTCGAGGCGTTTCTTGACGTCGTCCCAAAAGGCTCGCATCCGATGGATGTGCTGAGAACCGGCATGTCGATCCTCGGGATGACCGATCCGGAGGCGGGCGACAACTCCGCGGAAGCGAAGGTCCGTAAATCCGTTCGTTTGCTGGCGCAGATCCCCTTATTCATTTCAGCGGCGGATCGATTCGACCGTGGAGCTCCGCTGCTTCCTCGACACTCTGATCTCAGCTTTGCCGAAAACCTGCTGTATCTGTTGACAGGCCAGAAGGGGGACGATCGGGCGAAGGCCATGGCTCGTGTCCTCGACGTGTCTCTCATCCTGTATGCCGAGCATGAATTCAATGCCTCTACGTTCTCGGCCCGCGTGACAGCTTCGACCATGACGGATCTCCACTCGGCGATTACGTCGGCGATCGGTACGCTCAAGGGACCGCTGCATGGAGGGGCCAACGAAGCCGTGGCGCAGATGTTTCTTGAAATCGGGAGCCCTGCAAAGGCTGAGCGATGGGTGCGAGAGTCGCTCGCGAGCAAGCGCCGGATCATGGGCTTCGGTCACCGGGTCCTCAAGAACGGGGATGCACGCTCCGCCATCATCCAGCGTCATGCGGCAACCTTGAGCCAAATCTGCGGCGACCATCGCTGGTACGAGATTGCCACCACGGTGGAGCAGGCGATGCGAGATGCCAAGGGTATGAACCCCAACCTGGATTTCTATACGGCAGCGGCCTATCTCTTAATGGGGATTCCGCGCACGCTGTACACCCCGCTGTTTGTCTGTTCGCGCATTACCGGCTGGTGCGCACATGTCATCGAACAGCAGAGCCACAACCGCCTCATGAGGCCGCGTGCGTTGTACACAGGACCCTCCAAGAGGGCGTATGTCCCGCTTGATCGCCGTACCTGACCATATCGCGCAGGCGAGGAGAATCGAAGGATGCACCCCGCCCTTGCCGTGGGCTTCTTTTGCCGATTTCTTCACCTCACGCGTCTATGATCGCACGTTGATTCACCGACCGTTTTTGACCTATTGCGATGACGACACTTCTTCTCAGTACACCTATACCTATGCGCAGTTCGGTACGGTCGTCCAAGAGGCGGCCGCATTCCTCCATCATCATGTCGGCCTCCGGCGAGGGGACCGCTTGGCGACGGTGCTGTTCAACCATGACGTGACCGTCATCCTGTATTTTGCCGCCTGGCTGTCAGGATGCACCGTCGTTCCGATCAACGTGGAAGAAGCCCAGGAGAAGAAGCGCTTTATTCTAGAACATTCGGAGGCCGCCGCCGTCTGTTGCTGGCACAGTGATGTGGAGGCACTGATTGAGCTTCAGCGGGACCTCCCCTCGCTACGACAGGTGATTGCCGTCAGTAAGGAGGGGCTGCTCAACACGAGCGAGTCCGGTGGCAAAAAGGTGCAATCCCCTTCGTTCGCCTCCGGGTCGTTATCGCGCGTTGGCTCATTGGACGACGAAGCCCTTATTGTCTATACGTCTGGGACGACCGGCCCGCCCAAAGGAGTCGTGCTGACGGTCGCCAATCTTCTGACCGACGCAGACGCGATCGCCGACTGGCACGGGTTCGGAGTCAACGACCGTCTGATGTGCGTACTTCCCATTCATCATGTGAATGGAACAGTGGTGACGTTGATCACGCCGTTCTACTTCAAGGGAAGTGTGGTGCTCAATCGCAAATTCAAAAGCGCCACGTTCTGGCGAAGATTACAGGACGAAGGCATCACCTGCGTGAGCGTCGTTCCCACACTGTTGGAGTTTCTCCTGGACACAACCGACGACATAACGGCGTATCATTTGCAGGACTTCGCTGGCCTCATCTGCGGCGCCGGACCTCTGCTCAAAGACACGGCGGCACGATTTGAGGACAGGTTCCATTTTCCGATCCGCCATGGGTACGGCTTGTCGGAAACGACGTGTTATTCCTGTTTTCTTCCCAACGACTTGTCGTCCCAGGAGCATCAGCACTGGATCAGGGACTTTGAGTTTCCCTCCATCGGTGTGCCCCTGCGGCACAATCAAATGGCAATCCTCGACCAGGAAGGTCAGCAGCTCCCGGAACTATCGCGGGGAGAGATTTGCATCCGGGGAGGGACCGTCTGCGCCGGCTACTACAAACGTGATGATGCGAATGATGACGCGTTCCAATGGGGTTGGTTTCGGTCAGGCGACGAGGGCTTTTACCTGCGAGACGAGCGGGGGAGGCCGTTTTTCTTCATTTCCGGGCGGCTAAAAGAATTGATCATTCGAGGCGGCGTCAATATCTCTCCTCTTGAGATCGATGACGCCTTGAAAACGCACCCCCTCGTCCGGTTCGCTATGGCCGTCCCTTTCGATCACCGTTACTACGGGGAGGAAATTGCCGCTTATGTCGTCCCGCGAGATGGCGTTCCTGTGCCGATGGAAATCGAGTTGCTGAAGCATTGCCGTCGCCTGTTGCCGTTTTCTAAATGTCCAAAAGTTATACTGTTCGGTCAGGATGTTCCTTACACCTCGACCGGCAAGCCGAAACGGCTGGAATTGAAGGCGCAGCTTGCGTCCAGCCTTGCTGCCTATCGCGATCACCAGTTCAAGGAGTAGGGATTGATGTATCGGGAGTGCCTCTCGGAGGAGGAGCCGCCATGTCGGAACACAAAATTGGGCTGGAATGGAAGAGAGAATCGGAACGGTTCACGTATGACACGTACAATCGAGACCACGTCGTAACATTTGGAGGCGGCGCGCGTGTTTCTGTATCTGCCGCGCCTGCGTACCGTGGGAATCCCGCACTCGTCAATCCGGAGGAAGGACTTGTCGCAGCCTTATCGAGCTGTCACATGCTCACGTTTTTGGCAGTCGCGGCGAAGAAGCGCTTCATCGTGGACCGCTACAGTGATCACGCCGTGGGATTTCTTGAAAAAAACCAAAACGGCAGGCTGGCCATTACCCGCGTCGTTCTACACCCTCAGGTCGAATTCAGCGGTCCGCCGCTGCCGAATCCAACGGAGATTGCCGAGTTGCATGAACTGGCGCACAGCGGATGCTTTATCGCCAATTCCGTCACCACCGAAGTCACGATCGAAGCTGGCTCATAGTTCCAGCAGAGGTCTTTGCTCTCAAGACACACCGCTGCTGATTTGGTTGAGACTCGACTCCTAACGCTGCAGACTGACAATACTCGTCTCATCGAGAATTCTTCGCCGCCTCGCGCCTGTAGCTCAGTTGGATAAAGTATCAGCCGTCTAAACGTTTTCAAGGGGATCGACCAAATTGTTGATGGCTGGAGCCATTAAGCGCACGTCAGCGCGTTTTACGTGATAGAGCGCATTTCAACGCAGCACCAAGTTTGGCCGAAGTGGATCGTCCCATTTGTGAGAGCAAGAAGGGGAAGCTAGACCCATGTGGTCTACATGCCCTGAACGATAGACCGTAGCCATGTGTCGCCCAGCCTCTTGAACGACTGCATTATTTATAGGACCGATAGTAAAGAAGTTCATAAGACCGCGGGCCATTACAACAATGGGTTGTGTTTCGTAGACTGCCAGAAGCTTTGCCGCCTCGAATGCCATGTCCTCTCTTCGGAACTGATACATAAGAGTCCTCGCTATGGCTAAGGGTTAGGTTGTTCAAAACGGACGTGCTGATCTAGCGACCCCTGGCGCCTAGGCCAATACTATTTCTGGCCATCCTTGAACCTCTTGTACTTCGCCAACCTCCGATCAACATTCTCTTCGTTATCCGTTAGCCAGGCATGGCAAATATGGACGATTACGTCCGACAACGAGGTCCCATACGTGCCAATCAGTTCTTTGAGTTCATGTTGCAGAAACGAAGGGACGGTAATGCTGAAGTGCTCGGTTCGAGAATGGTCCGGCGATGCCGACTTGCCCATAGATCACCCGTGGGTATAGAATGTGCTGGTTCAATCTAGCACCAATATCGAACCGTGATCAAGCGAATACATAAAAGCCAATACTGAGTTCACACGCTTTAATCGGAAACAGGGCGAGACCTGAGGACTGTCCGCCACGAGGAGAGGACGGTATGGCTCATGAAGACATCATCCGGATCTTGCTCGTGGACGACATCGAGCTTGTCCGGCATGCATTGCGGACGATCCTCTCGGTTTATCCACGTTTCGCAATTGTGGGCGAGGCCTGCGACGGAGAAGAGGCTCTCGCGTGGGTCCATCGATGCGATCCCTCGGTAGTGGTGATGGACATTCAGATGCCGCGCCTCAACGGCATCCAGGCGACGGCGCTCATTAAACGGTTTTTCCCCCACGTGATTGTAGTGGGATTGTCCGTCGATGCCACGGAGGACCTGCGCCAAGAGATGATTACAGCCGGCGCGACCAGCGTACTCACTAAAGACCATGCCGGCGCACGGCTCCATCAAGAAATCACGAAAGCCGTGGATTACCGGTCCGCGATGCTATCGTAACGGCATTTCCACGAGTGGGAGGTAGTCATGCGACATGAGGAAGCCTGCCTTGGGATGTTCGTCAGGCTCCTTTCGGACTGGCACGGCATTCCCAAGGGAACGGTGGGAAGCATCGACACGGTGGAGACAGGGATGGATGGTTCATGGTGTTTCACGATTTTTTGGGAACTGCATCGCCCTTTGAGCTCAGCGATGCCGGGCCGGACTCGGACGCGCACCGGCCTCCAATCCGGATCCCTCGGTTTGCGACTATGGGAAGAGGATCTCCCGCGATTCGAAGCCATCACTCAGGAGCAGAAGGCTATGGCCGCATTGCTCGTCGCGCCCCCGGCTGACACGAGCAACCCCACGACATTGAGCTTGTTTCCCCCTCAAGCCGTGGAACAACTGACGTTACCGTTTACGGACGGAGAACTCGTGGAAGATGATCAGCCACAACTGGCTCTTGCCTCGGTTGGAGCGTGAGATGGGGCGCTCGCTCTGAACTGATGGTTGACTAGGCAGGAACTGTCTTTAATTGGGCACGAAAGCACGGGCATAGAACCGATCTGTCGAGCCAGCCCTCCTATCGCTTTCCCCGTTCATGAGCCTCTCCCCTTCGGCAACTGGCCTTTACGTTCAAGTTCGGCAACATGTTCGAGCAGCAGTTGGACGACGTATTTTTGGATGCTGTGACCTCCGCTCAGGGCGGCGGCAGCCTTCAATTTGTTTACGAGATCGGCGGGGACATTTCGTAGATACACGACCTTAGGTTTAGTAGCCATGGGTCGGCGATGATACCGCAACAAGTCCGGCTGACACAAGCTCACTTTACCTGCTGCCTAATGAAAGGCTATACTATGCTAGCAACTGTCGCAGTGCTGGCATTTGTAATAAAGCGCTGCCTATTGTCATCGGAGGATGATATGGCGAAGAGCAGTAAACCGGACTTTCTCACAGAGGAGCGGCTTCTAGCGTGCCTGATGTTCCTGAGCAAACTGCGCAAGAGCGGCGTGACAAACATGTTCGAAATTCGGCTGAAACTGCGCCATGCATTCCCCGATCTTACGACGAATCAAGCCGCCGAAGTCCTTGCGTACTGGATGCACACGTTCGCCGCGGCATGACCTAGGACCGCCAACCTTGGGAAGGGTGGTGAGGTGTGGCGGCATGTGGAACGGGATGCAAGGGGAGGGCGAGAGGGTTGAGGTTTGAAAATAGCAGTAATATTTACAAAGATTAGCTCAGCACAAACCCCTACCATGAAAATCAGCCCTCTGCAGGCTATTTCGTCTTATTTCAGCTCCGCACTGCCTGCAGAGCAAGTTATTCATTAAATAGCCGGTGTCCGTTTGTTTCAAACTGAGTAAAATGTGATCGCAAGGCAGGTTTCCCTCGCTGATCCACTTCTCTCTTAACGATTCGGCTTCTTTTCGAGTCACGCAGTGCCTTCAAATGGGTAATCCCGCGTGATGGAGCGGCCAGTAATCGTGGCAATGACATCGGGAAGAGTATGGGCACGGTCTTTGGTCACGAAAGTTGAAAAGCCAGCGGCTTTCATAGAGGCTTTAAGAAACGTGTCATGTTGGGTGGAAACTCCTATGATATGGATCTCTGGCAGAGCACGTTTGATTCGTTGAGTTGCCTCGACTCCACTTTTGCGGGGCATTTTCACATCCATTATGATGACGTGAGGAGCGAGTCGAAAAGCCAGCTCAATGGCTTCGTCCCCATCGGCGGCCTCACCAACGACGGTTAAGGGTTCGTAGCCTAGCAAAAAGCTGCAGATGGCCTTCCTAAAAGGACCAAAATCATCGACGACGAGAATACGAAGCAATTCATCGACGTGAGATGCATGTGAAGCGGCCATCTGCGCACCTCATGCCTGCTATTTTCAGCTTTTAATTCTCCCTTGTCTGTTCAAAAGGAGACACTGAAGATTTGTTGGACCTGTCCTCCTCATAAAGGTGCACAGCATTGTCCATCATTGTATCAAGCATGAATGGCGTATCAAGCATGAATGGCCGCATCGCGCATTACCGATGACTTTTCAACGATAGTTAATAGAGATGTCCATAAAAACTCATCCTGCCCAATGGGGTTCGTGAAAATCGGCTTCTAATGCGGCTTAGCGACGATATTTCTCTACGCTGATGTGCATATGTAACCAACCGTAAAACCTTTGGGGGATAGAAACGCCACTCGCAAGTGATTAGGCTGACCGAATACCGAGGACGGGGGAAAGCATCATGTTACGATGGAGATTGCGGCGAGAACGCCGAAGGCAAAAACGCAATGCACTCTTACTGCTAACAGCCACTGGTGTCATTCGGCCGGTGAACACGGAGATCCGATATCGTGGAACTGAGCGATTGGTTGGGACATGGACAGGCGATTGCAACCTATTATCCTTCGAGGCAGTGGAGATTCGCCAATCCATTTGGAACACCGACATCAAACAATTGTGGAAAACGTATCGACACAGCACTGCTGCTTGACAGGTTTGTTTTCCGTCGAACTCTGGGGCTGACAATCTACACTTTCAACCGGTCACTCTCTTCCTTTCTTTTGCTTGAGGAGATTCACGGCTTCGGCATCGAGAACCCGTAACTGCTCCCTCAATAGGTGCAGGTCGGCCTTACAGCCTCGGGCCTCGCCGGGGACAGCTGTTAAATCTGGACTAGCCAGATGTGGATATGCACCGGCGAAAATTCGCGTTCAGACACAAAGAACCGGGAACGCCGGACCGTCCCCATGAGCCTGAGATTTACCGAGTGTTTACGGAGTTATGGCAGGAGCGTAGACTGGACTCTCAGCGGGTGTTTCTGTACAAAGGCTTGCCAATCAGGGACGTTTAGCCTGCAAGCGTACTGGAATCACGAACCCGCGGCGTCGGCGATAAGTCTCAGCGTATGCACTGCGTCAAGCCTGGAGACGCCCAGCTTGCGACTTGTCAGGCCAACACCGTAATAACACTTGACGCGGTGTCGTCATGTGCCGAAACTGTAAGTCCTTGTCTTTTCTCAACGCGCCCGTAGCTCAGTTGGATAGAGCATCAGCCTTCTAAGCTGAGGGTCGCTGGTTCGATTCCAGCCGGGCGCACCAAGCGTTTCAACGAGTTAGCGGCGAGTCCTCACCAGGGAAATCCCTCAAAAGGCTAAATTGTCCGTGTTTCTGTCCGTGTTGAATGCTGAGCCTATGTAGCATTTACTGCCTTTGTAGGCTGACAGGGAGACATGTTGTAAGATTTCATTCCGGCTTGAAGAAAGCGCCATTGTCTAGCATCATAACGATGAAGGCGCTCAATGTTTGGCTGACAATGTTAAACCACAAGAGGGCGCGGTTTGGGGAGGCAATTACAATGACAAACGGCCCAAGGAGGGACGACCTTATAAGCAACGAAGACGATCCCCACGTCCAAGCGAACATGGAAGTTATTCGAGAATACCTGCGCAGACAATTCAAAGGATTTGGACTTACTGAAAAGCCAAATGCTCCACTTTCATACACGTTTACCATGACGAGATCATCCGACGAAGAATACAAATTAAAGGTTTATTGGCCACAGCTTGCAGATCAAAGCCACACCCCTGAAAGGACTCAACAGCGCCTTGTCACGGACGATGTAGCGGGTAGGATGAGAGGTAAGTCTCAGGGGGAGTATTTCGCGTGGAGACATTGCCGCACAAACCATGGCAGACGTAGCTGAAGCCATGTTTGCCACCTGACGGTAAACCACCAAACGCCGTCCCCGCATGATTCCCGTCGAGTCCACCGTGGCCCACGTGCCCGTCGGAACATTGGAGTATTCAGACAGCAGTCTAACCAGAAGTCCCTTGTGCATTTCATCGCGCTGCATGGCTTAAGGAGACACGTATGAAGACGAAATTCGCTTCCGTGCTTGTTGTATTCGCGATCCTGTCTGGCTTCCAGTGTGCGAGCGGGTCTCCCTTCTAAGCTGAGGGTCGCTGGGGCTTCCGCGGTTCCCGAGAGGGATGCGCCAGGAGCGGTGAGCGGGCAGTTGCTTAAGCGGCTTTTTCCAGGACAACAGGAAGCTCAATAGGTCCAGCCCATAGAGCGTCTAACTCTCGAAGGTCTAACACCCTTCCCGATGCCTCGGTGCTAGAAGCAGGAATGAGCACCAATGAACGACCGCTTTCCCAGTCAGAATTGATTTGGACAATCGTCGGCAAACCTGGCTCTTCACGGGGGTTTAACATCCAATACCACCCAGGTTTAGAAGGCTTCTGCTCTGTCCAACTCAGCATCGCTTTTGGCCAAAATAAGATTTATTCAGACCGAAATACCCGATAATACCTAGAGACTGAAATACTTGAAACCTGGAGCTATCCCTAGTCGTCCTTTTATGGAAAATCATCACTATTCTTAAGTTGCCTCTTCTATCAATTACGTATCCTTCACATTATTTATGAGCGAAATCGTATGGAGACTCCTTCCCAAATTACGAGTGTCCTACTCATCGATCCCAACAACGATGATCGGCAATATTGGATGGGACGACTCGCAAGCTCTTCTGCGCACTATAAAGTTTTCGAGGCCAAGGATGCTGAAACGGGGTTAGCCCTATGTCACTCAGAGCGAGTCGATTGCGTCGTGATGGAACTTCATCTTCCTGATATGTCGGGATTTCAAGTTCTTATGCGCTTGAATCCGATCATCCGTGGTCTTCAAACTCCGGTCGTCGCACTATCTCATTTCATCCTGCCATCGATCGCCGAGGCGGCAAAAAAACTTGGCGCACAATCCTACCTCATCAAGTCTCAAGCCTCAGGAGATGATCTAGACCGAGCCATCCAGAAAGCGATTGCTGGTGTGGGAGTGATGCGCAAGGAAGCTTATGTACGCAAGGCCAAAAAGAAGTCTGCCGCCTAACTTGTTTCCTAACCACCGATAAGAGCTATCACCCGTCTGTTCTTACTCACGCATTTTCATCCCAGGTGGGTTGTGTCAATTTCTTGGCCACTCCTTTGAGCATCTCAGGACCTCGGCGTCTCCTTTGAAGGTCATTATCGACTAAGGGATTACCAAGTAGAAGATTACCTCCGGGCAAGCGAATCGCTTATTTCGGCTGCGTTAGAAAGCCATAAGCCGCTATCTGCTGAACAACTGCGATTACACCGACGAGGGTGGCGAAGGTCCTCGCCCTAACAGTAAGATCGTAAGGGGCAAAGACCACAGCCGTACCTAGTTCGGACGTATGGTGAATTACGCCGGATTTGCGCAGAGGCGTGCGATCTGCCGTTCGACCTGCGGAGAGAGCTGAGCAAAAGCCAAACCAAATTCCTGTGCGTGGCTCCAACGCACCGTGGCACCCACGATCGTCAACGGTTCTAACCCGTTATGTGGAAATATCCAACATACGAGTTTCGCTCCGACCGGGACGGCCACAGAACTTTTCAGCCGACAACCGCCTGGGGACAGGTCTTGAAGTTCTCCCTCCCCGGCAAGCGTCTCACTGTTCGATGCGAACTGGCTTCGGCATCGGACCCCCACGCGCTTGTGCCGGCGCTGCACCAGCGGATTGCGCTGAATCACGGCAGGTTTCCCGGAAGCCAGCAGGGGAGTGGCGCGGGGCGGCGGCGCCGTTTCTCGACGGCCGTTCCGACGTAAGTTCTGCTTCTCATTCGTCGAGCTTGCCGGTTGCCGCTTCCAGTTGAGCAGCGACAGACTCCTGCGGTGAAGATAGCGGTAGATACCCAGCAAATCGGTTGATCTGAACGCACGGGTCAAGAAGGTGGCACGTGCTCGGCTTCCACAGAGCTGTTTGATCCGATCGTCGACATCGAGAAATCCGCCGTCCGCTTGCCGAACCCAACCATAGGCTTCCAGTGCTTCCGCGTTCCGTCCTAACGATTCCAGGGTCTGTCCCAAGAGATAGAGCACATGCATCTGCTCGTTGGGCGACAGGGTTGACGAGGCCAGTGCTTTCTCGAGTGCCGCGGCGGCCTCGCCGTGACGACTCATGGCACGGAAGCAGAGGGCCGCCTGTGTATGGGCTTTGCCCACGTAGTTTGGATCCTGAATCACGCTTCGAAAATCCGCCAGGGCGCGGTCGTACATCTTGGCCTGCCGTAGCATTCGACCGCGTTCATACAACTCACGTGCCGACATGCGTGTGTCCATGCCTGGTCCTCCGTCATGGTGTCTCCAGCACGATTGGCGTCACTGACGGAGCAAAAATAGGACCCTGGGCACTATTGGCCTCGATCCAAAAAACCAAGCACTTAGGAGATGGACATTGCGCGCGCTGAGTTTGGGCGATCATAAACGTGCATCGGAGTAGATTGTCGTACAGTCAGACGCAACGATGGACAAAAAATGCTTCACATCGCCCCTCGAAGGATCCCAGGCATGGTGTTGCAGCAAAGAGGACAGGCCCGAAGAAGAAAAGAGCTTCAATTAGCCGAAATACGTGCGAACCCGGTTCTCTCGCCAGACTGGTATTACGAACCTCGAATATGAAAAGATAGGGATCCTGGTTTAAGCTGTCGATAGCGACTCCAAGCTCCATGCGTAGGTTTTTTCGACCGATCCCCCTCGCGATCTCCGCTCTCACGCTGCTCTTGGTCTATACACTGGCCGGTTTCTTCCTTGTTCCCTACATGATTAAGGCCAAGGTCCTGCCGGCTGTATCGGATCAGCTCCGCCGCCCTGTGATAGTCAAAGAGGTCGAGTTTAATCCCTTCGTGCTGTCGCTCAAAATGACGGAGTTTGAAATCCAGGAGCAGGACGCCACTCCGCTGATTGGGTTCCAGGAATTCTTCATTAATTTTCAAACGAGCTCGTTGTTTCGCCGCGCCTATGTATTCAAGGAGATTCGTTTTTCGGTGCCCTACGTCTCGGTGAAGGTCGCAAAAGACGGCCATCTCAATCTGGCCGATTTAGCGCCTTCCCAAGAGCCAGACGGCAGTTCGCCTCCTCCGAAAAATGCCGATGCCTCTACGGAGCTGCCGGCGATAGAAATCGGCCATTTCGCAATCGCTCAAGGGATTGTCGAGTTTCGCGATGTGTCGAAGCCGAGGATGGTGTCCGTTGATGTCGTGCCGATCAATCTTATGCTCAACAATTTTCATACGAAGTCGGGCGGGGACAACACCTACGCCTTCAGTGCTGAACTGGGGAAAAATGAGATCCTCGACTGGAATGGAACGGTTTCCCTTGAGCCGATTGCGTCCGACGGCACGCTCTCGCTCAGCGGCGTCAAGATCGCAACGCTGTTTCAGTATGTGCGAGATCAATTTCAATTCGATATTCCCGAGGGATCCATACGGGCGGTTGGCAAATACCGGTTCGCGGCTGGATCAACGCTCGAATTGGAAGTGTCGGATACGTTGCTCCACTTTACCGACATCGGCATCGTCGAAAAGGGCGATCCTCGACCGGTGATGGCGTTGCAGACGCTGTTCCTCGACGGGATTCATGCCGATCTTCGCAAGCGAAAACTCGAAATCGAGAGGTTGACCCTGAACAAAGCACAGCATCGGCTCTGGCGTAATCACGATGGAACACTGAATATTCTCGCCCTATTCATGCCGATCGACCATGCGTCGGCTGATGTCAAACCTGCCGCAACAGCTGGCTCTCCTCAGGAAGGCAATGACCCGAAATGGACGGTCTCACTCAAAGAGGCGAGCATCACGAATCACAACATCGAGTTTGAAGATCGGTCTCTGAATTTCCCCGCCAAAATCACAGTCAGCAATCTGTCTGTCAAAACGCACGACGTGGTATTTCCCTTTAAAATGCCGATTCCAGTGACGGTTGAACACCGCCTCAATGAGACCGGGAGCGTAGCAGCCGAGGGGCAGATCCTCGTGCAACCTTTGCAGGCAGATGTCACTCTTGCCCTGAAGGACATCGCGATACAGCCATTCGAGCCGTACATCGGGCAGTTCGCCCGTGTCGCCGTGGACAGTGGCGCGATCGATCTTGACGGCACCTTCCGCTACGCCGCCGAGCATCCGAAGGAACCGCTCATCGCCTTTCAGGGGAATCTCGGTGTGAAGACTTTGGCAATTGCTGACCGTGACGAGGGGGCCCTCGTGGCCTCATGGAAACAGGTTGGGTTGCGGGACATTGCTCTGACCCTTGACCCGACGAGCGTTACGATCAACGAAGTAGGCATCAACCAACCGACAGTGCACCTGGTGATCGATCGGGACGGCATGCCGAACCTCAAGAAATTGCTTCCTCCTGCTGGGTCGCCACAGGCGCCACCTCCTGCTGAGCGACCGGCAGCGCACACGAAGCAAGGACCCCCTCCTTCGATTGCGATCAAAACAGTCAAGGTTCTCAGGGGAACGGCCACGTTCGAGGACCAATCTATCTCTCCGGCCGTGCAGGCTGGATTATACGATCTGACGGGAACCGTGAAAGGCCTCTCGTCAAAACAGGTTGCTAGGGCGGAGGTGGACCTTTCCGGAAAGATCGATAAGGTGGCTCCGTTAAAAATCGCAGGAACGATCAACCCATTGTCGGAGAGCGCCTTCACCGATTTGACGATCAAATTCGACAACGTCGATCTCACCACAGCCACACCGTATAGCGGTAAATATGCGGGCTATCCGATCAGGAAAGGCAAGTTGTTCCTGGATCTGGCCTACAAAGTGTCGCAAAAGCAATTAGAAGCCGAAAACAAGGTGGCGGTGGATCAACTCACGTTTGGCGAAAAGACCGACAGTCCTGATGCCACCTCCTTACCAGTTCCTCTGGCAGTGGCGCTCTTGAAAGACCGTCAAGGTCGCATCGACATTGATCTTCCGATTCGAGGGGATCTCAATGATCCGGATTTCAAATACGGCAAAGCAGTCTGGGCGACCTTGGGGAATCTTCTGACCAAGATGGTGGCGTCGCCCTTCAGCCTCATGGGGAAACTGGTTCCCGGCGGTGGAGATGGAGAGGATTTGCAGCACCTGACCTTTGAGCCAGGGTCGGCGGCCATCGCTCCGTCAGAACTGAAGAAGATCGATGCGCTGATGAAAGGGCTGGAAGAACGGCCCGGCCTGCGTCTCGAAATCACCGGCACCGCCGATCCCACCCGCGACCGGCAGGCGATGGCGCTACAGAAATTGCACGAATTGCTCCGCAGTCGTTGGCGACAGGAGAACGGCGGCACTGCAGAGGCTGATCTGCCCGTAAGCGCGGAAGGACGGCTGATCACCCAGCTCTTCGACCAATTGCCTCGCCCACTATCACCCGAATCAAAACCGCCTGATGCCGCGTCCAAGCCGCCCACTATGGAGGAAATGAGGCGCCAGCTGGCGGAATCTATTCGAGTGGATGACGACGCGCTCCGCGCGCTGGCCCGCACACGCGCCGAGCAGGTGCAAACTCTCATGATAGGGGACGGCAAGCTGCCGGAGGAACGGGTGTTTTTGACCGATGTGGACCTGACCACTTCTAATCATGACAAAGTAGAGAGCCATCTCAATATCACTGCCGGATCGTAACTAGTTCCCTCTTGAACTTGCTTCCGAAGGGACAGTATCGTAGGTCGGTCATTCGTTCATCAGCACTTTGATCACAAGGAGGTCAGTCATGGCTCTACGATTGGGAGATGAAGCCCCGAATTTTACCGCTGAGACAACCGAAGGGACGATCAACTTTCATGAATGGTTAGGCAACGGCTGGGGTATCCTCTTTTCTCACCCCAAGGATTACACTCCGGTTTGCACGACCGAATTGGGGACGGTGGCAAAGATCACGAACGACTTCAAGAAGCGGGGAGTCAAGGTGATTGCTATCAGCGTCGATCCCTTGGACTCTCACAAGGGATGGATCAACGACATCAACGAGACCCAGCACACGACAATGAATTATCCCATCATTGCGGATCCGGACAAGAAAGTCGCGACCATGTATGACATGATCCACCCCAATGCGCTGGATAATATGACGGTCCGCTCGGTGTTTGTGATCGGGCCGGATAAGAAAATCAAGCTGACCTTGACCTATCCTGCGTCATGTGGCCGGAATTTCGATGAATTATTGCGCGTGATCGATTCGCTCCAGCTAACCTCGAAGTTCAAAGTGGCCACTCCGGCCAATTGGAAAGACGGCGAAGACTGCATCATAACGCCAGCGGTCAACAACGATGAAGCCAAGACCCTGTTCCCGAAAGGCTTCAAGACCGTGAAACCCTATCTCCGATATACGCCACAGCCCAACAAGTAACTTCAGCGCGTAGAGCAGAGGGCGGGAAGGCGCAGCGGCTTCTCCCGCCCTCTGTGTTTCTGGGCCACGGAGCACCGCCATGAAGGCCGTCGGACTCTATCAATACCTGCCCATCGAAAAGCCGGACAGTCTGGTGGATCTGGATCTGCCCAAACCGGAACCGACCGGACGGGATTTATTGGTTCGCGTCGAGGCTGTCTCCGTGAATCCAGTCGATACCAAAGTTCGTGCTCCGGGCAAACCGGCACGGACGACGCCGCTCGTGCTCGGTTGGGATGCCGCCGGCGTGGTCGATTCGGTCGGGCCGGCGGTTCAGCGCTTCACACCGGGCGATTCCGTCTTTTATGCGGGCGATATCACCAGGCCTGGAAGCAACAGCGAATATCAGCTCGTGGATGAGCGGATTGTGGGATATAGACCCCGTTCACTCAGGGTCGAGGAAGCGGCGGCTCTTCCACTGGTCTCCATTACGGCGTATGAAGCGTTGTTTGATCGGTTGGGCCTCGATGCGGCGGGGCGGTCCAGCGGCCAGACATTGCTCATTATTGGTGGCGCGGGCGGCGTCGGCTCAATGGCAATTCAATTGGCAAAACTCGCTGCCTTGACGGTGCTCGCCACCGCATCTCGCCAGGAATCGATCGACTGGGTGAAGCATCTTGGTGCGGACCATGTACTGAATCACCGGCAGCCGTTGCCCCAGCAGCTCGAGGCCGTTGGGCTGAAGGCCGTCGACTGTATCTTGAACTGTGCCGATACGGACGGCTATTGGGACGTCATGGCGGATGTGATCGTCCCCCAAGGCAAGATCTGTACGATTGTCGAGAACAAAGGGACGCTGAACCAACAGCTCATGAAGCTAAAAAGCGCCACCCATGTGTGGGAGCTGATGTTTACGCGCTCCAAATACCAGACGGCCGATATGATCGAGCAGCAGAAGTTGCTCGACCGCATCGCGGACTGGACTGATTGCGGTAAGCTCAAAGGGATTCTGCAGGAGACGCTGCAACCGATCAATGCGGAAAACCTGAGGACGGCGCATGCCAGACTGGAGTCGGGCACGATGATCGGCAAGCTTGCGCTGAAGGACTGGTGAAGGAGGGATGGTCTACCGCTCACACCAGTAAGAGTCCGGCGGCTCTGATCCTTTCCCAGGAGGGCTGCTTCACAAATGAGGTGAATTCGGCTGTGCTCCCTGGAAATGCCCGCCTGACTTCTCGCCAGGACGGATACGATCCTTCCCGCTCACTCCGAAGCCGGCCCTCCTGAAGGAGATCGCTCAACCACATCGCCTGTGGCGCAGGAAGCGTCACAGCCGTTTCCTTTATGCCGCCGGGAACATAGAGTCTTGCGCGTTTGCCTTGCGTTTGGACGACCGGTGGCCCACCGATCCAGATACAGTGCCGATCTGCGACGGCGGCGTCATCACTGCGGCGCTTCTGGAGAGCGCGGTTCGTCCACGTGGATGAGACGCGAGGGCGGGGAGTGTTGATGTCGAACCATTCTCTCACGTCCATGGACAAGCCTCTGCCTTCGATGAAATTCAGCATGGAACGGCGCAACCCTTCGCCGATCCCTTCGGGCGTCTGCCCGTTTCGATCGAGATGGCTCAGATCGTTTTCGGCAAAGCCCTGAAAGTCAGGCCCGAGAATGCGTAGCCCATTGGCCTGGGGGTCCAGGCCAATGGGACTGTGCGCGGTGGCGGTAAAGCGATGCCAGAATGCGGATTGGACAAGATCGGCGCAGAACAACTGGCGAACGCGCTCCAAGGAGTCAATGGTTTCTTGAACAGTTTCCGATGGAAAGCCGTACATAAGATAGGCATGCACGAGAATGCCTGCCTCTCTGAGGGCTGCGGCAACGCGTGCAGTCTGGTCGACCGTGATGCCCTTTTTCATTTTGACGAGCAAGCGGTCCGAGGCAGCTTCGAGCCCTGCCGTGACGGCAATGCACCCGGACGCAGCGAGCAGACGGCACAGGTCCGGCGTGAAGGCTTTCTCGAAGCGGATGTTGCCCCACCATGAGATGCGGACTTCACGTTCCAGCAACGCAATCGCCAGGGATTTCAACGCCGCCGGTGGCGCGGCTTCGTCGACGAAGTGGAAGGTTCGCCGGTCGGTCTCGCCGATCAGACGCTCGATCTGGCCGATGAGGTGCTTGGTCGGGGTGATTTCGTAGCGGCTGATGTAATCGAGACCGACGTCGCAGAAGGTGCATTGTTTCCAATAGCAGCCGTGCGCCACGGTCAATTTGTTCCAATGGCCTTCCGACCACAGGCGATGCATCGGATTCGCGCTGTCGAGGATGCTCAAGTACCGGTCGAGCGCCAATCCCTGATACGTCGGACATCCCAACTCGCTCATGGAAAAATTGCGGAGGCTGGGGTCGGTGACAAATCGCACGCGATCGTGATCGCGGTAATAGGTGCGACAGAGTCCGGAGAGCGGCCGCCGGCCGCCGAGATACTCGAGTATGGACAGTAAGGGACGTTCACCGTCATCCAACGTAATGAAATCGACATAGTCGAAGACGCGCCGGTCGGATACGCGCCGCAATTCCGTATTGACGTATCCGCCGCCCAGCGCGACGACGATGCCCGGGTGTCGCTCTTTGATCAATTTCGCGATGCGAAAGGCTCCGTAGACGTTCCCTGGAAACGGCACTGAGAGGCCGATGAGTCCGGGCTTGACCCGCTCAATGTGTCGCCCTAAGGCGTCGAGCATGAATCGATCGGTCAAACTCGCCGTCTCCTCGAGCGCAGCCAGCAGTCCGTCGAATGACGAGGCGGATCGAGCAATGTGTTCTGCGTAACGACTGAGCGCAAAGTGGGGCGTAATCGTCGCCTGAACCAGATCGGCGAGGTCTTCGAGAAACAAGGTCGCCGTCTGCTTGGCCTTGTCCTCGGCCGAGGCATTGCGAGGCAACGGCTGTCGAGCGCGAAATCGTGGTCCTTGGGGCACAGACCCACGCCGCGCGAATGAGCCCGTCAGTGACGGGGCTTTGCCCTGCAGGTAGGCCATAATGGGATCGATGTGATCGAGAATCGCTGCCCGATTC